>Ga0208823_1002548_pt1 | contig 13603 bp, 12 predicted proteins | sample AD_UKC075_MetaG_FD_184440 | JGI IMG/M metagenome (GOLD analysis project Ga0208823, IMG submission 184440) | Active sludge microbial communities of municipal wastewater-treating anaerobic digesters from USA - AD_UKC075_MetaG (SPAdes) (version 2) | ecosystem: Engineered > Bioreactor > Anaerobic >... | reverse complement strand
TTTGTCGACTCATGGCGCTCTCAGCGGAAGTTGGGGCCCTGGCGGCCGGCCCAGGCCCACAGCGCCGCACCGGCGGCGATCATCGGCACGCACAGCCACTGCCCCATGCTCAGGCCCAGGGCCAGCGGGCCGAGGAAGCTGTCAGGCTCGCGGAACCATTCGGCGATGAAGCGCAGCAGGCCGTAGCCGACCAGGAAGGCGCCAGACACCTGGCCGGTGGCGCGCGGGCGACGTGCATACAGCCACAGCAGCACGAACAGCAGCAGGCCTTCGCCGAGGAACTGGTAGATCTGCGAGGGGTGGCGCGCGATGTCGGTGCCCGACTGCGGAAACACCATCGCCCAGGGCAGGCTGGGGTCGGCCGCACGGCCCCACAGCTCGCCGTTGATGAAGTTGCCGATGCGCCCGCTGGCCAGGCCGGTGGGCACGCAGGGCGCGATCAGGTCGGTCACCTGCAGCCAGGGCCGGCCGCGGCTGCGGGCGTACAGCACCATCGCGATGATCACGCCCAGCATGCCGCCGTGGAAGGACATGCCGCCCTTCCACACCTGCAGGATCTCCAGCGGATTGGCCAGGTACTGGCCGGGCTTGTAGAACAGCGCATAGCCCACCCGGCCACCGATCACCACGCCGAGCACGCCCCAGAACAGCAGGTCCTCGACGTCACGCCGGCTCCAGCCGGCATTGGCGAATTGCGGCTGCTTCGCCCGCGCCGAGGCCAGCAGCATGAACAGGCCGAAGGCGACCAGGTAGGTCAGGCCATACCAGTGGATCTGCACCGGACCCAGGGCCAGGGCCACCGGGTTGAACTGGGGATGCACAAGCATCGTGGGGAAGTCCTTGCGGTCAGGCGCCAGGCGCGGGGGGCGCGGGCGCGGTGGCCGGCATTGTCGCCGCGGGCGCATTGGCGGCCGGCGCCTCGCCCTGCACATGCCCCCGCACATGCGCCACGAAGCGCTGCACCACCGGCGGCGGCGGCAGGCGCCACACCAGGCTGGTCTGGCAACTGAGCGCGGCGTCCGCCACCGCCCGGTAGACCACGCCCGGGCGCTGCAGCCGCGTCACCGACTCGGGCACCCAGGCCAGGCCCATGCCGGCGGACACCAGGTTGACGATGGTCTGCATCTGGATCGCCTCCTGGCCGATCAGCGGCGTGGCGCCATGCGTGCGGTAGGCCGCCAGCACCGCGTCGTACAGCGACGGCGCGATCTGGCGCGGAAAGATCACCAGCGGCTCGCCGGCCACATCGGCCAGGCGCAGCACCGGCCGCACCGCTGCAGCGTGGCTGGCCGGCAGCGCCATCACCAGCGGCTCGGTCAGCGCGGTGCTGGCGCCCAGGCCGGGCGGCACGGCGCCGGGCGCATGCAGCACGAAGCCGGCGTCGATCTCGTCGGCGTCGAAGGCGGCCAGTTGCACATCCAGCGTGGCCTCGCGCAGCTGCAGCGCCACGTCGGGATGGGCATCGCGGAAGCCGCGCAGCCACTCCGGCAGCGGGCCGTAGGCCACATTGCTGACGAAGGCCAGGCGCAGCGTGCCGGCCAGGCCCGCTGCGGCGGATTGCGCCACCTGCGGCAGGGCCTCGGCCGCGGCCAGCAGGCGGCGCACGGCCGGCAGCAGCGCGGCGCCGGCGGGGGTCAGCGCCACGCTGCGGCGGGTGCGGTGGAACAGCGGCACGCCGAGCTGGCGTTCCAGCCCCTGGATCGCCAGCGACAGCGGTGGCTGGGTCATGTGCAGGCGCGCGGCGGCACGGCCGAAGTGCAGTTCCTCGGCCAGCGCGATGAACTGGCGCCACTGCCGCAACTCGATCATTGATATGCCTGCCCCGCTGATTTCATCGCTACAAATATATTGGACGATGGGCAGCCGCGGCGCTTAACCTCGCGGCTCCAGCCGACCATCCGCTTGCAGGAGACACCATGAGCAGCAACCGCCGCAGCAAGAACATCACCGAGGGCGTGGCCCGTGCGCCCAACCGCAGCATGTACTACGCGATGGGCTACACCGAGGGCGACTTCGGCAAGCCGATGATCGGCGTGGCCAACGGCCACTCGACGATCACGCCCTGCAACAGCGGCCTGCAGCGCCTGGCCGACGCGGCGGTGATCGGCCTGAAGGAAGCCGGCGCCAATCCGCAGATCTTCGGCACACCGACCATCAGCGACGGCATGGCCATGGGCACCGAGGGCATGAAGTACAGCCTGGTCTCGCGCGAAGTCATTTCGGACTGCGTGGAAACCTGCGTGGGCGGCCAGTGGATGGACGGCGTGCTGGTCATCGGCGGCTGCGACAAGAACATGCCCGGCGGCATGATGGGCATGCTGCGCGCCAACGTGCCGGCGATCTACGTCTACGGCGGCACCATCCTTCCGGGCAAGTACAAGGGCCAGGACCTGAACATCGTCAGCGTGTTCGAGGCCGTGGGCCAGTTCAGCGCCGGCAACATGAGCGAGGAAGACTTCTGCCAGATCGAGCGCCGCGCCATCCCGGGCACCGGCAGCTGCGGCGGCATGTACACCGCCAACACGATGAGCTCGTCGTTCGAGGCGCTGGGCCTGAGCCTGCCCTACGCCAGCACGCAGGCCAACGTCGAGGACGAGATCGTCGCCACCACGCGCAAGGCCGCCGAGGTGCTGGTCGCCGCGGTCAAGGCGGATCTCAAGCCGCGCGACATCGTCACCAAGCAGGCGATCGAGAACGCGGTGGCGGTGATCATGGCCACCGGCGGCAGCACCAACGCCGTGCTGCACTTCCTGGCCATCGCCCATGCGGCGCAGGTCGACTGGACCATCGACGACTTCGAGCGCGTGCGCCGCAAGACGCCGGTGCTGTGCGACCTGAAGCCCAGCGGCCAGTACCTGGCGATCGACCTGCACCATGCCGGCGGCATTCCGCAGGTGATGCGCGAGCTGCTGGACCACGGCCTGCTGCACGGCGACTGCATGACCATCACCGGCAAGACCGTGGCGCAGAACCTGGCCGACGTGCCCAAGCTGGCCGCCGACAACAAGGTGATCCGCCAGGTGACGAACCCGCTGTACGCGGAAGGCCACCTGGCCATCCTGAAGGGCAACCTCAGCCCCGAGGGCTGCGTGGCCAAGATCACGGGTCTCAAGAACCCGGTGATCACCGGCCCGGCGCGGGTGTTCGACGACGAGCAGAGCGCGCTGGCCGCCATCATGGCCAAGCAGATCGTCGCCGGCGACGTGATGGTGCTGCGCTACCTGGGCCCCAAGGGCGGCCCGGGCATGCCGGAAATGCTGGCGCCCACCGGCGCGCTGATCGGCCAGGGCCTGGGCGAAAGCGTGGGTCTGATCACCGACGGCCGCTTCTCCGGCGGCACCTGGGGCATGGTGGTCGGCCACGTGGCGCCCGAGGCGGCCGAGGGCGGCAACATCGCGTTGATCCAGGAAGGCGACTCGATCACCATCGACGCCCACCAGCTGCTGCTGCAGCTCAACGTCGACGAGGCGGAACTGGCCCGGCGCCGCGCCGCCTGGGTGCGGCCCGCGCCGCGCTACACCCGCGGCGTGCTGGCGAAGTTCGCCCACAACGCCAGCAGCGCCAGCTCGGGCGCGGTGCTCGACAAGTTCTGATGGGCCCGGGCGCCCCGGCGGCGCCCGGTGTCAGTCCGGCGCCTTGGTCTTGTCCTGGCGCCGGCTGCCGCCGGCCGGCGGCGCCCGCAGGCCCAGCGATTCAAACTGCGCCTCGCGGCGCTGGGCGGCGCGTTTCGCCTCGCGCTCCATCGCCTGGCGCTGGGTGATGCCGGTGGCGTCGGCGATCACCCACCAGCCGGCCGCCAACGCAAACGGCGCCAGCACCACCCACCACGGCCACCCGGCCACGAAGCCCAGGCCCGCCAGCTTCAGCACGCTCAACCCCACGCCCAGCACCACCAGCCACATGTCGTCCGCTCCCTGCCCGGCCCGGCCGGCGTCGACATGACTGTCAACCGCCCTGGGCTAAGATCCATTGAAGCGACTGTAGACCAGCCATCCCGGCCACGGCCTCCCGAACAGGACACCAAGATGCACCCACTGACCACCGCCATCGCCGCCACCGTGCTGGGCACCCTGCTCGCCGCGCCGGCCCTGGCCAATGCCGACCTGGCGCAGAAGAAGAGCTGCATGTCCTGCCACGCCACCGACAAGAAGCTGGTCGGCCCGGCCTACAAGGAAGTCGCGGCCAAGTACGCGGGCCAGAAGGACGCCGTGGCCCAGCTGGCCGAGCGCATCCAGAAGGGCAGCGTGCCCGGCAAGGGCAACTGGGGCGCAATCCCCATGCCGGCCAACCCGCAGGTCAACGCCGACGAGGCCAAGCAGCTCGCCACCTGGGTGCTGTCGGTCAAGTGAGGGCGCTGGCCCGGGGCTGAGGTTCCGGGTCGGGCGCATCACCCCCCGACGGTGCCCCACAGCAGGTGGCCGTCGTGCAGGCGGCGCACCAGGTCGTCGCTGCGGCTGGCGCCGGTGCGCTGCAGCACGCTGGCCAGGTGCGAGCGCACCGTCGACACCCGCGTGCCACCGGCCGCGGCCATTTCGTCCACGGTGCGGCCCTGGGCCAGGCCGGCGGCCACGCGGGCCTGGGCCGGCGTCAGGTCCAGCAGGCTGGACAGCGCGTAGGGGTCGAAGCTCGGCACCTGCTGCGGGTCGAACAGCGTGGCCAGCAGCATGGGCTGGGCACCGAAGGCACCCGCGCTCAGCTCGGGCTGGAGCACCTGCAGGTGCAGCCACAGCGGCAACGCATCGCCCGGCAGGTGCCGGCGCAGCACCCGCACGCTGCCATGCGGCTGGCTGCGCAACAGGTGCACCGCCGCCACCAAGTCCCGTTCCAGGCTGCCGGTGGCCCCCACCAAGTGCGGGCCACGCCGGGCCAGCAGCCGCCCGGCCGCCGTCTCGGCCTGGGCGGCGGCATTGGCGTCGTGCACGAAGCGGTCGCCGTCCATCAGCCACATCGGCTGCGCAAAACCGTGCAGCAGCTGGTGGCCGGCCAGCACCTGGGCGCGGGTGCGGCGCAGGTGCTCGTAGCTGCGCAGCGCGTCTTCCAGGTGCGTGCCCAGGCGCTCGGCCTCGGCGCGCTCGCCGGGGTTCAGCGGGCCACGCGCGGGCGACAGCTCCAGCGCAAACAGGCAGGCCTGGTCCGGCGCGGGTGACATCGTGCGGCCGGCCACGTAGCGGCAGCCGTAGGCGGCCAGGAAGTGCTGGTAGAACGCATCGCCAGCCACGAAGGCCGGGTCGAAGTGCTCGTGGTCGTGCAGCCAGCCACCATGCGGCACCACCCGCCCCTCCAGCAACTTCGTGCGCCGCGGGTCTTCGCGGTGGTACTGGCGCACATACTGCAACACGCTGTCCTGCTGGCTCTGCGGGCCGCCGCCGTCCAGCGCCAGCAGCCGCTGGTCCGCCAAGTCGAATCGGTGCACCACCGCCAGGCTGGCATCGAAGTGCCGCGCCACCGCGTCCATGGCGGCGGACCAGACGCCCTCGCCGGTCGCCGCCGCCCACACGCTGCGCACCAGCGCATCCACGCTCGCTTCACGCATCCCCTGCTCCTCCAGCGTCCCCGCCACGCCACATCCAGCCACTCTGCACCAGCAGACGCACCGCATCCAGCTTGCGCTCGACGCCCAGCTTGGCCGTCACCGCGTCGAGATGGCTGCGGATGGTGCTGGGCGCGACGTCCAGCATCGCGGCAATCTGCCGCACCGTCGCGCCCTGCGCGAGGCACTGCGCCACACGTGACTCGGCCGGCGTGAAGCCGTAGACGGTGCCGAGCACCTCGACCTGATCCGGCGGCGCGGGCGGCGCCGCTTCAGCGTGCGTCGGGTCGAACAACACCACCAGCAACACCGGCGCGGCGCCCGCCGCCTGGGGCCCGGCGAAAGCGGGCGGGGCGTCCATCCGCCGCACCAGCCAATGCGCACGCGACGGTGGCGCGGCGACGCCCTCCGGCCCGGCCGCCTCCACCGGCACCAGCAGGCGCCGCCGGGTCAACGCCGCCAGCGCGCGATGGATGGCCTGTTCCAGCGCCTGCCGGTGGCCGGGGTGGCGCGGAAGCAGTCGCGTGGCGTCATCCAGCAGCCATGGACCGACCGCACGTTCCACCCGAGCCGGGCCGTTCTCCCAGTCGATCCGGCCGTCGGCCTGCAGCAGCCAGGCCGGCTGGGGCAGGCGCTCGAGCAGCACGCGGCCCAGCGCCGCACGCGGCGGCAGCTGGCGCAGGCGCCGGGCCGCACGCAGCGCGTCACCCAGGTGCGGCGCCAGCCGGGCGAGCCAGGCGCGGGTGGCGGCGTCGGGCGGGCCGTCGGCAGCCCAGGTGATCTGAACCGCAGCCGCAGCACCGGCGGACGGCAGGCCGATGCACAGGCAGTGCGGCGCTGTCGCCGGCACGGCCGCGCCCGCGATCACCTGCAGGTCGGCAGCGCCCAGGGCGTCGCGCAGCGCGGCCAGTTCCGCCTCCCAGCCGGCTTCGCAGGTGGCGGCACAGTACAGGCCACGCACGGTGGCATCCAGGTCGGGGAGAGGCATGGGCTGGACACGCTGGGCAAGGGCCGATGGCCCGGACGCCGGCGACTTGTGGGACCTGGAATCCGCCGCCGGCGCTGGTCTGGACCAAATTTTGCCGATGTGGACGGCCCGCAACACCCGCTTCAACCCGAGAAAAGGGGCATTGCGCCGCTGGTGGACGCCCTTCGTCCCCCGGCTTCAGAGAGAAATCCGAAAAAGTGAGGAGGTCAGCGGAAATGGCGGCGAGAACGATCTCAGCCTCTGTCCCGCTTGTGCCGTTTGGCACGTTGGTCCTCACCACCCGCCCTGCCCTGGAGATTTTGCATGCGCCGATTCCGCCCCTCCCTGATCCACGGCCTGCCCCTGCTGGCCGCGCTGGCCGCCACCCCGGCCGCCGCCGTGCAGGTGGCGGCGCAGGTGGTCGACTGGACCAGCGCCAGCGTCGGCACGGTGGCTGGCGTCAATGTCAGCTTCACCGGTGGCACGCGCACGCTGGGGACGGGCGCCAGCTGGTTGAGCCGGTTGTTCAACTCGGTGAACTCCTACGGCCTGTTCAGCACCGCCGAGGGCAGTGTGCCGCTGCCGCCGCCGGTACCGGAGCCCGGCACCTGGGCACTGCTGCTCGGCGGCGTCGCGGCACTGGCGGCACTCGCGCAGCGTCGGCAGACCCGCTGATCCGTCCGCAGAAGCAGCAAGGGCGCCGTTCTGCACCGGCGCCCTTGTTCATGGCAGGGGCGGACAGGCGCCCGCCCGCCCCGGTCAGAGGTTCTCGCCCAGCTGGTCCAGGATCGCCGGGTTCTCCAGCGTGCTGATGTCCTGGGTGATGGCCTCGCCCTTGGCCAGGCTGCGCAGCAGGCGGCGCATGATCTTGCCGCTGCGGGTCTTGGGCAGGTTGTCGCCGAAGCGGATGTCCTTGGGCTTGGCGATCGGGCCGATCTCCTTGCCCACCCAGTCGCGCAGCTGCTTGGCAATCGCCTTGGCCTCGTCACCCGCGGGGCGCGGGCGCTTCAGCACGACGAAGGCGCAGATCGCCTCGCCGGTGGTGTCGTCGGGGCGGCCCACCACGGCGGCCTCGGCGACCAGCTCGGTGCAGCTGACCAGGGCCGATTCGATCTCCATCGTGCCCATGCGGTGGCCGCTGACGTTCAGCACGTCGTCGATGCGGCCGGTGATGGTGAAGTAGCCGGTCTTGGCGTCGCGGATCGCGCCATCACCTGCCAGGTAGTACTTGCCCTTGAAGTCGTCGGGGTAGTAGCTCTTCTTGAAGCGCTCGGGGTCGCCCCAGATGGTGCGGATCATCGACGGCCACGGCTTCTTGACGACCAGGATGCCGCCCTGGCCGTTGGGCACGTCCTTGCCGGTCTCGTCGACGATGGCGGCCTGGATGCCCGGGAAGGGCAGCGTGCACGAACCCGGGATCAGCGGCGTGGCGCCCGGCAGCGGCGTGATCATGTGGCCGCCGGTCTCCGTCTGCCAGAAGGTGTCGACGATGGGGCAGCGGCCGCCGCCCACATGCAGGTGGTACCACTCCCAGGCAGCGGGGTTGATCGGCTCGCCGACCGAGCCCAGGATGCGCAGGCTCGACAGGTCGTAGCTTTTCGGATGCACCTTGTCGTTGGCTTCCGCGGCCTTGATCAAGCTGCGGATGGCGGTGGGCGCGGTGTAGAAGATGCTGACCTTGTGGTCCTGGATCATCTTCCAGAAGCGGCCGGCATCGGGGTAGGTGGGCACGCCCTCGAACACGATCTCGGTGCCGCCCAGGGCCAGCGGGCCGTAGGTGATGTAGGTGTGGCCGGTCACCCAGCCGATGTCGGCGGTGCACCAGAACACATCGTCGGCCTTCAGGTCGAAGGTCAGCTTGGTCGTCAGCGCCGCATGCAGCAGGTAGCCGCCGGTGGAGTGCTGCACGCCCTTGGGTTTGCCGGTCGAGCCGCTGGTGTACAGCAGGAACAGCGGGTGCTCGGCGCCCACCCATTCCGGCTCGCAGGTGGTGGGTTGGCCGTCGGCCACGTCGGCCATCCACTGGTCACGGCCGGCGGTCATCGCGATGTCGGCGCCGCTGCGCTTGACCACCAGCACGTTCTTCACCGAGCCGCAGCCGCCAAGCGCCAGCGCCTCGTCGACGATGCTCTTCAGCGGCAGCTGCTTGCCGCCGCGCACCTGGTGGTCGGCGGTGATCACCGCCACCGCGCCGGTGTCCTCGATGCGGTCGCGCAGGCTCTGCGCGCTGAAGCCGCCGAACACCACCGAGTGCGTGGCGCCGATGCGGGCGCAGGCCTGCATCGCGGCCACGCCGTCGATGGACATGCTGATGTAGATGATGACGCGGTCGCCCTTGGCCACGCCCAGGCTCTTCAGACCGTTGGCGATCTGGCAGGTGCGGGCCAGCAGCTGGCTGTAGGTGGCGCGGGTGACTTCGCCACCGTCGGCCTCGAAGATGATGGCGGTCTTGTCGCCCAGGCCACGCTCGATGTTGCGGTCCAGGCAGTTGTAGCTGGCGTTCAGCGTGCCGTCGGCAAACCACTTGAAGAACGGCGCGTTGCTCTCGTCGAGCACCTGCGTGAAGGGCGTCTTCCAGCTCAGCAGCTCGCGCGCATGGCGGGCCCAGAAGCCGGCGTAGTCGTCGTCAGCCTCCTTGCACAGCGCCTCGTAGGCGGCCATGCCCTGCACATGGGCGCCGGCCATGGTCGCAGCCGAGGGCAGGTAGGTCTTCAGCTCGGTGGGGCCTTCTGTGGTCATGCGGGTGTCTCCTGAGGGTTCACGAATGAAGTGGCGGCCGGCGCTGCGGGTGGGTCGTGCCGATGGGACTGCACCTTAGGCAGAGGGCCTGACGACCGCCTGACTCGCCCGCCGGCACGGCCGCGGAGCCTGTGCCAGCGCAAGCCCCGTGCCGGGCAGGGTGTCACAGGGCGCCACCTAGAATCCACGGGAATTCCCCGAAGCCTCTGCGACACCATGGCACAGCTCCCCAGGATCAACGGCGGTCCGTTGTCACCCTTGCCCAACCTGATCTTTGCCAGCCGCTGGCTGCAGCTGCCGCTGTACCTGGGCCTGATCGTGGCGCAGGGCGTCTACGTGTTCCAGTTCTGGGTCGAGCTGGTGCACCTGGTGGAAGCCGCCTTCGGCAACCAGGCGGCGCTGGCCACCCTGGTCAAGAGCACCGGCTACCAGGCCACGGCCATCCTCGGCGCCGACGGCAAGATCACCGGCTACGAGCCGATCGCGCACCTCAACGAAACCATCCTGATGCTGGTGGTGCTGGCGCTGATCGACGTGGTGATGATCAGCAACCTGCTGATCATGGTGATCGTCGGCGGCTACGAGACCTTCGTCTCGCGGCTGCGCCTGGAAGGTCACCCCGATCAGCCGGAATGGCTGAACCAGGTCAACGCCTCGGTGCTGAAGGTCAAGCTGGCCACCGCGATCATCGGCATCAGCTCCATCCACCTGCTCAAGACCTTCATCAACGCCGCCAACTACACCGAGAAGGTGCTGATGTGGCAGACCATCATCCACATCGCCTTCCTGTTCTCGGCCCTGGCCATCGCCTGGGCGGACCGGATCATGCATCCGGCCGGCAGCGACCACCACTGAACCGGCAGGTTCAGCGGCGGCGCTGCGCCGCCACCAGGATCGCCGTGCCCGCCAGCCCCGACAGCAGCGAGCCGGCCAGCACGCCCAGCTTGACCTGCGTCTCGTAGGCGGCATCCAGGCCATCGAAGGCCAGGCCGCCGATGAACAGGCTCATCGTGAAGCCGATGCCGCAGAGCACGGCCGTGCCCAGGCACTGCAGCCAGCTGGCACCGGCCGGCCGCACCGCCAGCCCTAGGCGCACCATCAGCACCAGGCTGCCGAAGACGCCCACCGCCTTGCCCAGCAGCAGGCCCAGCCCGATGCCCAGCGGAATGCCCTGCAGCAGCGTGGCCAGCTGAACGCCGGCCAGCGACACGCCGGCATTGCAGAAGGCGAACACCGGCAGCACGCCGAACGTCACCCAGGGGTGCAGGCCGTGTTCCAGGTCTTCGGCAGGCGACTTGCCGCCCGGCGCGCGCAGCGGAATGGCGAGCGCCGTCACCACGCCGGCCAGCGTGGCATGCACGCCCGACTTCAGCACGCACAGCCAGACCAGCAGCCCGACGGCGAGGTAGACGTCGGCGCGCACCACGCCGGCACGGTTGAGCAGGAACAGCAGCGCGATGCCCACGCAGGCCGCGCCCAGCATCACCTGCGACAGCTGGTCCGTGTAAAACAGCGCGATCACGACGATGGCGCCCAGGTCGTCGATGATGGCCACCGCGGTGAGGAAGATCTTCAGCGACGGCGGCACGCGCGGGCCCAGCAGCATCACGATGCCGATGGCGAAGGCGATGTCGGTGGCCGCCGGAATCGCCCAGCCGCGCAGCGCGGTGGCGTCGCCCAGGTTGCACAGCACGTAGATCAGCGCCGGCACCGCCATGCCGCCCAGCGCGGCCACGGCCGGCAGCATTGCCTGGCGGCGGTCGGCCAGTTCACCGACGATGAACTCGCGCTTGATCTCCAGCCCCACCAGCAGGAAGAACACCGCCATCCACAGGTCATTGACCCAGACCACGGCGGGCTTGCGCAGCACCAGCCAGTCGCCCAGGCTGACCTGCATCGGCGCCTGCACCAGGCCCTGGTAAGCCGCTTGCCAGGCCGAATTGCTGATGCCCAGCGCCAGCACCGCGGCCAGCGCCAGCACGATGCCCCCGGCCGAAGGATGGGCGAAGAACCGCAGCAGGGCGGGCAGGCCGGCGGCGTTGGCGTCAGACTTCAAACAGCATCCCTTCGTTAAACTGCCCGACTGCTCGGCGCCACCCGCAGGCGCCTCATCCCGAGAGCCCAGCTGCCATGACCACCACCATCCGCCAGGCCGACCTGATCGAGAGCGTCGCCGCCGCGCTCCAGTTCATCAGCTACTACCACCCGGCCGACTTTATCGCCCATCTGGCGCGGGCCTACGAGCGCGAGCAGGCACCGGCCGCCAAGGACGCGATCGCGCAGATCCTGACGAACTCGAAGATGTGCGCCACCGGCCACCGGCCGATCTGCCAGGACACCGGCATCATCAACGTGTTCCTGAAGATCGGCATGGACGTGCGCTGGGAGGGCTTCACCGGCAGCATCGAGGACGCCGTGAACCAGGGCGTGCGCCAGGGCTACCTGCACCCCGACAACGTGCTGCGCGCCAGCGTGCTGGACGACCCCATCTTCGCCCGCAAGAACACCAAGGACAACACGCCCGCGGTGATCCACATGACCGTGGTGCCTGGCAACACGGTGGACGTGACGGTGGCCGCCAAGGGCGGCGGCAGCGAGAACAAGAGCAAGCTGCAGATGCTCAACCCCAGCGACAGCATCGTCGACTGGGTGCTGAAGACGGTGCCGACCATGGGCGCCGGCTGGTGCCCGCCGGGCATGCTGGGTATCGGCGTGGGCGGCACGGCCGAGCGCGCCGTGCTGCTGGCCAAGGAAGCGTTGATGGACGACATCGACATGTCCGACCTGCTGCAGCGCGGCCCGCAGAACAAGCTGGAGGAACTGCGCATCGAGCTGTACGAGAAGGTCAACGCCCTGGGCATCGGCGCGCAGGGCCTGGGCGGCCTGACCACGGTGCTCGACGTCAAGATCAAGACCTACCCCACCCATGCCGCCAGCCTGCCGGTGGCGATGATTCCCAACTGCGCGGCAACGCGACATGCGCACTTCGTGCTGGACGGCAGCGGCCCGGTCTACCTGGAAGCGCCCAGCCTGGACCTGTGGCCCGACGTGACCTGGGCCGCCGATGCCAACAAGAGCAAGCGGGTCGACCTGAACACCCTGACCCCGGCCGAGGTGGCGAGCTGGAAGCCCGGCGACACCCTGCTGCTGAACGGCAAGATGCTGACGGGGCGCGATGCCGCGCACAAGCGCATCCAGGACATGCTGGCCAAGGGCGAGACCCTGCCGGTGGACTTCACCAACCGCGTCATCTACTACGTCGGCCCGGTCGACCCGGTGCGCGACGAGGTGGTGGGCCCGGCCGGCCCCACCACCGCCACGCGCATGGACAAGTTCACCCGCATGATGCTGGAGAAGACCGGCCTGATCGCCATGGTCGGCAAGAGCGAGCGCGGCCCGGTCGCCATCGATGCCATCAGGGACAACAAGAGCGCCTACCTGATGGCCGTGGGCGGTGCCGCCTACCTGGTCAGCAAGGCGATCAAGGCCGCCAAGGTGCTGGCCTTCGCCGACCTGGGCATGGAGGCGATCTACGAGTTCGACGTCGTCGACATGCCGGTGACGGTGGCCGTCGACAGCAACGGCACCAGCGTGCACACCACCGGCCCGGCCGAGTGGAAGGCGAAGATCGCCGGCATTCCGGTCGTCACGGCCTGACCAGGTCGAGGCCCGCTGCCGCCGGATCAGCCGGCAGCGGCTGCCGCGCCGGCATCGCCCTCGGGCGAGCCGTCGCTGCGGTGCATGACCACCCGCTGCGGGAACGGGATCTCCACCCGCTCGGCATTCAGGCAGGCCAGCACCGCCAGGTTGACCTCGCTGCGCACATTGCCCTGGCCGTTCTCCAGGTCGCCGATCCAGAACACCAGGGTCAGCTCCAGGCCGTCGGCGGCGAAGTTGGTCAGTTGCACCGCCGGGCCCGGCGTGGCCAGCACGCGCGGCACGGCAGCCATCGCTGCCTGCAGCCTGGGCGCCAGCGCTGCCAGGTCGGTGCCGTAGGCCACCTGCACCACGGTGCTGATGGCCACGTTCGGGTCGGCATAGGAGAAGTTCTCCACCCGCTGCGTGATCAGCATCTCGTTGGGCACGATGGATTCGCGGCCGCTGGCCGCGCGGATCAGCGTGTAGCGGGTGGTGATGTCGCTGATGCGGCCCTCGAAGCCGTCGACCCGCACCGTGTCGCCGATGCGCAGGCTGCGCTCGGCCAGGATCACGAAGCCCGAGACATAGTTGGCTGCCAGCCGCTGCAGGCCCAGGCCGATGCCCACGCCCACCGCGCCGCCCATCACGCCCAGGGCGCCCAGCGGAATGCCGGCGGCCGACAGCGCGGTCAGCAGGCCCACCAGCAGCAGGATGGCGCGGGTGGCGTT
>Ga0208823_1002547_pt1 | contig 13609 bp, 8 predicted proteins | sample AD_UKC075_MetaG_FD_184440 | JGI IMG/M metagenome (GOLD analysis project Ga0208823, IMG submission 184440) | Active sludge microbial communities of municipal wastewater-treating anaerobic digesters from USA - AD_UKC075_MetaG (SPAdes) (version 2) | ecosystem: Engineered > Bioreactor > Anaerobic >... | reverse complement strand
CAAGGCCTCGTAGACGTAGGACCGCGCCGCGACCCCCGCGTAGGTGACTGCGGAGCCGTCGTACTCCTTCGCGCGGCCCCGCCGCGTCGAGCCGTCGGTCCCGGGGTCGAGCTGGATGCCGACGCGGGCCGCCGCGTCGGCCCACTGCACCTTTAGGTGCTCGGTGGGGGTGACGACGACGATGCGGCGGATCGCGCGCGAGCGCAGCAGGCCGAGCGCGACGCGCAGCGCGAAGGTCGTCTTGCCCGCGCCCGGGGTGGCGACGCAGAGGAAGTCGCGGGGCTGCTCGCGCTCGTACAGGTCCAGGGCCTCCTGCTGCCAGGCGCGCAGCGAGCTGGCGGTTCCCCACGCCGCGCGCTGCGGGAACGCGGGGGACAGGTGCTCAAGAGCGGACGACGACACGGGGCGCCACTCTAGACGCCCGTGCCGACAAATCCCAAGGATGTCATTCCGCGGCTTGCGCTCGCTCCCTCACACCTCTTCCGTGTCAAGGAAGCGCGTCACCACCGGTGCCATCTCGGAGCAGGAGCGCTCGCCGCCCGTCGTCCTCGGCCCGTTTTGGCGCCTGCGCGACCTGCCCGCGGTCGCCGAGTAGCCTCAGGCGCATGAGCGAACCCGATCCACTCCCCGGCGAGGGCTGGGTCGTCGGACCCGACGGCATGCCGCGCCGCGACGCCGCCCGTGTCCTCCTCTTCGACGGCGCGGGCCGCCTCCTGCTGGTCAACGCCCACGACGCGCAGGACCCCGCGCGCAGCTGGTGGTTCACCATCGGCGGAGGGATCGATGACGGCGAGACCGCCCGCGACGCCGCCGTCCGCGAGGTGCGTGAGGAGACCGGCATCGTCCTCGCGCCGGAGGACCTGGTCGGCCCGGTGGCACTGCGCAGCTCGGTCTTCGACTTCTTCGCCCGCCACGTGCGCCAGGACGAGGAGTACTTCGTCGCCCGGCTCGACCGCGCGCCGGGAGCGCTCGACACCGCGGGCTGGACCGAGGTCGAGCGTGCGTTCATGGACGGCATCTCGTGGCTCTCCCGGGAGGAGATAGCCGCGTTCGACGTCGAGGTGTTCCCCGTCGAGCTGCCCGAACTTCTCGCCTGGCTGAGCGACGGCTGGGACGGCACCGTGCGACTCCTGGGCGACAACGCTGGTTGAGTGGCCGCGCGAGCGAGATTGCCAATAACTCGGTCCAACTGGCACGAGCGTGCCAGTTGGGCTCCGATGTTGGTGGATCCTTGCAAGGACTATCAGGACCAGCGCAATGCTTGGGCGAGGGTCTTGATACCCAGCTCCTGCGCAAGGGCGAGGTACAGCTCCGCGCAGGCCAGGGCGTCGACCACGGCGTCGTGGCCGCGGTACGTCGGCAGCGCGCTGCGGCGGCGCAGCCGCCAGAGGCGCAGGGCGTCCGGCGGGTGGTCCTCATCCTCGCCGAGGGCGCGATGCCCGAGCCGGAGGGTGTCGACGGCGGGGATGTCGATTCGCACGCCGTAGAGCCCTCGCACGGCGACCGAGAGGAAGCCGACCTCCACCGCCGCGTGATGCGCAAGCAGGATCTTGCCCGCGAGCCTGTCGAAGACGAGGTCGAGGGCATCCGCAACCGGGACGCCCTGGGCGAGGAGCTCGTCGTCGGTCAGCTGGTGGATGATCGCGGACTGGCCGACGCCCTTGCCGGGATTGACCAGCATGTTCGTCGCGGTGCCCAGCGGGATGGTCAGCCCGTCGACGTCGACCATGCCGGCGGAGATGATGTGCTCGCGCTCGGCGTCGAGGCCGGTGGTCTCGAAGTCGAGCGCGAGCATCGGCACGTGGTCGACGGGGGTGTCGCGCGACGGGGCGGGCGTCGTCAGGTAGCGGCGCAGGCCCCCGTCGGGAACCCGGTCGGCCAACGCCGCGTTCGACTTCCGAAACGGCCACCTCATCGCGCGGTCCTCACGCCGCCGCTCACGTCGGCTTCCCTCATGGCACGAACCTCAACCCAGAGTTCATTGCATGTACTGGGTCTGGAAGCTGACGGTGAGGGCGCGCTGGGCCTTGCCGACGAACGAGAACGCGTCGCGCAGCGTCCGCCGCTCGAACTCGGACAGCTCGCTGGGCGCGATGAAGTTGTCGGGCTGCTGGCCCGCGGCTACCTGCATGCCCTGGTGCTGCAGCCGCGTGTAGCAGAGGAACTCGTGGGCGTCGAGGAGGTTGTCGACCTCCGCGCCGTGCTCCGCCGCCGCCGTGAGCCGTGCCCGGGTGCCGACCTGGCGCAGCCCCCACTTCAGCGCGTACAGCCGCGCGACGTCGACGATGGGGTTGATGCCGCCCTTCTTGACGTCGAGGCGGTCGCGGTGCGCGCCCTGCTTCTCCAGCACGAACCCGCGCCAGAAACCGATGGGCACCTCGATGTCATTGGCATGGGCCGCGAGATGGCCGAGGAACCGCGACGACTGCGGCGCCGACGCCAACACCCGGCGGTGCAGCTGCACCGCGAGCGAGCGGTCGCCGTGGATGGGGCGCAGGTCGAAGAAGATCGACGAGTGCAGCACGGCCTCGGACGTGGGGGAGGAGAGCCAGCCGGAGAAGGTGCGCCACCATTGCGCGAGCGGCTGCCGCCAGCGCGGGTTGGTGGCCATGACGTCGCCGTCGCAGCGGCTGAAGCCGCACTGGACGAGCGCGGAGGTGAGGTACTCGGCAAGCTCGGCGAAGTAGGGGTCGTGCTCGGGCGTCGCCGCGTCGTCGAGGATGAAGGCGTGGTCCTGGTCCGAACCCAGCGCCTGCTCCTGGCGCGCCAACGACCCCAGCGCGATCCAGCAGTAGGGCACCGGCGGCGACCCCAGCTTCTCCTCCGCCAACTCGGCGAGGCGCTGCCATAGGGCCTCGGTCGTGCGGCTGACGATGCGCGAGATGTCCTCGGCCGTCGCATCCTGGCGCAGCAGCCGGGCGACGAGGCGGGGGAGCCTGCCCATCACCGTCGCGAGCCCCGCCACGTCGTCCTGGCGCGCCATGTCGCCCACGAGGTACAGCGGGCTCGAGCGCTCGAGCCGCATCAGGTCGCCCGATGTCACCATGCCGACGACGCGGCCGCCGTCCATCACGGGCAGGTGGTGGATGCGGTGCTCGACGAGGCTGAGTAGCACGTCCAGCGCCAGCGCGTCCTTGCCGACGGTGTAGGGGTCGGCGCTCATCACCTCGGCCAGCGGCGTGGTGCCGGGCTGGGCGGTGGCCACGACGCGGCGGAGGTCCCGGTCGGTGAGGATCCCGGCGAGCTGTTCGCCGCGCGTGACCACGATCGCGGAGATGCGATGGTTGTGCATGACGACGGCGGCGTCGCCGACGGTGCTCTCGACGTCGATCGTCACCGGCTGCCGGGTGATCATGTCCGCCACCGCGACCTGCAGGACCGGCCCGTCCTCGGAGGCCTGGCGGGTGGTGTCGCTCAACCGCGACTCGGTGAAGAACCGCATCACCCGCGGGTTGCTCACCAGCTGGCGCACGACGTCGGCCTCGAAGGACCACAGCAGCGTGTCCTCCGTCGCGGTGAACGTGAACCGAGAGGGGCGCTCCTCGAGGATCGACGACTGCCCGAAGCAGTGCCCCTCCTCGTCGTGGTCGATCAGCACGCCGTCGGCGTCGCGCACCTCGACGGCGCCCGAGCGGATGACGTGCATCCGGGAGTTCGGCGAGCCCGCCGTGAGTATCTGGGTGCCCCTCCGCACGTACGAGGCGGTCGCTCGCCTCGCGTAGGCGGCGGCCTCACCTGGCGGCAGCAGCGACCATGGTTCGCGGCCGGCCAGAAACTGCGTTGTCTCTGCGAGCTCGGACATGCCGGAAGCCTACGACACGACGGCTACGCGCGCGGGGGCGGCCCCGTCGTTGCGCGCACCACCAGCCGCGTGGGGAGCACCACCCGGGGCACGCTGGCGGGCGCGGGGCCGGACAGCTGCTCCGCGAGCACCCGGACCAGCTCGCGCCCGAGCCGCTCGAAGTCGAGGCTGACCGTCGTCAACGGCGGGTGGCCGTACTCGGCGAGGGGGATGTCGTCGAAGCCGACGACCGAGACGTCGTCCGGCACCCGCAGGCCGGCCTCGCGCAGCGCCCGGATCAGCCCGAACGCCATCTCGTCGTTGGCGCAGAACACCGCGGTGAGGTCGGGGTCGCGCGCCAGCTCGCGGCCGAGCGCGTAGCCCGATCCGGGGCTCCAGTCGCCGAACAGCGGTTCCGGTGCCGTCGCGCCCGCGCGGGCGACGCAACGGCGCCAGGTGGCGGCCCTGACGTTGGCGCCGTGCGAGTCCTGCGGGCCGGCCAGGTGGTGCACGGTGCGGTGACCGAGTTGGAGCAGGTGGGAGATCGCCTCCTCGGCCCCGCGGACCTCGTTGCACACCACCGACGGGTAGCGCCCGGCCAGCCGGGAGTCGGCCACGACCGCGGGGAGGCCGGGGGGCAGGGGCAGGTCCGCCGATGCGGCATGTCCCGCGCGGATCAGGACGAGTCCGTCGAGGGCGATGTCGGACAGTAGCCGAGCGGCGGGATCGGAGCCCTCGGGGTTCGGCTCCGGCGCCTCCACGAGCTTGACGGAGTAGCCGTGCTCCTGAGCCGCGGCGGCCGCGGCGGTGACCGCGAGGCTGTCGGCGAGGCGCGGGTGCCGCTGGGAGACGATGCCGATGCTCTCCACCGTGCCCACCCGCAGCGCGCGGGCGGCGCGGTTGGGCGCGTAGCCCAGCTCGGTCATCGCCTTCAGCACGCGCTCGCGCGTGGCGGGGCGCACGGACGGCGACCCCGTCGACACCCGGGAGACGGTCTGGGCCGACACGCCCGCGAGCGCGGCGACGTCGCCGATCGAGGGGACCCGGGGTCGATCGGCCCGACGCTGCGTGCTCGCCATGACGCGACACTAGCAGCGGCATTTTCCACCGTCCGCATGTTAACGTCGCCATTTCGACGGAGCGATGACCTTGTGTCCGAATCGTTACGGACGTTGTTTCCGCTTAGTCCTTGCGTTCCTCGGCGGTTGGTGGTTCGCTTGGCGACGTAAACAAACGGGCGCGACCCGTGACGACAGGGGTGTTGTCGCGTCGGCCATCGCCCAGTTTCCGGGCGCCGACCCGATTTCGGCACGAAGGATCAATAGGAGGATCGTTCAATGAAGAAGACGAAGTTGGCCAAGTTCGCGGCGGCGAGCCTGCTCGCCGTCTCGGTCGCGCTCACCGGCTGCGGTGGCGACAAGGCCCCCGAAGGCGGCGGCGGAACCACCGGCGGCGAGGGCGGTGGCGACCAGACGCTCACTGTGTGGACGTGGGACCCCGCGTTCAACATCTTCTCGATGAAAGAGGCCGAGAAGATCTACCAGAAGGATCATCCCGGCTTCAAGCTCGACATCCAGGAGACCCCCTGGGACGACCTGCAGACCAAGCTCACCACCATCGCGCAGTCGCAGTCGTGGGACGAGCTGCCCGACATCTTCCTGATGCAGAACAACGCGTTCCAGAAGAACCTCTCCAACTACCCCGAGCTTGTGCAGCCGCTGACCGACTCGGGCATCAACTGGGACGAGTTCCCCGAGAGCGTGAAGGCCTTCTCGACGGTCGACGGCGTCAACTACGGCGTGCCCTTCGACGCGGGAACCGCGATCTCCGCGCTCCGGACCGACCTGATCGCGGAGGCCGGCCTCACCACCGCCGACTTCACCGACATCACCTGGGACAAGTACATCGAGCTTGGCAAGCAGGTCAAGGACAAGACCGGCAAGGCGATGCTGTCCGGTCCCGCGGGCTCGTCCGACATGATCATGATGATGCTGCAGAGCGCCGGGGCCAGCCTGTTCGACGACCAGGGCAACCCCACCATCGTCGACAACGCGGCGCTCAACACCGCGGTCGAGACCTACACGAGGCTCGTCAAGGAGGGCATCTTCGTCGAGGTCAACTCGTGGGACGAGTACGTCGGCGGATTCATCAACGGCAACATCGCCGGCGTCATCAACGGCGTGTGGATCGCGGGCACCATCCAGGCGGCCGAGGATCAGGCAGGCAAGTGGGAGATCACCAACCTGCCGAAGCTCGACGGCATCGACGGCGCGACGAACTTCTCGGCCAACGGCGGCTCCTCGTGGGCGATCAGCAAGACCGGCGACTTCGACCTCGCCGCCGACTTCCTGAAGTCGACGTTCGCCGGGTCGACCGAGTTCTACGACATCATCCTCCCGAAGGCGGGCGCCGTGGCGAACTGGATCCCGGCCGGCGCGTCGGCGGTCTACGCCGAGCCGCAGCCGTTCTTCAACGATCAGCCCGTCTTCCAGATGGTCGTCGAGTTCGGAGCCAAGGTGCCGGCCAACAACACCGGCGTCTACTACTACGAGGCGCGCGACGCGGTCAGCGCCGCGTTGACGAAGGTCATCGGCGGCGGAGACATGGCGGCGTCGCTGGCCGAGGCCCAGTCGACGGTCGAGTTCGCGATGAACTAAGCCATGGTGTGCGGGCTGGGGAGACCCGGCCCGCACCCTTCCCGCTCGAACCCGAAAGAAGGAGACTCGCATGTCCTCGACCACCGCCGAGGGGGCCATGGTGGCGTCAGCGCCGGCTCCCCGCAAACGACGGATGCTCCCGTCGCAGCGCCATAATCTGACCGGCTGGGTGTTCCTGATCCCGGCCGCCCTGCTCATCCTGATCACCAGCTTCTGGCCCATGTTCGAGGCGCTCCTCCTGTCGATGCAGACGGGCAAGGGCACGAACCTCAACTGGGCAGAGCCGCTCTGGTACAACTACGCCCGGCTCTTTCAGGACACGACCTTCAAGCTCACGCTGGGCAACACGTTCGTTTACCTGATCATCCAGGTGCCGATCATGCTGGTTCTCGCGCTCGTGCTGGCCAACCTGCTGAACAACCCCAACCTGCGCTGGAAGGGGCTGTGGCGCACGGCCATCTTCCTGCCGTGTGCCGTGTCGCTGGTGTCGTACTCGCTGGTGTTCCGCACCATGTTCGCCACCGACGGCTTCGTCAACGACATGCTGATGGGGATGAACCTGATCGGCGAGCCCATCAACTGGCTGGGTCAGACGGGAACGGCCCGGTTCGTGCTCATCCTCGGCCTCGTCTGGCGCTGGACCGGCTACAACATGGTCTTCTACCTCGCGGCCCTGCAGAACATCGACCACTCGAGCATCGAGGCGGCCCGAGTCGACGGCGCCAACTCCTGGCGGACCTTCTGGTACGTCACCGTGCCGCAGCTGAAGCCGATGATCCTGCTGACGGCGATCATGTCCACCAACGGAACGCTGCAGCTGTTCGACGAGTCCTTCAACCTGACCCGTGGCGGGCCCGCCTACACCACCATGACGATGTCGCACTACCTGTACGAGCTGTCGTTCCAGAAGAACCCCAACATCGGCTACGGCTCGGCCTTGTCGTATGTGATCCTGATCCTCGTCGCCGTGTTGGCGCTCGTCCAGATGAAGGTGGGTGACAAGCGTGACTAGGTACAAGTGGCGCCAGGTTCCCGGGTACGTGTTCCTGACCGTCTTCTCGATCTTCTCCGTCTTCCCGTTGTACTTCATGGCGGTCTCGGCGACCAACACCAGCCAGGACGTGCTCGGCTCGCGGATGATCCCGGGAGGCAACCTCGTCCAGAACTTCACGGACCTGCTCGGCGCTGCCGACCTGTGGTCCGCGATGCTGAACTCCGCGCTGATCGCGGTGGGAACCACCGTCCTCGCGCTGCTGGTCAGCTCGATCGCCGGCTACGGCTTCGAGATCTACCACTCCAAGGGCAAGGACCGGCTGATGGCCGTCCTGCTGCTCGCCATGATGATCCCGTTCGCGGCGACCATGATCCCGCTGTTCAGGCTGTTCGCCAACATCGGGCTCCTGAACTCCACCTGGGCCGTCATCATCCCCGCGATCGCCACACCGTTCCTGATCCTGCTCTTCCGGCAGGCCTCCAGGAACTTCCCGCACGAGATGCTCGAGGCCGCGCGCCTCGACGGCCTCAATGAGGTGGCGATCTTCTTCCGGATCTACATGCCGACGATGCGCTCCACCTACGCGGCGGCAGCGGTCATCACGTTCATGGCCGCGTGGAACAACTTCCTCTGGCCGAAGGTCATCCTGTTGAAGACCGAGTACCAGACGATGCCGATGCTGATCTCCAACCTCAGCGCCGGCTACGTCACCAACTACGGTGTGCTGATGCTCGCCGTGCTGCTCGCCTCGCTCCCGACCATGGTCATCTTCCTCATCCTGCAGCGCAGCTTCGCGGCGGGCATGACGGGGGCGATCAAGTGACCTTCGATCTCCGTCGACTCTCGGACCCGGAGTTCTTCGCCGAGTCTCGGATGGCGGCGCACTCCGACCACCGGTGGTTCCGCGACGCGGCCGAGGCCGCGCGCGGCTCCTCCAGCTTCGAGACGAGCCTGAACGGCCTCTGGAAGTTCCACTACGCGAAGAACCCGGGCGCGGTGGTGCCCGGGTTCGAGGCGCCCGACTTCGACACCTCGGGCTGGGACGACATCCGCGTGCCCGCCCACATCCAGTTGGAGGGCTACGACCGTCCCCAGTACGCCAACGTGCAGTACCCGTGGGACGGCCACGAGACGCTGGAGCCCGGCCAGGCGCCGCGGCTGTTCAACCCCGTCGGCAGCTACGTGACGTCGTTCCCGCTCGACGAGCCCCTGGCCGACGGCGAGCGGCTCAGCGTGTCCTTCAAGGGCGCGGAGAGCGCGATCGCCGTGTGGCTCAACGGCCGCTACATCGGCTACGCGGAGGACAGCTTCACGCCGTCGGAGTTCGACCTCACCGAGGCGCTCGTCGTCGGCGACAACAAGCTGGCAGCCCAGGTGTTCAAGTGGTCGTCAGGCTCGTGGTTGGAGGACCAGGACTTCTACCGGTTCTCCGGCATCTTCCGCGACGTCATGCTCTACCGGCGCCCCGCCGTCCACGTGCAGGACCTGGGCGTCCGCGTCGACGTCCCCGGCGACCTGGGCCGCGCCACCGTGACGCTCGCCACCGAGCTGATCGGCGACGGCGCCGTCTCCGCGAGGCTCGCCGGCGTCGGCGAACTGGTGCGCGCAGACGGCGGCCTCGCGATCGAGGTCGAGGAGCCGCAGCTGTGGAGCGCGGAGGATCCGCACCTCTACGACCTCGAGATCGAGGTCCGCGACGCGGCCGGGGAGCTCACGGAGGTCATCCGTCAACCGGTGGGCATCCGGCGCTTCGGCATCGAGGACGGGCTGCTCAAGATCAACGGGAGCCGGGTGGTCTTCAAGGGCGTCAACCGGCACGAGTTCGGCCTGCGGGGCCGCGTGATGTCGAGGGAGCAGACCGAGGCCGACCTCCGGCTGATGAAGGCCAACAACATCAACGCCGTGCGTACCAGCCACTACCCGAACAACTCGTTCTTCTACGAGCTGTGCGACCGGTACGGGCTCTACGTCATCGACGAGATGAACCTCGAGTCGCACGCGATGTGGGACCGGATCCGTTACGCGGGGGAGCCCGACAGCGAGGCCCTCCCCGGCGACCGGCCGGAGTGGCTGGGCGCGCTGCTCGACCGGGCGGCCTCGATGCAGCGGCGCGACCGTAACCACCCGAGCATCGTGATCTGGTCCTGCGGCAACGAGTCCTACGGCGGAACTGACATCCTCGCCGTCTCGAACTACTTCCGCCGCGTCGACGACCGGCCGGTGCACTACGAGGGCGTCGACTGGGACCCGCGCCACCCGGAGACCACCGACATGGTCAGCAAGATGTACACCCCGGCCGCCGAGGTCGAGGCCTTCCTGAAGAGCAACCGCGACAAGCCCATGATCCTGTGCGAATACGCCCACGCCATGGGCAACTCGTTCGGCGCGGTGGACCGCTACGTGGACTTCGCCTACCGGGAGCCCCTCTTCCAGGGCGGGTTCATCTGGGACTTCGCCGACCAGGCGATCGCGCTGACCGACCGCTACGGGCGCGAGTTCTTCGGCTACGGCGGCGACTGCGGTGAGGCGCCCCACGACAACGAGTTCTGCGGCAATGGCATCCTCTTCGCCGACCACACCCCGACGCCCCGGATGCAGGAGGTCAAGTACCTCTACCAGGGGATCAAGCTCGACGTCAGCGCCGACTCGGTGACCGTGACCAACCGGATGCTCTTCACCGACACGGCGGCGCTCGACGTCGTCGTGACCCTCGCCAAGGAGGGCGTGGCGCTCGAGCGCGCCGCGCTCGCGACCGCCGTCGCGCCCGGGGAGTCCGCCACGTACCCGCTGCCGCTGGCCGTCCCGCAGGAGCCGGGCGAGTACACCGTCGAGGTGTCCTATCGGCTGCGGGAGGAGACCTCCTGGGCCGCGGCGGGCACGGAGATGGGCTGGGAGCAGGTCGTCGTCGACGTGCCCGGCGCCCCCGAGCCCCGGCCGGCGGCTGCCCCTGAGGTGATCAACGGCATCCATAATGTCGGGGTGCGCGGGCCGCACTTCCTCGCGCTGTTCTCCCGGTTGTACGGGGGGCTCCAGTCGTACCGGTACGGGTTGACGTCCGACGGCGGAGGCCAGCTGTTCACATCGATGCCGACGCCCAACTTCTGGCACGCACCCACCTCCAACGAGCGCGGCTGGAGCGCACCCTTCATCGACGGCGACTGGCTGCTGGCCAGCCGCTACGCCGAGCCGGTGCGCAGCGCGAGCAACCCGACGGTGGAGGAGCTGGCCGACTCGGTGGTGGTCACGTTCGACTACGAGCTGCCGACCCGACCGGTGAGCGCCTGCTCCGTCTCCTACCGCGTGTTCGGGGACGGCCGGATCGAGGTGACGCTCCGCGTCGCGCCGGGCACCGGCCTCGGCGACCTGCCGGAGTTCGGCATGCTGTTCAGCGTGGACGCCGATCACGGGAACCTGCGCTACTACGGCGAGGGCCCCGAGGAGTGCTACCTCGACCGGCGCGGCGGCGCGCGGCTCGGGGTGTACGAGGCGCGGGTCGACGAGCTGCTCACGCCCTATCTCCGGCCTCAGGAGGCGGGCAGCCGGACCGGCGTGCGCTGGGCCGAGGTGACCGACGCCAAGGGCGCGGGCATCCGGTTCGAGTGCCCGCGCGGGATGGAGTTCTCGGCGCTGCCGTGGAGCCCCTTCGAGATCGAGAACGCGGCGCACGCCGTCGACCTGCCGCCCACGCAGCGCACCTGGATCAGGCCCGCGCTGATGCGGCGCGGCGTCGCGGGCGACAACGCCTGGGGCGCGCAGACCCATCCGGAGTACCGGCTGCCGGCCAACGGCGAGCTGGAGTTCCGGTTCTCGTTCCGCGGCATTCGCTGACGACGCGCGGCGCCGGGCTCTCCCTCGCGGATGCCCGGCGCCGCGCCCAAACGACAACCACAAGCACCTTGGAGGGTTCATGTCCATCACCTCGTACGCGCCGGGCTCCGGGCGCCGCGTCCAGCCGCGTTCGCGCATGGCCTCCTCGGCGGCCGAGGTAGACCTGAGCGGCACCTGGCGATTCCGCTACTCGGCGCGTCCCGACCTCGCGCCGGCCGGCGCGGAGGCCGTCGACCTCGACGACTCGGGCTGGGACACGATCGCCGTCCCCAGCCATTGGGTGCTCCAGGGGCGCGAGGACTGGGGGCGGCCGATCTACACGAACGTCGACTTCCCGTTCCCCGTCGAGCCGCCGCACGTGCCCGACGAGAACCCGACCGGCGACTACCGCGTCGCGTTCGACCTCCCCGACGGGTTCGGCGACCGGGTCTACCTGCGGTTCGACGGCGTCGAGTCGGTCGCCGTCGTCTCCTTGAACGGCGTCGAGGTCGGCGTGGTGCGCGGCAGCAGGCTGGCCCAGGAGCTGGACGTGACCGACGAGGCCGTGGCGGGTCGCAACGTCCTGCACGTGCGCGTGCACCATTGGTCGGCGGCCTCCTACCTCGAGGACCAGGACCAGTGGTGGCTGCCCGGCATCTTCCGCGAGGTCACCGTGCTTGCCCGGCCGGCGCGGGGGATCGAGGACGTGTGGCTGCGCGCCGACTACGACCCGGCGACCGGCCGCGGGCGCATCCTTCCCGAGTTCCGCGCCGACGCCGAGGCGTACCCCCTCACGCTGCGCGTCGCAGGGACCGAGCGCACCTTCGCGTCCCCCGAGGAGGTCTCGGTCGTCGAGGTCGGGGAGGTCGAGCCGTGGAGCGCGGACATGCCCCGCCTCTACGACGCCGAGGTGGGCAACGCCGTCGAGACCCGCAGCCTGCGCGTCGGCTTCCGGAGGGTCGAGATCGTCGGCCATGAGTGGCGGGTCAACGGGCGCAAGCTCCGCCTGCGCGGCGTCAACAGGCACGAGTACGACCCCGACCGAGGCCGGGTGTTCGACGAGGACGCGGTGCGCGCCCAGCTGCACCTGATGAAGCGGCACAACCTCAACGCGATCCGCACCTCGCACTACCCCCAGCACCCGCGCTTCTACGACCTCGCCGACGAGCTGGGCTTCTGGGTGATCGACGAGTGCGACCTCGAGACCCACGGCTTCGAGCGCCACGGGTGGGTCGACAACCCCGTCGACGACCCGCGCTGGCGCGAGGCGCTGCTCGACCGCATCGAGAGGACCGTCGAGCGCGACAAGAATCACCCGTCGATCGTCGCGTGGTCGCTCGGCAACGAGTCGGGCACCGGCCAGAACACCGCGGCGATGGCCGCCTGGGCGCGCAGTCGCGACCCGGAGCGGCCCGTGCACTACGAGCCCGACTTCGAGGGCCAGTACACCGATGTCGTCTCGCGGATGTACGCGCCGGTCGAGGAGATGGAGGACATGTCGTCGGGCACCGGGCACAACAAGCTCGGCTCGCCCGGCCGCAACGCGGAGCTGGCGAAGCGGCCGATGATCCTGTGCGAGTACGTGCACGCCATGGGCAACGGCTCGGGCGCGGTGGCCGAGTACGAGCGGCGCTTCGACTCCTTGCCGCAGTGGCATGGCGGGTTCGTCTGGGAGTGGCGCGACCACGGGCTGCGGACGACGGCCCCGGACGGCACCGAGTTCTTCGGCTACGGCGGCGACTTCGGCGAGGAGATCCACGACGGCTCGTTCGTCTGCGACGGCATGGTGCTGTCCGACGGCACGCCGACGCCGATGCTCGCCGAGTTCGCGGCCGTCACGACGCCGGTCAAGGTGGTCCTCGACGGCGGCTCGATCACCGTCGAGAACCGGCGCCACGCCGGCGACACGTCCGATCTCCGGTTCCTGTGGCGCGACGAGCTGGATGGGCGCGAGGTCGCCTCTGGGGAGCTCGCCGTCGGGGCCGTCGCTCCGGGGGAGAGCGTGACGCTCGCCGCCCCGGGGTTCGCCCCCGGCGACGGCGAGCTGTGGCGCACCGTCGAGGCCGTCACCGCGGGGGACCGGCCGTGGGCGGCGGCGGGGCACGCCGTGACCCGGGTTCAGGCCCGGCTCGCCGACCGGGTCCCCGCCCTCCAGGCCCCGGCTTCGGGGGACGAGCCCGTCGCCGAGGGCGGCGAGATCTCCTTCGGCCCCGCGCGCTTCGACGCGCGGACCGGCGACCTGATCTCCGTGGCCGGCCGCGAGGTGGCCGGCCCGCGCCTCGAGCTCTGGCGCGCGCCCACCGAGAACGACGCGCTGCGCGCCTTCTACGGCTATGCCGACGTCGAGCCGACGGCAAGCAGGGGCCTCGG
>Ga0208823_1002531_pt1 | contig 13658 bp, 9 predicted proteins | sample AD_UKC075_MetaG_FD_184440 | JGI IMG/M metagenome (GOLD analysis project Ga0208823, IMG submission 184440) | Active sludge microbial communities of municipal wastewater-treating anaerobic digesters from USA - AD_UKC075_MetaG (SPAdes) (version 2) | ecosystem: Engineered > Bioreactor > Anaerobic >... | reverse complement strand
TACGACTTGATTGATTTGGAAAAAGCCGGCGGCGGGTATGTCACCCATAGGGGAACCGACATCCGCGTCCGGATTCCCGACGCCTACGAGATCCCGGACAGGGATTTTCGCGGCGTCTGGATCTCGACGATGACCTCGGACATCGACCGTTTTCGCTCCGTCGAACAATACAAAGAGGAAATCAACAAGGTTTTCGCCATCATGGAACATTATAACCTTAACGCGATGATGTTTCATGTTCGGATTTACAACGACGCCTTATATGATTCGGCGTTAAACAAAAGATCGACTTACTATTCGGCCGTAAATTTTTCGGAATGGGATCCGCTCGCGTGGATTATCGAGGAATGTCATAAAAGAGGCATCGAGTTTCACGCCTGGATGAACCCGTACCGGGTAAAATCAAGCGGCGCCCCGGACGATTTGGCCGCTTACGCCGCGACCGAGCCGGCATCAAACATCGCCTCGAACCCGGAGTATTTGTTACACACGGCCGGTTCAAGCGGATCAAAAGGAATCATTCTTAACCCGGGAGAGCCCGCGGTCAGGGATTTTATCGTCGAGACATGCCTTGAGCTCGCGGAGAAGTATGACGTTGACGCCATCCATTTCGACGACTATTTCTATGCTAGCGGCGTCGACGACAGCGCCACCCGGGCCAAGTACAACACGCAAGGGCTATCGGTTGAGAATTTCCGCCGCCTTCAGGTAGACCTCTTTATCGAGCAGCTTTCCGCGGCCTTGCGCGACTTTAACCTCCAAACCGGAAGGCTCGTCCAACTCGGGATTTCGCCGACTGGAATCTACCGTAACGGAAGCTATACCGATAATTACGTCTATGACGATAACGGCAATTTAATCTCGCCTTCCGGGTCAAACACCTCGGGTTTCGCGCATTACGGCGATTATTTGTACTGCGACACGAAAAAATGGATCGACAACGAATGGATCGACTATATCCTTCCCCAAAGCTATTGGGGATTCGAGCATAAAGTCGCCGGTTATGCTGACGTGATGGATTGGTGGGACAAGGTCGTCGAATACAAAAACGTTAACCTTTACTCGGGGATGGGGGCATATATGATTGGAAGCGCCGGCGATTGGAAGAACCACCCGCTGGAGGCGCTTAATCAGTTGAAATACGGCGTCAAACTGAAAAACGTAAAAGGTCACTGTATCTACAGTTTCAAGCACCTCAGGTATGCCTACGAGGAAACCGGCGCCGCCGACTACGCCGCAAATTTCCGTAACGTCAAAGAGGAAGCCTGGAAATACAAGGCGATTATGCCGGAGATTAGAACATATAACCGGGTGAAACTTCCGCGATTGAAACAATTACAAATATCGGTAAGCGACGATGAAAAAGTCTTAACTTTCGAGAATAACCCGTACGCGAAGTCCTACGTGATCTACCGCAGCAAAACCCCGATTACTTACGCTCCGGAAGAAATCTATGATATTATCGGCGCCGAAAAGTCCGCCGCGACAGTGACCTATGTTGACGACTCCCCCGGGAGCTATTATTACGGCGTGAAGGTAATGTCGAACACTAACGCGCTAAGCGAGGGGGCGGAAGTTATTGGCGTCGAGCATTTTACCGTTATCTTTAAAAACGAGAACAATTCCGTCATCGACGTCAAAACGGTCAAACCTGGGGAAAGCGTAACCCCGCCAACGATAATCAAAGAAGGATATGATTTGGTCGGGTGGAGCGAAGATTTATCCTCCGTAAACTCGGATTTGGTCGTTTACCCTATTTTTGCGATTAAAAGACTGACCGTCACTTTCATTGTCGATGAGGAAATATACGAGGTATTATCCGTCGATTACGGCGGGTCGGTCACGCCGCCGGATATACCGGCTAAAACGGGATACGATCAAACCCCGCCTTTCTGGAATCACGATGATTTTTCGGAGATAAAAGAAGATCTCGCAGTTCACGCCGTCTATACCGCGAACGTCTACACCGTGACATTCGTCGGTTTTGACAACGAAGTCCTTAAAACCGAAACGGTGGAACACGCTTCCGCCGCCACGCCCCCGGAAGCTCCCGAAGTCGAGGGTTACGTCTTCAAAGGCTGGGACGCATCCTTTACCGACGTAACGTCGGATCTCACGGTAACGGCGCGATACGAAAAGCAAAACGCGTTTTTCTCGTGCGCGAACACGATTTATCTTAACGCGTACGGATTATTGGGCGCGGCGTTGTTCATATTCTTGCGTCGGGTCCGAAGAAAAAATCAGCAGTTTTAACCGCTGATTTTTTCATTGCGGGGTGTCATTTTCCGAAAGGAAAAAACTTGTATAAAAGAGTAAAAAATGATATTATATATATAATAACAAATGCAGAAGGGAAGATTGGCCTGTGTTTAAAAAATTATTTGACGCCAGTTATCGGGAATTAAAAAGAGTAGCGAAATTGGCCGAGCGCATCGACGCTTTGGCAGAAGAATATAAGAAGTTTTCGGATGCCGATTTAAAGGCGCAAACCGAGATTTTCCGCAAGCGCCTGGCCGCCGGGGAGACGCTTGAAGATTTGATGATCGAGGCTTTCGCGACGGTCAGGGAAGCAGCTACGCGGGTATTGGGGCTTACGCCCTTTAAAGTCCAGTTGATGGGCGCCGCCGCCATGCACGGCGGTAATATCGCCGAGATGAAAACGGGCGAGGGTAAGACCTTGACGGCGACCCTCACCGCCTATCTTAACGCCTTGCCGGGTGACGGGGTTCATATCGTTACCGTCAACGAATATCTCGCCTCCCGCGACGCCCGGGAAATGGGCGAGTTGTTTAAATGGATGGGGTTAACGGTCGGGCTTAACTTGCGCGAGCTCTCGAGCGATGAAAAACGCGAGCAATATAAGTGCGACATCATGTATTCGACCAATAACGAGCTTGGCTTCGATTATCTTCGCGACCATATGGTTCTATATAAAGAGCAAATGGTTCAAAGACCGCTGAATTTCGCGATCGTCGACGAGGTTGACTCGATTTTAATCGACGAGGCCCGGACCCCGCTTATTATTTCCGGCGGCGCGAAAAACGTAGCCGCTTTATACCGGCAGGCCGACATGTTCGCCAAGACTCTGAAGGAAGAAGATTATCAAATCGATATCAAGGTAAAGCACATCACCTTGACGGAAAGCGGCATGGAGAAAGCGGAGCGCTTTTTCGGCGTCGAGAATTTGTATGACATAAAACACGTCAGTCTTCTCCACCATGTCAACAACGCCCTGCGCGCCAATTATATTATGCAGCGTGACATCGATTATGTCGTCCAGGACAATAAGGTCGTCATCGTCGACCCCTTCACCGGCCGCCTGATGCACGGCCGGCAATGGTCGGAAGGCTTGCACCAGGCCGTCGAAGCGAAGGAAAGAGTGGAAATCAAAAAAGAAACCCGGACGATCGCGACGATTACTTTCCAGAATTATTTCCGGATGTATAAAAAGCTCGCCGGGATGACCGGAACGGCGAAAACCGAAGAAGAGGAATTCCGGAATATTTATAATATGTACGTGGTCGAAATCCCGACCAACAGACCGATGATTAGAATCGACGATAAGGATTTGATGTTCTTGACGTCGAAAGCCAAGTTTAAAGCCATTGTCAGTGATATCGAGGAACGCTACCGGCGCGGGCAACCGGTTTTGGTCGGCACAATCGCGGTTGAGACGAGCGAGATGCTCTCGGAAATGCTTTCCCGCCGCGGAATACCGCACAATGTTTTAAACGCCAAAAATCACGAGCGGGAAGCGGAAATCATCGCCCATGCCGGCGAGAAGGGCGCCGTTACAATCGCCACGAACATGGCCGGCCGCGGAACCGACATTAAACTGGGTTCCGGAGTCAGGGAATTGGGCGGTCTCGCGGTAATCGGCACCGAGCGCCATGAAGCCCGTCGGATTGACAACCAGCTGCGGGGACGGTCCGGACGCCAGGGCGACCCCGGCTACTCTCGGTTTTATCTTTCCGCCGAGGACGATCTTTTGCGCCGGTTCGGCAGCGAGCGATTTAAGACGATGCTCGGGTTTATTGTCAACCAAAAATCCGGCGAAGAAATCCCGCTGGAATCAAAAATGTTCTCGCGGTTCGTTGAGAACGCGCAAAAGCGGATTGAAGGCAATAACTTTGACGCTCGAAAAACGGTATTGGAATACGACGAGGTATTAAGAAAGCAAAGAGAGATCATATACGGCCAACGTTCGGAAGTATTGTTTTTAGACGATATTAGCGACATTATATTGAAAATGATGACCAACACCGCCTACCGGGTTGTCGGCGCCTGTCTTTCGCCTGAAAAACGGAATTTAATCGACGCCCAGGCTTTGATCAAGGAAATCAACGGGATATATTTCAGTCCGGGCTACGTTTCGGAGAGCGATTTTGAGGGTCTTGATTTGGAACGTGGGGTCGCGGTTTTCGTCGATAAATGCAAGGCCTTGCTGGATGAGAAGAGGGCGAATTTCCCCGAGGAGATTTACCGCGAGTTTTTAAAGGTCATCCTGCTGAGGATAATCGACACCTATTGGATGGAACATATCGACGCCATGAGCGAGTTACGCCAAGCGGTGCGTCTGCAGGCTTACGCACAAATCAATCCTCTGCGCGAGTATCAGGAAGTCGGTTTTCAAAAATTTGAGACGATGATAATATCAATCGAAAGCGACGTCACGAAATATATCAACCGGGCGCAGATACGCGATAACCTGGTTCGGGAAACGGTCGTCAAACCGACGGGGACGTATTCCGGCAAGGAAGATGACACCCGCCGCCGGGCGCCGGCCAAATCTTCCAAGGTTGGACGCAACCAGCCTTGCCCGTGCGGGTCCGGCAAGAAGTATAAGTATTGCTGCGGAAGCAGGTAAATTTATAAAAAAGGAGGGATAGGTACGGAAAATTATCAGATCAATAAACACATCGAAGATTTTAAGGAACGGCTCGCCGGGTTAAAGCAAGCCGTTAAACCTGAGGAACTGGCGATCTCGCTTTCCGCCGACGAGAAGACGATGTCCGATCCCTCTTTTTATAACGACATGAACAAAGCCCAGGTCGTGCTTAAACGCGTCAAAGACACCAGGGATAAAATAGAAACTTATAACCGAATTAAAGAGAATATCGAGGAATTGGAGCTTTATTTCGATTTTCACAAATCCGAAGGAGACGCGGGCGGCGAAATCGCCGAGTTGATTAGAAAAATCCGGGAAGAGCTGGACGGGTTTGAAATCAAGATATTGCTTTCCAAGGAATACGACGATTTCCCGGCGATTGTCGAGCTAAGGCCCGGGGCGGGCGGGACCGAATCGCAGGATTGGACGGAGATGCTTTTCCGGATGTACGCCCGCTACGCCGAGAGAAACAATTTCCGGTTAGAAATTACCGATTACCAGGACGGCGAGGAAGCGGGAATAAAAAGCGTCGCGTTCACCGTGACCGGCGATAAAGCTTACGGTTATTTTAAGGGCGAGCACGGCGTGCACCGGCTGGTTCGAATCTCGCCTTTTGACAGCAACGCCCGGCGACACACATCGTTTTGTTCCTGCACGGTTATCCCGTTGATTGACAAAGACTTCAATATCGAAATCAAACCCGAAGATATCAGGATTGACACTTACCGCGCCAGCGGTCACGGCGGTCAAGGCGTAAACACAACCGATTCGGCCGTCCGAATCACGCATTTTAAAACCGGCATCGTCGTGAGTTGTCAAAACGAGCGAAGCCAGATTCAAAACCGGGAAAAGGCCCTTAATATTCTAAAGTCCAAACTGCATCGGTTGGAAATGGAGGAGCATGAAAAAAAAGTGCGCGAGATTAGCGGCGAGCCGCTTTTAAATCGGTTCGGCGGGCAAATCCGGTCATACGTATTCCATCCTTATTCGCTAATTAAAGATCTAAGAACGAATTACGAGACCGGGGATGTCAACGCCGTGATGGACGGCGACCTTGAAGGGTTTATCTACGCTTATTTGCGCTCCGAATACAATGTGAGGTAATCTATGAACCTGACGGAAACTAACCAGCGGAAACGTTTAAGAAAAAAAATAAAGGAATGGATTTACATTACTCTAGGCGTCGCCCTGATCGCGTTTTCTTTCAGTTTTTTTATCGAGCCAAACAAATTAGTAATCGGCGGGGTCTCCGGCGTCGGCGTGATAATCAACGCAAAAATCCCCGGCTTTAATTCCGCATTCGTTATTTTTGCGCTGAACGCGATATTGCTCGTTGTCGGTTTTATTCTTTTAGGCAAGGAGTTTTTCGTTAAAACGGTTTACGGCTCCCTCGCTTATCCCGTCTTTATTTTTATTTTCGATAAGTTCTTCGCCGCCGTCAATTTGTACCGTTTTTTGACCGAAATCGATATGATCAATATCATTATTTTTTCTTCCGTGATCATGGGCGCCGGGATTGGTATTGTCGTCAAGTACGGCGGGACGACCGGTGGGACCGAGGTCCTGCAAAAGGTTTTGTTTAAATATTTGCATATTCCCTTTTCATATTCGCTTTATCTCCTCGACGGTATCGTGATATTTTTGGGTATTATCCTGAACGTTCAAAGCCTGAATCACGGGCTTTACGTAATCGTCTTTATGTTCTTAAGCGGGGCGATAATTGATTTGGTCGTGTTCGCGGGCTTTAACAAGCGCGCCGTCTACATCATTTCCGATAAAAACGCGGAAATCAAAAAAATTATCCTCGATGATTTCGAGCGCGGTCTTTCAAGCATTAAGGTCGTCGGCGAGTATTCCAAAACCGACCGGGAAATGCTCGTGTGCATTCTGTCGACGATCGAGTACGTTAAACTGCGGGCGATAATCGAATCCGTCGACCCGAACGCTTTCTTCTTTGTCGTCCGCGCGAGCGAGGTGCGGGGCGAGGGCTTTAGTTATGACTGACGATCGCGTCGTCATTGAAAAGGTCGAGGTCCATGGCAAGAAATTTCGGGTTACCACCGGCGAGGGCGAGTATTTGTTTAGCGAAGAGACTGTCATAAGGTATGGCTTGTTCAAGGGATGCTCTTTCGCCAAAAGCCGGTTTGAGGAAATAGTTGACGAAGAAAATTATCAAGTCTTGTTGAACAAGGCGATTAAATTCCTGGCCCATCAGGAAAGAAGCGTCAGCGAGGTCGAGGAATACCTGCGGAAACGGGACGCGGATGAAAGCGTCATCGCCCGCGCCATCGAAAGACTAACCGCTTACGGTTATTTGAACGACTCCCGCTACGCGGCGTTGGTCCTTGATTACGCTTTTTCGACGCGCAAAGGCCCGCGTTATCTGGAAAACCGGCTGCGTCTTAAAGGCGTCGCCCCCGAAATAATCGCGGAAGTAATGAACCGATATGACGAGGCGCGGGAGGAGGAAATAGTCGCCGGGATTACGGATGAGTTTTTAAGGAAAAACGCGGGGATTCCGAAATTAAAACTGCAGAGAAAATTGTATCAGAAGTTAATCCGCGACGGGTTTTCCCGAGAAATCGCGACCCGCTTTGTAAATAACGCCGATTATCCTCCCGTCGACGAGGTAAGTTTGCGCGCGGAAATCGCGAAGCTGATTGACGGCGCGGATATGCCGTCCGGCGGGGAAAAACAAAGGATCATAAAAAAAATGACCGCCAAAGGTTATTCATATCACGATATAATCGCCGCGATGGATGAAAATGAATAATTTTTACCCCGCGTCATATTATATAGTAGGGTGATGTTATGAATAAAAAGAAAGGCAAAGGCGGTCCCGCCAAAGATCGAAAACTGATTCATTATAAAGAGCTGGAGCGTAACGTCGCTAACGAGATTGCGAAGGAATTTTACGATAAGCCGCCGAAGAAGGGAAAATGAACTTTCTTTTGTCCGCGGTTAAAAAAAGGCAAGCAAAGTTGCCTTTTTTGTTTTATGTCATGTAAACCCCGTTTACTCGAAACGTTTGCCCTTTAATTTGACGACCCTACGCTTAAGCGTCGGCCGTAGTTAATTCATGCGTGTCCTCCCGCTTAAACTAGAATTTCTTTTGCATGTAAAACAAAATGAAACTAAACAGCGCGAATTAGCGATATCAGTTTTCCCGTATGTCAGAATGGGCAATATTTGTATATTCGCGACTATTGGGAATACCTATATGCGAAAAAAAACGTCAGGACAAAGAACGGTAATTTTTCGCTTACATATTAATAAGACAGATTAAAGTCAAATTTTGGTCGAAAAATTTGTTTTTTTAATATCCACGTTAAGCGCCGATTGACTCCCGCGATAAACCGGCGGGGAACAGGTTTTTTTTCCGCGGCCTTGGCATTTACAAACAGGCAAAAATATGATAAGATTTAATCTGTAATTAAGTCGATAAGAGGAGAAAAATGAGAGAGTTTAGAAGGATTTTATCTTTATTGATTATAACGCTTTTACTGTTCGCGTTTATCTCGCCGCCGGTCTCGTCCGCCTATGAGCTGGTCCCGATTCCCCGCGCCAGAGGCAACGGCTACGTTACCTACCGGGGCCAGCAGGTCCAGGTGAAAATGCCCGATAAACCCGTGGAAAAAGAAGCCGAGTTCCGGGCTGTGTGGGTCAGTCCTTTAGTTAGCGATATCGTTTCTTATTCTTCGGCAAGTTCTTACAAGGCGCAGATTTACGAAATATTCGAAGTCATGGAACATTATAATATGAACGCGCTAATTTTTCACATGCGCATTTTTAACGACGCCCTGTATAAGTCCAACCTTAACCCCGTTTCAAAATACATGGACCGGGCCGATTTCGACAAATGGGATCCGATAGCTTGGGTTATCGAGGAATGCCATAAACGCGGCATTGAATTCCACGCCTGGTTGAATCCTTACAGGGTATCGTCAAGCACTCCCGCCCAGCCGCTGGCGGAGTACGCCAAGCGGTTCCCGTCCTATAACGTCGCCTCCCGCCCCGAATACTTGCTAACCGGAACAAAAGGCGTTATTCTCAACCCGGGGGAACCGGTGGTAAGGGCGTTTTTAATCAATACTTGCATGGAAATAATCGAAAATTATGACGTCGACGCCATTCATTTCGACGACTATTTCTATATCAGCGGAATCGACGACAGCGCGACCCGGCAAAAATACAATAACGAGGGTCTTTCCGCCGATGATTTCCGCCGGAAACAAGTTGACCTTTTTATCGAGGCGTTATCGCAGCGAATCAGAAAATATAACGACGAGACCGGACGCATGGTGCAATTGGGAATCTCGCCGACTGGCATTTACCGCAACGGCTATTACTCGGCGACCGCGCAATATGACGAAAACGGCAATTTAATCTCGCCTTACGGCTCGAACACTTCGGGTTACGCGCACTACGGGAGTCCGCTTTATTCCGACACGAAAAAATGGGTCGACAACGAGTGGATCGATTATATCGTTCCCCAAAGCTACTGGGCGATGGAGCATGTCTCCGCCGGTTACGCCGACGTTATCGATTGGTGGGTAAAAGCCCTGAAACACAAAAAGGTTAACCTGTATTTGGGAATGGGGCTCTACATGGCGTCCGATTCGTCCAGCGCCTCCTGGTACACTAACCCGCGCGAAGCCGCGAACCAAGTCCAGTACGCGAGCCAATACCCGGAAGTAAGGGGACACGTCATCTTTAGTTATAATCAGGTCCGTTCGGCATATAAGTCTGGCGCCGGGCGTTATCACAGCAATATGGAAAACGTGCGGAGCGAGATGTGGAATCGCCCGGCGGTTTTACCGGAATTAAGAAATTACGCCCCGATATACTTGCCCGCCCCGGCGAGCCTTAACGCAAGCAAAACCCCGGTCGGTTATCGCCTTGACTTCGCCGTTGTCAAGGACGCCAAGTTTTACGCGATTTACCGCGGTTCCGGCGCCCTTGATTTTTCCTCCGCCGAGATAATCGACATCGTCGGCGATATTTCTTCAGGAGGAGTTATTAGTTATATCGATGAGATCGATACCGGGAAAAACTACGTATACGGCGTAAAAGCGATATCCGTTAGCAACTCTTTGGGCGCGGGAATTTCGGTTTCCACCCAGGGCGCGGATACGGGCTCTTTGCTTGATCTGGGTCAAATTACCGATATCGCCGTCCCCGAGGTCGCGCATTTTCATTCGATAATCCGGCTGCGGTGGCTTGAGCTTTCCCATACTTTGGGCGGCCCGATTTCTTATGACGTATATAAGTCGACGGAAGACGGGAATTGGGAATTGGTGTCGGGCGGGGATTATCAGATCGAAAAAAGCGGTTATAATTACACGCTTCAAGTCAAATTGGGCGGCGAAAGCGTTGTTAATTTCAGGATCGACGCCCGAAATCGGATCGGCCGTTCCTCCACATATTTCAGTTTGCTCGCTAACGAGCGTTTCGACTACCTGCGGAATTTTACCGCCGTCGGCGAAATACACGCTGGATCGGCGATGAATTTCGTATGGACGAAACTTAAAGGCGAGGGGATTACATATAAAGTTCAATCTTCGCCCGACGGATATTTTTGGACCGATATTACCTCGGCGGATAATCCCGTTGTCGACGCAGGCGTGAATTGCTTTCAGCCTTATGTTCTCCCGCCCGGCCGCAACCAGAACTACTGCCGGGTTATCGCCGTCACGGACGCGGGAAAAATCGTATCGTCGCCGCTTCTATTGAATTCTTATGAAAAAATAGGCGATTTTGCCATTAAAGTCAACGGCGAGCCGTATCAGGGCCCGGTGACGGTCCATGAAAACGACGTCGTTCGCATTACTTGGGATAACCACCGGTTCGGCGACGAGGAGGTTTCTTACCAGACGAGGATATCCGCCGACCAAAAAAGTTGGATGCCCTTTAAGCTTCACAATCTTAAAAACACGTTGACGCGCCACGGGGATATTTGGGAACAAACCGTTGTTACGGATTTTCGTCATTTTACTTTATACGTTCAAATCGAGGCCTTTACGGACACCGGCAAGAGTTATTCGCAGGTCATCGAGCTGCGCGTTCAAATGGAAACTTTGGACGTCGCGCGTCTCGTCGAGTATATCGCCAAGGCGCCCGAACGTTATTTATATAAAACAGACATATTCCGAAAATAAAAAGAGCGCAAAACCGCTCTTAGCCTGTTGACAAATTCCTTTTTTAATACCGTTTAAAAAAGAAGTTTTTAAATTTGTACCGCAGTTACAAAATAAGCGGTTTAAAAGAAGCGTCTCAACCGAATATTGGCGAGATGCTTTTTATTAATTTTCGCATCACACATTGAAAAAAGTTTCATGGATAGCCCATCAAACTTTTTTTTCTTAACCATATTAACAAAAAAACTACCGATTGTTATTATTCTTTACCCCGTTTCAGGATATTGATAACGCCCTTCTTGATGATTTGCTCAATGGAGGAATCGGTTACCCTTCCAATCGTGACCTTACCACTGGACTTGATGATGATTGAAGCCTTTTGCGTCGTCACCCCAGCCGCGTCGACATCGCCGCTGCCGCTAATGTTGATGTCTAGTTTCCGGCAATAGCCCTTCCCGATTTTGACGTCGCCGTTCCCGGCAACGCGCAGCGTCATTTCCCCGTCGTCAAGGATATTGGCGATGTCAACTTCCCCGGAGCCGTTAACGTTGACGTTAGAAATGACCGCATTTTCAATTTCCAGCCTGCCAGCGCCGTTGATGGTGGCGTCCAAGTTTTCGACGGTCTTCCAGTTCAGGTCGCCGGAGCCGTTCACCACGCAGTTGGACGCTTTCGTCTCACCGGCTTCCATCGAGCCGGAACCGTTTATCATCAGATCGCATGAAGCGAAATCGCGCATTTTGATATTTCCCGAGCCGTTGATGGAGATTTTCCCGCTTTTGAACATGGCGATGTCGGAAACAAGTTCGCCGCTACCGTTTACCTTGATCGCCGCAAAGTTGCCGGTTTCGCGCGGCAATTCGATCCTGATGTGGTTGCCGTCATACTTGTCGGCATTATACTCTTCCTTATCCCTGAAACGGATGATCAGGGTGTCTTGATTGGTCATGACGTCAAGGATGTCGATAAAGGCCGCGTCGCCGCGCGCGCGGACATGGCATTTTCCGTCTTTTGAACGCGTGATCTCGCATTTGTTGGCGATGACCTCGATATCGATGTTTTCGACGGACACAAACTCGAAATCCGCGGCCGTCTTGGTCAAATCGAGGTCTTGGCGCGCGTCGTCAACCGCGAGCAATTTGATTTCGCCCTTTCCCGTGTTGACGACCAGGCGATTGGATAACTCGGCGGAACTTCCGTCCGTAAATTTAACTCCCGACCCGTCGATTGACGCGACCGTCTTCGTCGAGTAGCAAGCGATATTCTGGAAATGATGGACCAAGGTCATCCCGTCATAGCTTTTCGGAAAATGGTAATCGGTTTTCGCGTTCTTCCTTTTAAATCCGAAGAGGTCGTTTTCTTCCACGTTAAAGATCGTCGCGATCGTAGGAATGAGAGTAATGTCGGGATAACTTAAGTCGTTTTCCCATTTTGATACCGCTTGGGCGGTCACGCCGAGTCTGTCGGCGAAATCCCCCTGGGTCATATTTTTCTGTTTGCGCAGTTTTTGCAGGCGCTGGCCGAAGCTGTCGAAATCAAACATTTTATTACCTCCGCATTGATTATACCATAAAATAAAAATTATCAAACAACCATTGGTTGAACTCAACTATAGGTATAATAAATATCTCAATAACAAAAAAACATCCTTCTTTCTTCTATTTTCCGTTGAATCGATAAATGAACAACCGCTTTTAAGCGGGCCTTGTATGTCGTCGAATTAGTTAACGAAAACGTCGTGATTAAAGATAATCCCTTCCGTTAAAAAGAGTTTTTTTTGCATACCTAAAAATGAAAAATCATGATTTATATAGAAATGATACGCAAAAAAAGAGCGCTGACTTTGTCAGCGCTCTGTGTTTATATGGTTATTTTACTGAAAGTATCGTAGAATTGATAAATCAAAGTGTGAATCGGCGGCTCGCAGTTTTGTTCGAGCCACTCCTGAAAGACGCCCATCCCGCCGCTCACGATAAAAGAGGCGAACGCTTCCTGGAAGATGCCGCCTTTTTGCGGGATGTCCTTGTTGGTGCGGATAAAGATTTTTTTCATTTCTTGTTTTAGTTTATTTATGAAGGTTATGTCGCCGTTTTCTCCGAATATTTGTTGGAAAAATGTTTTTTTGCCTTTCACATATTCGATGATGTTAATCAGGATTTTATAGTAATCGACGGGATTACTGTATTTTTCGATGATTTTCTTAATGTAATCAAGCGCCTCGTTTTCCATCTCTTCCAACAAATCGTAGATGTCAAAATAGTGAAGATAAAAAGTCCCCCGGTTAATATCGGCCTTTTTAGTCAACTCGGTGACCGTGATCTTTCGAAAATCTTTTTCGGTCATGAGCGCGACCAAGGCTTCCTTCAATAATTTTCGAGTTTTCCTTACGCGTCTGTCCATACATCCTCCTTAACAATTAAGAAATAAATGTTCATTAACCGTCAATTCAACGATTATGACGAGTAATAAACATAATCAATGATATTGATATTTTATCTTTTCGTTGTGTAAATGATATTATAAAATTGGGTAAAAAAATAACAAAACGATAATTTAAAATTGGGTCACTCATGATAAAATAACCTCATAATACGGAAAATTTTGTTTCCTGATTGTGAGGTGAATGAAAGGGT
>Ga0208823_1002530_pt1 | contig 13660 bp, 13 predicted proteins | sample AD_UKC075_MetaG_FD_184440 | JGI IMG/M metagenome (GOLD analysis project Ga0208823, IMG submission 184440) | Active sludge microbial communities of municipal wastewater-treating anaerobic digesters from USA - AD_UKC075_MetaG (SPAdes) (version 2) | ecosystem: Engineered > Bioreactor > Anaerobic >... | reverse complement strand
CCTTGCCGTGGTGCGCGGCAAAGTCACCCTCGCCTCCGGCAAGGAGGCGGACTACTACGTCGATCTGCGCCGGGTAAGCCTCGACGGCGTCGCCGCGCCGCTGGTCGGTGAGGTCATGACCGAACTCGTCGCCGACTGGGATTTCGTTGCCGCCGGGGGACTCACTCTCGGTGCCGACCCGGTCGCAGTCGCCATGCTGCACCACGCCGCCCACACCGGCGGACGCCTGGACGCCTTCGTCGTCCGTAAGGAGTCGAAAGCCCACGGACTGCAGCGCCGCATCGAGGGCACCGAGGTCGCCGGACGCCGCGTCCTGGTCGTCGAAGACACCTCCACCACGGGTGGCTCCGTCCTCACTGCGGTTGACGCGGTGCGCGAAGCCGGCGGCGAAGTGGTCGGCGTAGCGGTCATCGTCGATCGCAGCACCGGCGCCAAGGAACTCATCGAAGCCGCCGGGGTGCCCTACCGCTACGCGGTCGGCCTCGACGATCTCGACCTCGCCTGAATTGTCTTTGGAGCGCGGCCGTGGCTGAGAACCCCAGGATCGTCGCGATCGAGCGCGCCACCGGACGTACCTGGCCGGACTGGCTGGCCTTCCTCGAATCGATGGATGCCGCACGGCTCGACCACACCCGCATCGCCGAAGCGGTGCTGCCGCAACTCGACGGGGTCATCGACAGCGCTGGCTGGTGGACGCAGGCCGTCACGGCCGCGTACGAGCAGCACATCGGACGCCGGCTGCCTGGACAGCGCGCCGATGGCACCTTCCAGACCACCGTCAGTAGAGCCACCGGCTTGGGGATGCGCGAACTGATGGAGCGCTGGGGAGCGTTCGCTGCGGGCGACCCGGAGGTGCTCGGGATGCTGTCCGGTGAGCCGCGGCTGAGCGGCACCGAGCGCCGGCTGTCCTGGCGGGCCAGAGCTGCCGACGGATCGTCGATCCTGATCACGAGCGAGCCGAAGAAGGACGGCTCGTCGGCCAGTCTGATCGCCACGCTCGCTGGACTGCCCTCACCCGAGGCCAACCAGGGCGCCAAGGCGACTTGGGCGTCGATCCTGGAACGTTTCCTGGCTTCCTGATTGCTGCGGTCGGTTCCTCGGCTGGTCGAGCTTGTCGAGACCGCCCTTCGTCCGGCTCAGGGAACGTTGAGGAACTGGGCTCAGGGAGCGTTGGGGAACCAAGCTCGGGAAGCGCTCGGAAACTCAGCGGAGCGCGGCCACCTCAGCGGTGCTGGTGCCTGAGTCCAGCAGGAACTGCTGGCAGCGCTCAGCTTCGGCGTCCTCACCGATTGCCGCTGCGGCTTCGGCGAGCGCCAACAGTGCGCGTAGGAAGCCCTGGTTGGGTTCGTGATCGGACGGGATCGGCCCGGCGCCCCGCCAGCCGGCGCGGCGCAGCGCGTCCAGACCGCGGTGGTAGCCGGTGCGCGCGTAGGCGTAGGCGGCCACCGGATCGCCGCCGATCCCAAGCGCTTCCTCGGCCAGCAGCGCCCACAGCAGCGATGCCGCCGGCGCTCCCGGCACCGCCTGCCGCGGATTGCGACCGGCGGCCAGAGCGGCGCGTGCGTCCGCGTCCGCTCCTTCGGCTGGCAGGCGGGTGGGCTCGGGGCCGGGAAGTAGGTTGTCGCGAGTCATCGCCCCAGTCTGCCCGGACGGTTTCGCGTGGCACCAGGTACCGCCGCAGCGAGGAACGGCCAGAAACGAAGCGGACGGGCTGCCGCATAGTCAGTGCCGACCGTTAGGCTGAAGGGCAGCCGGTGCGCCCGGCCCTTCTCGGATTGGAGTCTGTGATCATGGGGTGGTTCTTCCTGGTGCTACTGATCATCGTTGTCGGGTTTGCCCTGTATGGGGTCTCGCTCTATAACGGGTTCGTCCGCTCACGGAACCTGATACAGGAGTCGTGGCGACAGATCGACGTCGAGCTCAACCGCCGCTACGACCTGATCCCCAACCTCGTCGAGACCGTCCGGGCCTACGCCGCGCACGAACGCAACACCCTCGAAGGCATCACCCGGCTGCGCAACCAGGCGGCCGCGCTCGCTCAGGCCGGTGGTGGGGCTGTGACCCAGGAGCGTGCCGCAGTTGAGGAGCAGTTGAGCGGCGCGGTTCGCCAATTGCTGGTCAGTGTCGAGGCGTATCCCGAGCTGAAGAGCAATGTGAACTTCCTTGAACTGCAGCGCGAACTCACCGCAACCGAGGATCGCATCGCGGCCGGACGCCGCTTCTACAACGCGAATGTGCGCAACTACAACACTCAGGTGGAGTCGTTCCCGTCGAATGTGCTGGCCGGCATGTTCAAGTTCGAGAAAGCCACCTATTTCGAGGTGAATGAGGCCGCGATCCGGCAGGCGCCGCAGGTGAGTTTCGGCGAGATCAGCGACCGGCCGGCCGGCTCGGTTCCGGAGCCTTCGAACGACCAGCTCGCTGCCGGCGCGGCCCCGTCCGCACTGCCCAACCCGCAGGCGTACCCGCAGGCCAATCCGGTCGCGCCGCCTCCGGGGGAGTTCCCGGCTCAGCAGCCGCCGCTGTACACGCCACCGCAGGCCCAGCCCGGGCCCGGCCAGCAGCCGCCGACGTACCAGCAGCCGCCCCAGGCGTAGGCTTAGGAATTCGCCTTTCGGCACGATTCCTCGGGGTTTTTTTATTCGACCCGGACCGCGCTGTGACTAGCACCTGAGCTAGCCGCAGCGCGGTCTTTTCTTGCGTTTGGCGGCAGTTCCGCCGTAGTCGCATTTGTGAGCATCAATGACCTTGAGGCCGCGGCTGCAGCGGGTTTTCCTCATGTGCTTAACTAGAGGCCTCGTGCGCCCGTCTGGGGGGATGGTGCTCGCGACGGAGGGGACAAGTCAATGAAGCAAACTTATCGGGTAAGTTCGCTGCGCCCGGGCATACCTATGCCTGTGCGGCGTGGCATTTCAGTACTGCTGGCGGGAATTCTTGCGCTGAGCAGCGTCCAGGTGGCCTTCGCCGCCGACGAGACCCCGGCGCCGGAGCCAGCGGCCACGGTGGCCCCCTCCGCCGCGAGCGCGGCCGCCGAGCCAAGCGCAGCGGCCGACGAGGGCGACAAGGCCAGCGACGCGGAGAGCAGCCCAGCGAAGAGCGCCGCGCCGGCTGAACCCGAGGAGCCTGCCGCGGACGCGTCCGACGACGCTGCCCGGTCCAACGACACCCAGAAGGCAGACGAGGCTGCTGAAGCTGACGACACCGCGAAGGCCGGTGACACGGCGAAGGCCGCGAAGGCCAAGCCCGGTGACACCGCGAAGGCGGACGAAACCGCCACTCCTGAGGCTGAGGCGCCGGCCGTGTCGGCCGCCGCCGACCAGCCGAGCGCGGACGCCGAGGTCGGTGCCCACGGCGGCCTTCGACCAGGGGACTGCGAAGTGCCTGGTGACTGCGCAGGGACCGCAGGCCGGTGGCTTCCTGAACACCGCGCTGCTGAAGGCATCCGGTGCGGACAGCAAGGTGTGGGCATGTTCGGAGCCGACCCCGACCGCGGTGGACGAACTGGATGACAGTGAAGATGACGGCGACACCGCGGTCCTCGCCATGACCGGCGCGACCGCTATGGGTGCCGGTGTCGTCGGGCTCGGCTTGTTCGGGCTGGGGCTGTTGGCGGTGCTGTTCACGCGCCGCCGGCGCAGCGAGGCCTGAGCCGATCGAGGCCGCCGGCCCGGGCACTGCCGCTATTGAGGGGCGTCAGGACCGGGTCGGCGGCAATCTCCGGGCGAGGTAGGTAAGCGCCGGTGTCACGCCCGCGTTCAGCCGGACGGACGCCAACTCGTCACCCCTGGTCAGGCCACGATTGACGATGACGATCGGGATGGCGCGCTGGGCCGCTCGCCGGACGAACCGGAGCCCGGACATCACGGCGAGTGAAGTGCCGGCCACGAGCAGGGCCTGCGCCTCGTCCACCAACTCGAAGGCGTGCGCGACCCGCTCGCGTGGGACCGACTCGCCGAAGAACGTGATGTCAGGCTTCAGCACACCACCGCAACGCGGGCAGTCGGCCACGACAAAACCGGCGGTCGATTCCAGGACGGCGTCTGCGTCCGGGGCGATCTCGATGTCGCCCAGTTGGCGGACGCGGTCGAGGAAGTCGGGATTGAGCGCCAGCAGCAGGGCGTCCAGTTCGGCGCGCGAACACGTCCAGCCACAGCTGAGGCAGCGGATCAGGTCGTAGTGACCGTGCAGGTCGATGACCCGCCGCGAGCCGGCCCGCTGGTGTAGCCGGTCGACGTTCTGGGTGATCACCCCGAGCACGTTGCCGCTGCGCTCGAGTTCGGCCAGCGCGTAGTGCCCGTCGTTGGGCTCGCTGCGGTGCATGCCATGCCAGCCGAGGTGGTTGCGCGCCCAGTAATGCCGCCGGAATTCGGCGCTGCCGACGAACTGCTCGTACGTCATCGGACGCCGCGGCAACGCGTCCGGCCCGCGATAGTCGGGCAAGCCGGAATCGGTGGAGAATCCGGCGCCGGTGAGCGCCGCGATCGGACGTCCACTCAAGGCGCTGACGGCGGCGTCCAGCTCTGCCTGGGTCGCGGGCGGACGGGTGTCGGGCGCCCCGGGCATCCAGCCGATCGCGCTCCGTCGAACGCCTACCGGGCTCGAAGTCGAAGCCCTATCGAAGGCTCCGTCAGGACTCAACGCTCTCGACCTCGGCGGACTTCCGCCGCCGCCGCTCCAGCACGGCCTCGACCACCATCGGGAGTACCGAGACCACCACGATGGCCACCAGCACCGCGTCCAGATTGTGCTTGATGAAGTCGAACCCGCCCAGGAAGTACCCGAGCAGGGTGCAGCCGGCGGCCCAGGCGACCGCGCCGATGCCGGTCCAGGTGATGAAGGTGCGGAAGGTCATGCCGGCCGCGCCGGCGACCATGGTGATGAAGGTACGGACGAACGGCACGAACCGTCCGAGCACCAAGGCTTTGGAACCGTAGCGCTCGAAGAAGGCGTGGGTCTGGTCGAGGTGCTTGGCGGAGAAGACCTTGCCGATGAAGCCTGGCCGCGGTTTGAACAGCCATGGCGAGATGCTCTTGCCGACCCAGTAGCCGACGACGTTGCCCAGCACCGCTGCGGTCACCAGCACCACGATCGAGATGCCGAGCACCGCGGGCTTGTCGAGATCACCGAAGCGGATGATCTGTGCGTCGTTGGCGATGAACATGCCCACCGCGAACAGCAGCGAGTCGCCGGGCAGCACCGGGAAGATCGCGCACTCGATGAAGATGATCAAGGCCGCGCCCCACAACGCCCAGTTGCCGAGTGAGGTGAGAATGAACTCCGGATCGAGCCAGTCGGGTAGCAACAGGGGCACCACGGCCAGCTGGAGAAGTAGGTTCACAACTCCCAAGGGTACCGTGACGCCTGTGAACACCCTGAGCGACGACGATCTGGCCGCGGTGAGTTCGCCAGGGGTCGGGCCGCATCCACAGCCCTGGCCGGCCGATCCCCGCTTCGATCGGGAACTGCTGGCTGCCGGCGATCGCCGCAACGTCCCGGACGAGTACCGCTATTGGACGGTGCCCGCGATCGTCGCCGAGTTGGACGCGCGACGGCTGCCGCTGCACGTGGCGATTCAGAACTGGGAGCACGACTTCAACATCGGCTCGATCGTGCGGACGGCGAACGCGTTCAACGTCTCCGGGGTGCACATCGTCGGCCGGCGGCGCTGGAATCGGCGGGGCGCGATGGTCACCGACCGGTACCTGCAGGTGCACCATCACGCGAACGAAGTCGCGCTGCTGGCCTGGTTGGCCGAGCGTGGGATCGTGCCGGTGGGGGTGGACAACATCCCTGGCTCGGTGCCGCTGGAGTCGTCGGAGCTGCCGGCGAAATGCTGCCTGATCTTCGGCTCAGAGGGCCCCGGCCTGACCGATGCGGTCGTTGCCGGCTGCGATTCCGTGGTCGCGATCACGCAGTACGGCTCGACCCGCTCGCTGAACGCCGGTGCCGCCGCAGCGATCGCGATGTACCACTGGGCCTTGCGCTGGGCCGGTGGTGCTGCGGGAACCTCCTAGGATTGGCGCGTGAGCGACGAATACGGGGTCTACTACCGGCCCGAGGTTGCCCTCGGGCGGCTGAAGAACGCCCGCAGCCAGCTGTACTGGCGACTCGGCACCACCGCGTTCGGGGCGGCCGCTGTCGCCGTCGCCTGGTACTTCTGGCCGGAGCAGGTCGGGGCCTGGGCACCCTACTACCTGTGGACCTCCCTGGCCGTCGGCGTCGCCTTCGGGGCGGTGAACCTCGTCCAGCTGCTCCGCGCGCAGGCGGACGCAAAACTCGCCCATCCCGGTCTCGCGGTCGGGCTCAACCGCGACGGCATGCTGGTCAACCAGCGCTGGCTGCCCTGGCCGGAAGTCGGCTCGGTGGTGATCAAGCCGGGCGCGCTGGGAGCGTCCAGTTCGCTGATCGCCACCGGACGCGATCGCGCCACCACGTCCGTCCCGCTGGACTACACCGACACCATGCCGGCCACCCTCGACACCGCGGTTCGCGTCCTCTCGTCCGGTCGGGCGTGGGTGGACCTGTCCCGGCTCGACTGATCCCGCCCACGCCCGGCCCGTTGACCACAAGCTGGACAGTCCTATCCAGGAGTTGGCATCCGGTGACGACCCGTCCGCGGATTTGAGAGACTGGAGCTGTACGCCTAGCGGCCGCGATGGCGCGGGCGCTGTCACTCCAGAGAGGCCAAGAAATGCCAATTGCCAGTCCTGAGAAGTACGCCGCGATGCTGGACGCCGCCAAGGCAGGCAAGTACGCCTACCCGGCGATCAACATCACGTCCTCGCAGACCCTGAACGCCGCGCTCGCCGGTTTCGCGGAAGCCGGCTCGGACGGCATCATCCAGGTCAGCACCGGTGGCGCGGAATACGCGTCCGGCCCGACAATCAAGGACCGGGTCGCCGGTGCGGTCGCGCTCGCCGAGTACGCCCACGTCGTGGCCAAGAACTACCCGATCAACATCGTGGTGCACACCGACCACGCCCAGAAGGACAAAATCGAGACCTGGGTCAAGCCGCTGATCGCCATCTCGCAGGAGCGCGTCGACCGCGGCCTCGAGCCGCTGTTCCAGTCGCACATGTGGGACGGCTCGGCCATCCCGATGGAGGAGAACCTGCAGCTCGCCGACGAACTCCTCGCCCTCACCTCGAAGGCCCGCCAGATCCTGGAGATCGAGGTCGGCGTCGTCGGTGGCGAAGAGGACGGCGTCGCCGCTGAGATCAACGAGAAGCTCTACACCACCGTCGAGGACGGCCTGCGCGCCATCGAGGTGCTCGGCCTGGGCGAGAAGGGCCGCTACATGACCGCCCTCACCTTCGGCAACGTGCACGGCGTGTACAAGCCGGGTGCGGTGAAGCTGCGTCCCGAGGTGCTCAAGGAGATCCAGGACGCCGTCGGCGCCAAGTACGGTCGGGAGAAGCCGTTCGACCTGGTCTTCCACGGCGGCTCGGGCTCCTCCCCGCAGGAAATCTCGGACGCGGTCGACTTCGGCGTCGTGAAGATGAACATCGACACCGACACCCAGTACGCCTTCACCCGTCCCGTCGTCGACTGGATGCTGAAGAACTACGAGGGCGTCCTGAAGATCGACGGCGAGGTCGGCAACAAGAAGCAGTACGACCCCCGCGCCTGGGGCAAGACCGCTGAGGCCGGCCTGTCCGCCCGCGTGGTCGAGGCCTGCCAGTACCTGCGCAGCGTCGGCAAGACCATCGGCTGATTCCAGTCAGATTGGCGGGCCGGTCCTTCGGGGCCGGCCCGCTTTGCGTTCTGTGGAGAACGGATTTGCGCGGCAGTCCGGCCTTGAGAGTCCTGCCTGCGCGTACGAGCCTTCTGCCGGCTGAATCCGCTCACCGGCAGGCCAGGGCCAGTACCGCGCGAACCACTGTGATCACGTAAGCGGGGTCATCAAGCTGCTCCCAGGTGAACCTGATCACTCGGAAGTCAGCCACGGTGAAGGCGTTCTGGCGTTGTCGGTCGAGTAGGAACTGGCGAGTGAGCAGGTGGGTCTCGCGGCCGTCGACCTCGATGATCACCCGCCGTTTGAGGAACCGGATGTCAGGATCGAAGACCTGGCTCCCGATTCGGATCGGCCGGTTGGCCACCCAGCCGGTGATGCCGGTCTCCCGGAGTATCCGGTGCAGTCGGAGCTCGGCATACGACCAGGGGTTGTCGGCGCAAGCTGCGATCACTCGAGTTCGCTGTTCATGACCAACGGTCGCTGCGAGCGTTCGGGTCGCTTGCCGCAGCTCGTCAGGTGTGGCCAGCTTCAGTCGCAGGACTTCGGTAGCTGCCCGACCGTCGTCGAATGCCGCGAGTTCGGCGGCGACATAGGCCGCGCTTGCCGTGCGCAGGCCCTTGGCGGATCGAATGAATTCGCGCGGTATTTGCCGCCGGGTGATGTGCACCCGAGATCTGGAGCGCAGGGTGGGGTGCGCGAGTCGGACCAGCGGTGTTTCGATTCCGGGCAACCAGATGCCGGCCGCGGTTCGCTCATGCAACACGCCCAGGGGAGCGGACCAGAGTGACACCGCACGAAGCCGGGTCACGCCGTGGTACTGCCCGGGCGCCACGAACACGCCTGGCAGCGGATTGTCGAGGTCGCCGTGGAGGTGCAGGCGCCGCAACGTTGAGCCTAGGTTCGGATGCTGTTTGGTCGCGATTGCGCCGTTCTCGGCGAGGATGTAGGCGATTTCTGGGTGCATGCCCACACCTTCGGCAAGTGAGTGAGATCCGCGTCAGTGATCCACAGGGGTGGGGGCGAACGGATTTGCCCTGTGGATAGGCCAGGTTGGCCGGAATCTGGCAATCCAGCTATCTGCAGCGCGGATACGTTCGCAAGTGCCGCGGGAACAGCCCCGAATTCGGCGGCCTTCCGTGCCTCCCCGCCGAAGCCGGTAAAGTATGGCCGCAAGAGCCCGCCGGCATTGCCGCGGGCTTTCTGAGACGAAGAGGGGCAGTCATGCCGGGAATCGTGGTCGTCGGCGCGCAATGGGGCGACGAAGGCAAGGGCAAGGCAACCGATCAGCTGGGCGACCGCGTCGACTACACGGTGCGCTACTCCGGCGGCAACAACGCCGGCCACACCCTCGTGGTAAACGGTGAGAAGTACGCCCTCCACCTGCTGCCCTCAGGAATCCTCAGTCCGACCAGTGTCCCGGTCATCGCCAACGGCGTGGTGATCGACCTTGAGGTGCTCTTCCAGGAGATCGAAGGGCTTGAAGCCCGTGGCGTGGACACCTCCAAGCTGCTGATCAGCGCCAACGCCCACATCATCGCGCCGTACCACAAGGTGCTCGACAAGGTCACCGAGCGTTTCCTCGGCAACCGCCGCATCGGCACCACCGGCCGCGGTATCGGCCCGTGCTACTCCGACAAGATCAACCGCCTCGGCATCCGGGTGCAGGACCTGTTGGACTCTTCGATCCTCGCCCAGAAGGTCGAAGCCGCCCTCGACCAGAAGAACCACCTGCTGGTGAAGGTCTACAACCGCCGCGCGATCGACCCGGCCGAGGTCACCGAGGACCTGCTCACCTACGTCGACCGGGTGCGCCCGATGGTCACCGATGTGGTCCGCGTGCTCAACGACGCGCTTGACGCCGACAAGGTGGTGCTCTTCGAGGGCGCCCAGGCCCACCACCTCGACGTCGACCACGGCACCTACCCCTACGTGACCTCGTCCAACCCGATCGCCGCCGGCGCCTGCATCGGCTCGGGTGTCGGTCCGACCCGCATCGACCGGACGATCGGCATCATGAAGGCCTACACGACCCGCGTCGGCGAAGGCCCGTTCCCCACCGAGCTCCTCGACGCGGATGGCGAGAAATTGCGTACGGACGGGGCCGAGTTCGGTACCACCACCGGACGCAACCGTCGCTGCGGCTGGTTCGATGCACTGGTGGTCGAAGCTGCGGTCGCGGCCAACGCCTTCACCGACATGTTCCTGACCAAGCTCGACATCCTCACCGGCTGGGAGAAGATCCCGGTCTGCGTGGCCTATGAGGTCAACGGTGAGCGCACCAACCGGCTGCCCATGACTCAGACCGATTTCCACCATGCCAAGCCCGTTTACGAGTATTTGGACGGCTGGACCGAAGACATCTCCGGCTGCCGCGAGTTCACCGAGTTCCCGGCCAACACCCAGGCCTACGTGCGGCGGCTGGAAGAGCTCGTCGGTGCCCGGATCTCGGGTATCGGGGTCGGCCCCTCGCGCGAACAGGTGGTCATGCTGCACGACCTGCTCTAGGTCGTTGGGCCCCGCGGTTTCGCGGCTGAACTACGGGTTAATTCACCGTTACGTTTGCGTGTCGAACACGCTCCCGGTTTGTGATCTGGCGATCGATCTGCCTACCTTGGAGTAGTGGACGGGTTGGGTACCCGGAAGCGCCAACGCCGGACCGAGGGACATCCTCGGGCCGGTTTCGCTTTTTCCAACGATGCCGCGGACGCAGGAAGACCCTGCCGCGGCGCGACTCGGGGGAGTCGATATTGCCAACACATGACCTACGTGAAGTCGCCGGCCCGGACGTGGCCACCAGGCGAGAACTGAAGCGAAATCCCTACTCACCAGTGATGATCCTGCTGACGATCATCGCGACCGGTGGCATCCTCGCGTACGCGATCTTCCTGCTGAACCCAGCGAATCGCGGCGACACCCTGCCCTACGTGCTGGTGATCGGCGCCGAGGCGATCCTGATCGCGCACGCCCTCCTGGCGATGTGGACGATCCTCGCCGGGGCAAAGAGCGCCCGCGACCACGCCTACTACGCGGCCCAGTCCAGCCTGCTCGAAGCCGGCAGGGACGACGCCCCGCTGCTCATCAACGGGCAGCCGGCGTCCGTCGCGGTATTCATCACCGTCTACGGCGAGCCGCTGGACGTCATCCGCCGCACCGCCACCGCGGCCCGCGGCCTGCGTGGCGAGCACTCCACCTGGATCCTCGACGACGGCCGCAGCGACGACGTCCGCGACCTGGCCGCCGAGTTGCGGGTCGGCTACCTGCGCCGGCTGAGCAGCGGTGGCGCCAAGGCCGGCAACGTGAACCATGCACTCAGCCAGGTGAAGACCGACTACTTCTGCATCTTCGACGCCGACTTCGCCCCGTTGCACGACTTCCTCTACGAGACCATGCCGTTCTTCGCCGACGCGGACGTGGCGTTCGTCCAGACCCCGCAGAGCTACGGCAACCTGCGCAACTTCGTCTCCCGCGGCGCCGGCTACATGCAGACCGTCTTCTACCGCTTCGTCCAGCCCGGACGGAACCACTTCAACGCCGCCTTCTGCGTGGGTACCAATGTGGTCTTCCGGCGGACGGCGATCGACGACGTCGGCGGCATCTACACCGACTCGAAGTCCGAGGACGTGTGGACGTCCCTGATGCTGCACGAGCGCGGTTGGCGCAGCGTCTACATCCCGGACGTGCTCGCCGTCGGCGACGCCCCGGAGACCATCGAGGGCTACACCAAGCAGCAGCTGCGCTGGGCGACCGGCGGCTTCGAGATCCTGTTCAACCGCAACCCGCTGCATCCGAAGCGGGCGCTCACCCTCGACCAGCGGCTGATGTACCTGGTCACGGCCACGCACTACCTCACCGGGATCGCTCCCGGCATCCTGCTGATGGTGCCGGCGCTGGAGGTCTTCTTCGACCTGCGTCCGGTGACCCTTGGCACCAGCATGTGGGAGTGGTTCTTCGCTTACGCGGGCTTCTACGTGATGCAGATCCTGCTGGCGAGCTTCACCCTCGGTTCCTTCCGCTGGGAGGTGCTGATGCTGGCGACGGCGAGCTTCCCGATCTACCACCAGGCCCTGCTGAACGCCTTCTCGGGCAAGGAGCAGCAGTGGCACGTCACCGGAGCCAGCAAGCGCAAGAGCTCCCCGTTCAACTTCATCCGTCCGCAGGTCTACCTGTTCGTCTTCCTCGCCCTGACTTCTGTGGTGGCGATCTGGCGTGACCTGAACAACGCGCAGTTCTCGCTGGCCACCGCGTGGAACCTGACCAACACCGCGGTGCTTGGCGCCTTCCTCGTGGTCGCGTTCGCCGAGCATTTCGCCCCCGACCCGGCCCGGGTGCAGGCGCGGTCGCCGCGACGCGTCCGGCTGGCAACTGCAGAAGGAGCAACCCCATGACTTGGGAAAACCGATTCCGACTCCTCGGCGGCGTGACCGCCGTGATCGCACTGGTGCTCGGCCTGGCGATGGTGTTCAACCACCGGCAGAACGAGATCACCAGCCATCTGGCGTTGGTCGCCGCCGATACCTACACGGTCGGCGCCGACTACGCCGGCACGGTCACCAGGGCGCTGGTCAAGGAAGGGGACGCGGTCGCCAAGGGCGAGCAGTTGTTCACCGTCCAGAGCCTGCAGTTGAAGGAGGCGATGGCCAACGGTCTGGAGATCGACGACACCGAGGCCTACAAGGTGGACGCCAAGCGCGGCACCCTCACGTACTACGCCGTGATCTCCGGGACGGTGGACGAGCTCCACGCCCAGCAGGGCAACTCGGTGCCGGCGAGCAGCCCGTTGGCCACGATCACCGGCGGTGAGCGCTACCTCGAGGCCAGCTTCCATGTGGTGCCGCGCGACTATGCGCGGGTGCAGCCGGGCAGCCCGGCTCGCATCACCCTGCCCAACGACCAGGTGATCACCGGGTCGGTGGAGAAGGTGACGGTTTCCAGCGATCCGGACGCGACCGCGGCCGCCGGCCCCAATACGACCGTGACCACCCTGCGGCTGAAGTCGTCCCAGTTGGCGAACCTCAAGCCGCAGCCGCTGTCCGAGCCGGGGACGCCGGTGATCGCCGTGGTGCAGTTGGCCGACACCGGTCCGCTGGCGCCGCTGACAGATGCCATGAACGATCTGCTGCAGCAGGTGGGGCTGCGATGAGGACCGCAGCAGTGGTCATGGCCGCCGTCCTTGCGGCCGGGTGCACGACCGGCCCGCCGACGGGTGGCAGTCCGGCCCCGGTGACTTCGGCCCCGACGACTTCGGCCAAGTCCGCGGTCGACGTACTGGGCGATGCCCAGGTCGTCGACCTGTTGGCCGCGGTGCCGCAGCGCACGCCGAAGGCGTTACCCGCAGCCAAGTTGGCCGAAGGCATCGCCCCACCCACCAACCGCTGGTACTCGGGGCTGGTGTTCTCTGGTCAGCCGGTGTTCCCGCTGCCACTCTCGTTCGCGCTCACCGACGACGGTTTCGCCTTCGGGCTGCCGGTGGTCAAGCCGACCGAGACGACGATCTTCGGTGGGCACGCTGCTCAGGTGAGCGTTGCGGTCGGTGCCAAGACGAGCGTGGTGACCAGCGACGACCCGTCCGTGGTGATCGTGGAACAGCGTGACGCCGAAGGTGCGGCGATCGGTCATGCCACGATCGCGCAGGGCTCTCCGTTCGTGTCCTGGACGGCTGCCAAGGCCGCGAAGCTGACCATCCCCTCGGGGTTCGCGGACGCGGGGAATGGCCTGTACGTCGCCACATTGAACGGCACCCGCTACGCCCTGGCCGGCCGCGACCTCAGGGTCGACGGCAGCTCGGTAGCGGTGCCGGTGGGGGGCACGCTGGCGCTGTGGCCGGTGCCGGAGGGCCGTCAGCCGGCCGAACTGATCGACCGCGCCCTGGCCACCGTGACCGGCTCCTCGGTTGGCTACGAAGTGGCCGACGACGAGGTGACCACC
>Ga0208823_1002524_pt1 | contig 13675 bp, 9 predicted proteins | sample AD_UKC075_MetaG_FD_184440 | JGI IMG/M metagenome (GOLD analysis project Ga0208823, IMG submission 184440) | Active sludge microbial communities of municipal wastewater-treating anaerobic digesters from USA - AD_UKC075_MetaG (SPAdes) (version 2) | ecosystem: Engineered > Bioreactor > Anaerobic >... | reverse complement strand
TATGGCTCCATGCAATAATGAAAATAACTGAGAGATTTAAAGCTAAACCCTTATTTATAGTGACATGTGATAATGAAGCCAAAATCTATATTGATAAAGAAAGCTACACAAAAATAAAACCCTATCGCTCTTTTGATGTCTCTTGTTATAAACCCAAAGAGAAAACATCAGGTAATATCTACGATAAGTCCATAATAGATACAGCTGTGAATGAATTAGACTTGAAGTTGAAATTTATATTAGATAAAAAAAGAATTATGGAAATAATTGAACTGGAAGACGGTTGGCTGGAAGACGAGAGATAGATTTACGAACTACGTAACCGGTATAGCAACGCCGTCCAAAAACGTTTGACATTATCAGTCATTTTTACAAAAATCCTAACAGTATCGGCCCGAAAAATATGACACGGAAACCCGGCTGTTAAAATGTCACCAGCTACCCACGCCTAAACTCACGAGCTTCCTGCGACGGATCATGATCCTACAACGTTTTTACCTGTTGTTACAGTCCTTGACGAAAAGGATATATGGACTCAAACACGACAGTCAAATTCTTAAATTCTATCGAAAAACAAAAGAATTATCCGGTTCTAAGATGCCCTGTAAGGCATGTACTTTTCTCGAAAGGTATAAAATCTACCACCAATGCGTTTAGATTTTAAAAAAAGGGGTATTCCTAGTGCGTTAAAATACAAAAGGATACGCATGGTTATCGTATTTTCAAGCCTTTTTCGCCAAAATAAGAGAAGCCCATAACCACGCGGGTTTTTAAAATATTCAAACAGGATGGGATGTCCGAAACATATGTTAAAATTGTTTTCAAGCTTTAACAAAGACGTAAAGGAGATTTGCAAATGACACTTTTAGAAGAATTGCAGTTATTATTGGGGAAAGATGAAAGGATCGTGTCTAAAGGAAAACTCTTAAAAAATAAGATTATAGAGCTGACGGCAAAGAACGATAAGGAACTTATCAATCTCCTATTGAGTAACGAAAGGATCAAGAACCATTTCTTTACTAAAATAGATGAAGTGCTTATTTTTGATAAAGAAAAGTTCATGAAGTTCGTCAACAATAAAGCGTTTCTGCCCGATTCATACACCACCTTTAAAAACAAAATAGGCTTGACCGTCGATGGGAACTATATCTCCCAAAGCAAGGAAGTGGTCTTATCCTGGCCATACAAGGACTGCATACTCGAAGGGGGACAGGAAGATAGTGACGAAAAACGGAAGGAAGTATTTCATAACGAAATACTAGCACCTGACGAGATCGATAGATTGTTGGACCCAAAGGTCTTTACCAACTTCAAAAGAATAGACAAGGATGGAGAGCATCCCGTTGATGAGATAAAGCCGACAGACAATCTGATTATAAAGGGCAATAACCTTTTGGTTTTACACTCGTTAAAGAAAAGGCTGGCCGGAAAGGTAAAAATGATCTATATCGACCCGCCATACAATACGGGCAATGACGAGTTTATGTATAACGATAATTTCAACCATTCGACTTGGCTTACCTTTATGAAAAATAGGCTGGAAATAGCACGGGACCTGCTAAAAGACGATGGGGTTATCTTTGTACAGTGCGACGACAGGGAACATGCATATTTAAAAGTTTTAATGGATGAGATATTTTCACGTGATAAATTCATTAGCAGCATTGCTATAAAAGTTAAGGCACCGTCGGGCGTTGCATCTGGTAGTAGTCTTATATTTGACGTAAAAGAAAATATACTTGTTTATAATAAGAAAGATGATGTTATTCCATACGAAAATTTAATAGAAAAAGAATTTATAGATAAAAAATCTGAAACTATTAAAAATTATAATATGATACTTGAAGATGAAGGAAGCGAAGGAGAAACAGTTGCCGATTTACCAGTAGATACAGGAACAATTGAAATAAAAAGAAGGTATAATTATAACATAATAAATATACCAATAAACGAAATAGATGATATAAATGAATACTACGTAAACAACATTGATAAAATATTCAGAGTAGCTAGTTTATCAGGCGGTATCGAAAAAAAAATAAAGAGTTTAATACCAGATAATGAATTATATTCTTATTATCATACTCCTTCTAAAGGTAAATATAAAGGAGAAAAAGTAAAATATTATGTATACAAAAAAGGTGGAGTATTATTCTTAAGAGATTTTACTAAAATAAATATTATTAATAATAAAAAAGCTATATTTAAAACGGAGTATATATCGAATATTATTACTGCTAATTTATGGCAAGGAATAGCTAGAGAAGGTTCTGTTAAACTCCAGTATGGGAAAAAGCCTGAAGAACTCCTTCGACTAATAACAGCATTAGTTACAAAAGAATCGGATATTGTACTAGATTTCTTCTTAGGTACGGGCACAACCTGCGCCGTGGCCCACAAGATGGGCCGTCAGTACATCGGCGTTGAGCAGTTAGACTACGGAGAAAACAACGCAATTGTACGGCTGAAAAACGTAATCAACGGCGATCCCACCGGCGTATCAAAGATGGTTGGCTGGCAAGGCGGCGGGGATTTCGTTTACTGCGAACTGATGGAGCTCAATGAAAAGTTCGTTCAAAACATACAGGCCGCGCAAACGACAGAAGAACTTCTTGAAATATGGGAACAAATAAAAAAGCAGTCATTCTTAAGCTACAGAATTGACCCGAAAGATATCGATGACAACGTGGAAGAATTCAAAGACTTGTCGATTGAAGATCAAAAGAAATTTTTGATAGAGCTTCTCGACAAGAATGATCTTTATGTCAACTACAGCGAAATAGAAGACAGACAATATGGCGTGAGCGAAGAAGATATTAAGCTTAACAGGAAATTTTATACGGAAGCGGGGCGTTAACATGGAGCTTACGTTAAGGCAGACATATGATACCCTTTCAAGACAGGGCCTTTTGAACAGATTGGTTGGCGACATACCAGAATATATAGAAAGCAACCTTAATCCGAACTTCAAGCTACGCGAATATCAGAAAGAAGCTATCCAGCGGCTGGTTTATTATCTTAAAGAAGACAAAGACCGGGCTATGCCGTCACAGCTGCTTTTCAACATGGCGACCGGTTCCGGGAAGACCCTGCTTATGGCCGCAAGCATCCTTTATCTTTATCGCGAGTACGGATATTACAACTTCCTGTTTTTTGTTAACAGCACGAACACTATAGAAAAGACAAGAGACAACTTCTTGAACCCCTTTTCTTCAAAATACTTATTCAACGAAAAAATTATTCTCGACAACAGGGAAGTCAGGATAAGAGAAGCAAAGAACTTCAGCGATACAAACAAGGACGATATAAACATCGTATTCACAACAATACAAAAACTGCATTCCGATATGAACATGGTGAAAGAAGAAGCAGTATCACGTGAAGACTTCGCCGATAAAGAAATTGTCATCATATCCGACGAAGCCCACCATATCAACGCGTGGACAAGAAATAGGCTGAGCGAAAAGGAAGCCCAGGAAAAAAACACCTGGGAAGGCACCGTTATGGAAATATTTAACGCTAACTACGAAAACATCATGCTTGAATATACGGCCACAATTGATCTTAGCAACCCGGAAATTTGGAAGAAGTATAAAGACAAGCTAATTTACGAGTACAGCCTTAAGGAGTTCAGACAGGACGGCTACAGCAAGGAAGTAAAGGTTTTAGACGCCGACGTGGAAAAGGTCGATAGGATGCTGTTTGCCACCGTCTTAAGTCAGTACCGAAGGAAAATAGCGGAGAAAAACCACATTTACCTAAAGCCGGTAATACTTTTTAAATCCAAAACCATTAAAGAATCCGCCGAAAATGCAGAACTGTTCCATAAAACGATCAAGAATTTGAAAGAAGAAGACCTTGACGATATCAGGTGTAAGCCCGCCGGGACTGTTTTAGAAAAAGCTTTTAGTTATTTTGACGAACATGGAGTTTCAAGTGATGTTCTGACAGTTGAGCTGAAAGAAGACTTCGGAGAAGAAAAATGTATGGTGCTGGACTCCGAAAATATTGACGAAGGTAAACAACTGAAGCTGAATTCTCTTGAAGATGAGAACAACGGAATCAGGGCTATTTTTGCCGTCAACATGTTAAATGAAGGCTGGGACACCTTAAATTTGTTTGATATTGTGAGACTTTATGAAACCAGGGACGGAAAATGGACCAAGGACGGAAAATATATTCCGGGTAAAACCACTCTTTCGGAAGTTCAACTTATAGGAAGGGGCGCAAGGTATTTTCCATTTACGGTAGACGAAGAAAATAACAGGTTCAAAAGAAAATTTGATAACGACCCAGAAAACGAAATGAAGATTTTAGAAGAACTGTATTATCACAGTTCTTATGTACCAAAATATATAGCCGAGCTGAAAGCCGCGCTTAGAGAAAGCGGAATAATGCCGCCGCAAGAACCTAAAACGGTAACACTGAAAGTCAAGGAAGATTTCAAGAAGACTGAATTTTGGAAAAGCGGGCTTATCTTTATAAACAGCAGAAAGAAAAATGACGGGCTAAAACTTGAAGATATCTCCACAATTATACAGAATAAAGTATACGGCCCAGTTGTGCTGAAAAGCGGCCAATTGCAGGAAGAAGCGCTTTTTGAAAATGGAAAGTCAGAACGTCAACAGAAGACGGAAAATATCAAATTGGAAGACTTCAGCGATGCCGTAATAAGAAAGGCCATCGCTAAAAACGATTTTTATAGGTTCGATAATTTAAAACAGTACTTTTCAAAGTTAGATTCCATAAGCTCACTTATCGAATGCATAAAAGGCGCGAGAGTTAATGCAACGACCAATGGGTATTTAACTCCAGATGATAAGCTAAAAATTGTCCTTGTCCTTTTAGACCAACTGAAGGCGCAAATCGAATCGCAATATACTGAATATGAAGGGACAAGATTGTTTATGAGCAGAAATATCAGTGAAGTCGTTAGGGATAAAACGTTGAATATAGACATAAATTCGGACCGGGAAGCTGGCCGCCCGATGAAAGATCCGGCAATTGCTGAACTACAACTAGACCTGTCTAAGGAAGACTGGTACGTCTATGACGAAAACTACGGCACTTCTGAAGAAAAATACTTTATCCGCTTTTTACATGGGACCATGGACAAATTGAAAAAGAAATACAAAGATGTCTATTTAGTAAGGAACGCAAACTTGTTTAAGCTATATAATTTTTCTGATGGTCGTGCTACAGAACCAGACTTCGTGCTGTTCTTGAAAAAGGAAGACGATAAAGACTGGATACAGTATCAAGTGTTTGTGGAAGCAAAGGGCAGACACTTGCTTGAAATGGATCGATGGAAGGAAGACTTTTTGATGAATATAGAAAAGGAAGGCAAAGCAATATTGGAAACTTTGGCGGAAGATAAACATTACAAACTAAAGGGAATGCCCTTTTATAACGAAGCGAACAAGAAGAAATTTATAGATGTCTTCGAAAAGGAATTTTGCTGAGCTTTTTAAAGGAAAAGGATCGCGAAAAGATACTTAAACTCATAAACGTTCCGAACGACGAGATTATGCGAGCGGCTGAGTTTATGGTGTAGAAGGAACTGGAAGAAATAAGAAACAAGATGGGCAGTTTGGCGAAAACGCCTGAAAAATTCCGAAGCATTAGATGTTCTAGCTTGCAGAGAAAAAAAGGGCTAGAAAGGGAAGACAGTATATCTTGGAACATATAAAGAAGGGTGTCATGATAGCATACAACGCACAAAGAAAGGGAAAAGTATCTCGACGAAGGAGAATGGATGATGATAGACCGATGATGCCTGCAAAATAACTTAAAGTGCGGAGCAATGGTGGCCGCCCAAACTCCACACTCAACAAAGAGATAGATTTATTGTATACATTCATAAATTCCTGCATCACAGGCTTTTGCAGGAAGGCCGTTCGTTTAAAATATCTTCAACGTTTCTTCACACTTCTTGCTCTTGCTCTTTCAAGAAATCTTGCCCAGACAATGCCGTAGCTTCCGAGCTCTTCCGGAATGGCATTCAGGATGCGTTCGAGAGCCTGTGCTGTTTCGCCAAAGGGATCGCATGCAATACGACGGGCAAGCCTGCGTTGGTCTTCAAAATTTCCCCGCAGAATAACGTCTTCTATTGCAGGGACGGATATATCAAGTTCATCATCTATATGGCGATGGATCATTTGCATCACCCTTTTCAAGAAACAATCTATCGAAAAGAAGATCAGAAATTTGCTTGCATCTTTCTTTAATATATTGCCATGAATTATAGGGACTGACAATGCCTTTGTATATATCGAGATTTATATCAGTTAGGTCATAAGGCTTAGCTAAAGCAAGCATTCTTATCAACTGAAAAGACGTTTTTTCGCAATTTTCAGGCTGCGGATAGCATTCATCAAAGCTATCCATTGCATCGAGCACGTCTTCTTTTGACATTCCATCGCAAAGGGCGACAAAGTCGACGTAATCACGGACAGCATTCCTTGTCACGATAAGCCAGGCTTTTATGCGAAGAAGCTCCTTGTCGGTCGGTATCTTGATGCCATTTATGATCTCGATTTCTAGTGGTTTTTTTCTTATTAGCTGCCTGATGCCCACGTCTATGCCTTCAAATCGCCCCAATATCAACACCGGTGGGCGCAAACGCTTTGTCTTCCATCCCGATAAGGACTCGAGTTTTTCAAGTATTCTTTCGAAATTCTGTTTTAATTCTTCCATGACGTTATCTGCGTCGAAAGAGACGCGATGTTTGCGCTTCATAGCTACAGCGCTTCTGCCCACAAGCACGCATTCGGGAAACAACTTTTGAATTTTTTGTTGTACTTCTAATATCTTTTCAAAGGATTTTTCTGATTTTTCCATGATCTCACCTAAATTAAAAACATATTCAAACCGTTGAATGATGACAAGAAAACGTGAGAATCTTAAAACCCGCTTCTAGGATGCCCTATTTTGCATTTTCTTTTTCAAAAAGGTATAAAACTATGTCTTAGATAAGTTTGATGCCTTCTGCGCCGTCTCAAATGGACTGCGGGCAATACAAAAAGACAATCGGAATAAATAATCCGTCTTCCAAGTTTTTATTGCCTTGACGGTACGTACTGTTTTATCGTCTCGTCGATGATCCGTCTTTGTTCGTCGGTGAAGGCTGAAGGGCAGAAGGGAAAGGCCGATGTATAGTAAACATTTATCAATTTACCGTTGGATGATGTATTAAAATTTCTTTTGATGATTTTGTTTTTTTGAAGCTCGGTTATCACGGAACTTAATTCTGGGTTTAAAATTCGGCGTTCCGTTTTTGTATACTTTGATTTTGTGATCGTCTCTCCGTGCAGCTGACAGTAATTTAAATCGCAGTGATAGACAAGGTTGCGCAGGACCCTTTCCGTCAGCTGCGTTTTTTCTTCGTAATTAGCAAGGATGTAAATTATCAACTGCTCAGTGATCTCTTTATCTATCTTTTTTTCGGGAGATTTCTTGCTGTTCACTTTTTTCTTGCCTTCTTTGTTTTTCTTTATTTTTTCTTGCCTGGCTCTTTGGGATATATTCGGTGTTTGAAGGTCTTGATTATCGTCATTTCAGGCATAATACTAATTTACCCTATTTAATTTTAGCTGTCGACCTTTGGCAGTTTCTTTAATATTTTTTCGCACTCGTCGATCAGCTTTCTCCCCGCGCTTTTAAGTTCTACTGTAAGCGACATTCTGTCTTTGTAATATGCATCGGTTAGCGACAGTTTCTGCGCAAGGTTTTTCAAAAAGGCCAGTTCCGGCTCGTCATATGTCTCATGAACGATCGTCTGTGCCGCTTTTATGCATACCTTCGCCTTTTCCATGATCTCGCCTGACAGGCTTCCCGTGTCGTTGTTTTTAAGGACCTTTATTAAATATGCACCCGGAGACTTAATCTTGCCTGTGATCGTCTTGGCGTAAATCCAAAAGGCCGTAACCAGCTCGGGGTCTTTTCCCTTTATTGCTTCCATTAGGCTTCCCGTGACCGCGTTTAAGGGAAAGTCCGCCAGATGAAGGCTTAAAAGCATCACATACTTGCCTGTTTCCAGTAATGGGATGCGTCTTCTTTCTTCGATTTTTTCTTCATTATTATTTTTTTGATAGATAGATAGATTATATATATTTATCAATCTATCTATCTCGATTGAACTATTTTTGTCACTTGGGTTAAATATATTTTCGTTAAAGGTTACTTCCGTCCCGCCCTTTTTTCTGACGTTAAAGACAGCAAGTCCCGCTTTTTCGGCTTCTTCAGGTATCTTTTTCTGGTTCTTTTTATGTATGCCTAAAGCCTTCAAAATGTCGTTGCTTCGTACCTTTATCGTCTTTTCTCCTGTTAGCGCCGACTCATAAAGGACAGCGATGAGAAAGGTCTTGGTCCTGTTGTCGATGCCGGGAGTATACAAAATGTTCATAGTCCCGTTAATAAACCTTATCAATGAAAGCAGTTCAAAAAGCGCTTTATCCTGCGAAACATTAGGTGCAGCATATGCACTTAATGGTTTTTCATTAGGTGCACTTGATGCACTTATTTTTTCAGGATTAAGTGCAAGGGGTGCATTTATTCCAGCATTCTCTGCGTCAGGATTAAGTACATGCGGTGCATTTATTTCATTAGGTGCACTTGATGCACTTATTTTTTCAGGATTAAGTGCAAGGGGTGCATTTATTCCAGCATTCTCTGCGTCAGGATTAGGTGCATATGTTGCACTTATTTTCTCCACACCTTCAGGATTAAGTGCAGGTGGTGGGTTTATTCCAGGGCTCTTCGTATCCGAATCGGGTGAGCTTGTTATATCTGTTTTTTCTGCTTCTTTAGGAATAGGTGCGCCCATTACACTTGTTTTTTCAGAATTAGGTGCATTAGGCCTGCTCTGCTCAACGATCATCCTGCCTTGGCTGAGATACAGCTCCCCCTTTTTTTCAATTTCTTCACTGGAGACCTTGTTCATGTAGTTGACGACGCCCCCTGTCTCGGCAACCCAAGTGGCAAGTTCTTCGTCTTCCTTGTCTTTTTTTCTTTTTCTTGCCTTAGCCATTTAAACCGCCTTCTTCTCGGCAAAGATTGCCCTTTCCGCCCTTTCAAAAAGCTCCTTCAAGAAGGAAAACCACTCGTCCTTTTGTTGCAGGGTAAGGCCGTGCAGTATGTTTCTCCTTTTGCTGATATTTTCGGCGACCTTAGCCTGCGTGGGTATGACGGCATCAAACACGTCGGGCCCGAAGGTCTGTCTTACAACCACTTCAAGGGACTGGTGCAGGTTGTACCTTCTGTCAAGGCCGACGATGAGATATCCCAGAAGAGCAGGCAAATGAGACGTCCTGAAACGGCGTGCCGTAGCGATTATGCTCATCAGGTTCTGTATCCCCATGATGGCATGCTTGCTCAGGGAGATGGGCACGAGCACCCCGTCGGCGGCCACAAGGGCGTTCTGCGTGAAAAGTCCAAGGTTGGGCGGGGTATCCACGAGTATCAAGGGGTACCTGTCCGACAGGTGTTTAACGACGACGGAAAGTCTCATTGCACCGTCCATCTCTCCTGCCAGCCTGTGCACGTAAGGTTCTATCGATATGACGGAAGGGATAAGATAGATATTGTCGAATTTAGTCTTAAGGATGCCGTATCGTACATCGGCAAGTTCAATTGTGTTTTCTGGCATCTCAAGGAACTGCTGTACGGAGATCTTTACTTCCGCGGGGTCGATCCCGAGCGCTTCCGTGGCGTTCGCCTGTGGGTCTACATCGATGACGAGCACCGGCTTTTGCCTGTATTCTTCGGGAAGCATCTCAGGGTTCTCTTTCTGCAGGTAGGTAACTATTTCGGCAATTGCAAGCACCGTACTGGTCTTGGCTACGCCCCCTTTGTGGTTGGCAACCGTAATTATCATAATAAAGCCCCCTTTTAAATGTACCGGATTGTTATGGTAACTATACCATAAAAATTAGGACGAAAAACGGATAGTTTTTGTTTTTTCGTCCTAATTTTCGAGTTTTAAAAAATGCGGGAATACGTTATTATCCCAAAATAATATGCAGTCTGTCTTCTGCTTTCGCAAGTATTGCTTCTTCTACCCTTCTAATTCATTTAACGAGCTGTTCTTTTGCGACCGAACAGACGTCTTAGCATTTTATGAACTTTGGTCGTTTAGACTGCCTTTCAGCGGGAAAGCGTCGACGTTAAGGGGAATGTCTTATTGCGAGCGTGTTAATAGAATTTTTCTATATGCTCATCTACTTTCTCGTGGCTGAAATCAATTTTTATGCCCATATTTTTTAAAAGCAGGGAATATAGAGTAGCCATGATAGCCGTTACAAGTCTTTGATGTTTGAGAATCACCATGCTTGGACCTAAATATTTTTGGTAGGGTAAAAAATCCATAAACAACAAACCTGGTGTTTTAACAATTTTATTCACTATCACTTTTAGCTCGTCTGGGGTAACAAATTGCTCCGGATATTTATCCGCAAGCCACTGCAGTGCCAATATGGAATCAATAAGAGCAATATTATGCCCCCTTTGATTTTTAATGCCATATTTAAGCCAGTCTAAAGCTGAACTTAGGCTTATTCCAAAAAAATCAGCAAACTGGTAATTATCTAATTCAAAATCTTTTTGTATTTTTTGTATGACTTCGGCTGGAACTTTTACAGATCTTTTACTCATGTATCTCACTCCTTTTAATATTTAAACATTTTTCTTTAATGACCTTCTTCATCGAAAAACTCGTCCAAGTCCATTGTGAATTCATCCGTGATCAATCCAAGTCCAAACTCTTCTACGTCGCTTTCGGTCACAAACCCGCCCGTATCGTGTTCCCTTGCTTCCTTCGGGGTGGCGCAAAGCAGGTCCCTTATAATTTCGTCTTTTTCTTCGACTACAAGCTCAGGGCGGCTCTCTTTCAAGGGTGCACAAGAGACGTTTACTACGTCCCACTTCGTCCCCGTCATCATCAGCGCCTTGCCGGGCGGCAGCATGTCGGGAGTCTCGTATTCAAGGAAGGTTAACCTTTCAAATCCCGTCGTCTCGTACACCTTGGACTTGAAGAAGGCTGTATTACCCTGGCGGCCGAAAATGATCGTATTTCCGTCGATGGGTTTGGCCGTCGAACAGACCACGTCAAAGTCGACCTTATTTAAAAGATGTGTCCTTTCGTGAGCTTCCGCTACCAGCAGCACGGCGTCCTTGAACTTTAACTCGAGAACTTCCAGCAATATCCTTAGCTCGTCTTCGTTGTAAGCGGGGCCGTAGATGATTATTGGCTTATCCCTTTCTAGCAGCTGCACTCTTTCAGAAGCAGATATATGGCACAGCATGTCAATGACGGACTGCGTGACGGAGATCATGCCCGCCGCCGTGTTGGGGGCGTTGTCGAATATGAGAGTCCTTATCGTGCCGTCGTCGTATTTTTCCCACCAAAGCCTTTCCTTCGACTTCGAGAGCTTTTTGTCCGCCGCTTCCGAGAAGATCTTTCCCATGCGAGCCGACAGGGACATGTAAGGCGGCGGGGTTTTTGTTCTTGAAAAGGCTTCAGCGAGTGCTGCAGTAAGCGCTATTGATTTTACGATCCTTCTTGCTGACCTTTCCCAGAAGGCATCCCTGGCGTTTCTGATGGTTTCGTCTGATACCAGTATCCTGCTTAAGACTTCCGCTCCTTTTTCCGCGTTTCCCACCGAGCAGAGAGCTTCTAGCGCAAAGTCGACGGGGCAGTCTCCCGCATATCCCGGGCAGAGCAGGAGACCTTCTGCTAGGGAAAAGGTGCTGTCGTCTGCCAGCAGTATTATGGTCCTTCCTGTATTTTTGGCGTATTCAAGGCTGTCTGCGATGAAACCGACGCGCTCGGACTTGTTCTCGCCAATGAATGCAACTGTGACAGGCATACTAATACCCCCTTTAAATATTTATTTTAATAATTAGATAGTACTATACCTTACCAAGTTTCTTTTCACAGGCCTAAAAGGCAACATCTAATAAAACTGATATAGATATTGTTATTTTTCCATAACGGAATTTAATTGTCAATACTAAAACAAGTATATTTATAGAATAGAGCGCGCAAACTAAAATGGCAGCGGCACATCGACCTAAAATTCGGAAATAGGCGGTCAATTTAATAGCATTTATTTAAGTCGGTTCAGCAGACCTAAGTAGATCCCATGCTTAGTAACTGTTATGAGTCAGAACATTTGAACCAGTTTTTACGATATTTAAAAACGGATTTTATAAAAAATGTATTTGACAACAAAAATGGAATTTAATATAATCCACATAACTAAGCCTTACATAGGTTAGTGTTTTTTTGGAAATGCGGATGTGCAGGTAATCTTACAGAAAGGGGGTTAAAGTATTAAAACACAAAAGGCCGGTGGTCGCCGGCCCTTCAAAATTGGAGAAATATTTTACCGATAAAACAGAAAGGAGACATTTATTGTGAGTCATAGTATCACGGCGAGTAAGATAAGGCAATATCGCAATCAGAAGCATTCCGGCGACTTGCTGGAAATCGTCTCCTATAACTACATGGACGAGCATGGCAATCTTCTGTTCCAGGTGGTGCGTGAGCAGTATGAGATTGGCAAGAGCTTTCATCAAAGGCGCCCCGATGGCAATGGTGGCTGGATTAACAATCTAGCGGGTGTAAAAACCACCATCTATCGCCTGCCGGAAGTAATAGAAGCCGTCAAGAGCGAAAAAACCGTGTTCATAGTTGAAGGCGAGAAAGATGTGGAGACTCTGCGCAGTCTGCAGCTTACGGCCACGACCAACCCGATGGGTGCCGGAAAGTGGAAAAAGTCCTACAACAGCTATCTGAAGGATGCGAACGTGGTAATACTTCCCGATAATGATGACATCGGGAAGAAACACGCGGAAGACATCGCAGAAGGGATGATCGACGTCGCTCATTCAATAAAGATCGTGGAACTGCCTGATCTTGAAGAGCACGAAGACATCACTGACTGGATAAAAAGGCACGGCGGGACGAAGGAGAAACTTCTTCAGTTGGTGGCAGAAACTCCGCAATATGAAAAGACTTTTCGCAGAATATGTCTGTCGCTCGGAAAATCAGACAAAAACTCACTTCCCGCAAATGCTGCCAAGGCATGTGAAGCCATGAACGAACTCGGAGTGTATTATTGGAAGGCCAGTATGCCGAAAAATGGGTTGGGAGAAATACTTTTTGATCACAACGGCGTGCCGACATTTCATTTGATGTCCAAAGATGACGTCTTCAACGCCATAAGCAAGGTGGCTTACAGTAACGAAAACAAAAAAGGCCTTCCGCCAAAGGAAATTGCCAGTTATGTCTACGAAATGCCTGCGATGGATACGCCCTTTAGGCCACTGGAGAAAATCATAAGGACCCCTGTATTTTCTTCAAGGGGCCAGTTAATTTGCGAACCCGGTTACTATGCTCAGGATCGATTGCTTTACATCCCATATAAAGATAAAGGCAACATCAGGATTTCGCCAAACCCAACGAAGGAAGAGATACGGGATGCAAAGGCACTACTGGAAGATGATATCCTGGTGGACTTTAACTTCGTCTCTCCCGCCGACAAGACACATGCAATAGCCTATATCCTGCTTTTCTTCTGCCGGGAGATGATCGACGGACCAACCCCACTTCATATTTTCGAAGCCGCCAAGCAGGGCACGGGCAAGACGCTGCTGGCGGAGTCTATGATGAAGA
>Ga0208823_1002523_pt1 | contig 13678 bp, 15 predicted proteins | sample AD_UKC075_MetaG_FD_184440 | JGI IMG/M metagenome (GOLD analysis project Ga0208823, IMG submission 184440) | Active sludge microbial communities of municipal wastewater-treating anaerobic digesters from USA - AD_UKC075_MetaG (SPAdes) (version 2) | ecosystem: Engineered > Bioreactor > Anaerobic >... | reverse complement strand
CTTAGCATAAAATAAGATGCTATCGTGTTTTCTCGGAAAGGTATCTGAGGTGCTTGTTGGGCCGAAATATTTCCAAGTAAGCTCATTCCTAAAATTCTCATACCCAAAAATCTCATCCATCATCACATTGACATAATGTCCCACATGCCAGTCAAGATGCACATAGATGGAGCCATTCTCAGCCAGCAACTCTCTCATCAAAATCAACCGCTCATACATATATTTGAGATAAGAAACGATCCCACCGCTCCAGGTATCTTTATAAGCTCTCTCCTCGATAATTGAAGGTTCTTTTTCAATTTGTTCATTGCCAGGTTTTATTCTAATAGTAAAATCTGCACCTGTGAAAAATGGCGGATCAATGTAAATCAGATTAATCTTCCTGTCCAGCCTTGCTTTATCAGCGAGGACATCACAAGTTTATTATCGCCCCAGATAAGCATGTTTTTCCAGTCCTTTGGATAATCCTTTGGCCATTCGTCTTTATTATCATCTCCTAAATCACACAGCTTAATGCTATTTGTGTATATGTTATTTAGGTTTATATGTTCTTCAAACGGCGGTCTACATATACATTTTCTTATGTTTCTTTTCTCCAACATTTCCCACATCATACACCCCCGATTACGCTTAACGGTTCTAGCATATACGAAGTTCCACCGAAGGTGGAATTTGGGCGAACGGAGTGAGCCGTATATGCTGTGTTAGGCGATCCCATTAGGGGCGAGCCACGATAGTGGCGAAGCGTTTTGCTTGGCGGCATCTTATTACTTATTTGTTTAGTTCAATCGAAACTTTCCCAGCACCTTTACTCTTTTGACCACCGAGAACAGTTATATTATCCAGAGCAGGAATTAGAATCTCATTAATCAATAAGAGTTGAGCTTCTTCTATTGGCTTTAAAGCGATTCCGTCTAACCAGAGGTCAACATTTGTTCCTCCGATTTCTCTTGCTTTGCCAAATTGGAAAGTTCCTTGTTGAGCAACTATTTCTAATGTTCCCTTAAATATTGTTCCAGGCTTTACCTGTTCACCTGTAACAATAGCCCCTGTAGCTGCTGTTCCGCTTTCTCGGTCTATCCTAATGCTTGTCTGGTCTATTCTGTATTCTCCCGTTTCAGGCCAAAAGTTGGGTATGCGAAGGAATCCCATTAAACCTGTGGCACCAAATAGATAACAAACAGGGCAAAGTCCTACATCCTTGGGTATCTCAACTTTATCTTCCTCGACTTTTATTTCACAATGTTCCCTGTATCCTGAGTGCAATAATTCTTGCTCAGCTTTTGAAGGTCTTGGTGCTGGGATACACGGTCTAATTAGCTTATCATTTGTTATCCCAAGTTTTGATTTGAGTTCGTCTTTTTTAGCAATTAGCAATTGCTCCACTTGATATCTGAACGCTCCTTTAAAGCTGGACGCAGGTATCGCCGGCTTTCCGTCCACAGAAAAGACAGGTGCCTTCTTCTCTGTCAATGGCGAGGGACTACCTCCGATATGGAGGAACGAACCTTCCTGAATAGTTATCTTCAGTGGAATCTGAAGCACCTTCAATATTCCTTGTTTCTTACTTTCTGGCAATTTTTCCATATTACCTATGCTATTCATCTTTTATCACCTCCATAAATTGGGCTAAAGAGTTTAATTTCCTAATAAAGAATGCTATCTCAAGTATATCAAGCTTCATTGCATATAGCTCCTTTACATATTCCAATGTTTTTTTGAGTGCACGACTCTGATAACCTCTCGCTCTATCTATTTTAGAAAGGAAATATTGTTCTACTGTTGAACGATTGTGATTTTCAATAACCTTACCGTAATCCTCCATGTTAGGAAGATTACATTTGACCAGACCAAATTTGTCTAATGTTAAAAATGCCTGGTGCACAATGTATGGTTTATTGGTGATAGCCCTTTTTAATGCTTCAGCTAATTTTATTGCTTCCTTTACCCTTTCTTTATCCCTATCATTTTTTTGAGACTGAAGATGATTTAAATCCTGAATCTTTTGATTAATTCTACTAGTTACATTACTAAGATCGCCTTCCTGGAATCCCGTCCCCAGTTCTTCCCATTCTTTGTTATTAAAAATAGTATAACTGATGTAGAATATATCAGGATCGTTTAATATCCGTCTCATCACATCATCCAATGTTTTAGTAGTCATATTTATATTCCTCCTCAATTAATATATCTGGTCCTTCAATTATGCTTCCTTCAAATAATGCTCTTTTATAGACACCACTTATCTCAGATGTTGGATAAAATAGATAACCGTGGCACGATTTAATAACTTTGCTTATTCCGAAGATGTTACATTCTTCCTCAAGCAAGCGGCCTTTCAGATATCCAACTTTATGATTTGGTTCAACCTCTCCAATATATGTTAAATAGCATCTGCCAAATCCCTTGCTCTTTAAAGCACCAAGAAAAATTTCCGTCGGACTAATTTTGGAGAGAGTTTCTGTCATTCCATTTTTCACCACATAAATATCTGCTATAACTGCTTTTGTGCCATTTGTTGGTTTGAGATACTCAAGAAAAATAGGGAGTTTAGCAGTGCCTAAGAAAGCATCAAAGGGAGCATAAGTAAAAGTGTCTTTCTCATATGTCCTTTCTCTAAAAAAACCAATTGCTGAAGCATCTGCCAAACCAAAATAATCTCTAAAAGAACCTTTTAAAGTTGAAGTTGGTATGGTTTCTATACAAGGCCGAAAAACACCGCCTTTAATCCTTTCTCCAATTGCTATGGCTTGTGTTTCCAATTCAAAATGAAAAAAGGTCTTATTTGATTCGTTCATAAAATAGTCACCTCACTCGTTAGTTTATAAAAGATAAGAATTTGATGAACTGATAAACCACTTTGAATCAATTCTAATAAAACGGGAAATTTCTTTCGATTGTTAAATATTTCAAGCATCACTGACATATTGCTTTTTGTCTCGATCTCAATATCAGCCAAACGGTGTAAAAAGTGACTCAACTTGGCATCTTCTCTTCTAATTTTATCCCTGAGCAATTTGTATTGAGAGATGTCTATACTAAGTTTTGAACTTCCAGGGCTTTGTATGTTAATAATATTTTTCGGCATGGACAAAAATCGCCAATGCTCCCGATGAGGATATTTCACCTGAGCAAGACTTATCGACAATTTGATAGGAGAATCTTTCAAGCATTCTGGGAAATACTTCTCCAAGAGGTTATAGAATAAGTCAAGGACTACCAGAATTTCCTCACCCGAATAAACCTTGAAAATCCCAAATTCATAATAGACTTCAATTGGGAAAAGAAAATTCTCCTTAGTGAAAAGTGAATTTCCATTTTTATCTTTTATTTCGTATATCTGTTTATTGAAAGCATTTAATAGCAACTTATAATCCTTTACAAAATCCATCTGAACAGCAATTGGTCTAAATGATTCTTTTAACTCATCTTTGTCATTACTACTCACGTCTTGCATTGCCGGATGCGTATCTACATATTCTTCATACAAACTATGAAGTGTCCTTGACAACTGCTCTTGGTCAAGGGTGATCTTTATCCATCCTGCTCTTAATCCTTTTTCTTCCCACTTAGCATATTTACGAGCGGGGTCTCCCATTTGGCGAATTTCGTAACAGGTATCGCATAGATATTCATGAACCTGATCTTTAATTCTCTCTTTACCGTGTCTCATCTGACAGGAATCACAAAGCGGTGGGTTAATTGTTTCTATAAAGTTTGATATTAAATTTTTTTCATAAAGTTTTAGATATCTACTTGATGCGAGAGAATGAAATTTTACATAAGCTCTTTCCATAGAAGAGGTTAAAAGATTTAACTCAGCCTCCATTTCTTTGTAATCGATTATAAATCCTGCATCGAGAAAGGACTGCAGCAACTCTTGGATTTTAAGCTCATCCTCTCTTGGAATAAAAACACACATAAAATCGTCTGTAAAGAATAAAACATAATCTTTCGTTTTCTCATCTTCTGAAAAGGATTTAATTAAGTCAGCTCTTTTTCTAAAGACATTGAGGTCTTGAAGTCGAGAGAAGGATTGAGGAAAGTTTATATAACAAAATATCAGACGATATATCCACTTACCATTATTTGTTGGTTCACCTATTCTTCCGCCAGTGGCATCGTTTCTTTTTTGAATTTTATCTCCCAGATATTTAAGGTATAATGTGCCATTATCTTCAATAGTTTGACTGTGCTTTTTTAAAACACGATAAATCTTCCCTGTCAATTCTAAATGTGTATAAAGATCAACTATATTAATAGGGACAGATTTATCTTCGGCAGTAAGCCTCAGATTTTCACTATATCTATCGAAAAAGTCCTCTGGGGTATTGCATTCTTCTATAAATTGAAACATTTCTCTAAGTCCATCTGGAGTGGTAAAAGCAGCCCACTTTTCTCCTGCGTTTACTCTTTTTTGATAATAATCAGGATTCCATAAAACATATAATCCCTCAGCTACTTTTCCTTTTTTTTCACCCCATGTTCTTGATATTGACGCTGATAGTTCATCTGCAATATTTGTTAAAAGAACGTCGGAAATATAATCCTTGGGTACTTTAGTTGAGGTAAGTGATTTGACTTCACCGCTAAACTGACCCCACCAACTTGGAGATGATGGAGCCTTAATACTTAACTGAGAAAAATCAAAATTATTGAAAGTATGTCTGGGGCTGCAGGGCTTTATTTTATCTCGTAAATCGGGATTGTCCCAATCTACAAGCTTCCCTATATCGTGCAACTCTGCGATGAAAGTCTTGTTATCCATATTTCATACATCTCCTTTTGTATATATAAGCATTAGCCGCCAAGCGAAATTTCGCCTAACGTTCTCGGTGTATGCGAAGTCCCGAACGAAGTGAGGGATTTGGGTGAGGGCTTTATCCCGAACCAGATATACTCTGTTATACGCTGTCACGACTTCTTCCTCCTTAAAATGCTCTCTAACCAATAGACAGTTAAGGTAGATTCATCACATAGGTATCCAAGCTCGCAACCGTTACAGAGTCTTTCAATATTTGCCCTCATAGCATCTAAAGTACCTTTCTCAGAGTGAAGTTTATACAGGAGTTTTAGATACTTTCCCTCGGTCACACGAGGTACCTCATAACGGCGGTCAAGTTTGAACCATTCATACACTCCTTTATCACCTTTTGAAGAGTTGCAGCTTTTGCAAGCCATCACAACGTTATCTGGAATGTCTGGACCATTGCGATTGCGAGATATAAGATGATCGTAAGATAGGTCATTGGTTGAACCACAATAAATGCATTGATTGGGCATCTCACGCTCCCGGATATATTCCCTAATTGCTCCAGACCATTCAATCTCGCCTGACTGCAACTTCTTAAATCGATTCATAACGAACGCATACTGCTTCTTTCCCGCCCCGGCGGACTAAGAGATAATCTTAGCATACTGCCAATAGATCAGATCTCGAATGGTTTTAACTGCTGATGGTGGCATTATATCACCTCCTCATCTATTAGTCGTGATTTCATATAACGTTTCCAGCATATACGACGTTGCGACCGCAGGGAGCAATGTCCCGAAGGGCAAGGGCGAAGCCCGTAGCGTATATGCTGTGTTATCTGCTGTTGCGGGCATTTTTACTCTTAATCCTATTACTTTATTACTTGAATTTTGAAAAATACGCATCAATTTCTGGTCTTAATTCTATACCTACTCTTTCAAAACAATTTAATAATTCTTCATAGGCGCCATCATTCCCAAGAAAGTCCCACAATTCTTCCGCGACTTTTAACTCATTATCCAAATCTAACATACCTTTCAATGTCCATCTTTCATACGGTCTTGGTTCGTATGGATTGTAAGGAATCGCAATATATGACATTACCGTTGCATTTGGATTTTTCGCTAAGAAAATTGCTATCCATTCTAACAATGTCCTTTTGAAATCTTTAAAATTACTGATATTGGGTTTTGCTGTTTTCAAGTCAAATAAATGCGCTGTTTCATCTGCACTTTGAACAAACAAATCCACCTTCACAGTTTTTAATTTGTTCATTTTCCCCTTGTTACAAACTTTTCGTATCCTTTCGGTTTCTTCCACTTTATTTGGATTTTTTCCCATTGTAAGCTCATTTATAATACTCTGAATTTCAGACTGGGCTTGTTCACTAATAGTATCACCAACCACATACTGTTTTTGAGCAAATTTAAAGTTCAAATTTGCCAAAGTTTCCGCTACAGGTTCGAAAATAGATGTACCAAAAGTAGTGTTCATAGAGTGGATAAAGGAAAATAATGCCATTCTATCACGACCAAGTAAACGATAATGAAAAGGCATATTCTTAGATTCAGGTCGATAATTTTTAAACTTGTTACGGAGACAAGTTTTAATAACTTTCTCAATAGAATCGCGCTGTTGTTGTGACAATTCCATAATTATATGTTTTCCAATCCCTGTATTTTCGGTATTTGAGCAAAAAACTCATTTGCCTTATTGACAATTTTAACTTCCTTTTTTCCATAATCAAAACAACCATCTTTTACACATTGTGAATGGTAGTGTCGTAGTTTTTGCTCGCTTTCTTTACCATGAAATTCAGTTCCTTTCCATTTACCATAATAATTAGAAAACTTACAATTACCATCGTCAAATTTCGAGCATTTGGAGCATAGAAATCTATTAGAGGTTCCATCTAATTTCTCTTCCAATGACCCGTCAGAATAAGCTTCGATAACAGGGTCACAGTAAAGTATATTTTCTCCGCATTTTGGACATCTATTATGCATATTATTTTTTAAATCAACGGCAAATGTCGGAATAGATGTCCGAATAGAAAATTCTCTGCTTTGACCTTCTTTTTCATAACCAACTTCTATTCCATAAATCTCTTTATTTCTCTTTATAAGTAGGAAATCAGGTGGTGCTATAGGGTCTTTATCTCCAAATATTTTTTGAAGTAGGAGCAATGGTATTACTATTCCCTTTTTTGACCTTAACAATTCTGCGAAAATAACCAACTCTTTTGGGCATCCCAAAGTTTTTGGTAGAATCGAATCAACAAATATATCAATGTCTTTAGTCCAACCCTTTGTCCAAATCACAACATCACTTTTTTTTAAATCCATCGCGATTTTGTCATCGCCTTCTTTTTCATATAACATCTCTCTGTCAATATTCTGCTCAAGTTTTTCAATGTATGCTTTCCTTATTTCTGGATTGACAGTAATAGTATCGAAAAGCAAGATCTGATTAACACAATAAAGAATCAGTTTTAAGAAGTTTCTGAAGTTTTGCTCAGATTTAGCTGCGAAATAATATGCTCTACCAGTAAAAATGTATTCGATAACATCACCGAGTATCATTTGTCTGGCTAATCTTAACTTGCCTTGACTCTTTTTGCCTCCAGCGTAAATCTCTTTTGAGATTTCTTTATAGATTGATCCAAACTCATCAGAATTTAGAATGTTTTCAATTCTCCGGTATTCCTCATTATGTTCATAAAAAACTTCATCCAGGCATTTTAGATGCTTAACCGATACCCCTAATTTTTCAATTAACAGTTTCATGATTTTTCTTTTAAATGAAATATTATTTCTGCATAGGCAGTAGATCTATCTTTTTCCACTCTATTTAACACAGGACGCTTAAACCGATTAACAATTTTCATATCAGCCAACTGAGCAATATCAGGATAAAGATTAAATTTGTCATTGGCTACTAAAAATATGTCATAATCTTTTTGAAGATATTGTTTACAATTCCTTAAAGATTCCGCTATACCTTTAACATACGCATCCCTTGCTTCTTTCCCCTGACCTTTAGAAAGAGGCCCAATTTCCAATTCATCTTTCCGATCAAATCCAAATATTTCGTATGCATAAGCATGCTGTTCGTGATAATTAATAAGACCAACATAAGGTGGACTTGAGAAAATACCCTTAATCTTTTGTTTCAGCAAAATTTTAGCAAACTCTGGATTTCTTTTTTTGATTTCTTCATAAATATCTATGGTTCTACTATCCCCTGTCAAACAGATTTGAAATGTTTCGGTTCTTAATCTATCGAATTCTTTGAGGCGGTTTAATGTGTCTATAGTGTATCTTTGCCACCACCCTTTAATGGAAAAAATCGGTTTGCATATTTTACCGTGTTTCTTACAGTAATATGTAGTTGTGACAGGCTCTTTTAAGGTTGCTAAATCAGCATGAGTAGTTGCTCTGCAAGAGCGAACGGTTCTGCTCAAAATTATTGCTAATATTTTTTTAATATCCTTATTATCTACTTTTTCCAATTCATTAAATATAAAATCGATTTCCTCTCTTACTGGAAATAAGAACCATTCATCTAAGAAAGAATTATTTTTATCTTGTTTAATTTTGATTTTATATTTTTCCGCTAAATCATAATAAATGCTCAAAAATTTTTGTTCTTTATCTTTAGCATATTCTTGTTCGTTAATCTCACCTTTCCTTACTTTTCTTTTATATTCTGGTGACGGAAAATACTTGTAATTAAATTTTGTAAGTTCTGAAAGTAGATGTTCTTCAAAGGCAACATTATTCTTTGCTTTCTGAAAATTTTCCAAGCTTAATGTAATATTACGAATAGCTTCCCTAATCTCTGTGATATTATGCTTTTCAACCTTAGCATTACTAATCATCGCATTAAACGCAGAAATATCTACACCAATAGCATGCATCCCTAATTCATTTGCTTGAACTAATGTTGTTCCACTTCCACAAAAAGGATCCAACACAATATCACCTTTATGAAAATATATCTGTTGTTTAAATTCATCGGTATGAGAATCAAGAAAATATTCTACTAATTGAGGAATAAATTTACCTTTATACGGATGTAACCTATGAACATGTTTTGTTCTTTCCGATTCTTTGTATTCTATAAATGACAAATGCCAATTAAGGTCTTCACCTAACTTCTTTTTCCACTGTTTTTCTTTGTCATAGGAATCATAATATTCTTTTATTTCTTCAATATTTATCAAGGGATTCCCATTACTCCCATACTTTCTTATTCTTCCGTATTGGAGCAAATACGAAATATTAGAAATTGTAACTTTACGATTTAAATATTGCGAAGCCCACTCGCTTGCTTCTTTTAAATTGATTAGGTTCTTTTCTTCTTTTTCAAAAAATGTTAGTTGGCTCATATCTGATTACCTTCTACTATTAATATTTAACATACCTTGATATTTGCTTTTCCCCTTGCCCGCAATTGCAGATAACGGGTGGGGCTATCTGAAGTTCCCCGAAGGGGAATTTGGGCTGAGCGAGCGCAGCGAAGCGATCCAGATAGCCGCAAGTTATACTCTCCCGGTAGGGACAAGCCTTGCAAAGCAAGGCGATGAGTTGCGGGCGACTTTTTCTATCGTTGGGGAAAAATAATTCGTTGCAGATTGTCTGTTTCTGATGTGTCGTCCTCCTGAACAAAGAAATCGTTTGCAGTTATATCAATAGTTTGCATAATAGACGTTAATCCATTTGTGTTAGTCGTTGATATTACAGGCATTCCACACACTTTTTCATCATCCATTTTTTTACCTCCTATATTGCATTATCCTCTACCCATCCTTCTTGCAAAGCTCTCTCTTGATATCCGATTACTGGGAATGGTATTCCTGGTTGAGTCATCTGTACCTTTTTAACCTCTCGTTTTGTTCTATAAATATGGGCTAAATTACTTGATTCTATTATGCCCCTATGGAAATCAAAAATACCAGAATCACTTTCTGAAAGATATAATTCTGGATTGTAAGGAACATCTAATTCCAGAATACTATTATATGCTTCAAAAAGGGCAATAATCGTTTTACTGAGTTCTTCGGTGGGTTCTACTATATTAAGCCCTAAGGTTTCTTTACTTTCTTTTTTACCAATTAGATAACTATGTGAAAATCTCTCACGGGTTAATATTTTAACTACGGAATCAATTTTATTTTTGTCCTCACAATGATATTTCATCAAATTAGAAGCTAAGAATGCAATCTGTTCTCTTGACCGTTGAACCGCTCCTAATACCAATGGATGGATTTTCTCTGCCAATTGTTCAAAAACCATTTTCATTGATTCTTCATTCTTCAAGTGTGTTTCCTGCTTTGCTAAATCAATAAAAGCATTGACATCTTCAACATTAACTGGAGCTATTTGCCCTCCAGGTTGACCTGGGATTTGAACAATAGGGCCAAGAGGATGTTGAACAGAGGGGTCGATTGGGCTTAATTGCGCCATAGGGGTCATAATAATTTCATCGGCGCCAACAGAGATTAACGTGGCTGTGCTAAGTGCTTTAAAAGGTATAATTACATTAAATTCGTCACAGTATTCTCGAATTAAGTTTACAAGGGCATAGCCAGCAATTGTTATTCCTCCTGTGCTATAAATAAATAGGTCTATTTTCTTTTGGTGGCCTATTTGAATTAGATGTTTGTGTATCATCGGAAAAATATCGCCAGATATTTTTGTTTCTAATCCCCGACGATCTCCCGTGATATACACTAATACTTTGGATTCACGATTTCTTTCTATACTTTCAATAAGAGTTTTTCTCTCAGTTCTATTCATTGTCATACACTCCTATATACCTAGCAGTAATTATATTAAATTTTTCCCCATTCATGTCGCCCGCAATTGAGTATAACGTTTTGCGGATAAAAGGGAAATCTTTGATTTCCCTTTTATCCGCTGTTAGCTGAAGTTGGTTAACCCTTTCCATAGCAATCTCTACTTCCTTGGTAGAATATAATAGGGAAGGATGAGCTCAAATCGAAACATTCTTGGCATTACAGCGGACAGCCAGCACAGTAAATCGAAGAGAACCGAGTCAGAGTCTTTCCATACCCACCCCTCAACCGATTCACCCATTGGAGTCCGAAACTGTAATGAACCTTTGCCATCTCCAAAGTTAATAATCCATCCGTGATCTATAATGAATACTGCATCCAATATTTTGTTTACCTCATTGACTTCAAATCCTTTGGATCTCACGAAGTTCTTAATTTTCTCAAAAATGGCAGAAAGTTTTAACTGGGATTCAAACCCCACCAGAAAATAGGGAGGACATTTATAGAAACGATCAAGATCTGATGGATTCGAATGTACCATCGTCCCTTTACCTGGCTCTATCGCGAGTTGCTTGAATTGACAAGAGTTCTCAAGAGACTTCTCCAACTCTGTGCTGGTGAGACTTGTCTTGACTTCACCCGCCGCACAAACGCCGTCGATAAAGAAAAGTCCAGGGAGGTCTGGAGTAAAGGAAAAGGGGTGCTCTTCACTGACAATTACTACATCGGTCTGCTTTGATCTTTGTCCTTTACGGTCGACGATTTCACCATGCCCAACCTCCAGTCGCCTAGGTAAATATTGACGCAGAAACTTCCGAAACGAATCTTCAACAGAAGTTCCCTTGTCTCCCGGATGGGTAAACGTAGCACGTGCCTCCTCCAATTTTGCCCTCATTTGGGCTTCAACAGCAGCTATTTTATCCTTTAACATAGTATCACGCCAATTTCAGCTAACTCGTTTCTATACGAATTAAATGTATAATATTGACCTTTTGTTGCATATTATACAAAGTTAATGTATAATTATTAATGAAATTACTAATAATCACTTAACTGACTTAATTTTACCAATTTTTATAGAATTATGCAACAAAAATACCTGGAACAAACAAGGCGGGAATTAAAATTAAGAAATTATAGTTTCAAAACTATAAAGGCCTATCTCGGTTGTTTAAGAGAATATTTTGATTTTAAAAAATTTAATTTAGAAAAAATAGACGAGGAAAATATAAAGCAGTTTTTATTAAATAAACAAGACAAAAACTATTCTTCGCAAACGATAAATCTTTACTTAAATGCAATAAAATTTTTTTACCGCGAAGTATTGAAAATTCCCGAAAAGATAAATTTAAAATTCGCCAAGCGAAGTAAAAAACTACCGATTGTCCTATCAAGAGAAGAAATCAAAAATATCATTGATGCAATCAGAAATCCAAAACATAAATTGATAATTTCTTTGGCTTACGGCGCAGGATTAAGAATTAGCGAAGTTGTTAGTTTAAAAGTGAAAGATGTCAATTTTGAAGAATTAACTATCCACATTAAAAACGCCAAGGGTAAAAAGGACAGAATCACTATTTTCCCGGAAAAAATTAAAACCGATCTTCAAAGTTTAATAGCCGAGAAAAATATGAACGACTATCTTTTTGAAAGCGAACGGGGCGGAAAATTAACCGAACGGACGGCTCAAAAAGTTTTTGAAAACGCGCTCCGAGGAGTCGGTATCAAAAAAAAACGCTACTTTTCATTCATTAAGACACAGCTTTGCGACGCATTTATTAGAAAATGGCGTTGATGTCAGGTATGTGCAGGAACTCTTGGGTCATCGAAACATTAGAACAACTCAAGTTTATACTCAAGTAACAAATCCAAAACTTAAAAATATTAAAAGTCCTTTGTAATAAGCAAATTGTAAATCTTTCAAATGATTTATAGAAAGCTACCCAAAAATTTTGTGAGATTTTTTTTCGCCAAAGGCGAAAGGCAAAGCGAGATAATTTTTCAGAGATGAAAAACTTTCTCAAAAAAATCGGCTTGAACCGCCAAATCAGCCGGCAAAAACTCTCAATTGATTTCAAAAAGCCCTTTGATTTCCTCGCAAATCTGCCCGCCGAAGCGAGGGGCGAAGCCCCGAGCGAGGCGGCTAATTCAATATGGTGGTGTCTATTGGACGATGTCAGAACTTTCTTTTGAGAAAAATCCAGAGGATTTTGCTGATTGACCCGCCTAGCGTTTCCGCCCGCCTGCTTTCGGACTTCGCCCGATTTTTTTTCGGTGGTGGGCAGGGTTAGTTAATTATATTCTATCAGAATTTTAGCTTTCAATAAAGTTTTTTAGATCTCTTACACAATCTTTAATCTCTTGATCCAGCGAATTTGTGTCGTTCAATTCATCAATCTTTTTCACCAACTTTTGAAACTTGTTGTCTCCGGTTACTCCAAGTTTTGCCTCAAAACTTGTTGAAAATTTTGTCTTCTTTCCGTTTTCGGCGTTATTTTCAATCGCCGTATTTTCGTTTGTCGGTTCGTCGTCTTCCGCGTTGTCATTGTCATAAATCGTAAAGTAATCTATGCCAAAAACTTTACAAATCATTTGATAATTTTTGATTTTCGTTTTACCCCACGCCGGAATTATTGAAACAGAAAAATTTTCAACATCGCAGCCGAAAAGTTTTAAAAGTTTCGGTAATCCGTATTTCTCCGACGGGCCTTCAACCAGAACGCACTTTTTGACAAAAAATAATTCAAGATTTTCGCGCAATATTGTACTGATATGCAAATTTCTTGCCGCGTAGTCGTCAAGATAATCGGCTCTCGTCCCGTTTTGTCCGTCGGTTGCCGTGATTTGCTCTTGTAAAATTTCTTCTTTCGGAAAAACTTGGAAATTGGAAATTGAGCGGATTTGCTTCCAATTTTTCAACGAAATAAAATTTTCAGATTGAGTGGAATAGATGAATTGTAAGTCGGTTTGATTAGTAAAAACCTCATACATTTTCTTTTGCCAGTCGCTATGCATATGAAGTTCCGGCTCGTCAATAATCAAAACAATCGGGATTTTTTCTTGGTCGGCGACATACGCAAAAAGCGCGTAGGCAATCAAAATGTTAAAACCGGAGCCGAGATTGT
>Ga0208823_1002519_pt1 | contig 13687 bp, 10 predicted proteins | sample AD_UKC075_MetaG_FD_184440 | JGI IMG/M metagenome (GOLD analysis project Ga0208823, IMG submission 184440) | Active sludge microbial communities of municipal wastewater-treating anaerobic digesters from USA - AD_UKC075_MetaG (SPAdes) (version 2) | ecosystem: Engineered > Bioreactor > Anaerobic >... | reverse complement strand
GATGGTGGTGCCCGTGATGCCTGATGCGGCTGGTGAGGCCAGAAACGACACGGTCGCCGCGACCTCGGATGCCGTGACAGGGCGTCCCAGCGCGCTCGCCCGCTTCCAGCGGTCGACACCCTCTGGCCAGTCGCGCTCGAGGCGCTCGCGGTCGATGAGACCGGGCGCCACACCGACGACCCGGATGCCGCTGCTCCCGAGCTCGTGAGCGGCTGCGGCCGTGAGGTGGTCCAGGGCCGCCTTCGCGACGCCGTAGGGGGTGTGCCCGGGCGCCGGTCGTCGGCCCTCGATCGAGCTGATGACGACGATGACCCCGCCGGGGGCGAGCCGGGCGGCGGCCCGGTGGAGCAGGCTGGTCGTGGGGCGCAGCCCACCGCGGTGGTAGGTGTCCCAGGCCGCCGTGTCGAGGTCACCCCAGGCCACGACGTGCTGGGGGAAGGCGTTCAGCACCACCACCTCGGGGGCGCCGAGCGCTGCGGTGCAGGCGTCGAGGAGGTCGTCACAGGCCCGGTCGAGCTCGGCAGGGTCGTCGACGGCGAGGTCGGCGTGCAGGGCCGTCGCGCGGCGACCCACCGCCTCGACGTCGGTGACAGCGGCGGCCGCACCGACGGCATCCGACCGGTAGTGCACGCCGATGTCGTGACCGGCGGCGGCCAGCGCGACGGCGATGCCGCGCCCGAGCCCACCGCTGGCGCCGGTGACCAGGGCCGTCATCGCATCTGACCGATGGGGTGGGTGCGGGTCAGCGCGGTGATCTCGGCGGCGTGGTCGGGGAAGGCGTCGAGCAGGGCCGAGCGCTCGCCGAGCTCGAAGTGCTCGGGCTCGAACGCAGGGGCGCACCAGCAGGAGAACAGGGTCCACTCGCCGTGGGTGCGGGCTCCCATCCACGAGCCGTTGGTGACCAGGGCCTGGGGGGAGCCCGGGCCGAGGGTCGTGGAGTCGCCGGTGCCGTCGGGGTGCAGGCGCACGAGGGTGGCGGGGGCGCCGGCCATCCACTGCCAGCCCTCGTCGATGGTGAGGCGGTGCATGGCCGAGAACCCGTCGGGGCGGTCGGTGAGCAGGGCGATGATGCCGTTCAGGCCATGGGTGCGGGGGCCGGGCGCGAACCAGGCACCCTCCTCGGGGATGGGCAGCATGCCGAGGCGGGCGATGACCTCGTCGGCGCTCTCGCTGGTCATCGGCCCGCAGCCGCCTCCGCGGCTGCTGCCCGGGCGACCTCCCCGCGGACCCGGGCCCGTTCGAGAAGCTGCCCCGTGTCCAGGCGGGTGCTCCGACGGTCGCGCACGACCGGCATCCCGTCGACGAGCACGTCGGTGACGTCTCCTCGCCCGGCGGCGAACACCAACAGCGCGGCGACGTCGTGCACCGGGGTGAGGTGCGGTGCCTCGAGGTCGACGAGCACGAGGTCGGCCCGCTTGCCCACCTCGACCGATCCGATCACGTCACCCATCCCGAGCGCGCGGGCGCCCTCGATGGTGGCCGCGCGCAGCACCTCGTGGGCGCTCGCGACGTCAGGGCGCTCGCTGGTCAGCCGCGCGAGCAGGGCGGCCTGGCGCATCGCCTGCCACATGTCGAGGTCGTTCGAGCTCGAGCAGCCGTCGGTGCCCAACCCGACGCGCAGGCCGCTGTCCTGCAAGACCTGCCACGGCAGGGCGCCGCTGGCGAGCTTGAGGTTCGACCCGGGGCAGTGACCGACCGCGGCACCTCCGGCCGCCAGGGTCGTTCGGTCGCCCTCGCTGAGGTGCACGCCGTGTCCGATGACGAGCGGCAGGTCGGGCTCGACCCACCCGGCGCGCGCCAGCAGCTCGGTCGGGGTCGCGTCGTAGCGCTCGCGGATGCCGGCGTTCTCGGCGGCGGTCTCGCTCACGTGCGTCGTGAGGATGCCGTCGCGCTCACCGTTCGCGACGAGCTCGCGCAGCACGGTGACGACCTGCGCGAAACCCTCCGGCGAGCACGTGTAGGTGGCGTGCGGCATCGCCCCGACCGGCACCGAGGGGCCACCGATCTCGTCGAGCACGGCAGGCCAGGAGCGCAGGTTGTCCAGACGCTGCTCCCACGTGAGGCCGTCCGGCCCCGGCCCGTCGAAGAACACCGGCCCGATGACGTGACGACTGCCCGCGGCCACGGCCCCGCGGTGGGTCGCCTCGTGGTGGAAGTACATGTCGAGCTGGGTCGTGCACCCGCCGCGCAGTGACTCCAGGGCGCCCAGGGTGGCGCCGAGCTCGACGGTGTCGGTGTCCATGACAGCGCCCTCGGCCGCCCACACCCGGGCCAGGAAGCCGTCGAGGTCGACGTCCTCGGCCAGACCACGCAGCAGCGTCATCGGCAGGTGGGTGTGCAGGTTGACCAGACCCGGCATCACGAGCTTGCCGCGGGCGTCGATCGTGGTCACCTCCGCCACTCCACCCGAGGGGCCGTGCGGCCGCAGACCATCCGCACTCGCGCCCACGCTGAGCGTGGGACCCGGCTGGCGCTCGCGAGTGCTCCCGCCAGTCCCAGCCAGCGGCCGCACGACCGCCTCGGGCTGCGTGGCTTCATTCGGTGCTGCCGGGCTGACGGCGGTGATGACGCCGTCGTCGATGGTGATGGTGGTGTCGCGCAGGACGGTGTCGGTGGCGTCGACGGTGACGACGTAGCTGGCGTTCTCGATGATGAGACGGCTCATGCGTCGGGCTCCTCGGGGAAGGTGGCGCGGGTGTGGACGAGGTCGTCGAGGATCTCCAGCACCGTGGCCGACGACGCGGCCAGCACGGCGTTGATCTCGTCCATGGTGATCGGCTCGTCCGCGTCGCCGACGCCCGACGCGGGGTTCACGACGAGGCTGATCGCGGCATACCGAAGCCCGGCCTCCACGGCGAGGGTCACCTCGGGCACACCCGTCATGCCGGCGACGTCGGCCCCGGCGAGCGCGGCCAGGCGGATCTCCGCACGGGTCTCGAAGCGCGGCCCCTCGAAGCACGCGTAGACCCCACCGTCGCGGATCGTGTGCCCGGCGGTGGCTGCGGCGTCGAGGATCTCGCGGCGGATGGCGGGGTGGTAGGGCGTCATGACGTCGGTGTGCACGACGCCCTCGGGGGTGGAGCCGTCGAAGAAGGTCACCGGCCGCTGCTTGGTGAAGTCGATGAAGTCGTCGATGCAGAGCAGGTCGCCCGGTTGCAGGGTCGGGTCGATCGACCCGGTGACGTTGACGGCGACGACGTCGCGCACCCCGAGGTCGGCCAGCGCCCGGATGTTCGCTCGGTAGTTGACCAGGTGCGGCGGCACCGAGTGGCCGGCGCCGTGGCGCGTCAGGAAGACGACGGGGATGCCGTGCCACTCACCCTTGGTGACCCGCGCCTGACCCCAGACGGTGTCGACGGTCTCCTGCGTGGGGTTCTCGAGGGCGTCCAGGTCGTAGAAGCCGGTGCCGGCGATGATGGCCAGGGGCGATCGCGTCATGCGCGCACGCTACCCCCGGCCGTGAGCCCAGCGGGGACACGGAGGGGGCGCGGTCGCGGACGTGAGCAGACGGCATCCGGCCGCCGGTGAGAGGATGCCGCGCATGGGTGGACGAGTGGCGATCGCCGCGACCGGGCCGGTGTCGCTGGCCGCGGGGCGCGAGGTGGCGCTGGCCGGGGGCAACGCCGTCGACGTCGCGGTGGCGGCGGCCATGGCGGCCATGAGCACCGAGCCGGGCATCGTCTCGCTGGCCGGGGGCGCGTTCATCTCGGTGTGGCCCGCCGGTGGCGACCCGGTCGTCATCGACGGCAACGTCGAGATGCCCGGGCGGGGGCTGCCCGCCGACCGGTTCGGCGGTGGGGTCCACGAGGTCAGCTTCGGGTACGGCGGGGGCGTGACGCTGTTCGGCGGCCACGGCTCGGTGGCCACGCCCGGGTCGGTCACGGCCTGCGAGCTCGCCGTCGAGGAACTCGGGACCGTGCCCTGGGCCGACGTCGTGGCCCCGGCAGCCCGGGCCTGCCGGGAGGGTTATCCCGTCGGCGCGGCCGCGACCCGCTACCTCACCTTCTCCGCGCACCCGCTCTTCGGCCGCGACCCCGAGGCGCTCGCGATCGTCACCCGCTCGGATGGCTCACCACTGGAGTCGGGTGACGTCTGCACCAACCACCTGCTCGCCGAGGTCCTCGACCTGGTCGGCCGGGACGGCGCCTCGGTGCTGTCGACCGGTGAGATCGGCCGGGCCATGGTCGCCGACATGGAGGCTCACGGCGGCCTGGTGACCCACCGCGACTTCGCCGAGTACACGCCGCTCGTGCGTCCACCGGTGCGTCGCGCGGTCGGCGAGTGGGACCTCGCCGTCAACCCTCCGCCGTCGGTCGGGGGGCCGATGCTGGCGGTCATGCTCGGCGAGATCGGGCGCCGCGGTGACTGGCACTGGCCCGACATCATCGAGATCCAGCGGGCGGTGCTGTCCTACCGCCGCTCGGTGCACGACGTCTCGCCTGACCTCGACGCGGCGGGGCACGAACTGCTGCTGTCCGTCGACCGGCACGGGTTGGCCGGCCTGCCCACGAGCGCCAGCACGGCGAACGTCTCGGCGGTCGACTCCGACGGCACCGCCTGCGCGATCACCGTGTCCAGCGGGTACGGCGCGGGGATCACCGTTCCCGGCACCGGGCTGCTCCTCAACAACGCGCTCGGCGAGCCAGAACTCAACCGGCTCGGACTGCACAAGATGGCTCCCGGCATCCGACTCGCCTCCAACATGGCCCCGACGACCGGGCGAACCCGCGACGGCCGGGTGCTGGCGATCGGATCACCCGGCGCCGACCGGATCACGACCGCGCTCATGCAGGTGCTGGGGCAGGGATGCCTGCACGGCGCGGAGCTCGCCCACGCGATCGAGGCGCCGCGGCTGCACGTCAGCTTCGACGCCGACGGCACCCCCGTGGTCGACCACGAGAGCGACGACGCGATTGCGGATGCCGTGCGCGGGCTGGGATTGCGCGGCACCGACCACGGTCGTCACCAGATGTTCTTCGGGGGTGTCGGGGCGGCGTTCCGCCATGCCGATGGGGTGGTGGAGGCTGCCGGGGATCCGCGCCGCGAGGCTGCGGTCGAGGTCGTCGCACGGGCCTGACGGGTCAGGGGCGGGTGGCGCCGAGGACCATCCAGTGGCCGGTGCGAACCCGCAGCCACATGAGGGCGGCGCGCACGGCCATGAAGGCGGTGAACGCCACCCACAGCCAGGTCACCGCAGTGGCGTCGCCGGCGTTGGTGCCATCGACGACCCGGCCGCCGACCGCGTGGGCGGCGGCCACGATCGGGAGGTAGGCCAGGAGGGTCACGAGCATGGCCTTGGCCAGCCAGACCCCGTCGCCCGCGCCGATGAGCACCCCGTCGATGACGAACACCAGCCCGGAGAGTGGTTGTCCGATGGCCACGACGAGGAGCCCGGCGGCGATGGCGGCCTGCACCTCGGCATCCGGCGTGAACAGCGGAGCGAGGAAGGGTCGGGTGAGCAGGAGCAGGGCACCGAGGACCACGCCGCCCAGCACTCCCCAGCGCAGCATCAGCGCGGTCGCCTCGCGGGCCTTCTCGCGGTCGCCGGCGCCCAGGGACTTGCCGGTGATGGCCTGTGCCGCGATGGCGAGGGCGTCGAGGGCGAAGGCGAAGAAGGTCCAGATCGTCGCTGTCACCTGGTAGGCCGCGAGGGGCACGTCCCCCATGCTCGCGGCCACCCACGTGGTGACGAGCAGCACGCCGCGCAGCGCCAACGTGCGCACGAGCAGGGGGATGCCGCCGCGCGCCGCGATGAGGACGCGGCCGGGGTGGGCCCGCAGGGGCACGCAGTCGCGCCGTGCGTAGCGGATGAGCACCGTGACCAGTCCGATGGCCATCACGGTCTGGGCGATGACCGTGCCCCAGGCGGAGCCGGCGATGCCCCAGCCGAGGCCGTGCACGAACCACAGGTTGAGCACGATGTTGAGGCCGAATCCGCCGACGGCCGCGATCAGCGGGGTCTTGGTGTCCTGGAGGCCACGCAGGACACCGGTCGTCGCCAGGACGACGAGCATGGCCGGGATGCCGAGGGCGGAGATGCGGAGGTAGATCACTGCCTGCTCGAGGGCGGCGTTTGAGGCGCCGAAGATGCGGCAGAGCGGTTCGGCGGCTGTCGCCACGGCTGCGGCGGTGACCGTGCCCAGGGCGATGGCGAGCCAGGTGCCGTCGATGCCCCCGGCGATGGCACCGGGACGATCGCCCGCGCCGAGCTGGCGGGCGACGACGGCGGTGGTGCCGTAGGCGAGGAAGACGAAGATGTTGGCGGCGGTCAGCAGGATGGCGCTGGCGACGCCGAGACCGGCGAGGGGCTCGACGCCGAGGCGCCCGACGATGGCGGCGTCGGTGAGCAGGAACAGCGGCTCGGCGACCAGGGCGAGGAAGGCCGGGATGGCCAGGCGCAGCACCTCGCGGTGCTGCCCGGACTCGTTCCTGCCGCTGCTGCGTGAGCGGTCTCTGCCCGGGCCGCCGCCGCTGCCCGGGCCCCTGCCGCTGGGTGAGCGGTCGCCGCCGTGGCTGCTGCCCGCCGGACCTCCGCCGGGGTTGGTCGCGCCCTCGCCGATCATGTCTCCCACGATCGGCACTGTTCCACGAGGTGCCGACCTGCGCCCGGTCGGCTCAGCGGTCGGGCCGGCGTACCGGACGTGACCTATTGGTCGAATCCGGTACAGGCCAGGTGCTCTCACGGGCGTGGCTGCCGGCTGGGACCGGCTCGATGGCTGGGCCGAACTCCCGATGTGCGCTCCTACTCCCGTTGGGCGATGCTGCAACAACGCACATCCGGAGTAAGGATCTGCGACGGGAGTTGGGCCCCGCCATCCAGCCCGGCCCGGCCATCGAGCCCGGCCTCGCCATCAAGCCCGGGCCAGGCCACCTGCCGGTGCCTGTGGAAAACTCCGACACCCGTCGAGCCGGCCCTGCCATCGTGGAGGCATGCTCGGCCAGCCAGCCCCGGAGCCGTTCGACCCCCAGGTCCTGCGGCTCTACTCGGTGCTGCGCCGGCAGGGCATCGACCCGAAGCGGCATCAGGGCTGGGCCCGGGTGAGGCGCGGCGTCTGGGTCAAGGCCGGCACGTGGGCGGGGCTGACCCCGGAGCAACGCCATGCCGCCCGCGCCCACGCCCTGACCCTCGTCTGCGACCCCGACCGTTCCTGGACCTTCACGCACGAGACCGCGGCAGCAGTCTGGGGGCTGCCGCGCATCGAGCCCTGGCCGGATGCCGTGCGCACCCTTGTCGTCGGAACCCGCCGGCGTGGGTCGCCCGGCGTCCGACCCACGCCCGGACTCGACGTGGTCGCGGAGGTGGTGCACGGCATCCGGGTCACTCCGGTGGCGCGAACGGTGGTCGACCTCGCACGCAGTGGCTCGCTGCCGACGGCCGTGGCTGCGGCCGACCATGCGCTGCGGCACGGGTTGTGCACCCGCGACGACCTGGCACGAGAGGCGGATGCCGTGCCGCGTCGCCGGCGTGGTCGTCCGCAGGCCGCTCTCGTCGTGGACCTCGCTGACGGTGACTCGATGTCGGCAGGGGAGAGCCTGTCGCGGGTGCAGATGTTCCGGCTCGGGGTGCCTCGGCCGCGGCTGCAGGTCAGGCACGAGGACGCGCAGGGGCTCATCGGCATCGTCGACTTCGACTGGGACGGCGCGGTGGGGGAGTTCGACGGCAAGGTGAAGTACCGGGCGTCGGACGGTGACAGCGCGGCCCAGGTCTCCGAGGTGCTGTGGCGCGAGAAGAAGCGCGAGGACCGGCTGCGGGCTCGAGGCCGGGTGGCCCGTTGGACCTGGGAGATCGCTCTGGAGCAGGAGCGGCTCGGGGCCGTGCTTGCGGGGCAGGGGGTCCTTCCCGACCCACGGGCCTCGTGGTTCGACCTCGGGCAGCGGCGAGCTGGCTGACCCCGGGCTGCCGGGCTGGGTCGCTGGCTGACTCTTCGCTGGCCGTCGAGCCCGGGGCCGCGCCACGCTGCGAGCTTCCAGGGCTGTGGCTGAGGTCGAGCCGGATGGCGGGGCCGAACTCCCGATGTGCGCTCTTACTCCCGAGTGGCGCTGCTGCAAGGGCGCACATCTGGAGTAAGGATCTGCGACGGGAGTTAGGCCCCGCCGGCGAGCTGAGGTCGGCGTACCGGAGGTGACCTATTGGTCGAATCCTGCACACGGAGGGTGGCCGGAGCAGGGCCGGGGCAGGCCCGGTGGCGGACCCACGGTCAGAGGTGCTTCAGGGCCTCGCGCCTGCTCAGCCCTGACAGGCGTGACGCCCGGCTGTCGACGTACTCCCGCACCCAGTCGGCATCGACCCGAGCGTGCTGGCGCAGCGCCCACCCGACGGCCTTGCGGATGAAGAAGTCCTTGCCGTGCAGTGACCCCTCGAGGTTCGCGTCGAGCACGTCGGCGAGCAGGTCCATGTCGGTGGCAGCACGGTGTTTGAGCTGCGCCAGGATGGCTGTGCGCCGCACCCAGAGGTGAGGGTCGACGGCATCCGCCCTGACCAGAGGCGTGACGACATCCCTGTGCGAGAGCAGGATCGGCCCGATGAAGTCCGCTGCGACCGGATCGACGATGTCCCACCAGCACGTCGACGTCACGACGTGGCGGTACAGAGCCAGCGTGTCCGGGTCCTGCCACGGGCGGGCCACGCGGTGACCGGCGACCGCCAGCGCCGCGTACCACTCCTCGCGATGGGTGGCGTGGTCGACGAGGTCGCGAACGGCATCCGACCACTCCTCGCGCGTGTGCGGGGCGATGGCGCGATCACGCAGCAACGGCCGGAGCACGACGGTCAGCTCAGGCTTGCTGAGCCCCCGAAACGGCATCGGCGACTTCATGTAGGCCCGTTGGTTGACGGCCCGCTCGGGGTCGCCGACAGCGGGGTCGGCCAGCGCGGCCCGGATCGCCGCCACCAGACCCAGGTTCGGGGGTGCGGAAGCGGTCGCCATGGCACCCATCTCAGCACCCGAACCGATGCCGTGCCCTCACGCGAGGCCGAGGTGGGCGGCTTCCTCCCAGAGCTCGTCGCGCACCTGCGGGTGGGCGGCGTTGCGGATGATGTGCCGGCACTGGGCCTGCTGGTCGTAGCCCCACAGCTCGGCGACCCCGTGCTCGGTGACGATCGCGCTCTGCTGGAAGCTCGTCACCGGCTCGTCGACGAGCGGCACGACGGTCGACACGTCGGCCTTGGGGTGCCACGAGCGCAGCGCGATGAACGACTGCCCGCCGGCCGAGTGCAGCGCCCCGACGATGAAGTCGGTCTGGCCGCCGAAGCCGGAGTAGATGCGCGCGTTGATGCGCGACGCGTTGGCCTGGCCGAACAGGTCGACCTCCAGCGCCGTGTTGACCGAGGTCATCTTGCGCTGCTGGGCGATCAGGCCCGGGTCGTTGGTGTGCTCGGTGCGCATCATCCGCACCCGGTGGTTGCCGTCGAGCCAGTCGTAGAGCTCGCGCGACCCGAACAGGAACGAGGCGGTGAGCGGGTGGCGCGGCTCGAGGGCGCCGACCCGGTCGAGGGCGAGTACTCCGTCGGAGAACATCTCGGTCCAGATCCGCAGCCCCCGTCGGCCGGTGAGCGCGTTGAGCGTGGCGTCGGGGACGCCGCCGATGCCCATCTGCAGCGTGGAGCCGTCGCTGACTCGGCTGGCGACGCGCCCGCCGATGGCGCGGCTGTCGTCGTCGGGGGTTGCGGGGTCGTGTGCGGGCAGCGGCTCGGAGACCTCGATGGCGACGTCGACCCATTCGACGGGGACGAGCGCGTCGCCGTAGGTGTACGGCATCTGGTCGTTGATGACGGCGACGACGCGACCGGAACGCATCCGGCATCCCTCGATGGCCGCGGGCAGGATGTTGACCTCGATGCCCAGGCTGAGCTGGCCGTCGCGGGGCGGGGCGCAGTGGATGATGACGACGTCCGCGGGGATGCGCCGCTGCAGCAGCACGGGGACGAGCGAGAGCCGGCTGGGCACGTAGGACAGGTTCGAGTGGCGGCGCATGCCGGCGCCGACGAAGCACGTCTCGGCCGTGACGCCCTCGCGGTCCGGGATGCCGGGCGGCGCGTTCAGTGCGTGAATCGTGTACTCGTCCTTGTTCGCGTCCAGGATGCGCACGGCCGGCCAGGGGACAGCCACGTTCCCGGAGACCACCACCCGCGGCTTGCCCTGAAGGGAAGCGAACAGTCGGCCCAGTTCATCGACGCTGATGATCCTCATGGTCACCATCTTGGCCCTGTTGGGCGGGCTTTTCAGGTGAGGTTTGGCACGCCTTGGGTGGGTGGTGATCGGGCCGGATGCCGTTCCGGTCGCCGTTGCGCGGATGCCGTGCCTTCGCGCCGTCGTCGGCCTACCGTGGGCTCATGTGCCGCAACATCCGACCGCTGAACAACTTCGAGCCCCCGGCGACCACGGACGAGGTGCGCGCCGCGGCGTTGCAGTACGTGCGCAAGGTGAGCGGGACGACGAAGCCGTCGCAGGCGAACCAGGAGGCCTTCGACCGGGCCGTCGAGGAGATCGCGCACATCACGGCGCACCTGCTCGAGGACCTCGTGACGACGGCGCCGCCCAAGGACCGCGAGGTCGAGGCGGCCAAGGCGCGGGCCCGGTCGGCGGAGCGGTACGGCCGCACCGGCTGATCCCCCGGTGGTGTCGTCCGACGTGCTGCCCACGAGGGCCACGGATGTTCGCCGACACCGCATCCCGATCATCCACAGGGGCGTTTCGCACCGATTACTACCCACTGGTAAGGACGTCCTCCTGCCTCAGGGGTGACGCACGCCATGTGGATGAGACACGCCCGAAAGTTTCTTCACTCCACATGACGTGGATGGCGTTTACGCAGGTCAGCGGCCTGTGTTTCGGGTCTGCGACGCACCATCCACAGGGTTGTCCACCGAGTGTGCACATCGGTGCTCGGCGTTTTGCACACCTTGTCCACAGGTTGTGCACACGGGTGGTGTCGGGCACCTCACGGCAGCGCTTACCGTGGCTCGTCGGTGGAGTGTCGGTGGCCTCTGATGTGCTTTTCACCCGGCGTTGGGCCGGTGAGCGGGCCGCTCGAACCGATGATCGTCAGGGCTAGTTCGGAAGAGGTGTGCAGTGTCCATTGCGGAGTTGAACGCGACGTACGGTGCCCCCTCCGACGGGCCCCCCGACGACCGACTTCCCCCGCAGGACCTCAACGCCGAGCAGTCGGTACTCGGGTCGATGCTGCTCAACAAGGACGCGATCGCCGACTGCCTCGAGGCCGTGAAGTCGCACGACTTCTACCGCCCGGCGCACGAGCTGATCTTTGATGCCGTCCTCGATCTCTTCGGTCGTGGCGAGCCAGCCGATGCGATCACCGTTGCCGATGAGCTGGGGAAGCGCGGTGACCTGACCAGGGTCGGGGGGCAGGCGTACCTGCACCAGTTGATCCAGTCGGTGCCGACGGCGGCCAATGCCGGGTACTACGCCGAGATCGTGCACGAGCGGGCGGTGCTGCGGCGGCTGGTCGAGGCCGGTACCCGCATCGTGCAGATGGGGTACGGCCAGGGGGAGGGGGACATCGACGAGATCGTCAACCGGGCCCAGGCCGAGGTCTACTCCGTGGCCGAGAAGCGTGGCGGAGAGGACTACCACGCGCTCGGCGAGCTGCTCAACGAGACGATGGAGGAGATCGAGGCCGCCGCGGGCCGCACCGACGAGTTCATCGGCGTGCCGACGGGGTTCCTCGAGCTCGACGAGCTGACCAACGGTCTGCACGCGGGGCAGATGATCGTCATCGCAGCCCGGCCTGCCGTGGGAAAGTCAACACTCGGAATCGACATCGCCCGGGCGGCCGCGATCAAGCACAACCTGGCGACCGCGGTGTTCTCGCTCGAGATGAGCCGCACCGAGATCACGATGCGCATCCTCTCGGCTGAGGCGACCATCCAGCTGCAGGACCTGCGCAAGGGCCTGAAGAGCCAGGACCAGTGGAACAAGCTCGCGCGGATCATGGGCAAGATCTCCGACAGCCCGCTGTTCATCGACGACAGCCCGAACATGTCGCTGATGGAGATCCGGGCCAAGTGCCGCCGGCTCAAGCAGCAGCACAACCTCAAGATGGTCATCATCGACTACCTCCAGCTGATGAGCTCGGGCAAGAAGGTCGAGTCACGCCAGCAGGAAGTCGCCGAGTTCTCGCGGGCGCTCAAGCTGCTCGCCAAGGAGCTCGAGGTCCCGGTCATCGCGATCAGCCAGCTGAACCGAGGCCCTGAGCAGCGAACCGACAAGCGGCCGCAGATGTCCGACCTTCGTGAATCGGGATGTCTGCCGGGTGATGCACGCATCCTGCGGGCTGACACCGGCGCCGAGACCACGATCGGTGAACTGCACGCCAGCGGTGAACGAGACATCACCGTGTGGGCCTTGGATGACGGGCTGCGGTACACCAAGCGCACCATGACGCACGCGTTCTCCACCGGCATGGCGCCCGTTCTGCGGCTCACCCTTGCCAGCGGCAAGACGGTGCGCGCCACCGAGAACCACCCCTTCCTCACCTACGACGGCTGGGAGCCGCTCGCGGCGCTGCGGACCGGTGATCGCATCGCGGTTCCCCGGCACGTGCCGTCTCCGCTTGAGGTGACGCACTGGGATGACAGTCGAGTCATCCTGCTGGCGCACCTGATCGGTGACGGTTCGTTCGTGCGCCGCCATGTCTCGACGCCGGGTGTTGCGAACACGGCGACTCATTGGCTTGAGGGTTTCGGGCTCTCAGATGACGGCCGTCCCAACTCCACCATCCCGGCGGAGGTCTTCAGTCTCCCAAAGGCGCAGATCGCGCTTTTCGTGCGCCACCTGTGGTCCGCCCGTGGTCAGGTGTCGATCGACGACGACGGTCTAGAGGGGCGCATCGCACTGGCCTCGCCATCCCGGCGTTTCCTGGACGGGGTCTCCCGGCTCCTGTTGCGGTTTGGGATCCAGACCAGCGTGGCCGCTGACCGGGGTCCCGGCACCGACCATCACTGCGCCATCGAAATCGCCGGGGTGGACAGCCAGCGGCGGTTCCTTCAGGAGATTGGCGTCATTGGCTCGCACGCCGATGCCGCAGAGCGACTTCTCGAAGTCGTCCGGACGTGCACGACCGACTCTGACGTTGATGCCGTACCCAACCAGGTGCGGGAAGACCTTCGGGAGTCGATGTCCGGCAGTGGGTTGACGAGCCGGGACCTGGAGGCTGGCCCGGGGATGCCGGTCGCAGCCTCCCAGCGCTACGCGTCTGAGCCGTCGCGCCCTCGTTTGGCGAGGGTTGTTGACGTCCTCGATGAGGCCAACCTCGAGATGACGGCGACCAACGACGTCTTCTGGGACGAGGTCGTTTCAGTCGAGGTCGATGGTGTCGAAGAGGTCTTCGACGCAACGGTGCTCGACTGCCACAACTTCATCGCCAACGGCATCGCTGTTCACAACTCGATCGAGCAGGACGCGGACATGGTGATCCTGCTGCACCGTGACCGCTCCGACCCCGAGCGCGACGGCGAGGCCGACGTCATCGTGGCCAAGCACCGAAACGGCCCGACCAAGGACATCGTCCTGGCGTTCCAGGGTCACTACAGCCGGTTCAACAACATGGCGCGAGACGGCGGCTTCTAGTGTCGAGATGCAGCCAAGATTGGAGTAACGGCGCTTCAATACAGTATTAACGTGACGTTATGCAGCTCGGGCGTGTTGGCCAGGTCGCGTTATGGGTG
>Ga0208823_1002516_pt1 | contig 13700 bp, 16 predicted proteins | sample AD_UKC075_MetaG_FD_184440 | JGI IMG/M metagenome (GOLD analysis project Ga0208823, IMG submission 184440) | Active sludge microbial communities of municipal wastewater-treating anaerobic digesters from USA - AD_UKC075_MetaG (SPAdes) (version 2) | ecosystem: Engineered > Bioreactor > Anaerobic >... | reverse complement strand
CCTATTCACTGGACACTTGCGCGAAGCCAAAGCTCGGCTCCGCAAGGGCTGGGTGCCCGCAAATCACAGCGCACTCGATCTGCCCGTCCTTCGGCATCATCCTTTATGTTAACATATAGCCCGAATCGCGTCAAATCATGCCAGCTAGAACCCTTATAGCCATTCTTGGATCACAAAACCCACATTTGGAATACAACGCACTCCCTTTCTTCCCGCGTGTAGCTTTTGGCATAACGTCATTGCTCCAGAGAGCATAATATGTTTACTGTGAAGTTGAGTTTCTCTTACAACTCTCCGAGGATACCCGATGCGAACCTGAGAAGTGAATTAGTGATTATTGCGGGGAAAAGAGACACGCAAGGCTGCGCTAGGACCGGTTGGGAGGAAGCTTTGGCGAAACACGAACCTGCTCAATATCCACAGCCTGAAACTGGCACAGATAGAATCGCCGGGAGTCGGCGTGTGCGATGTCCGCATTGCCTTCCCCCGGCATAGATTCGACTTTTTCAGTGACTTCAAGGCTCAGCAGACTACTTGATCTCGACCTGACCTCCGACATCGGCAATCTTGGCTTTGATCTCTTCCGCTTCTTCCTTCTTTACGCCTTCTTTGATGGGCTTAGGCGCATTGTCAACGAGCTCCTTGGCCTCTTTAAGGCCGAGCCCAGTGATCTCCCTGACTACCTTGAGCACAGGAATCTTCTGCTCTCCCGGAGAAACCAGAATTACGTCGAAGTCTGTCTTCTCTTCCTCTTCCGGAGCAGCAGCGGCGCCTGCCGCTCCTGCCGACGCCATAGCGGCCACCGGCATTGCTGCGCTTACACCAAACTCTTCCTCGAGGTCCTTGACCAATTCGGACAGCTCGAGAACTGTCATGTTTTTAATAGCTGAAAGGATTTCTTCCTTAGTCATAGCATATTTTCCTCCCTCTTATTGAGCCTGAACGGTCTGAGGATCTCCGCCGGCTTCTTCCTTTTGTTGCCTTATGGCATCCAACGCCCATACTAGTTTGCGCGTGGGACCAGCAAGCACATTGACCAGGCCAAAAATCGGTCCCTGCATTGCCCCGACCACCTTGCCAAGGATGACTTCCTTGGGAGGCAAGGCTGCAAGCTCCGCGACCCGATCCTTGTCAATGATCTGTCCGTCCAAAACACCCGCCTTGACCTTGAGGATCTTCGTCTCACGGGCAAAATCGGCAAGGATCTTGGCAGGAGCGATCGGATCCTCAGTGGAAAAGGCAAGCGCAGTCGGGCCCTGAAGATATGAATCTAGCCCTTCGATGCCAACGTTATCCGCTGCAATCTTGATGAGCGTATTCTTGTAGACCTTGTACTCCACGCCTGCCTCCGTAAGCCTTCGTCTGAGCGCAGTCGCCTGCGCCACATTGAGACCACGGAAGTCAGTCAGCACAACGCAGCTCGCTTCGTTCAGTTTTGATTGGATTTCTTCAACAGTCTGGATCTTTTTCGGTGTAGGCACTTTCACACCTCCGTTCGCACGCGTACGATTCGCTTAGTACCGGCAATAGAAAGGGACCTCGGCTCAGGTATGGCCGGAGGTCCCGCAAATCACAGACATATATTTGCGTTCGGAAGCCAAGCTTCCCTCCAGCCTCGGCGGGCTGACATTTCGTCACTTAGGCCGCGTTTCGTGCAGCGTTGCCACACTACGCGACGCCTGCTGTCTTGGGCCAGGCACATCTCTCTATTGTCAAAGCAGACAACTCTACTTTTCGGCCACCATCTGCGCAAACAGCTGGGGATTGAGACGAACCGACGGACCCATCGTCGGCGCCAGCGCGACGCTTTTGATGTAGGTCCCCTTGGCGGCTGCCGGACGAGCTTTCACTATGGCGTCCGACAACACCCTGAGGTTCGCGATCAGCATCCCCTCTTCAAATGAGGCCTTGCCGATGACAACGTGGATAATGCCACTCTTGTCGACCCTGTATTCAACCTTACCCGCTTTGATCTCGTTGATCGCTTTGGCCACTTCGAACGTGACCGTTCCTGTTTTCGGGTTCGGCATCAAGCCCCTTGGGCCAAGGATCTTACCTAGCCTTCCCACGACACTCATCATGTCTGGAGTAGCTACGGCAGCATCGAAATCGAGCCATCCACCCTGTATTTTCTGAGCCAGATCTTCCCCGCCAACATAATCGGCGCCAGCCTCTTCTGCCTCGCGCGCCTTTTCGCCCATTGCGAAAACCAGCACAGTCTTGGTCTTGCCAGTTCCGTACGGAAGCACGACCGCCCCACGGACTTGCTGATCCGAACGACGGGGATCCACACCCAATCTGATGTGGGCTTCGATAGTCTCATCGAAATTGGCCTTGGCCGCCTCGCGAACGAGTTTCACGCCTTCGGCCGGTCCATACAGAGTCATCCTATCGATGACTTTAACGGAATCCTGATACTTCTTGCCTCTCTTTGGCATAGGTTTTACCTCCCACGTGGTGCCAGCGGAACATGTCCTCCCACGATTGTAGCCCGCAACATTCAAGCGCAGGCTGTTGCGGATAGGTTGTAAGGCCTAGGCCTCTGCAACCTCCACGCCCATACTTCTGGCGCTGCCCTTCACTAGTTCCATGGCAGCTTCGATATCATTTGCATTGAGGTCAGGCATCTTTACTTCTGCAATCTGCCTAACCTGATCCAGGGTCAGCTTGCCGACCTTTCGAGTGTCGGGTTCGCCCGAACCTTTCTCAATCCCAAGCGCCTTCTTGATCAAGAAAGACACCGGAGGCGTCTTGAGGATGTAGGTGTATGACCTGTCGTCGTACACTGTGACCTCTACTGGTATTATCGTACCTACCTGATCTGCAGTCTTGGCGTTGAAGTTCTTGCAAAACTCAACAATGTTAATTCCGGTCGGCGCCAGCACAGGACCGACAGGCGGTGCGGGGCTAGCTTTTCCCGCATTCAACTGCAGCTTGACTACTGCCGTGACTTTTTTCGCCATTGGCTGACACCTCCTCCCCGGCGAGTGCTAGTATTTCTCGACATCAGTAAAATCTAGTTCCACCGGGATTTCGCGTTCGAACATAGATACCTGTACGCGCAATCTGCCCCTTTCGGGGCTGACCTCCTGGACAATTCCGTCGAGGTTCTCAAAAGGACCAGAGATCACCCTGACGGTCTCGCCAATCTCGAAGGTCACCGTGACCTTGGGCTCCTCCACCCCCATCTGACGGAGGATCGCATGCATTTCCTCTTCGGTAAGTGGAATCGGCTTGTTGCCGGAGCCCACAAAACCCGTGACTCCGGGCGTGTTTCTGACGACATACCAAGAATCGTCACTCATCACCATCTCGACCAGGACATAACCGGGAAATCTCTTTCGCTGGACAACCTTTTTACGCCCATCCTTGAACTCAGTTACTTCTTCGGTGGGGACGAGCACCCGGAAGATCTTGTCCTCTTTCTCCATGGTCTGCACGCGCCGTTCCAGATTGGTCTTCACTTTGTTTTCATAGCCTGAGTACGTATGCACCACGTACCAGCCTCTGCCGTTCTCGATCTTGTCAGTACCCATTTTGCTCATGCAGCTGCCTTGACAATCTGTTCAACCAGGAAGGATAGTCCCAGGTCGACTAGGCCCAGAAACACAGTTACAATGAGCACATACACGATCACGGCCAAAGTCAAAGACCACGTTTCCTTTCGGCTAGGCCACTGAACTCGCTTGAATTCAGCACGAACCTCCCGAAAGAACTTCCCAATCTTGCCGAAGAATCCTTTCATGCGCGTGGAGAGAGTCGGCTTGGCCTCTTGAGCCATGAAATAGATCCCTCCCCTGTGAAACACGGCTAGATTATACCCTAGCGTGTTTCCTTGTGTAAAGTGTGCGCCCTACAGAACTTGCAGTACTTCTTCAGCTCGATCCTATCAGGGTCATTCCGCTTGTTCTTGGCGGTCTGGTAGTTGCGGTTCTTGCATTCACTACACTGAAGGGTGATTCCCTCCCGCATCTCGTTAGACCTCCCCATTACTCAGTTGCATCAGCTGTCGCCCGAAGGCTCGAGCAGACACCTATGACGCCCCCCGTCAGGAGCGCCCATAATCACCCCTAAAAGTTATCATACCCCACCAGCACTGTCAATCCACCCGAAACACCGCCTAGCGTCGATAGTCTGCCGTGCGCAAGATGAATGCGGACATTGCAGCCCACACTGAGAGTAAACTGCAAGCGCCAACTACCCGGTCATGCTGACAGCAGGCAACGCCTATGCATTTCATCGCAGGCTAGGGTGACTAATGTGCAGCCAGTGCACCTGCATCGACATGAACGGGGCAGATCATTCACGCTGAAGTATCATGGTGCCAGGCAATCCGCCTAGCGTCATCCCTCTCAAAGAACCACGCCTGCAGGTCTCATACACGGTTCCTAACAAGCCTTAGTCACTTCGTTCCATTGAAAAGTGAAAAGATGCAATGCACCGACCACGTAGTTGGTGAGCTCCTTCATCCCCACGATTCCTTTGTTCCTTTCTTGCATCGCTGGTTATATCCACAGTCCCGCAAGGCGTTTTTAGCTTGAAGGCAATCTACCCCGCCCGGCTTTGAGCGGGCACAGGACCCAGCAGCTCCGGATCTCTGTCCCCTCAGCCTTATCCTCCAGCCTTTTGCCAGCTTGTCGCAGGCTGAATCCTACAGACTCATCTACCGCCCTACTTCCATCCTTGCGTCTCCGCTTCTTTAGGCCTGCCAGCTCTCTGGATGATGCAGAGCTTCCCCGGTTGAGTTTGTCTGCCTCAACCGTCCGTTCAAGGCTCCCAGGTTATCCAGCTTTCGGGCTTTCCCATACTTCGCAAGGTTACCCACCTGACAGGCCAACTTCAGTTCGCTTTCGCTACGTTCCGTGTTCCCCCTTAAAGCTTCCTTCAGACCCCGCCGCTTTCGGCGACGCCCTTGCCTTGGGGTTGTCTTCCCGCTCGTTGGATGACACCATCGGCTCGCAAAACACGCCTGGCAAACACAAAAAATGACCGCACCATTGGTGGTGCGGTCTGATAAAGTGGAGCCCGCGATCGGAATCGAACCGATGACCTCATGCTTACCATGCATGCGCTGCTACCGACTGAGCTACGCGGGCACTGGCCCAACATGGGCCGCTCGAAATTTGGTTGCGGGGGCTGGATTTGAACCAGCGACCTCCGGGTTATGAGCCCGACGAGCTACCGAACTGCTCCACCCCGCGACAAGCTTATTAGCCGTGTCACGGCAAATTTGGTTGCGGGGGCTGGATTTGAACCAACGACCTCCGGGTTATGAGCCCGACGAGCTACCAAACTGCTCCACCCCGCGACAAACCTTATAACCTGATTCTGGAGCGGGAAACGGGGCTCGAACCCGCGACATTCAGCTTGGAAGGCTGACGCTCTACCAACTGAGCTATTCCCGCATCTAGGATAAAGTGGTGGAGAGGGGAGGATTCGAACCTCCGAACCCGTCCGGGAGCAGATTTACAGTCTGCCGCCTTTAACCACTCGGCCACCTCTCCAAAAACACTGCAAAACTTGGAGCCGACGATGGGACTCGAACCCGCAACCTGCTGATTACAAATCAGCTGCTCTGCCAATTGAGCTACGTCGGCAAGCAATCGTGCCGTGCGAAGCTTAGAATACCACATGCGTCCCCATAAGTCAACAACCTGGACACGCTACTTTTAAACCTTCTCCTGATCCCCTAGACCACAGTCATTGACGCGCACACCACGTGCATCTTCCCAGGCAACAACCTTTTGCCTCAATGCATAAATGAGAATAGCTGCGGCCGCAGCTACGTTCAGAGACTCCACGTCCCTTGCCATCTCGATTTTCACCCGTGCAGTGGCATGTTTCCTCACAGCATCGCTCACTCCGAAGGCCTCAGAACCTACCACCAGAAAGGCAACGTTTGCACCGTCGGCCCCCCGATCTGTCAGGCAAACGGTGTCTTGCGAATCCCCGACTATCTGCGGTTTGGCGACTTGCTGCGACCTCTCCTGAGGCCTTGCGCAACCAGGCCAGACAAGATTATCGACCGCCCCCCCGACCTCCGAGTCGGACACGATGATGTCGTACCCAAGCTCCGCAGCGCGGCCAAAGAAGCCATCAACATCTTTGACCTCCGCGACCGGCATGCGAAAGATAGAACCCATGGAAGCCCTTATGACCTTCGGGTTGGTAAAGCCTGCACATCGTGGACCGGCAACCACTCCCAGCGCTCCTAGGGCTGCCGCAGTGCGTATGATGGTTCCCACATTCCCCGGATCCGAGACTCCATCCAAATAGACCCCGAAAGACGGCATTCCATTTCCACCAGCGCTGGCGAGCAATTCACATCCCGAGGCCGGCGACCACTTCGCCAGCGCGAACACCCCCTGAGGCGTGCGCGTATCGGCCATACTTTCCGCAACTGACGTGGATACAATGACAATTCGTGCACCATTTCGGCGAGCGCCCGACAGTATTCGACCACTGGTCGATTCATTGCCCATATCGACATCTTCGGCTATGTAGACTGTGTCTAGCGGCACTTTGGCCGCCAGCGCATCCTCCACCAGCCTTACACCCTCAAGTGGGACAAGATGCGATAAACCCCGAGTCACGCATTGTTTGTACATGCGGACAGCGGGGTTCTTTTGGCTCCTGATTACGTCCAATCTACTCACCGCTCACACTAGTTTGCGGCTTCCTGTTCCCTAGCCACAGCCACGAGCTGTTCAAAAGCAGCGCCATCATTAACGGCCAGGTCCGCCAACATCTTGCGATTAATGTCAACTCCAGCCTTTTTCAGTCCAGAAATGAACCGGCTATATGACATGCCATTCATGCGGGCCGCAGCATTGATCCGCGCAATCCAAAGCTGCCTGAAATCGCGCTTACGCGTGCGCCTGTGGGCATATGAATAGTCCATGGCATGCATTACTGCCTGGTTAGCCCGTTTATATGAAACGCTGTTAACTCCAGTGTAACCCTTTGCGAGTTTCAAAGTTTTGTTGTGCCTGCGCCGCGCGTTCGTGCCACGCTTTACCCTCGCCATCGTAAATCAACCCCCTATGGCCATCATGCAAAACAACCTATCAGAAAAGCTACTTATACGGGATCAGTTCGCGCGCGACCTTCTGGTCCGGTTTCGAAAGAACAACGTCCTTCCGCATATTTCGCTTCCTCTTGGGGGTTTTGGCAGCAAGCTTGTGCCTACGCCCGGCCTTGTTCCGCATGATCTTACCGGATCCGGTCACATAATATCTCTTCGCCGATGCTCTGTTAGTTTTCATCTTAGGCATAACCATTGCCCTCCTCAACTGAATCCACGCAAAAAACAGACCTACCCCTCTTGCTCTTGCTTAGGGGAAAGAATCATAACCATGTTTCTGCCTTCAACCTTTGGCAAGCGCTCTACAGAACCTACACTTGAAAGGCTCTCCGCCATCTCCATCAAAAGCTGCCTGGCGAGGTCGCTATGGACAATTTCTCGTCCTCTGAACCGTATAGTAACCTTAACCTTGTCGCCGTCACGAAGGAACCGTTCCGCACTCTTAGTCTTGACACTGAAGTCGTGCTCTTCGATCTTCGGAGTCATCCGGACTTCCTTTATGTCGACAACATGCTGCTTCTTCCTTGCCTCCCGCTCGCGTTTGCTCTGTTCATACTTGTATCTGCCATAATCCATGATCCGGCAGACGGGCGGTCGTGCTGTAGGTGCAACCTCCACGAGGTCCAGGTCCCTATCCGCGGCAAGTTTGATCGCTTCCCTGACAGGCATTATGCCCAGTTGTTCACCGTTTTCATCCACGACGCGGACTTCCCTGGCCCTGATCGCCTCGTTGACGAAAAGCTCCCTACTGATAGTTTGTCACCCCCATAAAAATTTCAGTGTTTGAATGCCCCCAAAATAAAGAACAAGCGGGTGATCCACCCGCCCACAATGACAGAGCATACGGCGCTCGGCAAATTTGCCGGTCCGCATATAGTCAAGTGAACCGACCTGGCTGAAGCGTTGAGCAACGCCGATCGGTGAGAAGCGGATGGCTTCTACTTCAAACATGTATCCCAGATTCGCAAGACCGAGTATAACACAGGCATGGCCCTGCGTCAAACATCCTCGCACGTGCGAGAGTCAACTTCTGCGCGAAGCCTGTCGGCGAACTGATTCAAAGTCATGGCACCCAGATCACCGCCTCGGCGCGCCCTCACTGCAACCTGGCCGGATTCCATTTCCCTGTCGCCTACGATGAGCATGTACGGAGTCTTTTCAAGTTGGGCTTCGCGTATCTTGTATCCGATTTTCTCATCTCGGACATCCGTGTCAACCCTAAACCCTCGTTCCGACAAGTTCCTGGCAATTCCCATGGCATAGTCGATATGTCGATCGCCGATGGAGAGAACTCTTGCCTGAACTGGAGAGAGCCATACAGGCAAGGCGCCTGCATACTGCTCAATCAAACACCCCATAAACCGCTCCATGCTGCCAAGGACGGTTCTGTGTATCATGATAGCCCTGTGTTTCTCTCCATCCTCTCCGATGTAGTTTACATCGAACCTTTCGGGCAAGTTGAAATCCACCTGAATTGTTGGCCCCTGCCAGAGACGGCCGAGAGAATCCTTGAGCTTGGTATCGATCTTTGGGCCGTAAAACACGCCCTCACCTGGATCTACGGTATACTTAAGCCCGTGGCCTTCTAGTGCATCCCGGAGAGCCGCTGTCGCACGCTCCCAGTTTTCGTCCGATCCCACCGACTTCTCTGGCCTTGTTGACAGGAAAAACTCGTATTCCGAAAATCCAAAGCTCTTCAGCATGAACTGGGTAAGATCAATCACCCCTACAATTTCATCCCGCAGCTGCTCAGGGGTGCAAAAGATGTGAGCGTCATCCTGAGTGAATCCCCTCACCCTGAGCAACCCGTGAAGAGCCCCAGAACGTTCATATCTGTACACAGTCCCCAGTTCGCAGTAGCGTATCGGCATATCCCGATAGCTTCTCGTAGCAGTCTTGTATATCAGTATATGCCCGGGACAATTCATGGGCTTCAGAACATACTCCTTCTCGTCTATGGACAGGTAATACATGTTCTCCCGGTAATAGTCATTGTGCCCTGATATGGTCCATAGCGTCGATTCTGCAATGTGCGGAGTGATAACAGGCTTATACCCCCGCGCTATGTGTTCACGCATCCAAAAGTCCTCAATAGAGTGGCGGATGGCTGCGCCATGAGGGTGATAGAAGATAAGCCCAGCGCCTGCCTCCTCGTGAACGCTGAATATGTCGAGCTCCTTGCCGAGCTTTCTATGATCCCTCTTGGCAGCCTCCTCCAGAAGGCGCAGATGCTCGTCGAGCTCTTTCCGGGTGGGGAAAGCGGTTCCGTATATTCTTGAGAGCATGGGCCTGTTCTCATCGCCTCGCCAGTACGCCCCAGCCACGCTGAGAAGCTTGAAGGCGCCGATCATTCCCGTTCTCGGCAGATGAGGCCCACGACACATGTCGCAAAACTCGCCCTGTCGATAGAAGCTGACCTCACCATCACCGAGTTCATTGAGGAGCTCCATCTTGTAGACCTCGTCGCCACTCTTCAACACGTCCATGGCCTCGACCCATGACACCTCTTGACGGACTATTGGGAGATCCTCGGCGATGATCTTCGCCATTTCCGCTTCGATTTTCTCAAGATCCTCGGAAGTAAAGGCATGGTCGATGTCGAAATCGTAATAGAACCCATCATCGATCGTCGGCCCTATTGCGAGCTTTACTCCGGGAAACAGTCTCTTCACAGCCTGTGCCATTACATGCGCCGCGGAATGGCGCATTGTGTTAAGCCCCTCGGGCGATGTTGCGTCCAGTATAGTCACATGGCAATCTTCGGAAATAGGGAATGAGAGGTCAACGGCTACACCGTCCACAAGACCGACGACCGCCTTCGCGGCCAATCGCCTGCCGATGCGGGAAGCCAATTCGCCCACTGTAGTTCCGGAAGGAAGCTCAATAACGGCACCGTCCGGCAAAGTCACTTTCACGTTCTCCATCAGTCTCCTGCCCCCTTGCACGTTTCAATGCTCAGCCAACTCAATGTACAATCCAGCCACCAGCTCGTAACTACGCATGCCAACTGGAAAAACAACAACCCCGTCCCTAAATGATCCATCATCGGGACGGGGTTAACCCGCGGTTCCACCCGGCTTGGCGCAGATCGCGCCCTCTTAAAAGCCACATAACGGCGGCCAGCCGTGCCAGCCTAATCCCGCCTCAGCGGTTTCAGCAGCAAGCTCAGAGGTGGTTTTCAGCAATCTACACCCCGGCAGACTCCCACCGCATGGCCCGCCGTCTCTGAGGGTTCCAAAGCTTACTCGTCCTCATCATCGCCATATACGCGTTCAATTAGATACATTCTAGCTCGGCAAAGCCACAGATGTCAATACAGGCTCAACGCCCGACCCACAGCCCGCCCGCAAAGTAGCAGCAGAGCCAACCCCGAAGCGGGTACGGGGTCAGATCATATCACCGCCTTCCAATTGGGTTTACGGGGCCTTTGCCAGCCCTATTCGGGATGCGCATTTCACAGCCTGAAAACCCACAATCTGGGTTGCAACACTTTATTACTCTGCCTTCGAATACGCTATCCAGCGTATCTGCAGTTTCCAACTCTGGCTCAAAATGGAGGACTACCTTTCGAGGAGCCACAGTTATGAGGGCGCTAATCAAGAGATCTACAACCTCAATTCCGTCGCCCAACAAATCCGCTGCTAAAGAAGCAACATAATCTCCTTCTATCGGCGTTCCATCTGCTGACTTGAGCTCGAATCCTGCGCCGTCTCGAACCACGTGAACCTCGTCCTGGCGTTCCTCCTGAACATCTACGAAGTACTTCAAAAGCTTAACGAACTCTTTGCGTTCCCGTTCAGCCACGAACTTGCCAATAGCCTCTTCCGTAGAGCTCCGCAATTCGTCCAAATACTCCCTCATTCTGAAGCGCACAAAGCCTTCAACCACCAACAGGCTAGAATCGCGCAAATACGCCTCTATGTCGGCTGCCACTTCACTCAGACGAATCGCAGGTTCCAGCATTCCAAAGATCCCGTCATTAAGTATGGCTATGGCATAGCCCGACACTTCCCCAGCCTCATTGTCATCAATTTCGGGGTGGCGATGTCTGAGAGTCTCAAGAATGAAAGATTTCTCCAACTCCTCGAAAATCAGACGAGCTACAACATTGGCGAGCCGCCGCCGAAATATGGAGCGCAGCTCACTATCGTCCAACGGCCTCTCCGGGCGAGCGCTGGCCATGCACTCTATCATCGTCAACCCGCCCAGGTATTTGATCTCTACCGACACATCCAAGCCCTGAGCGCGCATACCATCCAACTCATTAAAGAGCCGCCTCCTCAACGAGTCAGCAGCGAGGTAGGAGCCGATATGGACGCAGTCCATCCCGCTTTGCCCCCCTTCAGCGACTAGTATATGTCGGGGACAACAAGCGTATACGATGGGCAGACACGGGGCATAATGTCTCAATACATGGCATACGGGTCAATATCGTGATTAAATGTCTTTTCCCGGATTCTGAGGCATGTCAAAAAAACGCCCTACGGGCAAATCGTGTACACAGCAACAGAGCTACACCACCTGTCACATGCAGAGGCGCGTCCCTTTTTGAGGTTTGCAGGAAGACGCCTGATCCTAAATGTCAAAAACCTCGCTACAGTCCTTTTAGGCAACCTGCAGCCGAAGGCGATATCCGAAACAGCACGCATATCTTGCCCGAAAAGCCTCCTCCATGCGCAACGACATCTGTGCCTGAAGCGCGTGCCCTTAGAGCCAGATACTGCTGAAACATGTCCGCAGAGTCTGCATGTGGCTTGCATACCAATTGCAGGGTAAGCGGCGTCCAAGACATCGACCGGGAGCGATCGTGCTGGACATGAAAAGGCCCCGAGGCTTACCTGCATCAAGGCAATTCCTCGGGGTCGGGGCTGAAACCATTCAATGGTGGGGTGCAGTGGAGTCGAACCACTGGCCTCAACGATGTCAACGTTGCGCTCTAACCAACTGAGCTAGCACCCCAAAACCGATCTAATTTGGAGGCGACACCCGGATTCGAACCGGGGAATAGCGGTTTTGCAGACCGCTGCCTTACCACTTGGCTATGTCGCCGGCAAATGACACGGCCATAGGGCCGTGTGGAAAATCTATGGAGCGGAAGACGGGATTCGAACCCGCGACCCTCGCCTTGGCAAGGCGATGCTCTACCGCTGAGCCACTTCCGCATATAACCCGACATGGTGCCGAGGGGCAGAATCGAACTGCCGACACGGGGATTTTCAGTCCCCTGCTCTACCGACTGAGCTACCTCGGCTCAGCATTGACCGAAAATAATGGCGGAGGCGACGGGACTCGAACCCGCGATCTCCTGCGTGACAGGCAGGCATGTTCAACCGCTACACTACGCCTCCGCACAACTTAAAACCTTATCTTAAAGTGGTGGGCGAAACAGGGCTCGAACCTGTGACCTCCTGCGTGTAAGGCAGGCGCTCTCCCAACTGAGCTATTCGCCCTTTGCCGCCCGGCGCTTAATTATTATAACGTACGACCTCGAGGCATGCAAGGGGGCAAAATCACTTTGTTACGCGTCTGTGATATTGTCACCCCATAACGCGTCTGAGATAATGTCACCCATGAACAAGGGGGACATCATCTTGACGGAAAAATTACGGAAGAGGGTCTTCGTAATGGATCAGCTTGCCGCCGGGCAAATCACAAACGCGCAGGCTGCCAACATGCTTGGATTAAGTGTCCGCCAGATCAAACGGATCAAAAAGGAGATGCAGAGTAACGGAATCCAGGCCCTAGGGCATGGCAATGCCGGACGCAAGCCCAAGCATGCTTTAGACCCATCAATCGCGGCACGCATCATCGAGCTAGCTCAGACCGACCTGAAAGACGCAAATTGCACCCATATGTCCGAGCTCATGGCAGAGGGCTATCAGATCTCGGTGAGTCCACGCACTGTACAACGATTGCTTAAGAGGGCCGGGATAGTGTGCTCCACCAAAAGAGCCCCGCGCCACAGACGCATGCGAGAGCGAAAACCCCAATCGGGGATCTTGCTCCAATGCGATGCCAGTCCCTATGACTGGCTCGAAGGAAGAGGCCCAGCTATGTCGCTTCATGGGATCATCGATGATGCCACCGGAGCCATCCTGGGCCTGTATTTCAGGCCTCAGGAAGACATCATAGGATACCTCCACGTGTTCCGTCAGGTGCTCGAGAACAACGGCATACCGCTGTGCTTGTATTCTGACCGCCATACCATGTTTTTCTCGCCCAAGATGGACAAGCTCACCATCGAAGAACAACTCCAGGGAAAGCGGGTTAATCTTACCCAGATAGGCCGCATTCTCGATGAACTACAGATCACTCACATACCAGCGCATTCGCCTCAAGCAAAGGGCCGTATTGAGCGCGCATGGGAGACGCTTCAGGGAAGGCTGCCTATTGAGATGCGCCTTGCCGGAATCAATACAATCGAACAGGCAAATCAGTTCCTTCCCGGATATATTCCTAGGTACAACGCCCGTTTTGCCGTTCCCGCAGCTGATGAGACACCCGCCCCCCGACATGGATCTCGACATGATTCTTTCGATCAGGGAATCTCGTCAAGGGCTGGGAGGATCACTCATATCCTACCATGGCACCAAGTTCCGTCTTCTGGATGCATACG
>Ga0208823_1002515_pt1 | contig 13714 bp, 12 predicted proteins | sample AD_UKC075_MetaG_FD_184440 | JGI IMG/M metagenome (GOLD analysis project Ga0208823, IMG submission 184440) | Active sludge microbial communities of municipal wastewater-treating anaerobic digesters from USA - AD_UKC075_MetaG (SPAdes) (version 2) | ecosystem: Engineered > Bioreactor > Anaerobic >... | reverse complement strand
TGGAGCGCGACTACCCGAAGCTGGACGTGTCCGAGCGCAGCCTCATCACCAAGCAGATCCGCGCCGGCTACCTGTTCCTCTCGGCCGTGCTCTTCGAGCCGCCGATGGAGTTCTGGGACCTCCCCGAAGACTTCATCCCGGCTCAGCGCGAGGGCGAGGCCGTCGCACGTGCGGCCGGCTTCTTCATCCCCGAGTACGAGCAGAAGAAGGAAAACTGGCGTTCGGCCATGCTCAACCTCAAGGGCGTGCTCGACCGCTACAACATCCCCTTCCCCGCGATCCCCGAGGTCGGCATCACCGGCGAAGAGATCAGCGACATCGACATGGACGACATCATCCCGGTGTTCTGATCCAGCGCTCGTTGGCGCGTGATCGCTTCTGATCGACAACGCACGAAGGGGTATGCCGCGGTCTCACCCACCCGGCATACCCCTTCGGTCTGTTCCGGTATTTCCACTGTGTTCCACCTGTTCCAGCGCACTGAGTGGCGAGTTTCACGGTCGCTCGCCCCTTGCGCGGTAGCGGCCCATTCGGTTGAGTCGCAACCCGATTGACATTCGATTGACATCGGCTCGACACCCGCTCGACACCCGCTCGATCCGCCGAACCTCGACCACGAAGATAGGGACCATGACAGCGACGATCCGCCTCCAGCCCTCCGGGCACGAGGTTCCTTGCGAAGCCGGCGACACGGTGCTCACCGCCTTGGAGAAGGCCGGCTACATGATGCCGAACAACTGCCGGGCGGGCGCCTGTGGCGAATGCAAGACCAAGGTCCTCGACGGCTCTTTCGACCAGGGCATGGTCCTGGACATGGCGCTCAGCCAGGCCGACCGCGCCGAGGGCTATGGCCTCATGTGCATGGCCAAGCCGCTGACCAACACGCTCGACATCGAGTTCGGCACCGTCGACGCGCTGCAGAAGCTCTACCCGCCGCGCGAGAACGTCCCGTTCGTCGTCACCGACCTCATCCGGCGCACCCCCTCGATGCTCGAGGTGCAGTTGCGTCCGCTCGGCGAGAACCTGCGCTACTGGCCGGGGCAGTACGTCATGTTCGGCAACCAGGCCGAAGGGGCGCCGCCGCGTTCATACTCGATCGCCAACGCTCCTCGTCCCGACGGCGAGATCCACTTGCTCATCACCAAGGTCTCGGGCGGGGCCACGAGCGGCTGGGTGCACGACAAGCTCAGTGTCGGAGACCAGGTGCTGCTCTCCGGCCCCTATGGCACCTTCGTCGGGGATCCCTCCGTCGAGACGCCTGTCGTGTGCCTGGCCTCGGGCTCGGGCCTGGCCCCGATCCTCGGTCTCACCGATGGGGCGCTGCGCCGTGGCTTCAAATACGGAGTCACGCTGGTCTTCTCGGCCCGCACTCAGGCCGACGTCTTCGACCGCGGTCTCATGGCGTGGTGGGAGAAGAAGCACCGCAAGTTCACCTTTGTGCCGACCTACACCGGTGGCGAGGCTCCCGAGGGCGCCAAGGCCGGCCGCATCCCGGCGATGCTCGACCAGGTGTTCCCGTCGCTGGCCGGCCACAGCGTCTTCATTGCCGGCAACCCCGACTTCGTCGAGGCATGCAAGGCCCGCGCGCTCGAGCTCGGCGCCGACCCCGAACTCATCCACGTCGAGGGCTACTTCCCAGCCGCCCCGGCCGAATGGCCGCCTCCCACGCGTCTGGTCCCCTGATCGGGGCCGGTCGCCTACCGACCGCTCCAGACCGCACCAGCCGGGGTATGCCGTGTAGGCACGGCATACCCCGGCTGCGCCACTTCTGGGTGGCGGGTCGCGATCGCCCGGTGGGCTGGGTGGCGGGTTGTGGTGGCCTGGTGGTGGGCGAACCGGTGAGCGCTCTGACGCTGCACATCGCGTCGCTGCTCGGCTATGCCAAAGGTGCGCTCTACCGCACGTTCGGCATAGCCGGACGACCGGGGGTCAAGTCCCGATCGGTCGTGGGGCTTCTACCATCGCGGCCTGTGGCGTGCACGATCCATCACCCGCCCGCCAGTGCTGGGTTGCGCTTGCGACTGCCGGGCAGACTCCACCCCTGGTCGCTTGCTGCCACTTCGTGGAGGTGGACGGTCTTCGCCCCTCGGCTGTCGGTGGTGATGTGGTGTCGTTGGTGGGGGTCGTGGATCAACCGGTGGTGGTAGCCACACAGGGGTATCGCGAGGTCCAGATCGGTCGGCCCGCCTTTGGACCAAGGATGCTGGTGATGCAACTCCGACCACGCGAAGGGTCGGTCACACCCTTCCGCGGCGCAGGTGTCATAGACGACCGAGAGGGCGGTGCGTTGTGGGTCGCTGAAGAACCGATGATGTCGACCGAGGTCGAGGATCTGCCCCGGTCCACCGAGAACTGCGGGCAGGATCCCGGCTTGGCAGGCGATCCGCCGCGCGGCACTGGCCGAGAGCAGTGTGCCGGTGTCGGTGCTGGCGGTACCGGCGCTGGGGGTCATCTCCAGCAGGGTCCCGGTGCTCTCCCGGACCGACTGGTGCAACAGTGCCGCCTGTGCGGCGCCGACGGCTTGTTCCATGGTCATCGTGACGATCACGGTGGCGGCGACTTTCCCGGTGAGTCGCTCGGTGTCCAAGTGCTCGATCAACTCGGTCAGAGCACGCCCGCGGCGGTGCGCCCAGTCGATATCGGCCCAATCCGCGTTCCGACCCACACCCCGACGCGCGACAGGCTCACCGGGCGCGGCGAGGCCGAAGGCGGCACCCGCGACAGAGTCGTCATGGCTGCCGAGGCCGAAGGCGGCGCCAGGGGCCTGGCGGGTGGAGGCGTGCAGGTCGGCAGCGACCGACCCGTCGGCCAGGTCACCGGCAGCGGTCTGACCATCGGCCAAGGCTGCTTCGGCGGCTTTGCGGAGGTGATCACGCCGGGGTGCGGTCATCGACTGCAACACCTTGCCCAGCATCCGCGCGGTGAACGTCGGCAACAACGCCTGCAGTTTGGTGGTGCCATCACCGAGGTCTTGCATGGTGACGGTCGCCAACCGATACGCCCGAGTCTCCTGATCGAGCAGTTGGGCTTCGACATGCTCAGCGACCTCTTGGGCGGAGCGTTCGGCGTCGGCGAGGGCGAACTTCGCCGCCCGATAGAACCGGACCGGATTCAAATGCTGCGCCTTCTGGACCAGGGAGGTTTCGACCTTCGCCCGCTCCACCTCAGTCAACGACTCCGGGAGTTTGTCCATCGTCGAGGCGATGATCCCCGCACTGCGGCTAGAGACGTCACCGGCATCGAACGCCGCCCGGGTCGCCGCAAGCCCTTCGCCTGCGAGAGAGGTCGCCAAGACCACGTCCCGCGCCGCGTCAGCACCCGTACCGCGGGTGGCTGACGCGACCCACGCCGATGTCGAGGAATGCCCGGTCCGGCGATGCACCTGCTGCCGGTCAGCCCGAGCGACCAAAGCCAACCGCAGGGCTTCCACCCGACGAGCGATCCGCTCCACCTCCGAGATGTCCGCAGCACCGACGACCACACCCGCGTCAGGGTCAGCCAACCGGGCCTGAACCTGGTCCACCACCGCATGCAGCGCCCCCGTCGACACCCCCACCACGGCAGCCGACCCGCGCGCAGGCGACCCACCCCGCGACACCGCGCCACACGGCATACCGCCGCCTGGCTGCGAGTCCAACAGAGTGGTTGTCATAGCACGAGTGTACTACGACAGGTGTTCGAGCGCAAGCGCAACGGATCAGCGAGAACAACGCATAACAAGAGTGACAGGTGCGCCTGAAGGTGCCCCTGTGACGGGTCCGTCAGTCCGCCGGCTCTTCGGCCCCGCTCAACTTGGCCAACCGGGTGAGCAGCGCCTCCTGTCGATGCGCGTTGCTCGGCAGGGCGGCATACCGCTCGCCGTAACGCGCCAGGAGGTCGTCGTCGAGTCGCCGCACCGCGCCGGCGGGGTAGCGATAGGCCATCCGCTCGGTGACCGCCGCGCTGTCGACCGGCCGCAACACCTCGCTCAACTCGTCGAGCGACCCGATGCCCAGCTCGAGCAGCAGACCGCTGACCCATTCGTAGTGATCCTTGCGCGACCAGCCGGCGCTGGCATAGCGCCCGGCAAGGAAGGTCGCGAGTTCCTGCGCGCCGATCCGGGGGTCGTCGTCGTCATCGTGGACGTCCTCGTCACCCATGCCCTGCTGCAGCCGGTCGCGGATCGTCGAGAACTCGCGATCGGCCAGCTCCAGCAGCCCGGCCGCGAGCGTGAACCGCCGCTCCAGGTCGGGCACATGCTCGGGCGGGATGGTCCCCTTGTAGCGAATGTCGTGCTCGAACTCGGCCCACGCGTGCTGCAGCACCGTGCGCAACTGCACCGACGCACAGCGGTCGGCTCGATAGACCGGCGGGTATGCCGTCCGGCCGGCTTCCCCGGGAAGCGTCGGGTCGCGAGGACGGTCCGCCTCAGCGCTGGTCGACTCAACCTCGGCGCCGGAGTCTTGCGGATCGAGTGAGACGAGGATGTGCCGGCTGGCGTAACCGAACCGACCTGCCCGGGCGGTCTCCAAACCCATGTCGCGATCGGCGAGCACGATGAAGGAGTCGGCGAGCAACTCGGCGACCGCATCGACGTCACTCTGCACATAGGTGACGACCCGCACTCCGACCTGGTCAGTGATGTCGACGAGGGGGTCGGGGTCGAGCTGGGCCTGACCGTCACGCAAGTCGACCGCGCGGATCGCCTCCAGCCCGCTGTCGAGCAACCGCTGGGCCTTGGCGGCGAACGACGGGACGGACTTGGCGCGTCCGGTGACCGCGAGGTAGTTGATGCCGGCCTCGTCGAGGATCGCGCGGATCAGGCTGACGAATGAGTCGGCGACCGGACCGAGGGCGGGCTGCGCCACGGCATACCGGGCGACGGCGTCGTCGAGTGAAACGGGACTCACCCGCACACTTTGCCAGACGAGAGGGCCGGGCAGGCGCTCAGGCCAGCAGGATCGGCGGCCGGGCCGGCCCCGAAAAGGACCGTCAGAAGACGCGCGCGGTGTCGGGGAATGCGATGGGGTGCAGGCGGCGCGGGCAATTGCGTTGCTGCCAGTCCCATTCCGTGACCACATCGCCACCGGAATGGTCGATCGCTCGCAGAGCGTAGGCCGCAGCGTGCGGTGCATGGCCGACGACATGCGCGACGCCGAGAGCCTGACCGGCCGCGCGGGCGGCGGCGACGGCGGCGGGGTCGGTGGCCTCACGGGCCGCAGCATGGGCCGGGAAGGCGAACGACCGGGCGTCGATCATCGAGATCTCGCCGCGCAACCAGGCTCGGCCGATGTCGACTGCTCGGCGGGGGCGGAAGTCGCCCGGGCGGTGTGCCTCGAAGATCGGCAGCACCCGCTCGGCACAGTCGAGCGCCCACGCGGTGATGCGGTAGTGGTCTTTGCCGTAGCGAGCAACTGCCGAAGGTCCCATGAACGCCGTCCTTCCTGCTGGTGGGAGAACCCCCGGGACGGTGTCGCCGGCCCGTGGGAGCAAGAGTTTGTTCAGGGTAGCCGAACCTTACTGCGAAATGTGGACTGAGTGTCCACCAAATGAACCCTGGGATCCATACCAGCGCAGGCACATTCACGCCGCGCACAACAACGGCCCGCGACTGAGACAGTCCCTCGACAACTCAGCTCGTGACGTCCTTGCCCGCGAACCGGGCCCACGCGAGAGTCCAGAACACCACGGCATACAGGGCGAAAAGTCGCACTCCGGCCAGCGGGGCGTCCCAGGCGATGGGATCGCGCACGAAGTCTTCAAAGGCCATCCAGTGGTTGACCAGCAGCCAGGGATGCAGCCAGGACAACTGCGGCACGCCGACGAGGATCCACGACACGATGGTGACGATCATGACCGCGACGGCGGCGCCGATGGGTTGTTCGGTGAGCGTCGAGATGAACAGCCCGACCGCCGCGAGCGCCGAGAGACCGGCCGTGAGGTAGAGGCACACGAGCACCAGCCGGCCGATCGCCTCGGCCGCGCCCAGCGTCGTGCCGGACAGCGTTGGCATCGGCCCGAATCCGAACAGCGCGATGCCGACGATCGCCCCCGGAATGGCGACGACGAGCACCCCCCAGAGGGCGCCCGCGCAGAGCGAGGCGAACTTCACCGCGAGCAGTCGGGTGCGGCTGACCGGCACCGTGAGCAGATAGCGCAAGGTGCCGAGGTTGGCCTCGCCCGCGATCGAATCGCCGCTGAGCATCGCGATGGCCAGCGGCAGGAACATCGTCATCTCGACCAAGAACGCGGCAATCGGCACGAACAGCCCGTTGCTCGTCATCGAGCTCATCAGGTCGCCGCCGCGGTGCCGATCCGACGTGGTCAGCTTGGTCGCGACCGCCATGATGATCGGCATCGCGGCGAGCACGAGCAACCCCATCTGGTTGCGGCGACGTCCGCCGATGAGCGCCATCTCGGAGCGAAACAGCCTGGTGGAGAACGGCTTCGGCCGGTATGCCGGCTCCGACTCCGACTCCGGCTCCGGCCTCTGCCGCACGCCTTCAGCCACTGACATCGAAACCCTCTCCGGTCAACGCGACGAACAAGTCCTCCAGGCTGGCCGAGGTCACCGTGAAGCCCGCGACCGGCACGCCCGCACCCACCAGGGCCGCGACGATCGCCTCGGGCGCAACCCCGCCCGGTATGCCGTGCGCCTCCCCCGGTCGGCTGGTCACTTCCGCCAGTCCGAGGCCGCGCAGCACGGTGGCCGCAGCGTCGGGCTGGGAGGTGAGCACCCGGCTTACCGGGCGGCTCTTGCCCCGGATCTCGGCGACCGTGCCTTGGGCGACCAACTCGCCCTCGCGCATGACGCCGAGGTGGGTGCACATCTGCTCGACCTCGGAGAGCAGGTGGCTGGAGACGAGCACGGTCGTGCCATCGGCCGCCAGTGACGCGACGAGCGAGCGGACCTCCCGAGTGCCTTGCGGGTCAAGGCCATTGGTGGGTTCGTCGAGGACGAGCAGGTCGCGGGGGGTGAGCAGGGCGCCGGCGATGGCCAGCCGTTGACGCATGCCGAGCGAGTAGGCGCGGTAACGCTTGGTCGCCGCGGCGAGCAGCCCGACCCGGTCGAGGGCCGCGTCGATGCGCGCCTTCGCGGTCGCAGGATCGGTATGCCGGTCGGCCGCGTCAAGGCGCGCGAGGTTGGCCCGCCCGGACAGGTAGGGGTGGAAGGCGGGGCCTTCGACAAGGGCACCGACCCGGTGCAACGCCCGGTCGGCCGCATCCGGGATGGGGCAGCCGAGCACCTCGCGGGTGCCGGTCGTGGGAGTGACCAAAGCCAGGAGCATCCGGATGGTCGTCGTCTTGCCCGAGCCATTGGGCCCGAGGAAGCCGTAGACCGAGCCGGTCGGCACCGCCATCGCCAGATCCGACACGACGGTACGCGAGCCGAACCGCTTGGTCAGGCCGGCGGTGCTGACCGCAAGCGGGAGGACTGCGGCGGTCACGATCCGGCGACCAGCGCGGCATACAGCCGGTCGGCGGGGACCGCACCGAAGGCGACCCGACCGTCGTCGGCGAGCACGGCGGTGAAGATCGTGCCCTCGAGGACCCGGCCGTTGCCCCACGCGCCGGAAGTGGCCGGAAGCTGGGCGAGCATCGAGGACACCGCGTCCGGCCGCGCCGACTTCCCGGGGCTGGTCGTCGGGTCGTCGGGTTGGGATGTGGTCTTCGGCTCGCCCTTGACGATGACGACCGTGGCCCACCCGGTGCCGACGAACTTCGGCTTGGCGCCGGCAAGGCCGGCTGCCGGTCCGGTGGTCTTGCCCGGCAGCTCCCCGGGCACCATTGAGTTGACGCCCTTGTCGGCCGGCTTCTCGCCGGTCAAGGGAGTCTGGCCCTCCGTGACGGTCGTGCCGGCGGGCGGGGTGAACGCGAAGGTCTGCGCGTCCGGCACGCCGAAGTCGACGGCCGTAAAACCGACCTCGATCGCCGGCGTCGGGATGCGGGTCGACATCACCTGCACCCGCAGCGGCACCTTGGTCTCGGCGTCGACCGCGAGGCGCACCGACGCGACGAGGCTCTCGGTCGCGCGCGGGGTGAGCACGAGCTGGTATGCCGCGCGGCCGGCGACCGTCGTGGTGCCGGGGACGGTCACCTCGGTCGAGGGGTCGAGCATCGCCAGGAGCTTGTCGGTGGCTTCGGTCGGGGTGACCGGCAGCGCGCCCAGGTCGCCGAGGCTGGTGGGGTGCTCCATGCTCTCGGGCACGACGTAGTGCGTGGCTTCCTTGGAGCTGCTCGCCCACACCCAGACGTCCTTGCCGTCGCGCACGATGTCACTCTCGCCGCCCTGGCCGAGCAACGCCAGGCGGGCCTTCGACGGGCCGGCGAGCCAGACCCGCCAGGTGTGCGTGCCGGTGATCGTGCCGGACAGCTCGGCCGAGCCCCGGCCGGCGCCCATCCCCGGGAGGGTGAGAGCCGGCAGACCGAGGTCGGAGGTCTGCACCACCGTGCCGGACAGCCCGGCCGGGCGGGCCTGCTGGACGGCCACGAGCAACTCCGACGGCGTCATCGGCGGGAGGGTCGGGTCGGCGGTGGCGGTCGACGAGACGGCGACCGAACCGGCTGCGACCAGGGCGACCGCAGCAGCGGGCACGGCCCAACGGGTCCAGGGACGGGTGGTGAAGATGCTCATGGGTCCATGGTGCGCGATGACGGCTGAGAGTTCCCTGAGAGCTGGCTCCAGCTGACGTCGCGCCAGGCGCGGCCTAGGTCGCGTCCTGCGGTCGCGGCCTAGACTCCGAGCATGTCGGCCAGCACCCCGCAGGAGCGTCTGCGGATCGCCCTCGACCTGGCCGACACGGGGATCGAGCTCAAACGGATGCAATTTCGGCGTGAGCACCCCGAGTGGGACGAGACGCAGGTCGCGACGGCGATGCAGGCTTGGCTGCTCGATCGGCCCGGCGCTCCGTTTGGCGACTACCCCGGCAGGCCCTCGCTGCGCTGGCTGGCTGCCCTTCGCGGGCCGGACGGCTCGCATCCGGACGACGACCGTCACCCGGCCCACGGGCTCGACCCGTCCGACGGCCACAGCCCATGACGACGGCGCTCGCCACCTCGTTGGCGCGACTGGCCGGTGACCTCGCCCGAATCCCAGTGGCTTGGGCCCTGATCGGCGGGTTTGCCGTGTCGTCGCGGGCCGAGCCTCGCTTCACGCGCGACATCGACGTGTGTATCGCCGCTGACACAGACTCGGACGCCGAAGGACTGGGAGCAGCCCTCACCGGCCTTGGCTATGCGGTCGTCGCGATCGTCGAGCACGAATACCGCGATCATCTGGCGACGATCCGACTCAGTTCCCCGGCGACGGACGGCGTCGTGGCCGACGGTGTCGTGGTCGACCTCCTCTTTGCCTCGTCGGGTGTCGAGCGGGAGATCGTCCAGCAGGCCGAGCTCCTGGAGATCCTCCCCGGACTGACCGTCCCGGTTGCCACAGCAGGCCACCTCGTCGTGTTGAAGCTGCTGGCCCGCGATGCGGGCCGGCCTCAGGACGACATCGATCTGCGGGCGCTGCGTTCCGTCCTCACCGCTGACGACGAGATCGAGGCTGGTCGGCTGGCAGAGCTCGTCATGACCCGCGGCTACGCCCGTGAGCGCGATCTGCCGGCGCTACTTTCCGCGTATCTCGCCGCTGGATAGTGGCAGGGTGAGGGCATGCGGCTGCTGCTCGTCGAGGACGAACGCGCGATGGCCGCTGCGCTGCGCAAGGGCCTGGAGTCGGAGGGCTTCGTCGTCGAGCACGCCTCCGACGGGCCGAGCGGATTGCAGGCGGCTCGGTTCGGTGGCTTCGATGCGGTGCTGCTGGACGTCATGCTCCCGGGGATGAGCGGCTACACCGTGGTGCGCACCCTGCGCTCGGAGGACAACTGGGTGCCGGTACTCATGATCTCAGCCAAGGACGGGGAATACGACCAGGCCGACGGGCTCGACTACGGCGCCGACGACTACCTCGTCAAGCCGTTCTCGTTCGTCGTGCTGTTGGCCCGCCTGCGCGCGCTCCTGCGCCGCGATCCGGTTCCAAGGCCAGCTCGATTGCGTTGTGGCCCAGTCGAACTCGACCCAGCCACCCACCAGGTCTCCGTCGACGGCGTCGACATCGCGCTCGCGCCGAGGGAGTTCGCCCTCCTCGAGCACCTCATGCGCGCTGCGCCCGCCGCCGTGGGCAAGGAGGCGATCGTCGACTCGGTCTGGGGCCAGGAGAGCGCCGACCCCAATGTCGTCGAGGTCTACGTCGGCTATTTGCGCCGCAAGCTCGGCAAGGCCCAGATCGAGACCGTCCGCGGGGTCGGCTACCGGATGTCGCCATGACGGCCCCGCCCGCGGCGACGCCATCGGCAGCGACACCACCCGCGGCGACGCCATCGGCAGGGCCACCACCCTCGGCGTGGGCGCGGCTGTCGATCCGCGCCCGACTGATGACCATCGGCATCCTTGGCCTGGCCGGCGCGCTCGTGGTCGGCTTCGCCGTCCTGTATGCCGCGGTGACGGCGAGCGTCGAGCACAGCGTCGACACCCAGGCCCGCACCGCCGCCCGCGACGTGGGGCTGCTCGTCGACTCCGCTCGTCTGCCCGACCCGGTGCCGCAATACGGCGCCCAGGTCGTGCAACTGCTCGACGCCTCGGGTCGGGTGGCCGGAGGCTCGCTCACCGCCGACCGACTGACCCCCCTGGTCACCCCCGACGAGCGCGCGCGTCTGGCGATGGGCGAGGTCGTCACCATCTCGGGCACCCGCGCCGCACAGACCGGACAGTTGCGCGCCGCCGCGTATGCCGCAGGGCCGGCCTCCGCCCGCGTGCTCGTCGTCGCCGCGGTGCCGACCACCGACATGGACACCGCCCGCGAAGCGCTGCGCCAGCTGCTCTTCTGGGCCTTCCCGGTCTTCCTCGCCATCACCGCGCTCATCGCCTGGCGGGTCATCGGGGCCGCGCTCGAGCCCGTCGACACGCTGCGCCGGGAGGCCGACCGGATCGGCGCCGCCGGCACCGACCGGAGCGCCGACGGGAGCACCGACGGAAGCACCGACCGGAGCACCGAGCGCCTCAGCGTGCCGCCCGCCCGCGACGAGATCAGCGCCCTCGCCCAGACCCTCAACGGGATGCTCGACCGGCTGGCCGCCGCAAGGGCCACCCAACGTGCGTTCGTTGCCGACGCCGCTCACGAGCTGCGCAGCCCGCTGGCCTCCCTGCGCATGCAGCTCGACGTGGCCCAACACATCGGCGAAGGCGGTTCGCTCCCGGCCGACCTGATCCCGGAGATCGACCGCCTCACCACCCTCGTCGATGATCTGCTCGTCCTCGCCCGGCTCGGCGACTCGGCTGCCCCTGCCCCCACCCCGGTGCCGATCGCCCCACTGCTGGACGGACTCACGCATCGGTATGCCGTCGCCCGAGTGCCCGTCCACGTCACCACCCCGGGAGGTGACCTCACGGCATACGGGATCTCGGCCGACGTGCTGCGAGCGGTGACCAACCTCGTGGACAACGCCGTCCGCCACGCCGCAACCGCCGTGACGGTGACCGCCTCCGCCGTGAGGTCGGACCCGCCGCGGGTCGAGATCGTCGTCTCGGACGACGGACACGGCATACCGGAGCCGGATCGGGAGCGGGTCTTTGAGCGATTCACCCGGCTCGACGATGCGCGCACCCGGGACGCAGGCGGATCCGGGCTGGGCCTGTCGATCGCGCGCGAGTTGGTGCGCCGGAGTGGGGGCGACATCCGGTTGGAGGATGCCGCCCCCGGGCTGCGGGCAGTGGTGCCCCTGCCCAGCAGCCCCGTCCGGCCTGAGCCCCGACTCAGACCAGACCGAACGCTTCGAGTTCCGCCTCGGTGAGCAACCGCGACCGGATCATGAACCGCACCCCCTCAGGCGCCTCGACCGAGAACCCCGACCCACGGCCCGGCACGACGTCGACGGTGAGGTGAGTGTGCTTCCAGTACTCGTACTGCGGCACCGACATCCAGAACGGCACCGCCCGCTCCAGCCCGATGTCGAGGTCACCGAGATGCACGTCCGCGTCGCCCACGAGCAGGTCGCCATCGGGGTAGCACATCGGCGAGGAGCCGTCGCAGCACCCGCCGGACTGGTGGAACATCAGCGGTCCGTGCCGGTCGGTGAGCCGGCGCACCAACGCCGCCGCATCCGGGGTGATCTCGACGCGACGGTATGCCGTCCGCTCACCGGGAGCGGACGGCATACCGGAGTCTGCTGCCATCGGTTTAGAAGAAGCCGAGGGCGTCGGGGCTGTAGGACACCAGGAGGTTCTTGGTGTTCTGGTAGTGCGCGAGCATCATCTTGTGGTTCTCGCGGCCGATGCCGGACTGCTTGTAGCCACCGAAGGCCGCGTGCGCGGGGTAGGCGTGGTAGCAGTTGGTCCACACCCGGCCGGCCTGGATGGCGCGACCGGCCCGGTAGGCCTGCGAGCCGTCGCGGCTCCACACGCCGGCGCCCAGGCCATAGAGCGTGTCATTGGCGATCGCGAGCGCGTCGGCCTCATCGCTGAAGCGGGTCACCGACACGACCGGGCCGAAGATCTCCTCCTGGAAGATGCGCATCGAGTTGGTGCCCTCGAAGACCGTCGGCTGCACGTAGTAGCCCCCGGCGAGGTCGCCCTCAAGCTCGGCGCGAGCGCCGCCGGCGAGCACCTTGGCGCCCTCCTGGGTGCCGATGTCGATGTAGGACAGGATCTTCTCGAGCTGGTCGTTGCTCGCCTGGGCGCCGATCATCGTGTCGGTGTCCAGCGGGTTGCCCTGCTTGATCTGGCCGACCCGCACGAGGGCGTCGCCGAGGAACTGGTCATAGATCGAGTCCTGGATGAGCGCGCGGGAGGGGCAGGTGCACACCTCGCCCTGGTTGAGCGCGAACATCGTGAAGCCCTCGAGGGCCTTGTTGTAGAAGGCGTCCTTCTCGGCGGCGACATTGGCGAAGAAGATGTTGGGGCTCTTGCCGCCCAGCTCCAGGGTGACCGGGATGAGGTTGGCGCTGGCGTACTGCATGATGAGCCGGCCGGTCGTCGTCTCGCCGGTGAAGGCGATCTTGGCGATCCGGGGGCTGGACGCCAGCGGCTTGCCGGCCTCGACGCCGAACCCGTTGACGATGTTGAGCACGCCGGCCGGGAGCAGGTCGCCGATGACTTCGACGAGCTTGAGGATCGACCAGGGGGTCTGCTCGGCGGGCTTCATGACGACGCAGTTTCCGGCCGCGAGTGCGGGAGCGAGCTTCCAGGTGGCCATGAGCAGCGGGAAGTTCCAGGGGATGATCTGCCCGACCACGCCGAGCGGCTCCTGGATGTGGTAGGCCACGGTGGTCGCGTCGATCTCGGAGATGCCGCCCTCCTGGGCGCGGATGACGCCGGCGAAGTAGCGGAAGTGGTCGACCGCCAGCGGCAGGTCGGCGGCCATGGTCTCGCGGACCGGCTTGCCGTTCTCCCAGGTCTCGGCGATGGCCAGGTCTTGCAGGTTGGCCTCGATGCGGTCGGCGATCTGGTTGAGGATCACCGAGCGGGCGGCCGCCGACGTCTTGCCCCAGGCGTCCTTGGCGGCGTGGGCCGCGTCGAGGGCCTTGTCGACGTCTTCGGCAGTGGAGCGGGCGATCTCGGTGAACGGCTTGCCGGTCACCGGGGTGATGTTCTCGAAGTACTGACCCTTGACCGGGGCGACCCACTCGCCGCCGATGTAGTTGTCGTAGCGACTCTTGACCTGGACAGTGCTGTCCGCGGAACCGGGCTGGGGGAAAAC
>Ga0208823_1002506_pt1 | contig 13744 bp, 20 predicted proteins | sample AD_UKC075_MetaG_FD_184440 | JGI IMG/M metagenome (GOLD analysis project Ga0208823, IMG submission 184440) | Active sludge microbial communities of municipal wastewater-treating anaerobic digesters from USA - AD_UKC075_MetaG (SPAdes) (version 2) | ecosystem: Engineered > Bioreactor > Anaerobic >... | reverse complement strand
GCTTGCGGGGTTTGTGACACATGTCAAATTCGTATCAATGCTTTCAAGAAGGCCGGGTTTATTGACCCTATCGACTATGAAATCAAAATAAATTGGGGAGGATGTCTCCCGTTCAGAAGTGATGTTTAAAAGAGAACAGAATTAAATTAAGGGGGAATGACAAATGACCAATAACACTGGTAAACTGATTTTGTTGACGGGACTGTTTGTCACCGCGCTAATTGCGGCAAACATTATAGCTGCAAAGCTGTTCGTGCTAGGATCTGTAGTACTTACCGTAGGCATTATCACTTATCCGATAACCTTTCTGTTGACGGACACCATTTCCGAGGTCTGGGGTAAAAAGAGAGCAACGCAGGTTGTTTGGATGGGGTTTCTTGCGAACATATTCATGCTGGGTGTTTTGTACATTGCAAGAATTCTGCCGCCAGCTCCGTTCTGGCCACATCAGGAAGCTTTCGACCTCATCCTAGGTGCAGTACCTAGAATTGTAATAGCATCGTTGGTAGCCTACATCGTCTCACAAACCCACGATGTGTGGTCGTTCCATTTCTGGAGACATAAAACTGGCGGCAAGCATTTGTGGCTCCGTAACAATGTGAGCACTATGACCAGCCAGCTGATTGACTCTGTAATCTTTGTCACAGTCGCTTTTTACGGGTCGATGCCTAACGACGCACTGGTCACAATGATTATTACACAATACATGGTCAAACTGGTAATTGCAGTACTGGACACACCGTTCTGCTACATGTTGGTAAGCTGGGCGAAGAGATAACTAGAGCCGAGGGTGGGTTGTGGGAACTGGTCGACCTCCTTCATTGAGGTGTAGGCTCTTTTTGAAAGGGAGAGGATAATGTTACGAAATTTGATAATGACAGGTGTTATCTTGTTTGTACTGATAAACCCTGGTTTTACAGAGGAACCTCAAGTCGAGGTCGTTACGGAAAAAGAGTATATAGTAGTGGAGCAGTACATCAAACCAGAAATTGCCAACGAGGTATTACATATGGTTGCTACCGGGTACACGCAGTCAGTAGAGGAAGGAACAGAAGACGGAGTAACTTACACAGGACTGCCTGTAGATACTGGAATGATAGCAGTAGATCCGAAAGTTATACCACTAGGAGCAGTATTGTGGGTCGAAGGCTATGGCTACGGAATAGCCGCAGATATAGGAGGAGTAATAAAAGGTAATCACATTGACTTGTTTTTCCATTCAAAAGAAGAGGCCTTTGACTGGGGTGTAAGAGAAGTGAAGGTAGTGATCATATCACTGCCCGAGGAACAATTAAACTGGGAAAGGGGAAATGAAATTGCAAGGAAGATTACACAAATGCGTTAGTGAAGTACTGGAGTTTGATCGTCAGTATGGCATTATTCAGGAAAATGCCCCTACACTGGAAAACATTATCTATAACAGCCTCGCGCTTGCAGGCGAGGCAGGGGAGATTGCAAATGTAGCCAAGAAGATATGGCGAGACGGCGACTGTCAAGAATTACGAGACAGACTAGCAGAGGAAACAGTAGACCTTGTAATTTACCTTTGCAAACTGCTTATTGTAGCTCAAATTGATTTCGACGAGGCTTGGGTGAAGAAACATCAGGTACTACATCAACGTTGGAGCAAAAAGCCTGCTCACGAGAGGCAAGAACAATTGGAGGTGAAATAATGATTATCCTGGTTGAGGGAGTGGATAAAACAGGCAAAACTACATTGATAAAGCACTTACGTAAGGAATTAATGTTCGATGTTCTGAAGCACTCTGCTAAACGTTCAGCCCAAGAAGCTCTAGGTGCAGCTTTTGAAACTTTAAGGTCTTTAGTTCCAGGTAAAAGTTACATTTTTGACCGTTTCTACTATCCGTCAGATTTGGTGTACGGACCCGTAGTAGGAGGTTACGTTATTCCTGCGACAATTGAAGAGATTTATATCGAGGAGGTCGAACCTTGGCTACAAAAACTAGATACCAGGCTAGTCCATTGCGGAGCTCCCGTCAGTGTTATTGCTCAAAGGTTGGACGAGCAACCGGATGACTATATAAACGGGACTCATGTTATAGATTTGCTAGAGCGATATGACCAGTTTCTACAACACACTAAATTACCTCACATTAGGCTGGACTCTGGCAAGCTAACTCAAGAGGAGATGTTGGCCGAGGCTATGAAGTTTATAAGGAGGTAAGAAAAATGAAGGTAGCAGTGATTGCTCCTGTTCCTCTCTTAGAGAGGTACGGAGCTATAACCGATTATCACCTTGTTCTAACACACTTGGTTTTACGCGACAATTATTACACTCAGTTTTATCAGCGACGTAAAAGAAAAGGTGACTATCTGATCCTGGACAACTCTCTTATAGAACTGGGAGAAGCCATGTCTATCAGTGACGTGTTGCGAGCCGCTGAGCTAGTTCAGCCCGATGAAATTGTGTTGCCTGACAAGTTTAAGGATGGTCCAGCAACTCTAGAGCTGATCAAACAGACCTTAAAGGAGTTGCCAAAGGACTTACCCTACAAGCTAATGGCTGTACCTCAAGGCAAGGATTTACATGAGTGGCTCGAATGCTACAACGAAATCTTGAACTTGGAAAGAATACAAGTCATCGGTATACCTAAAGTAACGCAAACTTACACAATAGGTAGAGCCGGTTTGACAACCTTATTGTCCCAGAAAAATCTAATCGACCACGGAAGAGATTACCATTTACTAGGCGTATGGGAAAATCCATTCGAAATAGCACTTCAAGCCAGGCACTATTGGATCAGAGGAGTGGATACGTCTATTGCGGTGTTATGTGGGCAATTGGGTATTGCTTTTGACTTCCAGAGAGGTTTGTTAATTTCGAGGCCAGAGATAAAGCTTGATTTTTATAACGCCTCTGACCCGTTTCCCCACATTACCGAAAACAACATTTTGTGCATGTTGAGGTGGGCACAATGCAAGTGAAAGCACCTCATGCCAAATGTGACGAGTGCAGTCTGAAAGAGCAAAAGTTTGTTCCAGGTGAAGGGCCAGATAAAGCTGAAGTCGTGTTCGTAGGCGAAGCCCCTGGAGCACAGGAAGCTTTTCAAGGAAAACCTTTCGTAGGTCAAGCTGGTAAATTGTTGAACAAATGTCTCGAGCAGTTAGGCATTGATCGGAGTAAATGCTATGTGACCAATACTTGTTTGTGTCGTCCTGAGAAAAACCGTACGCCTAAAGCGGATGAAATTGAAGCGTGTCGAGATAGGCTTATTGCTGAGGTAAAAGTAAGGGAGCCAAAGATCGTAGTAGTTCTCGGCAACACGGCTATCAAAGCTATTTTAGGTTTGCGGCAAGGTGTAACGTCTGTACGGGGTAAGTCCTTTTGGTCTGATGAGTTAAACTGCTGGGTAATGCCTACTTATCATCCCGCTGCGATACTAAGACAGCCAGGCATGTTTCAAGATTACGCTGCTGATCTACAAAAAATTACTGAGATTGCAAAAAAGGATCCGGATGAGAAAGACCAGGACTTAGAAACCGAATACTGGGTTGTAAACAATCCAACTACAGCGCTCAAGGTTATAGATTTCCTCAAAAAGCAAAAGTTGATCTCGTGCGATATTGAGACCAGTGGCTTTAACCCGCGAAAAGACCGCATTATTGCGGTAGGCTTTACCTGGGAAAAAGGCAAGTCGATAATCTTCGAGGAAGAAGTTCTTCAAGACGAACTGGTGAAGTGGAACTTAAAAGGGCTATTTGAAAGTAAAAGCATCAAATGGCTTTGGCAGAACGGGAAGTTTGACTGTAAGTTCTTCCAGATACAATTCGGGTACGATATGCAGATACACGAAGATACTATGCTCAAACATTACTGCCTCGACGAACGAAAAGGAACACACGACTTGACAAGGTTATCAATAGAGTACCTCGGAGCTGAGGATTACGAAGCTGAATTCAAAGCAACATTGCCTCATAAAGGAGCATCTTACGACCAAGCACCGAAAGAAGCGCTTTACAAATACCTCTCGCATGATACTGATTACCCGTTTAGGCTCAATCGTATTTTCGATAAACTCATGGAACAAGAAGGTAACGTTAGGAAAGCATATGAGCACCTCTTGATTCCAGCCTCGAAGATGTTAATGGAAGTCGAAATTCACGGCATATTAGTCGACCTGAAGTACATCGAAGAATTGGAAAAGCGATATACTCAAGAGCTGACCCAAATGCGGAAGGACATGATTGACATAGTCAAGCAGATGGGCTGGGATTCAGCTGATTACGTAGAGAAAACCGATGCCAAAACCGAACCCAATGAATTCAACCTTAACTCGCCTAAGCAACTGGCTTACGCTATATTTGATCTGATGAAATTACCAAAATACGAGGGTAAGCGTACTACTAAAGAAGACGCTATCAAATACTGGTTAGAGGAGGTTCTGAAAAAGCCTGACGACGAGGAAAAGCTCAAAGAATGGTTGGATAAGAGCCCCGTAAACAAGTTCGTACATTTGCTAGCCGAGTATCGGAAAAAGAGCAAGCTGTATTCCACCTATGTCAAAGGGGTAGCCGAAGCAGTTGAAGACGATGGTCGGGTTCACTGTACATTTTTGCTTCATGGCACTGAAACAGGTCGATTGTCATCTCGAGGTCCGAACATGCAAAACATACCGCGAGGACCAGAAATCCGAAATGCATTTATAGCACCGCCTAGACACGTTCTCTTGCAAGCGGATTACAGCCAAGCTGAGCTAAGAGTATTAGCCGCCCTCTCAGGTGACGACTTTTTGCGCGATGTTTACTTAACTGGTAAAGACTTACACGACGAGGTAGCGAGGGAGATTTATGGACCTAACTTTACCAAAGAGCAGCGCGTCAGAGCGAAGGCAGTGAACTTCGGTATTGCTTACGGTAGAACAGAGTATTCGTTGGCAAAAGAGCATAACATGAGTAAAGCTGAAGCCAAACAACTTATCAACGACTGGTTTGCTCGCATGCCAAAAGCTAAAAGGTACATTCAAGAGTCGAGGCAAAAACCCCGCAAAGGGCAAATACCAGAAACGCCGTTTGGCAGAAGGCGTAGGTTTGGACTTATCACAGACGATAACGCTTGGGCGATTGAAAATGAAGCTGTAAACTTTCCAATCCAGTCAACAGCTTCGGACCTGACGTTAAGGTCAGCTATTATACTCCACGAGAAGCTCAAAGGTAAGGCTCATATTTTGAACCTGGTGCACGACTCAATTCTGTTCGAAGTACCTGAAGACAATGTAAAGGAGGTTGCCCAAATTGTAAAGGAAGTTATGGAGCGAGTTCCGCAAGAAGAATTGAAGACTGACATCCCCTTTGTAGTTGATCTAGAAGTCGGGCAACGTTGGGGTTCTCTCAAAAAATACGAGTAGTCCGCCTCTGAGCCTGAGATAGCGAAATACCTTGTAGTCAAGTGTCACCCTAATGCCTTAGGTTATTGCCCTGAAGATTTAAAGCGTTGGGAGGCTTGTAGGAGAAGACCCCATAAGAAGGAGGTAATAAAGTGAAACCGATGATGAAGTGTGGTCATGCGGCCAACGCGACGGATAGCAAAGGTAACCCGGTTTGCGTTATTTGTATAGGAATCAATCCAGGTGCCGAAATAGTGGATGAAAGTCCGCCCAATCTTGAGGGTAGAACAGCTCGATGTGTTTATTGCAACTGCGAAGAACCGTCGTCGCCTAATCTGCCCTTCTTTGAGTACAACCCGAAGGGCGAGAAAGACACATTTTACTGTGGATGCAGGGGGTGGGATTGATGATAACTTATAAAGACCTCTGGAACAAACTCAAAAGTAAACTTCAAGAAAAGACTAGTTGGGGTAAAAACGAGATTCTCAGAATTATGGAAGGCATGGAAGTTATGGTCGAAGAAAAGGAGGATAAAGATGACAATAAGAACATTTGATAACACGATATTCTCAAAGCTGACACACAAACCTAAAACACCTGAAGAACGTTATTTGTGTGATCCTGAGTTTAAACAACTAGTGGATGTAATGATTTCAATGATACACAAGGCACAGTTTACACCTACAGAGTTACGAGAAGCTGCAATACTAGCTGCCACTAAGTATGAGATGATGAGAGGTGGTAAATAATGTTCAAGCACAAAGGCAAAAACTACTATTCACCGCAAGAAGCTGCTAAGAAATTCAAAGTACCTCTTCCCACGATCTACTATTGGATTCAAGCTGAAAAAGTAGAGCTGCTTGACCTCGAAGAGGCGTGTAAAAATCTCCCGATTGAACCTAGCGATCTTCGGGCACAGAGCTATATTGAGGAAGAGTCACTAGTCGAGAGGGTAAAGGAGTTGAAAGGCAATGAATAAATGGACTAAACAACGCGAAATCGTGTTCAAGGATCGTTATGCTATGAAGGATGAAAACGGGAACTTAATTGAAACCAGTCCTGAACAGATGTGGGAGAGGGTTGCAAGAGCTGTTGGTCGAACCGAGGAGGAAAAAAGTCAATTCTACGACATTTTACGCGACTTCAAATTCGTTCCAGGTGGTCGCATTCTCGCAGGAGCAGGAACAGGTCACTTGGTAACATTTTATAACTGCTATGTCATTCCTGTAAGGTCTACTGATCCCAGAAAGGGCAACGATAGTCGTCAAGGGATTATGGACACCATCAGGATGATAGTCGAAATCACCTCTCGAGGCGGTGGTGTAGGCGTAAATTGGTCAACGCTGAGACCTAGAGGCGCGTATGTTAGAGGGGTAAATGGCACTAGTTCGGGCCCGGTAAGTTGGATGATGGGCGCCGATGCAATTGTACAACAAGTCGAACAAGGCGGCTCTAGACGCGGGGCACAAATGTACATGCTCGATGATTGGCACCCCAGTGTAATTGAGTTTATCCAGGTTAAGCAAGATTTGAAAGTCATTCAAAGCACTAATCTGTCCGTAGGCGTATCTGACAGATTTATGAGAGCCGTTGAAAATGACGAGGATTGGACCTTCATCTTCCCTGACCTAGATCACCCCGATTATAACAAGCTGTGGGATGGTGACATCGAAAAATGGATTGCACGAGGATTGCCGGTAAAAGAGTACGATACAATCAAAGCCCGCGAGCTCTGGAACATGATTTGCGAGTCAGCTTGGAAATGCGGTGAACCTGGAGTAATCTGGACCGAGCGCTACAACAAGATGTCTAACACTTGGTACTTCGAACGCATCAGGTGTGTTAACCCCTGTGGCGAACAAGGGCTTGGTGAATGGGGCGTTTGCAACCTCGGCGCAATAAATCTGACCGCTTTTGTCAAAGACGGCAGTTTGGACTACGAGAACTTGAAAGCAACTATATCGTCTGCCGTTAAGTTCCTCGATAATATCATTGAAATTAACAAGTATATCAACGACGAAATGAAGGAACATCAGCTCAAAGTAAGACGAATAGGTTTAGGTACAATGGGTCTGGCTGATGTCTTGTTAATGTTAGGTCTAAAGTATGGTAGCGACGAGGCAATTAAGTTTACCGAGGACCTATTCCGGTTTATCCGAGACGAAGCTTACTGGGCCAGTATACAACTAGCTAAAGAACGTGGTCCAGCTAAGGGCTTCGATAAGGAGAAGTACCTGCAGGGCAAGTTCATCCAGCAGTTACCTCCGAAACACGTACAAGCCATTGCTGAACACGGTATTCGCAACCTGGTAATTCTAACCCAGGCTCCAACTGGGACAACGAGCATCCTTGCAGGGGCATCAAGCGGAATTGAGCCCATATTCAGTTGGACTTACAAACGCAAAGATCGCACAGGTGAGCATGTTGTTAAGCACCCGTTGTACGAGCAATACGAAGGCAAAGAGCTGCCCGACCATTTTGTAACAGCTATGGAGTTAACCCCGGAAGAACATGTAAGAATGCAGGCAGCTATACAGAAATACGTCGATAGCAGCATTAGCAAGACTGTCAACGCTCCGCAAAACCATACCGTAGACCAAGTCAAGAAGCTGTACACGTTGGCTTACAAGCTTGGGTGTAAAGGTATCACTTACTACAGAGAAGGTTCCAGAGAAGGTGTTTTGCAGCTAATCAAAGAGCAAAAAACAGAACCCCGTGAAAGACCTAGAAAACTACAAGGAGTAACTGTTGATTGGGAAACACCTTTAGGCAAGCTATTCCTTACTTTGAACAGAGATACCAGAGGTGTACCATTCGAAGTATTTTGCCAAGTAGGTAAAGCCGGTTCAGATGTAGTTGCCTTTACCGAAGCTATTGCTAGGCTCATCTCTCTTTGCCTCAGAAGCGGCGTTAGTCTCAAGAACGTTATTGACCAGCTACATGGTGTAGGAGGCGCTACGCAAATTGGGTTTGGACCTAACCGCGTAAGGTCTGTTCCAGACGCTATAGCGCAAGCGCTTCACTACTTAACAAACAACGGCGAGCCTATTACTAAAGAACCCGAACTCGGTATTTGTCCTGCGTGTGGAGCGGGTACGTTTGTGCGAGAGGAGGGATGCTCCAAATGCATGAGTTGCGGCCACAGTCAATGCTAGATCCTGCGAGAGGTTGTTTAACCGAAATTTTGATATCTATTCGGAGGTGCGAGCATGTATAAAATAACCTTTGATTACTTTGTTCAGCTCGGACAGTCTCGTCGACAACTTGCAGAGGCTAGCAGCCTTAAAGGAGTTATGCAAGCTGTACAAGATAAGCTGCCTGAAATACTGAAGAAAAAGCCTACCGATATAAAAATCACGATTAGGAGGATTCAAAATGGATGACGAGATTAGAGAACTCTTTAAGCTGGCTAAATACTACGGGTGGTCGATGATAGCTTGGCAAATACTCACGTTGGTGATGGTATCGGCTTGGTAGCTGTGCTGTTCCTAGGCTTGATCGACTTTGCGAGGTGGTTCGGGTTATGATGACCGCTGTAGAAAAGATCCGCAAATCTCTTCAGGAAGTAGGTATTGAGATCGCTTACCGTTGGCATTTGATTTGGTTGGCACGTCGAACAGGAAAGTCAATCGAATGGTGGGATGAACGCATTAAGAAAATGCAAGAGCTACTCGAGGATAAAACAGTACCCAAGAACTTGTTGACACAATGGCTGGTCATTGTTTATCAGGAGCTGCGTTGACTTCCTTTCTAAAATATGGTATAATATACGTAGAAGGAGGTCGATGTAATGCCAGCTATTAGCCCTATGGATTATGCGAAAAAGATAGGAAAGCGACCACAAGTGGTTTACGGGTGGATTCGCAAACAAGGATTACCGGCGTTTAAAGACGAAAAGACTGGTAAGCTGATGCTCGACGAAGAAGTTGCCGATCGATGGGTTGCGGAACGAGAGTCAAAAACACCACAAGAAAGAGCCGCGGAAGCCCGAACTACCCCGACACTAAAGGAGAAGCAGATAATCCGCTATGAACGGTTACCCGGCACTAAGTTACAGTCTATCGCACAGGTTCAGAAATGGGATCCTTACGATTCCTTGGTCTTTGTAAAGAAGTCAAACGGTCACGACTTTCCGTTCACACCTGAAAGCCTGCGTGAAAGGATTAAGAAAGGCGAGATCATTGTTGAAGACCCAGAGAACGTGCTCATCTTCGTCATCCAGGAGTACGAAGCTCGTGGCAAAACAGAGATTGCCACAGCGCTCAGGCAAGTATGTGAGAGGTTTGGTATTAAAGAAGTGCCACCGACAAAGGATGGCCGCGAGTTGTCTTGGGAGATGATCGAAGAAGGGTTCAAAGCAGTAGGAAAACGGTTGGTGTGACGCCCGAGAGGGCGTTTTTTTCAGAAAAAGTGTTGACTTCCGTCCTAAAACATGTTATAATATAATCAGAAGGAGGTCGATATCATGACTTACGAATTGGAATGGCTGAAAGGAAAGATTGAAAAGCTCAATAAGAAAGCAGAGAAGCTCGGATGCGAGCCAATCACACTGGAGGTTATCGATGAAAAGTTTGAGCCGAAAAACGACGAAGGTACTGAGTTCGAAAAGTTCTTGGTGGTGGAAATCAAAGGGCAGAAACCTATGATCAACGGGTGGACTTTTGTAGCTACTCTAGAGCACTCACACGAACACGGTAACATTGTGAGAACCGTTCCAGGCGAAAGCGTTCCAGAAGAATACCGCACTGCGGAGCCTCGATGCGATCATTGCCAAACTCGCAGATACCGCAAGGACACGTTCCTAGTTCGGAACGAGCAGGGTGAAATCAAGCAGGTCGGGCGCAATTGCCTCAAAGATTTCTTAGGTCACAGCGACCCGCACCACATTGCCGAATACGCCGAAATGTTAATAGAACTCGAAGAGTGGGCTAACGATTACACACCTCACACTGGTGTTAGAGATGACCGTTACATTGACCTGAAAACTTATCTCACTTACGTAGCCGAGTGTATCAGAAGGTTCGGTTGGGTTAGTCGAGTCAGAGCTTATGAATATGAAGAAGAGTCCACGGCAAATCGCGCACTACGTGAGATGTTCCCCTTCAATCCAAGATACCGCGAAGTGTTTCCAGGTGAAGAAGCGAAGCAGCTTGCTGAAGCGGCTCTTGTATGGGCTCGCGAAGAGATGGAACCTAACAACGACTACTTACACAACCTCAAAGTTCTGGTTAGCAGCGGAGTTATAGAGTGGCGCGATACAGGCTTAGCAGCCTCGATCATCATAGCCTACCAAAAAGCCAAGGAGAAGAAGAAACAGCGTGAGAAGAGCGAACACATCGGCGAGGTAGGCGAACGTATAGAAGTAGATGTCGTAGTTGAAAAGGTCCACGTCTTTGAGAATGATTGGGGAACCACAAAGTTACACAGGTTTAAAGATGACAAAGGCAACGTGATAGTGTGGTTCGCGAGCAATGAACTCTTAGAGGAAGGTAAAAACTACAAGATCAGAGGTACAGTCAGAGAGCACAGCGAGTACAGAGGTGTAAAGCAAACGGTGCTTACTCGATGCGAGGTGATAGCATGAGTATCAGGGAGAAAATCCGTAAGTTAGAAGCGCTCATCAATGATCCGGCAGCTACCGAAGGAGAAAAGGCAGCTGCTCGGACATTGATAAAAAGGCTTAAAAGCAGGAGAAAGACCAGAGAGCCGGAAGCGCGGGTTGAGGGAAGGAGGATGAGCAAGTTTACGCCGGGGCCGTGGGAATATCTATGTGAAACAGGCTATGCGGGCGATTACCCCTACAGTAAAGCGCACAGGGTGAAGATTGGTAAGGAAACCCTTACTATTGGCTGTCATGGGTATGATTGGGAAGGCGGAAAAGAAATAGAAGCCAACGCCCACCTGATCGCCGCCGCGCCGGAGCTGCTGGAAGCCTGCAAGGATGCGCTGGCCTTTGTGGAGGAGCTGGACCGGCGGGGCATTGCCCAAGAATGGAGCGGCGAAGGCGCGCTAAAGGCCGCCATCGAGAAGGCCGAGGGGGTGGCTGACCGATGAAACGCCTGCGGGGCTTCACGAAGTTGACCTGGGAGCGGGAGACCGGCATAAATGCCCTGGTGTTGGCCGGGATCCCGAACACGAAGAAAGAGTCGACAAACTATTGCAGGAGAAGGGGTTAAAGGTAACTAAAGAGCGAAGGGGCGACTTTGTATATTACGAGTTAAAAGGTTTAGAGGGGTAACCCTCTAATTTTTTGTTGACTTATGTACGGACTTATGTTATAATAAAGGTAGATAGTAAAATGCTGGGAGTCTATGCTTGGAAGAAAGAGGAGGGAGGTGTTGACAAGGTGACGTTGGAGAGAGACCTCAAGGGTGAAGACGCCAATGTATCGAGACATAGATCGTTGTGCAAGATTTGTCAGAGTCACCTTACCGATGAAATTAACGGCCTCCTACTCGAAGGCAAGACAGATGCTCAGATAATTCGATACGCTGAACGTAACGGTTTGGAGATAAACCGTGCCAATCTTCGTTCCCACAAGAAATATCTACCGCAATTAACCCGCCAGGAAATAGCTCACGAGAAGAAGATCGAAGAAATGACTAAGATCGAAGCAGATATTGCCTACGCGCAGTTCAAGATTGATCAAGAACAAGCCGCTGCAATTGGTAAAATTTGGCATGAAGTGGTGCCAACGTTACTGCAGCGGATTATTGAGGTTGCAAACAGTAAGAACGTGGCTCTGACTAGCCTATCCGAAACTCTAGATCAGGTGGTGAAAATTGCCCAGCTTGTTGACAATAAGCCCACTGATAGAAAAGAGCTGATAACCAATGACTACGCAGGCACAAGAAATGAAGACATACGACTTGCTCTTGAAGCCCTCCGCGAGGCTAATCGTTCCATTGATGGATTCTTTAACAGTCGAGGAACGGAGAAAGTGGGCACTCATTGACCCGGCTATTTTCGGGGAATATTATATCAAGCCTTACGACAGGCACTGGAATACACAAACGGCGGACTTTCAGTTCTTAATGCTCGAACACATACTCGAGAACCCGTGGTCGGTAATTCACGTGCCAATTGAGCACGGTAAATCGAAATGGTGTTCAGAAGTCTTGCCGCTATGGTTTATCTGCCGGGATAGAAACGTTAGAATGGCCCTGTTTTCTAACACGGCTCGACAGGCCGAGGGCTTTTTAAGAAGAATAAGTTGGCACATAGAGTACAACGAAAGGCTAAAAAGAGACTTCCCCGAAATACAGCCTGACAAAGATGAAAAGTGGACAGATCAACAGATATTTGTCAAGCGCGATCCCTGGGCGCAATTGAAGGACCCAACGTTGCAGGCAATCGGTACCTGGGGAGCAATTTACGGAGCTCGCTTAGACATAATTATAGCAGACGACATTATTGACATCAGTAACAGCCATACTGAACACGTCCGTACGCGTACCGAGAACTGGTGGTTCGAGATGGTCGAGTCTCGGTGCGTAGATGGAGGACGCATCATCGTACTGGGAACGCTGCAGCACAAACAGGATCTGCTGTGTAAACTGTCCGAAAACCCTGAATATAGCTACTTACATTTAGCGGCCTACAACGAAGCAACAGGCGAAGTACTCTGGCCCGAACAATGGCCTTACGAGAGGCTAATGGCGAAGAAGCGTTCAATCGGAACTATCCGCTGGAAGAAGCAGTTCCAGAACGATCGTAATGCGCAGTCGGGTCGAATGTTAAAGACAGAGTGGTTGAACTTCTACGGCGATGTACACGATGTCAAATTACCGCCGTTAGACCACATGAAAATATACATCGGTATCGACCCAGCAATAGCGGATGACAAGCAATTAGCTGAAGAAAAAGATCAAGACTACTTCGCTGCAGCGGTACTTGGACATCACTCGCAAAGCAAGCGCAACTTCCTGATCGAAATGTTCCGAGACAGACTAACCCTAGGCGAACAGTTGGACAAGATAAAATACTTCCACGAACGTTACCGACCATGGCTAGTTGCAATTGGCATTGAGTCAAATGCGTACCAGAAAGCTTTAGTACAAGCGGCGTGGGCGTTAGACAGTTTACCGCCGGTAAAACAGGTGATGACCACGAAGTCGAAGGTAACGCGATTTGAAGCGTTATCGGTCCATTTCGAGAACAAGCGCATTTGGATCCCTCCAGATGCACACGAGTTTATCGACGAGTGGACCAACTTCCCTGAAGGAGCACACGACGATACGATCGACGCGTTAGATATAGCAGTCAGGACGATGGAAGTTAAGCCAGTGAGACTTAGAGCAAGAAGTGTAGGAAGGTGGTGATTGAATGAGCAGACCATTTGCGTATGTAACCAAGAGTGGGAGAGTAGTCAGGCAGGACATCCTGGAACAATATGCAGT
>Ga0208823_1002503_pt1 | contig 13757 bp, 14 predicted proteins | sample AD_UKC075_MetaG_FD_184440 | JGI IMG/M metagenome (GOLD analysis project Ga0208823, IMG submission 184440) | Active sludge microbial communities of municipal wastewater-treating anaerobic digesters from USA - AD_UKC075_MetaG (SPAdes) (version 2) | ecosystem: Engineered > Bioreactor > Anaerobic >... | reverse complement strand
CGCATCCAGGAGCGCGCGGCCGAGCTGAGCCAGAAATTCAGCGAAAACGCGCTGGACGCCACCGATGCCTTTGCGCTCTACGTCACCGAAGCCGAACTCGAAGGCGTGCCCTCCGACATCGTGCAGACGGCCCGCGCCAACGCACACGCTGACGGCAAGGACGGCTACAAGCTCACCCTGAAGCTGCCCTGCTACCTCCCCGTGATGCAGTTTGCCCACAGCAGCGCGCTGCGCGAAAAGCTCTACCGAGCCTATGTGACCCGGGCGTCCGACCAGGCACCGGCCGACCAGCAGGCTTTTGACAACAGCGCACTGATCCGCGAGATCCTGGCACTGCGCCAGGAAGAAGCCCAGCTGCTGGGATATGCCAATTTTGGCGAGGTGTCCCTGGTGCCCAAGATGGCCCACTCGCCTGCCCAGGTCATCCAGTTCCTGCGCGACTTGGCTGTCAAGGCCCGCCCCTATGCCGAAAAAGACCTGGCCGACCTGCGCGCCTTCGCCGCCAGCGAGTTGGGCCTGGCCGATCCGCAGGCCTGGGACTGGCCCTATGTGGGCGAAAAGCTCAAGGAAGCCCGCTACGCCTTCAGTGAACAGGAGGTGAAGCAGTATTTCACCGCCCCCAAGGTGCTGGCCGGCCTGTTCAAGATCATTGAAACCCTGTTCGAGGTGGCCATCCGCAAGGATGAAGCCCCGGTATGGAACCCGCAGGTCGAGTTCTTCCGCATCGAGCGCCAGGGCGTGCTGGTGGGCCAGTTCTACCTGGACCAGGCCGCCCGTTCGGGCAAACGTGGCGGCGCCTGGATGGACGCCGAGCGTTCCCGCTGGCTGCGTCCCGACAACAACCACCTGCAAACCCCCGTGGCGCACCTGGTGTGCAACTTCGCCAGCGGTGTGAACGGCCAGCCACCGCTGCTGACCCACGACGACGTCATCACCCTCTTCCACGAATTCGGCCACGGCCTGCACCACCTGCTGACCCAAGTGAACGACCATGATGTGTCAGGCATCAGTGGTGTGGAATGGGACGCGGTGGAGTTGCCCAGCCAGTTCATGGAAAACTTCTGCTGGGAATGGGATGTGCTCAAGCACATGACGGCCCATGTGGACACCGGCGAACCCCTGCCCCGCGCGTTGTTCGACAAGATGACAGCCGCCAAGAACTTCCAGAGCGGCCTGCAGACCCTGCGCCAGATCGAGTTCTCGCTGTTCGACATGCTGCTGCACACCGAGCACCAGCCCGCCGACGACATCCTGCCGCTGCTCGACCGCGTGCGCCAGGAAGTGGCCGTGATGCGCCCGCCGGCCTTCAGCCGCACGGCGCACACCTTCAGCCACATCTTTGCCGGAGGGTATGCGGCGGGCTATTACAGCTACAAATGGGCCGAGGTGCTGAGCGCCGACGCCTACGCGGCCTTTGAAGAAACCGTGGGCACCGACGGCAGCCCCAGCCTGGAAACCGGCCGAAAATACCGCAAGGCGATTCTGGAAGCCGGTGGCAGCCGCCCTGCCATGGAGTCGTTCAAGGAGTTCCGTGGCCGGGAACCCCAGTTGGACGCGCTGCTGCGCCACCAGGGAATGGCCTGACCACTCGACACGCCACCCACTTTGGATTTGGATGGAGATTGCCATGACACGACACCATCGAATGATCTTTTCCGCGCTGGGCACCGTTGCCTTGGCCCTGGCAGCCCATGGCGCCTGGGCGCAGCAGATGTACCGCCAGGTCAGCCCCGACGGTCGGGTGACCTACTCCGACCAACCACCAGCCGCCAGCAGCGCCAGCCCGGCAGCGGCGGGCAGCACACGCCCTGGCACAGCCACCACTGCAGGCGCCGGTCTGCCTTATGAGTTGCGGCAGACCGCCTCACGCTACCCGGTGGTGCTCTACACCGACAAGGACTGCGCACCCTGCGCCTCTGCACGCACGCTGCTGAACCAGCGTGGTATTCCCTTTACGGAGCGCACCGTCAACACCAACGAAGACACGCAGGCCCTGCTGCGGATCAGCGGCGAAAGCTCGCTACCGTTTGCCACCATCGGGGCGCAGCAGCTCAAAGGCTATGCCGAAGCCGAATGGGTGCAGTACCTGGATGCGGCAGGTTATCCCAAGACCTCCCAGTTACCGCCGGGCTACCGCCAGGCTCCGGCGTCTCCCTTGGTCGCCGTCCAAGCCGCACCCACCGCCAACACCACTCCCGCAGCCACTGCAGCGCCAGCGCGGCCTGCCGCGCCGACCGGCCCGGGCAGCGACAGCGTTGCGCCGCGCACCAGTCCCTCGGGTATCCAGTTCTAGAACACCAGCGTCCGAACACCCTGCGAGGTGCCCAGCAGGCAGATCTGGGCTTTCTGGTGGGCAAAAACACCTACCGTCACCACACCGGGCCACTGGTTGACATCCGACTCGAACTGCAAGGGGTCGGTGATCTTCAGGCCGGTGACATCCAGGATGTGCTGCCCGTTGTCGGTCACCAGGGGCTGCCTGTCCTTGAGCCGCAGGCGCGCCGTGCCGCCCAGTGCCTCGAACTGGCGGGCCACCCGTCCTGCTGCCATGGGGATCACTTCCACCGGCAGGGGAAATGCGCCGAGGGCGTCCACCAGCTTGGACTCATCCGCAATGCAGATGAAGCGCTGGGCCAGCGCGGCCACGATCTTCTCGCGCGTCAGGGCGGCACCACCGCCCTTGACCATATGGCCCTTGGCATCGATCTCGTCGGCACCGTCGATATAGACCGACAGGGCCTCCACCTCGTTCGCATCAAACACCGGAATGCCCAGTGCCTTCAAGCGCTCGGTGCTGGCCACGGAGCTGGATACCGCTCCCTTGATGCTGTCCTTGATGGTGCCGAGGGCGTCGATGAACTTGTTCACCGTGGAGCCGGTGCCCACCCCCACAATGTCGCCGGGCACGACATAGGCCAGGGCTGCGCGGCCCACGAGGGTCTTGAGTTCGTCTTGCGACAGGGGAGCAGGGTGCGTCATGGGGGAAAATCCGGGGTGAAACTTCTGTGGATTATCCAATGCCCCTTCTTCCCTACGCGCTGGCTCGACCATTTCTGTTTGGCCTCGATGCCGAAACTGCCCACGAACTGACCTTGACCGCACTGGCCAAGGGCCATGGCACCCCGCTGCAATGGGCCTGGTGCACCCCGCGTGTGGAAGACCCCATCACCCTGGCCGGCCTGCGTTTTCCCAACCGCGTGGGCCTGGCGGCAGGGCTGGACAAGAATGCCCGCTGCATCGACGGCCTGGGCGCCATGGGTTTCGGTTTTGTCGAAGTGGGCACCGTGACCCCCAAGGCCCAGCCCGGCAACCCCAAGCCGCGCATGTTCCGCCTGCCCCAGGCCAACGCACTGATCAATCGCCTGGGCTTCAACAACGATGGGCTGGACGCCTTCATCAGCCATGTGCGCCAGGCACGCTTTCGCAGCCAAAACCCTGGCGCTCCGATGCTGCTGGGCCTGAACATCGGAAAAAACGCAGCCACCCCGATCGAGGACGCCACCTCCGACTACCTGACCTGCCTGGACGGCGTGTACCCGCATGCCGACTACGTCACCGTCAACATCAGCTCACCCAACACCAAGAACCTGCGCGCCCTGCAAAGCGACGAAGCGCTGGACAGCCTGCTGAGCGCGATTGCCCAGCGCAGGCAGCAACTGGCAGCGCAGCATGGCAAAAAAGTGCCGGTGTTCGTGAAAATCGCCCCGGACCTGGAGCCCCAGCAGATCGAGGTGATTGCCGCCACCCTGCTGCGCCACGGCATGGACGGCGTGGTGGCCACCAACACCACCATCCAGCGCAGCCAGGTGCAGGGCCTGCCGCATGCGGAAGAAGCCGGTGGACTCAGCGGCGCTCCGGTGCTCGAAGCCAGCAACCAGGTCATCCGCAGCCTGCGCGCCGCGCTGGGCCCAGGCTTTCCCATCATTGGGGTGGGTGGCATCCTCAGCGCCGAGGATGCGGTATCGAAAATCCAGGCGGGTGCCGATGTGGTGCAGATCTACACCGGGCTGATCTACCGCGGCCCTGAACTGGTCAAAGCCAGCGCCCAGGCCATTCGCGGCCTGCGCAAGTAGAAAAGAAAGCCGGAGAAAGTCGCCGCCGCCGTTTAGCGGCGTGGCAACACCAGCGGCAGCACCCAGGAGGCCATGCGCAACACCCGGCGTGGCCCTAAAGCCGCCACGGTAGCAACCACGCCACCGGCTACAGCCAGCGTGGCCACAGGGTGTTCCTGCAGATTACGCATCGTGGCACTGCGGAACTGCGATGGTGGTGCCGCATCTGCCCCGCCCTGCGCCACTGCATGCGCGGAAGACGGCAGCACAGAACGGCCCACCGCGTCGGTCTGCACCGGGGGGACGTCGGTTTTTTGGGCCAGACGCTCGCGCTGGCGTGCAATCCGCTCCAGCAAGGCCTGTTTGCTCACCGGGCGTTCTGCCTTGGCCTTGTCACGGGCCTGGCTGCGGCGCTGGTGTCCAGGGGCGATGTCCGATTTAAGGGAAGCCCAGTCCTTCCCCAGCTCTTCGCGGGTCGGGCCAAAGGCAGCTTCACCTCGGCGCATCAGCGAGATAAGCCCGATAACAGCCCCCAGCCAGAGTGCCAGCCATGCCCCTGCCACCATCCAGGCCGCCTTGGCACGGTCCGGGCTGTCCCAGAACTGGACCACCACCGCCAGCGACAGGATGGTCATGGCTACCACGGTCAGGCCCAGCAAGGCCAGGGCAAATGTGAAGACCAGCTTGAGCCGATTTTTCTCCTCCTGCCATTCCATCTGCGCCAGCTGAACGCGATCCTCCACCGCCAGAGCGCCCTCTCCGACGGCATTACGCAGTTTTTCCAGCTGGGCATCGATTCCGAAGAAGGAGAGGAGATTCATCGACAGTGAGGCTTTCGGAAATGGTCAGACATGGGGCGAATCAGGCGTGCCGCCCGCAGACAGCACGCAGCCGGATCAGCGGCGACCGAGCAGGAACCCGAGCAGCACGCCCACAGCCAGCGCTCCACCAGCCACATGCCAGGGCTCATCGTGGGCATAGTTGTTGGCGGTGTGGGCGGCTTCGCGGGCCTTGCGGGCGGCTTCGTGGGCAGTTTCGACGGCCGTTTCACGCACGTTCACCATCGTGTCATCAATGCGCTTGCGCAAGGCCTTGATCTGGGGAACACCATCCAGATCCTTGTTGGCCAGCAGGCCGCGGACATCGGAAACCAGGTTTTCCAGCTCGCTGGCGGCTCTTTCGGGGGTGGTAGATGCGGTCATAGGGCCTTCCTTGTGAAAAATAGTCCGACACAGCGCCGGGGGTCAGGCACCTGAAACAGGTGCATGGACATATGGTACAGGCTCTTACACAGGGCCAGTGAATGCCCATGCGGTCCAATCAGGCGCCTGCCTCGCCCACCATCGCCGCCACGTGGGCGCCGATGGCCAAGGCACTGGTCAAGCCTGGGGACTCAATGCCAAACAGGTTCACCAGACCCGCCACACCATGCTGCCCGGGCCCCTGGATCTCGAAATCCCGCGCTGCGTCGGCTGGCCCGCTGATCTTGGGACGGATGCCGGCATAGCCTGGCTCCAGCGCGCCATCCGGCAAGGCGGGCCAATAGCGACGCACCTCGCTGTAGAAGGCGTCGCCGCGCCGGGCATCCACCAGCAGGTCGTCTGCGCTGTCCACCCACTCCACATCCGGGCCGAACTTGGCCTGTCCACCCAGGTCCAGCGTGAGGTGTACCCCCAGGCCCGCAGCCTGCGGAACGGGGTACACCAGATGCCGGAACGGAGAACGCCCGCAGAGCGTGAAGTAGTTGCCCTTGGCAAACCAGGCGCCGGGCACGTGGCGCGCATCCAGCCCCTCGAAACGCGTTGCCAACGCAGGCGCATACAGGCCAGCGGCGTTGACAACCGTCGTGGCCTGCAGCTGCGTGCCATCCGCCGTCTCCAGCTCGATGGCTCCAGGCGCACAGCGGGCGCGCACGACCGATGCGTTGCACACCACCATGCCGCCCGCATGCTCCAGGTCCCCTTGCAGCGCCAGCATATAGGCGTGGCTGTCCACAATGCCCGTGCTGGGAGACAACAAGGCCGCCGCGCAGGCAAGCTGTGGCTCCAGCGCCTGGGCCTGGCTGGCGTCCAGCCACTGCAGGTCGTGTACGCCATTGGCTGCCGCCTTGGCCTGGATGGCGTGCAATTGGGAAATCTGGCTTTCGTCGGTGGCCACGATCAGCTTGCCGCAGCGCTGGTGGGCAATACCCCGCTCTTGCGCGTAGGCATACAACATGTCCTTGCCCGCCACGCAAAGGCGGGCCTTGAGCGAGCCTTGCGGGTAGTAGATGCCAGCATGGATGACCTCGCTGTTGCGCGAGCTGGTGCCCGTGCCGATGGCGTCGGCGGCCTCCAGCACCATCAGCTCACGCCCCTGCAAAGCCAGCGCCCGGGCCACTGCCAAGCCCACCACGCCGGCACCGATGACAACACAATCCACCTGATCCATCACGGTCTGTCCTCCATGCGGCGATTATTGCAACGGGAGCTGGAAGCCCCGCCTGGAGCCGGCGTGAAAAATAAAAAAGGGCCTGAAATTTCTTTCAGGCCCTTCGGGTGTTGGTGGGCGATACATGGATCGAACATGTGACCCCTGCAGTGTGAATGCAGTGCTCTACCGCTGAGCTAATCGCCCTAACGTTTTTGATTACCTTCGTAATCACGTCAGACCGTTATTATGACACAGATTCAGCAGCTTTTGGCCAGATCGTCTTTCCGTTGCTCGATTTATCCAACTCTTTGAGCACCGTCGCATGCGCTTCACATTCCTGGGCGCTGGCTTCGAGCACCGGCAGCATGAAGGTGCTCAGGTCCACCTGCACGGTCGTGACCGTGGCCACATCAGCGGGGCCGGTGTCGATCAGCAGCGCATCCTGGCCCCGGGTGAGGTTGATGTAGACATCGGCCAGCAGTTCGGCATCCAGCAAGGCGCCGTGCAGCGTGCGGCCCGAGTTGTCCACTTCCAGCCGGTCGCACAGGGCATCCAGCGAATTGCGCTTGCCGGGGAACATCTCCTTGGCCAGTGCCAGCGAGTCGATCACCCCGGACACCACGCTGCGCAGCGGCGGCTTGCCCGCCAGCTCCAGCTCCTTGTTCAGGAAGCCGACGTCGAAGGCCGCGTTGTGGATGATGACTTCAGCGCCGGCAAGGTAGTCCAGCAGTTCGTCGGCCACCGCGGCGAACTTGGGCTTGTCGCGCAGGAATTCGTTGCTGATGCCGTGCACCTTCAGCGCGTCTTCGTGGCTGTTGCGCTCGGGGTTCAGGTAGAAATGCAGGTTGTTGCCGGTGAGCTTGCGCGCCAGCAGCTCCACACAGCCGATTTCGATGATGCGGTCGCCCCCCTCAGCGGAAAGCCCGGTAGTTTCTGTGTCGAGAACGATCTGGCGGCTCATGCTACAAGCCCGGATTCAGTGGTTTTCTTTGGCATGGTTCAACGAATACTTCGGAATCTCGATGGTCACGTCCTTCTGCGCCAGGATGGCCTGGCAGCTCAGGCGCGACTGCGGCTCCAGGCCCCAGGCGCGGTCCAGCAGATCCTCTTCTTCCTCTTCCAGTGCGTTGAGTGACTGGAACCCTTCGCGCACCACCACATGGCAGGTGGTGCAGGCGCAGCTCATGTCGCAGGCGTGTTCGATGTTGATGTGGTTGTCCAGCAGGGCTTCGCAGATGGACGTGCCGGCGGGCGCGGAAATCTCGGCGCCTTGCGGGCAGTATTCGGCGTGGGGCAGTATTTTGATGACGGGCATGGGAGTTCTCTCAGATGTCCTGCAGGTTCTTGCCGGCCAGGGCCTGGCGGATGCCGCGGTTCATGCGCTGGGCTGCAAAGGCTTCGGTGCGGGTGGCCAGGGCCTTGATCGACGCTTCGATGGCAGCGGCATCGTCCCCCGCTGCGGTCTGCTGCAGCGCCAGGATGGCCTGGTCGATCGCCTCGCGCTCTGCGGCAGACAGCAGATCGCCATCTGCCTCCAGCGCGCTGCGGGTGGCCAGGATGATGCGGTCAGCATCCACGCGGGCTTCCACCAGCGCGCGGGCGGCGATGTCCTGCGAGGCGGTGGCAAAGCTGTCCTGCAGCATGCGGGCGATCTCGTCGTCCGACAGGCCGTAGGAAGGTTTGACGTCGATATGCGCTTCCACCCCGCTGCCCTGCTCTTTCGCGCTCACGCTGAGCAGGCCATCGGCGTCGATGGTGAAGGTCACCCGGATACGGGCCGCACCGGCGGCCATGGGCGGAATGCCGCGCAGTTCGAACCGGGCCAGGCTGCGGCAGTCGGCCACCAGGTCGCGCTCGCCCTGCACCACATGCAGAGCCAAGGCGGTCTGGCCGTCCTTGTAGGTGGTGAAGTCCTGCGCCATCGCGATCGGGATGGTCTGGTTGCGCGGCACGATGCGCTCGACCAGGCCGCCCATGGTCTCGATGCCCAGCGACAGCGGCGTCACGTCCAGCAGCAGGATGTCGTCCTGCGTGCGGTTGCCGGCCAGTTGCTGGGCCTGGATGGCCGCCCCCAGCGCCACCACCTCGTCCGGGTTCAGGTTGTTCAGCGGCGCTGTGCCAAAGAAGGCCTCCACCGCCCGCTGCACCTGGGGCATGCGGGTGGAGCCGCCCACCATCACCACGCCCTGTACTTCTTCGCGGTCCAGGCCGGCATCGCGCAGGGCTTTGCGGACGGCGGTCATGGCGCGGGCGGTCAGGTGGCTGGTGGCAGCGTCGAAGTCGTCGGATGTGACGTTCAAATGCAGCTCTGCGCCCGAAAAATGGGCGGAAAATGCTACTGAATTGGAAGCAGACAGTGCCTCCTTGCAGGCGCGCGACGCGACACGCAAGGCGGCCTTGTCCGTGGGACTGAGCACCGTCGCGCCGGTACGCTGCAGCACCCAGTCGCCCAGGGCCGCGTCGTAGTCATCGCCACCCAGGGCCGAATCACCGCCTGTGGCCACCACCTCGAACACGCCTTGCGTGAGGCGCAGGATGGAAATGTCGAAAGTGCCGCCGCCCAGGTCGAACACGGCATAAAGGCCTTCGCTGCCGTTGTCCAGGCCGTAGGCGATAGCGGCAGCGGTGGGCTCGTTCAGCAGGCGCAGCAGGTTCAAGCCAGCGAGCTGGGCCGCGTCCTTGGTGGCCTGGCGCTGTGCATCGTCGAAATAGGCCGGCACCGTGATGACGGCGCCAAAGATGTCGTCGTTGAACGAATCCTCGGCCCGGAACCGCAGCGTGGCCAGGATCTCGGCACTCACCTCCACCGGTGACTTGGCTCCGGCAATGGTCTCGATCCGCAGCATGCCCGTGGCCGACTGGCCCTCACCCGCGACCAGCCGGTAGGGCAGCCTCTCGGGATGTGCAATGTCCGCCAGGCCACGTCCCATGAAACGCTTGACCGACATGATGGTGTTCTCGGGGTCCTGCACCAGCTGGGCCAGGGCATCAAAGCCGATCTGGCGGCCATCGGACGGCAGGTAACGCACCACCGAAGGCAGCACCACCCTGCCCTGCGCATCCGGCAGGCATTCGGCCACGCCGTTACGTACCGCAGCCACCAGCGAATGGGTGGTGCCCAGGTCGATGCCGATGGCGATGCGCCGCTGGTGCGGGTCGGGGGATTGCCCGGGTTCTGAAATCTGGAGAAGCGCCATGGTGGTCGAAAATATCCTGCAAGTAGCTACGGGTGCTTGGCCCAAGACGCCTATTGTCCCAGTTGGTCCAGCCGGGCGTTGATGTCGTCGCGAAAGCGCTCAATGAACATCAGGGCTCTGACCTGCTGGGCTGCGCCCGGGTAGTCCTGCGTCTCATCGAGCAGCCGGCCGCAGGCAGCCAGCGCCTGTTTGCGAGCGCTGCTGACTTCATCCTCCAGGGCCTGAATAGCTTGCGAGGTGGACGCTTCTTCCAGCGCCTCGCGCCATTCCATCTGCTGCATCAGAAAATGTGCCGGCATCGCCGTGTTGTTCTCGGCCTGGATGGGAGCGCCTTTCAGTTCACACAGGTAGGCGGCCCGTTTGAGCGGGTTGCGCAGGCGCTGGTAGGCCTCGTTGATGCGGGCCGACCACTGCATCGCCACACGCTGCGCCGCAGCGCCCTGCCCGGCAAACCGGTCGGGGTGGGCCTCGCGCTGCAGGGCTTTCCAGCGGGCATCGAGCGCCGCTGCGTCCTGTGCAAAAGCGGCAGGCACATCGAATAGTTCGAAATCGGTATCGGTCAAATTCATGGCAATAAAAAGCCGCTCACGCAATGGGGCGGCATTTTGTATTTCTCAGCGAACACCGCGGAACCGGCTTTGCCGGGCCGCTGGTGTTGCCCCCTGCCAAGGGGGTTGGCGAAGCGACACGCAGTGCGCGAAGACTGGGGGCGAGCTAAAACTAAATCCTGAAGCTTTCCCCGCAACCACAGCGGTCGCGCTCGTTGGGATTGTGGAACTTGAAACCTTCGTTCAGCCCTTCACGCACAAAGTCCAGTTCGGTGCCGTCGATGTAGGCCAGGCTTTTGGGGTCCACCAGCACCTTGACGCCATGGTCCTCGAAGACCACATCCTCGGGGGCCTGTTCGTCCACATATTCGAGCTTGTAGGCCAGGCCAGAGCACCCGGTGGTCTTGACCCCCAGGCGCACGCCGACGCCCTTGCCCCGGCGGGCCAGGTAGCGGCTGACGTGGCGGGCCGCAGCCTCGGTGAGTTTGACGGTCATGTCAGTGCGTCTGCTTCTGTTTGTAGTCGGCCACTGCGGCCTTGATGGCGTCTTCGGCCAGGATGGAGCAGTGGATTTTCACGGGTGGCAGGGCCAGCTCTTCCGCGATGACGCTGTTCTTCAAGGCAGCCGCTTCGTCCAGCGTCTTGCCCTTGACCCATTCGGTCACCAGCGAGCTGGAGGCAATGGCAGAGCCACAGCCGTAGGTCTTGAAACGTGCGTCTTCGATCACGCCGGTCTGCGGGTTCACCTTGATCTGCAGCTTCATCACGTCGCCGCAAGCGGGAGCGCCCACCATGCCGGTGCCAACCGATTCGTCACCCTTGTCGAAGGAGCCGACGTTGCGGGGGTTTTCGTAGTGGTCAATGACCTTGTCTGAATATGCCATGGCGATACCTCTTGAATCTCTTGAATGCCGCTAAGGGCCTGTGTGCTCGGAACGGGATGTCAGTGAGCGGCCCACTGGATGGTGTTCAGGTCCACACCGTCCTTGTACATCTCCCACAGCGGGCTGAGCTCACGCAGGCGGGCCACGTTCTCGCGGATGGTGGAGATGGCGTAATCGATTTCTTCTTCGGTCGTGAAACGGCCGATGGTCATGCGCAGACTGCTGTGCGCCAGCTCATCGCTGCGGCCCAGGGCGCGCAGCACATAGCTGGGTTCCAGGCTGGCAGAGGTGCAGGCCGAGCCCGACGACACCGCCAGACCCTTGATACCCATGATCAGCGATTCACCTTCGACGAAGTTGAAGCTCATGTTCAGGTTCTGCGGCACCCGGTGCTCCAGACTGCCGTTGATGAACACCTGTTCGATGTCCTTCAGGCCGTTCAGCAGGCGCTGTTGCAAGGCGAAGGCCTTGGCGTTGCCTTCGGCCATTTCCTCCTTGGCGATACGGAAGGCTTCGCCCATGCCCACGATCTGGTGGGTGGGCAAGGTGCCCGAACGCATGCCGCGCTCATGGCCACCGCCATGGATCTGCGCCTCCAGTCGCACCCGTGGCTTGCGGCGCACATACAGCGCGCCCACACCCTTGGGGCCGTAGGTCTTGTGCGCCGTCATGCTCATCAGGTCGATGGGCAGCTTGGCCAGGTCGATCTCGACACGGCCCGTGGCCTGGGCGGCATCCACATGCAGCAAAATGCCCTTTTCGCGGCACAGCGCACCGATGGCGGGGATGTCCTGGATCACGCCGATCTCGTTGTTGACGAACAGCACGCTGATCAGAATCGTGTCGGGGCGGATGGCTGCCTTCAGCGCATCCAGGTCGAGCAGGCCGTCTTCCTTGACGTCCATGTAGGTCACGTCGAAGCCCTGGCGCTCCAGCTCGCGCATCGTGTCCAGCACGGCCTTGTGCTCGGTCTTGAGCGTGATCAGGTGTTTGCCCTTGGTCTTGTAGAACTGGGCAGCACCCTTGAGCGCGAGGTTGATGGACTCGGTGGCACCCGAGGTCCAGACGATTTCGCGCGGGTCGGCTCCAATCAGATCGGCCACCTGGCCACGGGATTTCTCGATGATTTCCTCGGCCTCCCAGCCCCAGGCATGGCTGCGCGAGGCGGCGTTGCCGAAGTGCTCGCGCAACCAGGGAATCATGGCGTCGACCACACGGGGGTCCACGGGCGTCGTGGCGCCGTAATCGAGATAGATCGGGAAGTGGGGTGTCATGTCCATGGCTGGCTCACATGTCTTTTATAGGGCTGGCAAAAGGGCGCGCGGCACGTGTACAAAGCCGCGCATACGCATCCGCAGACGCAGACCGGCACCAGGCCGGCCCACGCACCTGCCGGATTTACGATTTGGCGAAAACGTTGCCGAGGGCAAAAACCGAATTCGGCGCGTTCACGCGGATCGGCTTGACCACCGGGGCGCTGGAAATGGCGCGACGGATCATGGGCTTGTCCTCGATCTGCACGCCCTTGGCGATCTGCTCGTCCACCAGCTTCTGCAGGGTGACCGAGTCCAGGAACTCGACCATGCGCTGGTTCAGCGAGGCCCATAGTTCATGGGTCATGCAGCGCCCGGCTTCACCCAGGCAATTTTCCTTACCACCACAGTGGGTGGCGTCAATAGGTTCATCCACCGAAACAATGATGTCTGCCACAGTGATATCAGCCGCCTTACGGCCGAGCGTGTAACCACCGCCGGGGCCACGGGTGGACTCCACCAGTTCGTGGCGGCGCAGCTTGCCGAACAGCTGCTCCAGGTAAGACAGGGAAATCTGCTGGCGCTGGCTGATGGCCGCCAATGTCACGGGGCCGCTGTTCTGGCGCAGGCCCAAGTCAATCATCGCGGTGACCGCAAAACGGCCTTTGGTTGTGAGACGCATCGCAAGCTCCTTCTTTAAGGCTTGACCAAAGAAAACCGCTTCCAGCCCGCTTGATAGAGGACCAAAAGCACCGTCTCCACCCGCTTCTCCGGCAACCTGTGTCGCTCGGAGCCCTTCATCGTCGGGGTTTTTGTTGAGTATTTACGTCAAGTATACCACAATGCCCCGGGGATTCTGTCGGGTAATCCAGCCGCCGGGTCAAGGCTTGCCCGCAGGCAGCACCACCACGTTGTCGGACCCCGCCGCACCAAAAGCGCGCTGTTTCAGCAAGGCCAGTTCGTCGCGGACCCGTGCCGCCTTTTCGAACTCCAGGCTGCGGGCATGTTCGAGCATGAGTTTCTCCAGGCGCTTGATTTCCTTGGCGATGTCTTTCTCGGCCATGTCTTCGACGCGGGCGCGCTGCAGCGCGTTCTGCTCCAGTTTCTCGGCCTCCTGCCCGGCCTTCTCGCTGTAAACGCCGTCAATCAGATCCCGCACCTGCTTGACGATGCTGCGCGGCGTGATGCCGTGGGCCGTATTGAACGCGATCTGGCGCTCACGGCGGCGCTGGGTCTCGCCGATGGCGCGCTGCATCGAGTCGGTGATCTTGTCGGCGTATAGCACCGCCTTGCCGTTCAGGTTGCGGGCCGCGCGGCCGATGGTCTGGATCAGCGAACGCTCGGAGCGCAGGAAGCCTTCCTTGTCCGCATCCAGGATGGCCACCAGCGACACCTCGGGAATGTCCAGCCC
>Ga0208823_1002501_pt1 | contig 13761 bp, 15 predicted proteins | sample AD_UKC075_MetaG_FD_184440 | JGI IMG/M metagenome (GOLD analysis project Ga0208823, IMG submission 184440) | Active sludge microbial communities of municipal wastewater-treating anaerobic digesters from USA - AD_UKC075_MetaG (SPAdes) (version 2) | ecosystem: Engineered > Bioreactor > Anaerobic >... | reverse complement strand
ATTATGGGGTACTTTATTTTTCGTATTTATATCTTTGGCAGCTTTAACGACTGTAATTGCTGTATTTGAGCATCTCATAGCCTTTGCCATTGACGAGTGGAAGTGGAGTCGCAGAAAGGCCTGTTACATAGGCATCGTGGTTTTATTCATCGTTTCATTGCCCTGCGTTTTGGGATTTGGCCCCTGGAGCGGGTTTCAACCTTTTGGAGAGGGAACCGTAGTCCTTGATCTGGAAGATTTCATAGTAAGTTTTAATTTGCTTCCCATAGGCTCTCTTATCTTTGTCCTCTTTTGCACCACTAGGTATGGCTGGGGATGGGAAAACTTCACTAAAGAGGCTAATACAGGCATAGGACCAAAATTCCCAGAGGGCTTGAGGGGTTATATGACTTACGTCTTGCCGGTAATCATCGCCTTTATATTGGTCATGGGTTACATACAGTTCTTTGGTTAATCAACGTAGAGGAGGTGAAAAAATAGGGATGGTTAGATTTATTTATTTGCTTAGTGAGAGTAAAACTTAAAAAAAGGAGGAGAGGAGTATGGCGGAAGCTGGTAGGGAAAAGTTTTTAAAGCGGCGTCATATGATTTTTGCAGCCATAGGGTCAGCTATCGGGTTGGGCAACGTCTGGCGGTTTCCCTATATGTGTTATCAGTATGGGGGCGCTGCCTTTTTGGTGGCTTACATCATAGGCATTTTTGCCATTGGTATTCCGTGGCTTCTCACTGAGTTTGGAATGGGGCATTATTTTCAAAAAGGAGCCCCTGGTGTGTTTGGTAGCATAGGCAAGAAGTGGGAATGGGTGGGTTGGTTTCCCAGCATATCAGCCTTTTTAATCGATACATATTATTGTGTCATCATGGCATGGACCATAATTTACATATTTAGTTCCATGACTTTAGCTTGGGGTGCGGGAGAAGCAGGTGCCCATCAGGCAGGAGATTACTTCTTTAGCACAGTGCTTGGCCTTTCAGATGGTCCTGGGGTGCTAGGTGGGTTAAGGTGGCCCATAGTTGGAGCATTAGCCTTCACTTGGATCGTTATTTATTTCGTAATATATCGGGGTGCTGAAATAGTTGGGAAGGTCTCAGAAGTAGTCATGGCGTCAGCGTGGATTTTGATCGTAGTGATATTAATAAGGAGCTTAACACTGCCCGGAGCTGTGGACGGTCTTAATTATTACCTCGATGTCGATTGGTCGGTCTTGAAAGGGCCAGGTGTTTGGTTTGCTGCCTTTAGCCAGATAGCTTTTTCGCTTTCTGTTGGGATGGCAGGAATGTATGCCTACGGACGTTTTATTGCTAGAAAGGGCGATATAACGAACAACACCGTTATTACAGTGTTATGCGACACCAGTTTTGCATTCTTGGCGGGTTTTGCGGTCTTTAGCACCGTGGGTTATGTAATGCAGGCTCTGGGAGTGTCCTTGCAAGAAGTGACCATCTCTGGAATCGGACTGGCTTTCGTTACTTACCCGGTAGGAATATCTTTGATGCCTGCTTTGAATCGATTGACAGGCGTCTCATTCTTTCTCATGTTTTGGTTAGTAGGACTCAGTTCAGCGTATTATTTGGCCTACGCGGGATACATTGTTCCGTTGATGGATAAATTCGGGTGGGAGCGGAAAAAAGTCGCCTTTTGGGGATGTTTAATCGGATTTTTGATTGGACTTCTTTACTGTACTCAAGGAGGAATGTACTGGCTTGACATCGTTGACAGGACGGTATCATTCTATACATTACTCATAGGTGGCGCCATCGCCTCGTTGGTTGTAGGGTGGGTCTTTGGTGCCGACAAGCTTCGTGAGCACGTGAATGCTACTTCCGATATTAAGGTAGGTCCTTGGATGGATTTTCTCATTAAGATCGTGGTGCCGATAGGACTTCTTTTCGTGGTAGTTTACGGTGGTTTTATGGAGGACCTGAAGGAACCTTATAGCGGGTACGGAAGTTGGTCTAACTTTATTTGGATCATCATGGTGGGAGTCCTGATCGCTAGCTTCATACTGCAAGGCATGAAATCCAAGACGGAAGTGGGCGAGCAAGAAGGAGGGGAGGTAAGATGACGAACGCTGCAATTGGAACAACCATATTCATGGCCGTAATTATCATAGCGGGACTGGCCTTTTGTTTTATTCGATTGGGCAAAGGGGGCGGTGAGTGGGAGGATTAAACCTAAAAGGTTTGTCCTCGCAAGCGCTAATAAACATGAACCGGCGTGAGCAAATCAAACAAATCGGGAAGGAGGATCTCCCTTCCCGATTTTTTAGTGCACCCGACATGGTCGATATCTTTGAGTCCTGGGGTTGTCAAAAAAATTCAGAAGTCTTAGTTAAAAGACTGGTATGAAGTGCCATTTTCTACTCGAAAGGGTACCTGACTTTTGAAATCACACTTGTAGTATTATGAGACATTCTGTAAAATAATGCCCAGGATGTACTTTTAAGGACTGTTAAGTTGCGATGATCTTTTAAAACGTGTTGTTCGCATGCCTTGAACCTTGACAATTGAATGAGGGGTGATTTCTAAATGGGATTTGTTATGCTCTTATCGAGCGTGTTGGCTGGCGCGGTCGGTATTGCCGTCGGCTATTACGTTCGAAAATTACATGATGAAAAAAAGATTTTAAGTACGAAGATAATTGCTGAACAGATAGTTGAAGAAGCAAAACGAGAGGCTGAAACCAAGAAGCGAGAAGTTCTTGCCGAGGCTAGAGAAGAAGCGCTGAAGATTCGACACGAATTGGAAAGAGAACTTAAAGAGCGCAGGAGTGAGATTCAGCGAGCCGAAAGAAGGCTCGAACAAAGAGAGGAAAGTTTCGACAGAAAACTTGAAAATTTAACGAAGAAAGAAGAAGAGCTAAAGGCCAGGTTGACAGAAGTAGAAAAGGCAAAACTGGAGGCCGAAAGGCTTTTGCGGGAACGGATCGTTAAACTAGAAAAAGTTGCTGGACTTTCACGAGAAGAGGCAAAGGAATTCCTACTTAAAGAAGTAGAGGAAGAAGCCTCCTCTTCTATTGGGTTGAAATTGAAGGAGTTGGAAGAATATTTTAAACGTGAGGCTGATAAGAAGGCAAGGGAGATTTTAACCACTGCAATTCAGCGATGTGCTGTCGATCATACTTCTGAAGTTACGGTTAGCGTTGTACCCCTGCCCTCCGACGATATGAAGGGCAGAATAATCGGCAGAGAAGGAAGGAATATTAGGGCCTTCGAAAGTTTGACAGGCGTCGATTTGATAGTGGATGATACGCCAGAGGCGGTGACGCTAAGCTGTTTTGATCCTGTAAGGCGTGAGATTGCCTGTATCTCCCTGGAGAGGCTTATCCTTGACGGAAGGATTCATCCGGCGCGCATTGAGGAGATCGTAGAAAAGGTGCGCAAGGAAGTTGACGAACGCATGCTCGAGGCAGCCGAAAATGCTTTGCTCGAGGTTAACATAGAAGGCGTACATCCTGAGATCGTCAAGACCTTGGGGAGGCTTACCTATAGATCAAGTTATGGCCAAAATGCCTTGGCTCACAGTTTGGAAGTCGCTCACTTGGCCGGGGTGATGGCGGCAGAACTTGGGCTTGATGAAGTGATCGCAAGAAGAGCGGGACTATTGCATGATATCGGTAAAGCTATAGATTACCAGGTGGAGGGCTCGCATGCTTTAATAGGCGCAGATCTTGCAAAAAGATACGGCGAGTCGCAGGTCATAGTAAACGCGATTGCTGCTCATCACGAGGAGGAAGAGCCTAAAAGTCCGTACGCTGTCTTAGTGCTTGCAGCCGATGCCGTGAGTGCTTCGAGGCCTGGTGCGAGGCGCGAAAGCATAGAAGCTTATATAAGAAGACTTGAAAAACTTGAAAATCTAGCCTCTTCCTTTAAGGGAGTGGAGAAAGCATACGCCATTCAGGCCGGGAGGGAAGTGCGAGTCATGATATCTCCGGAAGTTGGAGATGACGGTACTATATATAAAATTGCACACGATATTGCCCGAAAGATAGAAGAAGATCTTAAGTACCCTGGTCAAATCAAGGTAACAGTCATTAGGGAGCTCAGGGCAATTGAGTTTGCGAAGTAGGTATATGCCATGAGAGTGCTTTTTATAGGAGATATCGTTGGCAGACCAGGGAGAAGGGCACTTCAAAGGCTCTTGCCAAAAGTGAGGAACACTTATGGGCCCTTTGATTTCGTCATTACAAACGTGGAAAACTCTGCCGGTGGCTTTGGTATAACCCAAAAGGTATTGGACGATCTATTGGCCATGGGAATCGATTGCATGACATCGGGCAATCACATATGGGACAAAAAAGAGGGTTTATCCTTATTAGATTCGGAACCTAAGTTGCTACGACCTGCTAACTATCCCCCAGGCTGTCCCGGCCTGGGAAGTACGGTTTTGGAGTGCAGAGAGGGAAGGTTGTTAGTTTTAAATCTCTTGGGTCGAACATTCATGTACGATGTGGATTGCCCTTTCAGGAAGGCCGATGAAATCCTGCAAGAGGCTTCAATCGCCGCCGTATTGGTGGATTTTCATGCTGAAGCGACATCGGAAAAAAGAGCCTTAGCTTTATATCTCGATGGACGCGTATCGGCAGTCTTAGGCACCCATACCCACGTTGCGACGGCGGACGAAGAGATACTTGACGAAGGAACTGCTTTTATAACCGATGTGGGTATGACGGGAGGGCACGCTGGAGTTATTGGCATGCGGAAGGAATCGGTCATAAGACGTTTTTTGACGTCAATGCCAGCTCGATTTGATGCGTGTAACGAGGATTTAAGGCTCAACGGTGTTTGTTTGGATATAGATGCACTAACGGGCAAGGCCCTGAGCATCCACAGAATTAGCGTGAAAGTGGACGAGAAAAACGATGAACTGGCAGCGAACTCATAGGGTTTGAGTTGCCCCGGTTGATGGCGTTGCAGGCTTGTTGAGTCGATTGAATGAACTTTCGGCACAAACTACGAAGCGGGGCCAGAATTAAATAGGTCCCGCTTCTTCGTGCATTTTAACGGAAGGTGAAGGAGGTAGAAATATGTGTCTGGCTGTTCCGCATAGGGTAGAAAAAATTTTGGATTCGCGCAGGGTAATTGCACGGGCGGGATCCTTGAAAGTGGAGGCAAGGACGGACCTGGTTGATAGTGTAAATGTTGGCGATGTAGTTTTAGTGCACGCTGGTTTTATTATAGAAAAGTGCGAAGAAAAAGATGGCCAAGAACTGGAAGAATTGTGGAAAGAAGTGTTGAATATTGCAGGAAAAAGGCAATCTTAGAGATAAGGCAAAATTACTTCAGCGCGCTTTAGGTTTTTTTGCCAAAGAGCCCATGACCTTAATGGAGGTTTGTGGCACGCACACAGTTGCCATCTACAGGGGTGGATTAAGATCGTTGCTTCCAAAAAATATTTCACTTGTCTCTGGGCCTGGCTGTCCCGTTTGTGTTACAGACCAAGGGGAAGTTGACGCGGCAATAGAGCTTGCCGGCAAAAAAAGTTTGGTTCTTGCTACTTACGGAGATATGATGCGCGTTCCCGGCACTAAAGGCTCTTTGCAAAATCTTAGGACTCAAGGAGCTGACGTTCGAGTGGTGAGATCCTGCGGTGAGGCGCTGGACCTAGCTTTGAAAAATCCAACGAAGGAAGTTGTCTTTTTAGGGGTTGGATTTGAGACGACAGCTCCCTCTACGGCTGCTATTATTTTAGAGGCAAAGGAAAAAGGGGTACAAAACTTTTCTGTCCTTTGTTTTCATAAACTTGTTCCGCCGGCATTGCGACTCCTTGCTGAGTCAAGGGAACTTAAAGTGGATGGCTTTTTGCTTCCGGGGCATGTAAGCGTTGTCATAGGCGCAAAGCCATATGAATTTTTGCCCAGAGATTTTAACATATCCTGCGCGATTGCGGGATTTGATCCCCTAGATATTATGGAAGGTTTGGTGGAACTGGCTAGGCAAGTTCACAATAAGGATCCCAAGGTTAGCTTACTTTATGCTAGGGCAGTAAGGCCAGAGGGAAACATCCGAGCCAAGAAATTTATAAGACAAGTCTTTGATGAAACGGACGCCAGGTGGCGAGGGCTTGGAAAGATTAGAAATTCTGGGTTACGCCTAAAGCCAGAATTTTCCCGCTTCAATGCCATTACGAGGTTTAATTTAGACATAAAAGAAGTTCCCTTGCCCTCTGGTTGCAAATGCGGTGAAGTATTGATGGGCAAATTAAGGCCGGAGGAATGTCCCTTGTTTTCGAGTCTTTGTACTCCCGAAGATCCGGTAGGTCCATGTATGGTATCTAGTGAAGGCAACTGCGCTGCTTGCTATAAGTATTCTTACAAGGTGATGCGATGATGTTTATAGAATTGGGACATGGTAGTGGAGGTAGGCCTACTCAACAACTTATCAAAGAAATATTAGATATATACGGCAATCAGAGCAATAAGGATATGGAAGATTGCGCCTTGATTGAAAATGGCATTGGCGTCACAATTGATGGTTTTACCGTAAGTCCTAGGTTTTTCCCTGGGGGAGATATTGGCAAGCTTGCAATATGTGGTAGCACCAACGATCTAGCGGTAAGAGGCGTGAAGCCGCTTTATTTAGCTATGGGCATTCTCATAGAGGAAGGATTAATGAAGGAAGAATTGTTAAAAGCCATCGAAAGTGCCTATCGTGTAAGCAGGGATCTGGATGTTAAACTCGTTGCCGGTGACACTAAGGTTTTGCCCAGAGGTCAGGCGGATGGCATGTATATAACTTGTTGTGCCTTAGGAGAAGTTCTTACAGACATTCCCTGGGGAATTAAAAATCTATCCCCGGGCGACTCTTTAATCGTTACTGGTCCTATAGGACAACACGGTGCTTTAATATCGGCCCTTCACTATGGCCTTGAGGTGGATGAATTGACAAGCGATTGCAAGCCTTTGTGGCCACTTATAGAACCGTTAACCGGCATACCAGGCGTTAGGTGCGCGAGGGATTGTACGCGAGGCGGTTTAGGGACTGTCTTGTGCGAATGGGCTGAAGGATCCGGCCTTGGCATCGAGATCGAGGAGGATCTCATACCGGTAAATTCAGAGGTAGTATCCGTAGCAGATGTTTTAGGTTTCGATGTGCTGCATTTAGCATGCGAGGGTACGGCGGTTCTTGCCGTAGATCCGGATTATTTAAGAGAAGTTCTTTCGTTTTTAAAAAGGGTTGCCCCCCATTGTTCTGTCATAGGTAAGGTTACAGAAGATCATGCCGGGATCGTGGGGCTTAAGACAAAAATAGGAGGCATGAGGGTGATCGATATGCTCGTTGGAGAGATGGTGCCGAGGATATGTTAGTGCCTGAGGAAGCTTTTATGGATAAAAGTATGCTTGACCCTTTGAAATCATATATATAAAATGTTAGACGGAAGAATGCACATTCCGGATGAGCATCGCAAGAGATGTCTCGCTTTAAAGGCGAGAAGCCGAAGGTGCAAGGGAAAAGTCCTAATCTCTCAGGCAAAAGGATTGCGATGTGACGGGACCCTGGAAAAGACCTTTGAAGGTCTGCCAAAGGGGCAAGCCCGATAGAAAGTGGCGAATCCCTGAGGGTGAAGAGGACAGGGGCCAAATTAACCGAATGGAGGGGAGGTTTGGCTAATGTCCTTTATGTACTATTTCGTATCCAATAATCCGCGACTAAAAACTCTTCCCAGGTGCATTTACGTAGAAGGATCTGTTTTAGATGTGCTGATAGCCGTTCGCGATAAGGTGCACGGGGGGCACAAAATTTTATCTCATCCCTTATCTGGGAATATAGCTCCTTCGGCGAGGTTTTTTATGACAATTGTCCTTGCTCAATCCCCCTTCAAAGGTCATTTTACTGATGTAGAATCCCTTAATGTAATTGAAAGTGCCTTAGAATTTTGTAAAGATCAAAGTCTTTCAAACATCAAGCTTGATCAGAAAGTTCTGGAAGATATGCAATACCTTGATGAATGTTTGATCATGCCCGTACTTTGTCGGTATGGGATCGTATCAAAACAGGAGGTGCGTTTAATTGATAGAGGTAAATAAGGACAATTTTGAATCGGAAGTTCTGCAAAGTGAATTACCGGTTGTTGTAGATCTTTGGGGGCCGAAGTGCGGTCCTTGCCTTGCGCTGATGCCTCAAGTGGAGGAGCTTGCCTCTCAATATGAAGGTAAAGTTAAGTTTTGCAAGCTTAATGTGACCGAGAACCGCCGTTTGGCAATTAACCTGAAGGTTATGGGAGTCCCAACGTTCCTATTTTACAAAGGAGGAGAATTGAAGGATAGAATTACGGGAAGCGAAGTTACAATAGAAGCAATAAAAGAGCGAGTGGAAAAGTTATTGGAGTAGTTAGTAATTTTAAAAAATGAAAAGGAGGTGTGTGTTGGTGAGGCTTGAATTGCACAAAGTCAAAATAAATGACGTTAAATGGGGAGATGTTACTGAAGTCAAAGACAACGTCCTTTATATAAATCAAGAAGAAATAAATTCTCTGCTCTCTGAGGACGATCGCTTTGAATGCGTCGAGGTTGATTTGGCTCGTCCGGGAGAAAAGGTCCGCATCGTGCCAGTTAAAGACGTGATAGAGCCAAGATGTAAAATTGAGGGCGAAGGAGATGTTTTTCCTGGCTTCATTGGAGACGTTGAAGGAACCATAGGAGAGGGAAAAACCTTAGCCCTCACCGGAGCAGCGGTTGTGACCTGTGGCAAAATAGTGGGTTTCCAAGAAGGCATAATAGATATGTCTGGGCCAGGGGCGGATTATACCCCTTTTTCCAAGACAAATAATGTGGTCCTGGTCTTTACTCCAAGGGCAGATATTGAAAGGCATGACTGCGAAGCTGCTTGTCGCGTAGCTGGACTAAAGGTCGCTCATTTCTTGGCTACAAAGGCTAAAGATGTGTTACCAGATGAAGTGTCCCTATACGAGCTTGAGGAGATAACAAAAAGGTCCAATGAACTTGAAAAACTCCCTAAAGTGGTTCACATTTATATGTTGCAATCGCAAGGGTTGCTTCATGATACCTACGTGTATGGAGTAGATGCAAAAAAGATACTGCCTACTTTAATTCACCCTAATGAAGTTTTTGACGGTGCGATAGTGTCGGGAAACTGCGTATCGGCTTGCGACAAAAATAGCACTTATGTCCACCAAAATAACCCGGTGATAGAGGCATTATACAAACGTCATGGCAAGGAAATAAATTTTATAGGCTGTATAATAACCAACGAAAATGTCACGCTAGAGGATAAAAAGAGAAACTCCTCTTACGCAGTAAAACTTGCCAGGATGTTAGGTGTCGACGGAGCAATCATAACTGAAGAGGGATTCGGCAATCCCGATACAGACCTCATCATGAACTGTAGAAAGGCAGAGCTCGCTGGTATAAAAACAGTTCTGATTACAGACGAATACGCAGGTAGAGATGGAGCAAGTCAATCCCTTGCCGATGCGTCGCCGGAAGCCAACGCTGTAGTAAGCGCCGGGAATGCTAACCCTATTGTAAAGCTGCCACCCCTAGAAAGGGTAATTGGTTTTAGTGAATACGTTGACATTATAGCTGGAGGATTTTCCGGAAGCTTAAAGGATGACGGTTCCGTCGAGGTTGAATTGCAGGCGATAACTGGAGCTACCAACGAGCTCGGGTTTACCTGTTTCTCGGCCGAGACCAGATAAAGTAAAACGGGAGGTGTAATAAACTATGGTAAAGGGCAAATTGGCCGGTAAAAAACTGATTCTTCTGGGCGAAAGGGATGGCATTCCTGGTCCTGTCATGGAGGCCTGCTTGAAGGATAGCGGCGCAGAGATAGTGTTTTCCGTGACCGAATGTTTCGTCTGAACGGCCGCGGGAGCCATGGACCTGCAGAACCAACAGCGCGTGAAGGATGTTGTTGAGAAATATGGAGTTGAGAATGTAATAGTTATACTTGGAAGCTCCGATCCTGAAGGCGCAGAAATTTACGCAGAGACCGTGACAAACGGTGATCCGACTTACGCAGGCCCTTTGGCGGGAGTCCCGTTGGGACTCGCGGTTTACCACATTTTTGAGCCAGAAATTAGGGAAGAAATAGATCCGGCAGTTTGGGAAGAACAGATGGAAATGATGGAAATGGTCTTGGATCCTGAGGCCCTATCTCAAGCAGTTGCAAAGATGCGCGAGCAATATAGCAAGTACACTTTAGAGTAGCAACAAGAGATAGGGAGGGGATAATAAGTGGCTTATAGAGTGGTCCATTATATAAACCAGTTTTTTGCTGGTATAGGTGGCGAGGAAAGGGCAGATTATCCTCCGGAACTTCGTGAGGGTGCTGTGGGCCCTGGCCAGGCTTTGCAGGCGGCTTTAGGAGAAGAGGCTGTTGTGGTTGCTACCTTAATCTGTGGAGATGATTACTTCGCGGAACACACGGAGGAGGCTGTCGATAAGATTGCCGGACTGTTGGAAAGCTGTCGCCCAGATGCCCTAGTTGCAGGGCCCGCTTTCAATGCTGGGCGTTATGGAATGGCATGTGGTGCCCTGTGCGATGCCGTGAGCAAAAAGTTGGGCATACCAGTTGTTACTGCCATGTATCCAGAAAATCCAGCTGTTGAGATTTACAGAAAAGATTTATACATCGTAGAAACCTCAGACAGTGCTAGGGGCATGCGCGACGCCATACCTAAAATGGCACGTTTGATACTAAAACAGTTAAAGGGCGAACCCCTAGGGCGTCCTGAAGAAGAAGGCTACATAGAACGAGGCATTCGTGTCAATATCTTTCGTGACCAAATAGGTGCAGAGCGAGCCGTTGACATGCTTATAAAAAAATTGAAAGGCGAGGATTTTGTAACCGAGTATCCCATGCCTTCCTTCGATCGCGTTCCTCCAGCGCCAGCAATAAAGAACATAAGCGAGGCCAAGATTGCTCTCGTTACTTCTGGGGGCATAGTGCCAAAAGGGAACCCCGATAGGATCGAAGCTTCGAGCGCCACCAAGTATGGTGAATACAGCATAGCAGGTTTCGAAGACCTTACGCCCGAAACTCACGAGACAGTTCATGGCGGTTATGATCCGACTTATGCGAATGACGATCCAGACAGGGTACTGCCATTGGATGTAGCCAGGGAACTCGAAAAAGAAGGTGCCTTTGGCTCGCTCCACGATAAGTACTATGCAACTGTAGGTAACGGCACGCCAGTCGCTCACTCCAAGATGTTTGGCGAGGAAATCGCCAAAAAGTTGAAAGAAGCTGACGTTGACGGAGTGATACTTACCTCTACTTGAGGGACTTGCACTCGTTGCGGTGCAACGATCGTGAAGGAACTTGAACGAGCTGGCCTACCTACCGTCCACGTATGTACTATCGTCCCCATTTCGCAAACAGTGGGAGCAAACAGGATAGTACCAGCTGTGGCTATACCTCATCCCTTGGGCGATCCCACCAGGCCCCTTGAGGAGGAGAAAGCAATAAGGCGTCGCTTGTTGCTCACGGCCCTAGAAGCTTTACAGGCTGATATTGAGGAACAAACTATTTTCGGAAATTGACGAATGTAGTAGCGTAAAAGGGGCCAAAGGTTTAATTCTTTGGCCCCTTTTACGGACTTTTGTAAAATTGAATAGTCATTTTGACAAGGGGAGCGTGCATGATCACATGCGAAAAGTTGCGATAAAAGAGTATGCTTATTGCCTCAACCATACGCCTGAATTAGCTTATCACTATGGCAATACGCCTTTTTGGGAGAGAAACATTAAGGGAGAATCAGATTTTCTGCTTTCTCTGTCAAAGTCCATACGAACCTACGACGAAGCCACTGGTTACGCACCAAATCAAGCTTTTATTGGAGGAATATCCGTTGAAGAACTAGAGGCACATCAAACGCCCTGGTATCAAAACCCGTTAAAGGATGTTTCGCGCTACGGTGAATTTGGAGAGATAATGCCTGAGGATGAGTTTATAGGTTTGATGGATATCTGCGACGTTTTCGATATCATTTGGTTGGAGCAGTCTTTTTCTAAAAAAGTTGAAGATAAACTTAAAGCGCATCCGTTGATGAATTCAAGTATTTTGCAGCGTTTGGAGAAGGGGCATATTTTTGAGGAAATTGAAAAGGAAATAAGGGAAGATGGAGCCGTGCCGCTTTATTCGGGGGGCAAAATTGTCGGGTGTTGCAGGAAAGCCCATGAGTTTGATGAGTGCTTGTCATCTTATGTATTGCTCGAGAATATTGCCTGTAAAGCGGGCGGTGTTTTAGCCTTGCTGCATTTATTGAAACGAGCGAACATGAAGCCTGAGGAAGTTGATTTCATCATTGAATGTTCAGAAGAAGCAGCCGGTGACATGAATCAAAGAGGTGGCGGTAATTTTGCTAAATCCATAGGCGAGATTGCTGGTTGTAGCAACGCAAGCGGATATGATATCCGGGGCTTTTGTGCAGGTCCGGTTTATGCCTTGGTAGACGGAGCAGCACAAGTAGCCTCTGGCGTGAGGGAAAACGTAGTGGTATTAGCAGGTGGTGCCCTTCCTAAGCTTAATATGAATGCGAGAGATCATGTTAAAAAGGGCATGCCAGCATTGGAGGACGTGTTAGGTAATTTCGCCGTGTTACTTACCCCCGAGGATGGAGAGTCCCCTGTAATGAGACTTGACGCCGTAGGAAAGCATTCCGTGGGAGCGGGAGCATCTCCACAAGCCATAACAGAAGCGTTGGTTTACAAGCCTCTGAAACGCGTAGGCTTGGGATTCCTGGATGTGGACAAATATGCTGCGGAATTACAAAACCCGGAAATTACATTGCCGGCAGGAGCGGGCAACGTTCCGGAGGCCAACTTTAAAATGATCGCTGCTTTGGCCGTTATGAAAAAGGAACTCGATAGGACGAGTATGACTGATTTTATAAAAACTCGCGGTATGCCCGGCTTTGCGCCGACCCAAGGCCACATCCCTTCAGGCGTGCCATTTATAGGTCATGCTTGCGAAAACATGAAAAATGGCAAGATGAAGCGAGCAATGATCATCGGGAAAGGGAGCTTATTTTTGGCTCGTTTGACCAATCTTTCCGATGGAGTGTCCTTCATGATGGAAGTCCCATTGCCAGCGGTTGAAGAAAAAGTAGAAACCCTTACCAAGGAAGAAGTAAAGAACACAATTCTCGAAGTTCTTGCCGATATTGCTAAATCCCTGAAGGGTGTGAATGCGTAGTGAAGTCTAAGAGGTGAAGTATAGTGGATAAGTCCAAAGTGAAAAAATTTATTGGCGAGGCATTAGATGAGATTGTGAGAGCAGCAAAGGGAAGCAGTGAGCTTGTTTCTATAGGTTTAATGAGCAGTGGAAGCGAACTGGGCTCAAATGAGTTAGCCTTGGGAGGCAAGCTTGCGCAAGAACAATACCGCTTTATCAAAGTGGTGATGATAGGCCCTCGAATTGAAGGTTTTAGTGAGCTTGAATGGATAGAGACCGATGATTGTGAAGCTGATATTCAAGAGGCCATGGAAGAGGCACTAAGGGAAGGTCGCATAAAAGGGGCGGTTGCTCTTCACTATCCTTTCCCCTTGGGGGTTGCAACCGTTGGAATGATATACACTCCTGCGAAGGGAAGACCCCTAATAATTTCGACTTCGACCGGTACTACCTCGACCGACAGAGTTGAGGCGATGGTCTTGAACGCTATTTATGGTGCAGCTGTAGCTAAGGCAAGGGGCATCGAAGATCCAAAGGTCGGTATTTTAAATGTGGATGGGGCGCAAATTGTTTACAGATCCCTAAAGCGACTGGAAGAAAATGGGTACGAGATCGCATTTGGTAG
>Ga0208823_1002497_pt1 | contig 13766 bp, 8 predicted proteins | sample AD_UKC075_MetaG_FD_184440 | JGI IMG/M metagenome (GOLD analysis project Ga0208823, IMG submission 184440) | Active sludge microbial communities of municipal wastewater-treating anaerobic digesters from USA - AD_UKC075_MetaG (SPAdes) (version 2) | ecosystem: Engineered > Bioreactor > Anaerobic >... | reverse complement strand
AGCGTATGCGCGCCTGGCCGCCATGAACATCATGACACAGCTCGGTATGCCCGATACCGTCGTGGCTTGCTAAACCTTATACTTCATAGGGATCATTCATCCCTCATCCGATTTATGCAACAAAGCCGTTTCGATCGCTAACCCACCGCCAGCCGAGACTGCCGTTTCGTTCGGCGTCCGCAGTGCTTTCGTGTTCGTTCAACCCAACGGCTCGCAATTGACCGCCATCGGTCGTCTGATCGACGAGGGCCGCATCAAACCCATCATTCACTCCGTCCTGCCGCTGTCCGAAGTCCGCCAGGCCCATGCGATCAGCCAGGGTGGTCACGCTCGCGGCAAGATCGTTCTGCGCGTCGCCAATTGAACACCGCCCTCAACCCAATCCTGAAATCGACCCGACCTTGTATTCACCGTATTTGCTGCGCTGACATTGAACGATCCATCGACGACATGGCCGGGTCGAATCGACCGCCATTATTTAATTTGTGGTGGCGCAGCTGATTTTGTAGGATTTTCGCTTACGGATTCAAATATCCGACAGGGCCGGCGAGGCCCATTCGAAAATCCTGCTCCACCAGAAAAATCACCGCCACCCAACACGGCTCTAGGAGAAAATCCCGATGTACAAGCGATACGGAATGCTTCGATTTCTGACTGCCCTCCTGTTTGCAGTTCCGCTGTGGATCTGCGCGCAGCAAGCCTCCGCGCAAAACGCCACGGAACCCGGCTATGGCGGCGGCTATGGCGGCGGCTATGACGAACGGCGCTGGCTACAACCCCCCGATCCTTCGATGCAACGAGGCTACGTGCGCGTGACCAACGATTGGCGAGATACGGTCAAGCTCACGATGTGGACCAAACGCGGCACGCAAATCGGCAGCTATTGGGCGCTCCGGCCGGGCGAATCGTCCTATTTGCTGGAAAGTGGACAGCGGATCACCGCGCGACCGGAATACAACATCCGGGTCGGCGACGACTGGGGCTCGGTTGAACTCGGCCGCGTCGGTCGGTTCTATAACAACCGATGGCAAGTCAACGTTCGGGATATCTGGCGTGCGACCCACACCGGCCGGAATCCCCAGGGTTGGGACAACAGCTACCAGTGAACGGCTGCGGTTGATCCGACCGGGATCGCAACGCCTGACGATGCGGAAGATGATCCCGGACCCGGATGGCCCCGTTCAAACCCTATCGCTTGAGTGGTATCCCAACCCGCTTGGTGATAACCTTTAGCATATAAGAATAGAACTGGCCTTACCCAGGTCTCCCGGCCCAATCTCCGGCGCGGACGGCGGTCTCTCAGCTCCGCCTGAAGTCTCTTCCAATCCTTCCACTCGATCAATCCATGAGGAGAGTCCATAAGATGGCAATCGCACATGATGGCAAGAACCGGACCAGCAACGCCAAGTTGCTGCAATGGGTCGATGAGATCGCTGCCCTGACCCAACCCGATCGTATTCACTGGTGCGACGGTTCCGAAGAAGAAAACCAGCAGCTGTGCGATCTGATGGTCGCCTCCGGCACCTTCATCAAGCTGAACCCTGAAAAGCGGCCCAACTCCTATCTCGCGCGCTCCCATCCGTCCGATGTGGCGCGCGTCGAGGATCGCACCTTCATCTGCTCGGAAGTGAAGGAGAATGCCGGTCCGACCAACAACTGGGCCCCGCCAGCCGAAATGCGGACCCAGCTCAAGGAGCAGTTCGCCGGCTGCATGCGCGGCCGCACCATGTACGTCATCCCCTTCAGCATGGGACCGATCGGCAGCCCGATCGCCCAGATCGGCATCGAGATCACCGACTCGCCCTATGTCGTGGTCAACATGCGGGTCATGACCCGCATGGGTCAGAAGGTGCTCGACACCCTGGGCGACGGCTTCTTCGTGCCGTGCGTGCACTCGGTCGGTGCGCCGCTCGAACCCGGTCAGGCGGATGTGCCCTGGCCGTGCGAGCCCAACATCAGCCGCAAGGCGATCGTGCATTATCCCGAAACCCGCGAAATCTGGTCTTATGGCTCGGGCTACGGCGGCAACGCCCTGCTGGGCAAGAAGTGCTTCGCCCTGCGCATCGCCTCGGCGATGGCTCGTGACGAAGGCTGGCTGGCCGAGCACATGCTGATCCTGGGTCTGGAATCGCCCAAGGGCGAGAAGACCTATGTCGCAGCGGCCTTCCCCAGCGCTTGTGGCAAGACCAACCTGGCCATGATCGTTCCGCCCAAGGGCTTCGGCAACTGGAAGGCGCTGACGGTCGGTGACGACATCGCTTGGATTAAGCCTGCGCCCGATGGCACCCTGCGCGCCATCAACCCCGAAGCCGGCTTCTTCGGCGTCGCGCCCGGCACCTCCTACGACTCCAACCCGATGGCGATGGAGTCCTGCAAGGCCAACACCATCTTCACCAACGTCGTGCTGACCGACGACGGCGACGTGTGGTGGGAAGGCATGGGTGTGGCGGCTCCGGCGCATGGCATCGACTGGCAGGGCAACGACTGGACGCCCGACAGCGGCCGGGTGGGTGCTCATCCCAACTCCCGCTTCACCGCTCCGGCCGGACAGTGCCCGACCATCGATCCCGCTTGGGAAGATCCTGCGGGCGTGCCGATCTCGGCCTTCATCTTCGGCGGTCGTCTGTCCAAGACCTTCCCGCTGGTCTATCAGGCTTTCGACTGGAACCACGGCGTCTTCATGGCCGCCACCATGGGTTCGGAAGCCACGGCTGCGGCAATCGGCGTGACCGGCATCCGCCGCGATCCTTTCGCCATGCTGCCGTTCTGCGGCTACAACATGGCGGACTACTGGGGCCACTGGGTCAACATCGGCAAGCGGACCGATCTGAAGCTGCCCAAGATCTTCCGCACCAACTGGTTCCGCAAGGACGAGAACGGCAAGTTCATCTGGCCGGGCTATGGCCAGAACATGCGCGTGCTCGAATGGATCGTGGAACGCGTCAACAACGAGGTGGGCGCGGTGGAAAGCCCGTTCGGCCTGATGCCGCGTTACGAGGACATGGACTTCCAGGGCCTGGATTTCTCCAAGGAGAAATTCGAGGCGATCACCAGCATCAAGCGTTCGGAAGCGCTGAGCGAGATCGAAGAGATCAAGGGCTTCTTCGCCAAATTCGGCGAGCAGCTGCCGCCGGAACTCGAGAGTCAGCGGCAGGCGTTCGGCGAGCGGGCCGAGAAAGCGCCTGAGGTCTGGAAGGCTGCGGCAGCGGCCTGAGTAGGCTGTCGGGATGGGCGTTCACGCCCGTCCCGGCATCGAATAAAAAAGCCGGCGATTGTCGGCTTTTTTATTCGATTCGATATCATCAGTGGCCCTGTGCGGGCCACTTCGATCAATCGATCAAACGATCAGATGTCGCGAGTCCACAGCGAAGCCATGGCGGGGCCGGTGCCGACGCACAGCGAAGCGCCGCCCGTGGTCTTGCCCTGCCGCTCCAGCTCATAGTACAGGCTGACCACGATGCGCAGACCGGTGGAACCGACCGGATGGCCCAGCGCGATGCCGGAACCGTTGAAGTTGCAGTTATCCGTGGTCAGATTCATGTTGTAGTCTGCCTTGAGCATCCGACCAACGCCCAACCATTGGGCGGCAAAGGCTTCGTTCACTTCCCAGTAGTCGATATCGGAGAACGCCAGATTGGCCTGCTTCAGGGCCTTCGGGATCGCCACGGCTGGGCCAAGGCCCATGACCTCTGGCTCAATACCCGCATTGCAGATACTGACCAGCTTCATCAGCGGCTTGATGCCCAGCGCCTTGGCCTTCTCCAGCGACATGATCACCACCGCGCTGGCGCCGTCATTGATGCTGGACGCATTGGCAGCAGTCACTACGCCATCTTTCTTAAAGGCTGGCTTCAGCTTGCCCACACTTTCCATGCTGGCGTTTGGAATGAAGTTTTCATCCACTTCAAAGAAAGTCGAACCTTTCTTGGATTTGAGTTCGACCGGCACGATCTCGCGCTTGAAAACGCCATCACTGGTCGCTTTGGTGCAACGGCTGTGACTGATCACCGCCAGTTCGTCGCATTCCTGGCGGGTAATGCCGTACTTGACCGCAACGTTTTCCGCCGTCATCGCCATGTGGCCGGGCACCAGCTCGTCGAACAGGCCGTCGTGGATCATGCTGTCTTCGATGTTGCCCTGCCCCATCCGATAACCCATACGCGCCTTGGGCAACATATAGGGGGCATTGGTCATGCTCTCGACACCGACGGCCAAGCCGATCTCGGTTTGGCCCAGCATGATGTTGTGGCAGGCGATTTCCAGCGCGCGCATGCCGGAGGTACAGTTTTGGTTGACGGACACCGCGCTGCTGCTGTAGGGCAGACCAATACGCATGCTGACCTGCCGCGCCGGCAGCGAACCCTGCATGCCGGTATACAACTGGCCCATGCAGATCTCGTCGATTTGGTCAGCGGGCACACCGGAGCGTTCGATCGCCGCCTTGGCCGCGGTGATCGCCAGATCACGCGCTGACACATCCTTCAGAGTGCCCATGAATTTACCGATTGCCGTCCGGGCGGCGCTGACAATCACGACTTCTTGGAGAGCCATTCGTTATTCCTCACTTAAGTGGTTGGTGGTGCTGTGTATCCATAGGCCCACCCTATCTGGGAGGTTTCGTATGGAAGAACGATGGAAAGTAAAGGCTCATTTCCAGGGTCTGTCAATGTTGTCTAGATGCGACTTGGTTATTAGATGATGATATAAAAATCATGCGATACCATCTGCTTCCATGGATTCAAGTCGATTATCAATTCTCCCGGGATGCTCTAGACTAACGGCACGTTCAGACATTCGGATCTTCTCGAATAGTGGACACCGATGACCGCTCAGCAATTCTTTCCTCGCATCAATCGGCAGAACGCTGGCAGAATCCTCACCCGCCGACAGCAGCGGCGGCTAAAGGCAGAGGCATCGCTCAGCGCATGAGTTCCGTCATCATCGGACACGATGATTTCGCCGGGTTGGTCGGCGCACGCGCCCATAAATTGTTACAACTGGCCCATTTTCTGTCAGCGCGGCGCTCCGATCCCATGGCCCTCACCCGGCCTCTCGTCGCCGATCTATTGTCCCAGGCCATCCAGATCGAGGAGCTGCTGGACACCTATGGCGCGCGCAACAACCGCAAGTGGTCCCGGTTTCGCTCGCTGACAGCCACCATCAAGCTATTTGCCGATGTTGCCTATCATCTCCTGCACATCCAATACACCCTGCCCGCCTACCGCCTGCTGCCGCTCGAACGCGATTTTGCCCAAGCGACCGCGCAGGTCCTGACCTTCACCCACGATGTCCTGATCAAAGCTGCTGGTTGGATGATCGTCCAGGCCAACCGACTGGACCTGCCCATTCCCAGCGAAGCCGTTGCGCCGACCGACTACCTGGAACCTCTGCCGCCCGGTCGCCTGCCCCATGACCGGCCCATGCGCAAAACCCGCAGCGCTTCGGAAACCATCACCCACCTAGCGACCGCCTATCTGAACCTAGCGGCGGAAAGCGACCTACTCTACGTGGTCGAACAGGTCACGCCGGCGCAATATCCGAGCTGCTTTCCCGATCCGCTCAGCGAAGACAGCCTGCAGTACCTGGAATTCCGGTTTCACAGCCTGCAGTCACTGTACGACACCCACGTATCCGAGACCGAAATCGAATTCCTCGACACCGATCTGCCCATCCTGCGCGGGCATATCAGCATCGTATACCGCCTGCTGGAAACCGCTACCCAACTGGTGCATTACTACGAACGCCATCTCAATGTCCAGACCGGCGATTCATCCCTGCGCCGCAAGCCGGTGATCCCGGCCAGGACGCTGTTGGCCATGCTGATGGAATATTCGATCGCCTATGCCAAGCATTATCTGGTACAGGGCCGCCGTTTCTGCCACACCATGCTCAAGCGCTACGCCCAGGTCGGCAGCATCGAAGTGTCGGTGCCCACCTATCGCGGTTTCCACGTCCGCCCGGCCACCCTGGTCGCGAAAATCGTGCGCCACTACGGCAGCGATATCCACATGGAGCTGGACGGCCAGTCCTACGACGCCAGTTCGCCCATGGATATCTTCCGGGCCAACGAAAAGATCAACGCCCAGAAGCGACGCTGGCTGGTGTCGGAGATCGGTCGACTGTCGCTGCCCAAGGGGGAACTGAACGACCAGCAAATCCGGGCCACCGTACTGGAAGTAGTCCTGCGCCTGGCCCAGCAAGGCAAGTTGATCATTTACCAACAACCCTTGCAGTTGTCGGAGGAATGCTGCCCGGACAGCATTCTGCTGGAAAAGGTCACCGCTGAAATCGCCCGGCTGCAAGCCACCGGTCAGATCGACATCAAGGCCGATCTGAATATCCGCTTCATCGGCGACAAGCGGGTGCTGTGCGATCTCGAACTCTTGGCCCTGTCCGGCTACGGCGAGGACAGCTTCGGCAACAACATCACCTTGCCCAGGGAGCTGGCCTATCTGCGCCGATAGCCGTTGCGTTGTTGAATGGCGCAATCTCTCCTACTATTTTGGTTTGATTTTCTCAATGATGAGGTCGAGAACCACCATGAGCAAGCCCAAGAAAGTCGCAATTCTCACCGCAGGCGGTTTGGCCCCCTGCCTCAGTTCGGCCGTTGGCGGTCTCATCGAACGCTATTCCGAAATCGATCCCAGCATCGAAATCATCTGCTACCACAGTGGCTACAAGGGACTGCTGATGGGCGACTCCTACAAGGTCACCCCGGAAATTCGCGCAAAAGCACGGGTGCTACACAACTTCGGTGGCTCACCCATCGGCAACAGCCGGGTCAAGCTCACCAACGTCAAGGACTGCATCAAGCGCGGGCTAGTCAAGGAAGGCGAAGATCCCCAGAAAGTCGCCGCCGATCAATTGGTCAAAGATGGGGTCGATGTGCTCCACACCATCGGTGGTGACGACACCAATACCGCCGCCGCCGATTTGGCCGCCTTCCTGGCCAAGAACAACTATGGCCTCACCGTCATCGGTCTACCCAAGACCATCGACAACGACGTGTACCCGATCAGGCAATCGCTGGGCGCCTGGACCGCCGCCGAACAGGGCGCCCGCTACTTCCAGAACATCGTTGCGGAAAACAACGCCAATCCGCGCATGCTGATCATCCATGAAGTCATGGGCCGCAACTGCGGCTGGTTGACCGCCGCCACCGCGCTGGAATACCGCAAGCTGCTGGATCGCGAGGAATGGCTGCCCGCCATCGGCCTCAGCCGCTCTTCCTTCGACGTCCATGCCGTGTTCATTCCCGAAATGGAAATCGACATCGCCGCCGAGGCCGCCCGCCTGCGGGCCTTGATGGACTCAAACGATGACATCAACATCTTCGTGTCCGAAGGCGCAGGGGTGGAAGCCATCGTGGCCGAACTGCAAGCCAATGGTCAGGAAGTTCCGCGCGATGCCTTCGGTCACATCAAGCTGGACGCCGTCAATCCCGGCAAGTGGTTTGGCGAGCAGTTCGCCAAGATGATCGGTTCGGAGAAAACCATGATCCAGAAATCCGGTTATTTCTCCCGCGCCGCAGCCGCCAATAGCGAGGATCTCCGCCTGATCAAATCCTGCGTCGATCTAGCCGTCGAGTGCGCCATGCGCGGCGAGGCCGGCGTCATCGGCCACGACGAGGATCATGGCGGCGTCCTGCGCGCCATCGAGTTCCCGCGGATCAAGGGCGGCAAACCCTTCGATATCGATACCCCCTGGTTCACCGAGCTGCTGGCGGACATCGGTCAGCCGAAGGGGAAAAAGTGCGCCGTCAGCCACTAACACCCGCAGCAGCATAGATACGCCGGGATGAAGCCGCGCATTAGCGGTTTCATCCCGGCGTCGTTTCGGGTCAGCGATAGCGCTGCCGTGTGCTATTCCGGTCCAGCTCCCGCAACCGTTGCAGTTTTTCGCCGATCCGCCCTTCCAAGCCATTGGCCGTCGGCTGGTAATAACGGGCGTCCTTCAGCGCTTCGGGGAAATAGCATTCACCGGCGGCGTAGGCATTCGGCTCGTCGTGGGCGTAGCGATAACCCTCGCCATGCCCCAGCTTCTTCGCCAGGGCGGTCGGCGCATTGCGGATGTGCGGCGGCACCTCCAGACTGCCGCAACGCTCGACATCGCGCCGGGCCGCGCCGAAGGCGGTATAGACCGCGTTGCTCTTGGGCGCGACCGCCAGATAGACGATGGCCTGGGCCATGGCCAGCTCCCCTTCTGGGCTACCGAGTCGCTCCTGCGCCTCCCAGGCGCTCAGCGCCAGCGGCAAGGCCCGCGGGTCGGCGTTGCCGATGTCCTCGCTGGCCATCCGCGCCACCCGCCGGGCGATATACAGCGGATCGCAGCCGCCATCCAGCATCCGCGCCAACCAGTACAGGGCCGCATCCGGACTGCTGCCACGCACCGCCTTGTGCAAGGCGGAAATCTGGTCGTAGAACAGATCACCGCCGCGATCGAAACGGCGACCGCCGCCATCATTCATCACCGCGGCCAAGGCATCCTCCAGCGCGCCGCCCTGGGCCTCGACCAGCTCCGCCGCCAGCTCCAGCCAGATCAACGCCCGCCGGGCATCGCCATCGGCCGCCTGCGCCAGACGACGGCGCGATTCTTCAGCCAGCGGCCAACGCCCGCCCAAACCGTGCTCTGGATCGCGCAAGGCCCGCTCCAGCACGTGTTCGATGGCGGGAACATCCAGGCTGGTCAGTACGTAAACCCGCAGCCGCGACAGCAGGGCGTTGTTGAGGGCGAAGCTGGGATTTTCGGTAGTGGCGCCGATGAAGGTCAGGGTGCCGTCCTCGACATAGGGCAGAAAGGCGTCCTGCTGGGCCTTGTTGAAGCGATGGACTTCATCGACGAACAACACGGTGCGGCGCTGCTGGTCGCGCCACAGCTGCTGAGCGCGCTCGACCGCCGCCCGCACCTCGCGCACCCCGGCCATCACCGCCGACAGCCGGATGAATTCGGCCTGACAGGCCCCAGCCAACACCTCGGCCAGGGTGGTCTTACCAGTGCCGGGTGGTCCCCACAGCACCATGGAGTGCGGCTGGCCGCGCTCGATCGCCACCCGCAACGGTTTACCCGCCGCCAGCAGATGAGCCTGGCCGACGAATTGGTCCAGGCGGCGCGGCCGCAACCGATCGGCCAGGGGCCGAAGCAGCGCAGCGTCGCTCATGTCAGCCGGCATCGCCGACCACATCGACCCCGGACGGCGGCGTGAATTTCAGCAACGCCGGATCGAGGGTCGGATTGCGCTCCAGTTTCTGAAAATCCAGCCGGGTGCGCTGCCCCAGGCTGTCTTCCAACTCCAGGCTAACCAGAACGTCGCCCTTGAACGCGACCCGCAACAGCCGGAACTCCGGCTGGGGCTGCTTGGGCGTCAGATCGTACCAGTCCAGGCCATTCTGGCTCTTGACGGCGCCGACGGTGAACGCTTCATCGATTGGCGCTGCGCCGCTCAACAGCGCCAGCGGGGTCGAGCCCAGCGCCTTGTCCAACTTGCGGACGGTCACCTGGGCCAGGTCGATATCGTAGGACCACAGTCGCTCGCCATCGGCCACGATGATCTGCTCGGACGGGGTCCGGTAATTCCAGCGGAACTTGCCGGGCTTCTGCATCAACATCTGGCCGCTGGAGGCTTGCATCAGCCGCGAGCGATCGTCGTACACCTGCTGGATGAACTCGGCCCGCAGCGACTGCAGGCTTTGGAAATAGCGTTGTACGGAGGATGGTGACGCAGCCAGCACCGGGGTCGCGCCCAGCAGACTCACGATCAGGATGAGCGTTTTCAGTCGATCTATCACAGTATGCTCCTCGACAAAGGTCTTCAGCATAGACCATCCATTCGCGCGAATGGCACGATCAGGCGGCGCACTGGTATCTTTGTAGCGAATGCCCTCTGGAATACGCCCATGACCGCTTCCCTGCCCTCCACCGCCCGCTGGCAATTCTGGATCGACCGGGGCGGCACTTTCACCGACATCGTGGCCCAGCGCCCGGATGGGCAACTGCTGACCCACAAGCTGCTGTCGGTCAACCCCGAGCATTACCCCGATGCCGCCCTGCAAGGCATTCGCGACCTGCTGGGCGTCGCGCCGGACCAGCCCATCCCCGCCGAGCGCATCGCGGCGGTGAAGATGGGGACTACCGTCGCCACCAACGCCCTGCTGGAGCGCAAGGGCGACCGCACCCTGCTGCTGATCAGCCACGGGTTTCGCGACGCCCTACGCATCGCCTACCAGAATCGTCCCCAGCTGTTCGCCCGGCACATCGTGCTGCCGGAACTGCTGTACGAACGGGTGGCGGAAGTACGCGAACGAGTCTCGGCCCAGGGTGAGGTTATCGTCCCCTTCGACCCGGACAGTGCCCGCGCCGCCCTGGAACAGGCCCATGCCGCCGGCATCCACGCCGTCGCCATCGTCTTCCTGCACGGCTACCGCTATCCCGACCACGAACGCCAGGCGGCGGCGCTGGCCCAGGCGATCGGTTTCACCCAGATTTCGGTCTCGCACCAGGTCAGCCCGCTGATGAAGCTGGTCGGGCGCGGCGACACCACGGTGGTAGATGCCTATCTGTCGCCGATCCTGCGCCGCTACATCGACCGGCTCGGCGTCGAACTGGCCGATACTCGCCTATTGTTCATGCAATCCAACGGCGGTCTGGCCGATGCCCGCCATTTCCAGGGTAAGGACAGCATCCTGTCCGGCCCGGCCGGCGGCATCGTCGGCGCGGTGCGCACTGCGGCCCAGGCCGGCTTCGACCGGATCATCACCTTCGACATGGGCGGCACTTCCACCGACGTCGCCCATTACGCCGGTGAATACGAACGCGCCTTCGAGACTCTGGTAGCCGGCGTCCGGCTGCGCGCGCCGATGCTGCACATCCACACCGTGGCGGCCGGCGGCGGTTCGATCTGCCGGTTCGACGGCAGCCGGCTGCGGGTTGGGCCGGAATCGGCCGGGGCCAGCCCCGGTCCGGCCTGCTATCGACGCGGCGGACCGCTGACCGTGACCGACTGCAACGTCCTGCTGGGGCGGATCCAGCCGGCTTTCTTTCCACTGGTGTTCGGACCGGAGCGAAACCAACCGCTGGACCGCGCCAGCGTCGTCCAGAAATTCGCCGCGCTGGCCGTCGAGGTGCAAGCCGCCACCGGTCAGGCGTTGACTCCCATGGCGCTGGCCGAAGGCTTCCTGACCATCGCCGTGGAGAACATGACCCGCGCCATCAAGCAGATTTCCACCCAGCGCGGTTATGACGTCACCGAGTACACCCTGTGCTGCTTCGGCGGCGCGGGCGGACAACACGCCTGCGCGGTCGCCGATGCGCTGGGGATGTCGACCCTGTTCATCCATCCCTTCGCCGGGGTGCTGTCGGCCTACGGCATGGGGCTGGCCGACGCCCGGCGGGTCAGGGAACAGGCGCTCGAAATCCCCCTGGACCCTGCGGCTGCACCGCTCATCGCCCAGGTTCTGGCCGAGCTGGACCAAGCAGCGCGGGCGGAGATGGCGGCCCAGGACATTCCGGCCGCGGGGATTGACACCGTCCACTCGCTGCGGCTGCGCTACGCCGGCAGCGACAGCGCGCTGAGCGTGGCCGCCGGCACCGCTACCGAGCTGCACGATCGCTTCACCTGCGCCCACCAGCAACGCTACGGCTTCGTCATGCCCGACAAGAGCCTGATCGTGGAGGCGGCGACGGTCGAGGCCATCGGGGCCGGTTTCGGTCTGGATCAGGCCGTGACGGCGCGACCGGCGCGCACCGCGCCGCTGCAACCGGTCGCCCGGTTTCCGCTGTACATCGGCGGCAGCGAGACCACCGCCCCGTTCTACCGCCGCACCGAGCTATATCCCGGCGACTGCATCAATGGCCCGGCCATCATCGGCGAAGCCGGCGCCACCACCCTGATCGAACCCGGCTGGCGGGCCGTAGTCACCGCGCGCAACGATCTGACCTTGACCCGCTACCTGCCGCGACCGCGCCAAGTGGCGGTCGGCACCCAGGTCGATCCGATCCTGCTGGAGGTGTTCAACAACCTGTTCATGGCCATCGCCGAGCAGATGGGCGTGACCCTGGCCAATACCGCCCATTCGGTCAACATCAAGGAGCGGATGGATTTTTCCTGCGCCCTGTTCGACCACGATGGCCAGTTGATCGCCAATGCCCCACATATCCCGGTGCATCTCGGCTCGATGGGCGAAGCGGTGCAGGCGCTGATCCAGGCCCAGCACGGCCAATTCCAGCCCGGCGACGCCTACGCCAGCAACGCGCCCTATCACGGTGGCACCCATCTGCCGGACATCACCGTCATCACCCCGGTGTTCGACGCGGTCGGAGCCGAGCTGCTGTTCTACGTCGCTTCGCGTGGCCACCATGCCGACATCGGCGGCATCACCCCCGGTTCGATGCCGCCGGACAGCGTGACGATGGCCCAGGAGGGCGTGCTGCTGGACAACTTCCCGCTGCTGCATGGCGGTCGTCTGCGCGAACGCGAGCTGCTGGAACAGCTCGGCGCAGGCCCGTGGCCGGCCCGCAATCCCCCGCAGAATCTGGCCGATCTGCAGGCGCAACTGGCGGCCAACGAGAAAGGCGTACAGGAACTGCAGCGGATGGTGGCGCATTTCGGCCTGACGACGGTGCGAGCCTACATGCAGCATGTCCAGGACAACGCCGCCGAGCAGGTCCGCCGCACCCTGGACCGCTTGCAGGATGGCCAATTCAGCTGCGAGATGGACAACGGGGCGGTGATCCGGGTGGCCATTGCCCTGAATCGGGCCGCGCGCTCGGCTCGGATCGATTTCACCGGCACCTCCGCGCAATTGGCCAGCAATTTCAACGCGCCGCGGGCGGTGTGTCTGGCGGCGGTGCTGTATGTGTTCCGCACCCTGGTCGATGACGACATTCCGCTCAACGCTGGCTGTCTACGGCCGCTGGACATCGTCATTCCGGCCGGTTCGCTGCTCGATCCTCGTCCGCCGGCGGCGGTGGTGGCAGGCAACGTCGAGACTTCGCAAGCCGTGGTCGACGCGCTGTACGGGGCGCTGGGGGTGATGGCCGCCTCCCAGGGCACCATGAATAATTTCACCTTCGGCAACGCGCGCCATCAGTATTACGAGACCCTGTGCGGCGGGTCCGGGGCGGGTCCGGGTTTCGATGGTGCGTCGGCGGTACAGACTCACATGACCAATTCCCGGCTGACCGATCCGGAAGTGCTGGAATGGCGTTTTCCAGTGCGGGTGGAGGAATTCCGCATTCGTAGCGGTAGCGGTGGTGCGGGACGCTGGCGCGGCGGTGATGGCGCGATCCGCCGTATCCGCTTTCTGGAGCCGATGACCGCCGCGATCCTGTCCGGGCGGCGACGCATCCCGCCCTATGGCCTGCAGGGCGGCGAGCCTGGGCAAACGGGACGCAATGCGGTGGAACGGGCGCAGGGCGCGACTGAGGAGTTGCCCGGCACGGCACAGGCAGCGATGCAAGCGGGCGATGTGTTCGTGATCGAAACGCCGGGCGGCGGCGGTTATAGGGAAGGTTGAGCGATCGGTTCTTCACAAGCGCTTTTACATCGAATCAACGTTGGGGCGGCAGCACCTCGCAGAGTCCACCGCCTCTAACGGTGGACTCCTGGTGGATTACCGAATGTGAGTCACCTCCAGTCACCGGCTAATGGGGCCCAACCTGCGCCAGGAGGACCGTAGCTAAAGGTCAGATCGGCAATGCCATTGGTATTACTGTTGCGCAGGTAGAAAATGCTGGTGGCCGGATTGTACAAGCCAATGGTGGCAATGCCG
>Ga0208823_1002488_pt1 | contig 13790 bp, 14 predicted proteins | sample AD_UKC075_MetaG_FD_184440 | JGI IMG/M metagenome (GOLD analysis project Ga0208823, IMG submission 184440) | Active sludge microbial communities of municipal wastewater-treating anaerobic digesters from USA - AD_UKC075_MetaG (SPAdes) (version 2) | ecosystem: Engineered > Bioreactor > Anaerobic >... | reverse complement strand
TTTAAAATAAAAGAAATGTTCGGAGAGAGAGCCTTATCAGTAGAAGATTTTTTTGTCAAAATGAAAAATGATGTCAATAGTTTTTATGGAGTGAGCAATACATGAAAGCTTTAAAACTGAATATTTACCAGCAAAATGCAACTTATAAAAAGCCTTTTGCTTTTAAGGTGGCAGAGACGTATCCTCTGCCCCCTTACTCTACCGTAAAAGGATTATTGCATAAGATTATGAATGCTAAAGAATTTATTCCTCTAGCTATTTCTATTCAAGGAAGCTTCGAAAATATCTGTTTCAATTTACAAAGTATGTATTCGTATAAAAGTAGAAAAGATCTGAGTGTTACTTCTGTACCCTCCTATGTGCATATGTTATACAATGTAAATTTGATTATACATGTTTGTGCTCAATCAAATATTATTGACTCAATTATTAAAGGAATAAAAGGTTCAGAAGAATATTTCAGTTTAGGAAGAAAAGAAGATTTAGCTGTAATAGAGGATTTTAAACAAGTAGATTTAGAAGAAATAATTATAGGACGTGGAAAAGCTGATCCTTATGAAATAAAATTGCCTATTTATATACCCAAAAAACAATTACCACCTGGTTTGAGCGGCATAAACTACCGACTTAACTGGAAATATACTATACAAAACGAACTAAGAGTATGGGAACGTATCGATACTGTATATGTTGAAAGCGGTAACGTAATAGATTCAGGAACAATTCTTTTAGATGAAGAAGGAGATCTCGTTTTTTTTAATGAAAGGTGAGGAAAATGATATATGCTAAATCAAATCCCCAGGAAACCTTGTATGAACATACCCAAAAACTTTTGGAAAATTTAGAAATATTAAAAACTATGTATGGCTCGAAAATTGAAAATATCTTACCCAACGTGGTTAACAAAGAACTATTTTGGTATTGCGTATACATAACAGTATTTTATCATGACTTTGGAAAAGCATTTACACCTTTTCAAAATGTAATTAGAGAAATGATTGGGCAAGAAAAGATTTATAGTTCTTTTATAAACGATATCCCTCATAGTTATCTCTCCCCAGCCTTTTTACCTTTTGAAGAAATGTCACATCGACTATCTGACGACAATGAACTGATAAAGATAATTATACAAGCAATAGCGTTTCATCATGAAAGAAACATTATCCCCAACAAAGGGCATATTATTGAAGTTATATGCAAAGATCTAGAACCTCAACTTTCCGAAATTAATAAACATATGGGAACTAACATACAAAAACTCGACAAATTTTATTTAAATGATATGACAAATAGAATAACTCAATCTCATAAATATTATCACTTATATGTATTGATAAAAGGCATACTACATAGATTAGATCATGCCTCTTCTGCACATGCTGAAGTAGAAGTAGATAGTAAAGAGGCTTTAAACGAAGTAACAGAAAAGCACATAACTTTAAACCTTAATTCAAATTTGAGAGATGTTCAAATCTATGCTCGAGATAACTCCCATAAAAATTTGATTATTGTTGCTTCTACAGGGATAGGAAAAACAGAAGCTGCACTGATGTGGGCTGGTGAAGATAAAACTTTTTTTACCCTTCCTTTAAGAGTTTCTCTAAACTCTTTATATTCAAGGGTGAAAGAGAAAATAAATTTTGGTGAAGTGGGTTTGCTTCATTCAACTGCTTTAGATTATCTAGCAGATAAGGATTATGAAGATGCTTTAGAAATCTATGAACAATCGAGACATTTAGCAAAGAAGTTAAATTTTACCACAGTCGATCAAATTTTCCCCTTTGTTTTCAAATATTTAGGTTACGAAAAAATATATGCAACCCTTGCATATTCTAAGATTATAGTAGATGAAATACAAGCATATTCCCCCTCAATGGCCGCAAGCATTATAAAAGGTTTAGAAATGATATACGAACTAAATGGGAAATTTTTGATTATGACAGCAACATTTCCTAGAATATACAAAGATTATTTGATACAAAAGGAAATACCATTTGAAGAAAAACAATTTTTGTCAACTTTAGAAAGGCATTTTGTAACTATAAACGAAAAGTCGATATTAGATGATGTAGATCAAATTATAAAAAAATCAAAAGAAAGCAAAGTTTTAGTTTTAGCTAACACCGTTGCTAAGGCCATCGAAATTTATAATGTCATAAAGAGTAATATACCCTCAGGAGTATATAAAAATGTTAATCTTTTACATTCGCTTTTTATTCAACGTGACCGTGCTCAAAAAGAAAAAGATATTCAAACATTTTCTAAAAGTGATGAAGCAGGTATATGGATTAGCACTCAGATAGTAGAAGCTTCTTTGGATGTTGACTTTGATTACTTATTCACCGAAATGTCAACACTGGATAGTCTTTTTCAACGATTCGGCAGATGTTATCGAAAACGGCAGTTTGATCTCAATCATCCTAATATTTATATTTATACAAAAAATGTAAGTGGAGTTGGCTCTGTATATAACAAAGATATTTGGAATTTTAGTTTAAACTATCTGAGTGAATACAATAATAAAATTGTCACTGAAAGCGATAAAGTACAAATGGTTGACCAACTCTACTCGGAAAATCAATTAAAAGGAACAAAATTTTTAGAAGACTTCAAAAATTCCCTTAACTTTTTAGACAATATCATTGATTATGATCTAAGTAAAGGAGAAGTACAGAAGATTTTTAGAGACATGAATACAGTTACGTGTATACCTGAAGAAATTTATAATAAAAATAAATGTATCTTTGATTTATGTGAAAAAGAAAAAGATAAAAATAACCTTGCAAAATTGTATTCAGAAGTAAGAAAGTTAACCGTAGATGTGCCTCTTTATAAGGCAAAGGAATATATCTTATGTAGACTCAACGGTTACAGACTCAATAATATTTATTTGCTAAAATGTCATTATAACGATGAGCAAGGTATAATTTTTAGCCAAAAAGGGGATGATTTTGATAGATATATCCTTTAATGAGAAGCACATAAATAACAATGTTGATTCGTTGGAGTTCGACTTTCAAACCTTTAAAGTTCAAGGTATTAAAGTTAATTATTATTACGTATGTAAAAGAAAGTTGTGGTTATTCGATAAGGGGATAAGTATGGAGAATGAAAGTGATGCTGTATTAGAAGGAAAACTAATTCATGAAAATTCTTATCCTAAGGCTAAAACTCGCGAAGTAATGATAGATGATCTGTTAAAGGTAGACATAATCGAAGGAGACTATATAAAAGATGTGAAAAAATCAAGCAAGATGCAGCACAGCGATACCATGCAAATAGCATATTATCTATTTTATTTAAAGCAAATGGGAGTGATGAAAAAAGGTACTATAAACTATGTTATAGAAAGAAAAATTGAGAAAATAGAACTGACCGAAGATTTAGAAAATGAAATTAAAAATGCCCTATTAGAGATAAATAAAATATTAGATAGTAAAAAGCCACCTCAAAGAGAAAAACTACCTTATTGTAAGAAATGTGCCTATTATTTATTCTGTTATGTGGAGGAATTAGAGAATGAAACATAATTATTATATTTTTAAAAGTGGACGTTTAAAGAGAAAAGATAATACGGTATTTTTGGAAACAATCGATGAGGAAAGAAAATATTTACCTATTGAAAGTATTGATTCCTTACACCTTTTTGGTGAAATAGATTTAAATACAAAACTTCTAAACTATTTAAATAGTTATGGAATAATAATTAATTTTTACAATTATTATGGTTACTATTCTGGAAGTTATTATCCACGAAAACAACAAGTATCGGGTTATTTGTTGGTTAATCAAGTGCAGCACTATTTAAATAAAGAAGAAAGATTATTTTTAGCTAAACAATTTATAATTTCTGGTGTTTTTCATATGGTTCGTAATTTGAGACACTACGAAAACACTAAAGAATATATAGAAACCATAAATAGAGAGTTGTCAGACATTGATGAAGTTACTGATATACCAGCCTTGATGGGAATAGAAGGAAGAATTAGAAATGTATATTATTCAGCTTTTAACAACATCTTGAAACATGGGTTCCTATTAAATAAAAGAGAAAAAAGACCACCAAATGATCCTGTGAATGTACTAATTTCATTTGGGAACAGTATTTTATATTCCACAGTTCTTGGAGAAATATATAAAACACAATTAGATCCCACAGTCAGTTATCTTCACGAACCATCTACCAGGCGTTTTTCATTATCTTTAGATTTATCAGAAATTTTTAAACCTTTGATTATCGATTCGCTTATATTCTATACAATTAACAACAAAATATTAAATTTGGAAGATTTTGACAGTAAAGAGGAAATTTGCTTGCTAAGTGAAGAAGGAAAGAAGAAGTTTATTAAAGAATATGAAAAAAAACTTAGTACGACTGTAAAACATAGAAAACTTAAAAGAAGTGTTTCATATAGAAGTTTTATAAAACTAGAATGCTATAAGCTTATCAAACACCTTATTGATGACGAGCTATATAAGCCTTTAAAAGCGTGGTGGTAAGATATGTATGTGATAATAACTTATGATATTAGTGAAAAAAAGGTTAGCGCTGTTAATAAATTGCTCAAAAAATACTTAACCTGGACCCAAAATTCTGTTTTTGAAGGAAATTTAAGCGTTGGCGTTTTGAAGAAATGTTTAATGGAAGTTAGTAGAATAATTGATAAAGAAAAAGATTCAATATATATTTTTAGCGTAGAAAGAGAACAAAATATTAAAAAAGAAATAATTGGCATAGAGAAGAATTATGATGATATTATATTGTAACACATATCAATATCAAGGTTGTGCAGTAAACCTCGTCCTAAATTATAATGATTCCTTACTTCATTAATACTGATATACAAGATAATTTTTATAGTGAATCAAAAAATCAATTGGGACTTTGCTGCAATAAAGAAAATTATAGCTCAGTATAAAAAGCCCAGGATCAATTAAAAAAGCACTATTGAGGTACTAGGAACAAGAGGGGTTTTACCTTAACTATGTGGGATGTAAAGCTTCTTCAATATTTCTTTCTAAAGTTTTTTGGTATAGTTTTACCTTAACTATGTGGGATGTAAAGTCTCTTTCATTGACAAAACATCGTTGTAGTAGGCTTCGTTTTACCTTAACTATGTGGGATGTAAAGTCAGAATTTTTCAGCAAATTTTCAAGTTCTCTATTAGTTTTACCTTAACTATGTGGGATGTAAAGTATTTTCACTCCTTCCAAATCTATTTTTCATTTGAGTTTTACCTTAACTATGTGGGATGTAAAGGCTCGTATAAAGGTTTTTCAACTAATTGTGCATAAAGTGTTTTACCTTAACTATGTGGGATGTAAAGATTTACAAACGGGTTTCATCGAGGTGAGTTGATTATGTTTTACCTTAACTATGTGGGATGTAAAGCCTTTATTGATTTTTAATAACCTAAGACTGTGTAAGTTTTACCTTAACTATGTGGGATGTAAAGTGATTCTGCTTTGTTAGTGTTGGAAGCGTTTTCAATCGTTTTACCTTAACTATGTGGGATGTAAAGTTCATTCGTTTGTTTTAACTTTTGCTCGTTCACCTAGTTTTACCTTAACTATGTGGGATGTAAAGAATAATATTTTACTTCATCCATTCTTTTTCTCCCCCGTTTTACCTTAACTATGTGGGATGTAAAGCCTCCTAAATCTGCGAAAGTTTCTTCAAGCTTCTTTGTTTTACCTTAACTATGTGGGATGTAAAGATATTATGACATATATGTTGTTAAAGACAATAAAATGTTTTACCTTAACTATGTGGGATGTAAAGTCAGCAGGAGTATGGCACCCTTTACAGCAAATAGTAGTTTTACCTTAACTATGTGGGATGTAAAGAAAGTCCGCTCGTTTTCGTTCTTTGCTCATTTTCTGTTTTACCTTAACTATGTGGGATGTAAAGTTCGTTTATGCGGATTCTTTCAGTAATTTCTAAAGGTTTTACCTTAACTATGTGGGATGTAAAGCAGTCAATCCCGTTGGCGCTTCTGGCGGTATGGTAGTTTTACCTTAACTATGTGGGATGTAAAGTTATTCATCACCTTCTATGTCAAACTCTTTTGGAAGTTTTACCTTAACTATGTGGGATGTAAAGGTGCCTGAAATAGATGATTCTTATAAAAGCATCTTCGTTTTACCTTAACTATGTGGGATGTAAAGTCGGTTTCAAAATCTGTATTCCAAAACTCACATTCAGTTTTACCTTAACTATGTGGGATGTAAAGTTCTTAAAGTGCTTCCATATTTCTGACTTATGTACTTGTTTTACCTTAACTATGTGGGATGTAAAGAATTGAAAGTTACTCCAATTTCAGGACCAGATGAAGGTTTTACCTTAACTATGTGGGATGTAAAGTTTTTAATTTTGTATGTTAACTGGCATGATTTTAATAGTTTTACCTTAACTATGTGGGATGTAAAGTCGACAGCAGCTCTCGACGAAGCTCACATCAAAGAAAGTTTTACCTTAACTATGTGGGATGTAAAGGTAGTTGATTCGGAAGAATCTTCTTTTACTTCTGTGTTTTACCTTAACTATGTGGGATGTAAAGAAGTATATTATTAAAGATGGCAAAGCAATACGAGTAGAGTTTTACCTTAACTATGTGGGATGTAAAGTAAAGCTGTGATAGACAATCGTTGCGAGAAATGGCTTAAGTTTTACCTTAACTATGTGGGATGTAAAGGCGATTTGATTTATAGAACCTTCTGTAAGCCCTCCCGTTTTACCTTAACTATGTGGGATGTAAAGCAATGAAATTATATCAATTTCAAAAGAGCATTGGGCGTTTTACCTTAACTATGTGGGATGTAAAGTACTTCACAGCTTGAAATTGTACTGCAAATACTTTCGTTTTACCTTAACTATGTGGGATGTAAAGTATCCGTTATCGACAGCAAGAGTAAAATTTGCAACTTTGTTTTACCTTAACTATGTGGGATGTAAAGAAACAAGCTTTAGAGCAATTTAAGAAAGATAATAATGTTTTACCTTAACTATGTGGGATGTAAAGCAAAAAGCTTGTCTAAATTTTTTACTCTTCTTTCTTTGTTTTACCTTAACTATGTGGGATGTAAAGATATAAATATTTGAAAATAAACTATTTGAAACATAACGTTTTACCTTAACTATGTGGGATGTAAAGCTCAGTCAAACCTTGAACCCATCTACCAGCTTTAACGTTTTACCTTAACTATGTGGGATGTAAAGCGTGTGGAGATTTTAATAGAGGAGGTAGGGAAATGATAGGTTTTACCTTAACTATGTGGGATGTAAAGAAAATAACGCTTATGCCAGAAAATGCGCCTGAGGGTTCGTTTTACCTTAACTATGTGGGATGTAAAGCGGAATTGGTGAATGGGAAGCATACAGACAAACTGTGTTTTACCTTAACTATGTGGGATGTAAAGTATTTTTCAGCTATTTCTTTCAATTCTGATAGCGTCGTTTTACCTTAACTATGTGGGATGTAAAGCTTTCTTGTATTTCTTCTTGATTTGACTTCTTGCTAAGTTTTACCTTAACTATGTGGGATGTAAAGAAGCTTCTTCAGCAGTACTTTTTACGTTGAATATGATGTTTTACCTTAACTATGTGGGATGTAAAGGTCTTTTCGTTCAAATAAGCTATAACTTCTTCAATAGTTTTACCTTAACTATGTGGGATGTAAAGTTGAGGTTGGAGAAACTACTATTCCGTCTTCATTTGGTTTTACCTTAACTATGTGGGATGTAAAGGTTGAAGTGAAAACCGTTGAAGAAGACGAAATAAAAGTTTTACCTTAACTATGTGGGATGTAAAGTGGTTTTATCAGACAATCGAAGAAATGGAGAAACGAAGTTTTACCTTAACTATGTGGGATGTAAAGCAAGAATGTTGACAAAAGGCATCAAAGCCCCATTTATGTTTTACCTTAACTATGTGGGATGTAAAGGAATTGATTATTGCAAAACATCGAAACGGACCAACAGTTTTACCTTAACTATGTGGGATGTAAAGTAACTAACAATAGAATTGGTACTGAACGTAAGTACATGGTTTTACCTTAACTATGTGGGATGTAAAGTTTTACGACTTCAACAGTAAGTCTTACCGTAAAATCCGTTTTACCTTAACTATGTGGGATGTAAAGGAAGTAGTATAGGGTATTTGTTTCACCCGCGTATACGTTTTACCTTAACTATGTGGGATGTAAAGAAAAAACGTGAAAAAGCTTTGAAAACCAAAGCTGATGTTTTACCTTAACTATGTGGGATGTAAAGACAGTTGAATCTACTTCTAATACGTTACCAGCTGAATCGTTTTACCTTAACTATGTGGGATGTAAAGTTTTTTGTAAGAGAAATATTAAAAGAAGCTATAATCCGTTTTACCTTAACTATGTGGGATGTAAAGTTGATAAGTAGTGGAATACACGGGTTCGTTTAATATGTTTTACCTTAACTATGTGGGATGTAAAGAGGTCCATGTCCATTATGGCTGAAATATTTATCCGCAGTTTTACCTTAACTATGTGGGATGTAAAGTTTCTCTGTCTTTCAAGATAGCTTATCAAACCTCGATGTTTTACCTTAACTATGTGGGATGTAAAGTTTATTGTTATTGCTAGCTCCGCCGCCGCTTCTTTGTTTTACCTTAACTATGTGGGATGTAAAGTTTCATCAGCGATAACATGTATCAAAGCTGCTAACTGTTTTACCTTAACTATGTGGGATGTAAAGTTGTTCCGTTCATCTCGTCCTCTACAAATTCTCTGAGTTTTACCTTAACTATGTGGGATGTAAAGGGGTGGAAAGAGCGGGCTTATAAAAAGCCACGCTCAGTTTTACCTTAACTATGTGGGATGTAAAGCGCTTTTAGCATGTTTGATGTCAGCAGACAAATATTTGTTTTACCTTAACTATGTGGGATGTAAAGAACTTTCAACCCTGTCGCAGGCTGGACACAGAAACAGTTTTACCTTAACTATGTGGGATGTAAAGTTAGTACAGTCTTCGTGCTCACTAATCCCATAGCTCTGTTTTACCTTAACTATGTGGGATGTAAAGTTTCTTATATTTTTTGTATCAAATTTCATTTAATATGTTTTACCTTAACTATGTGGGATGTAAAGCAAAAACTCGGGAAAATATGGCTTGAGAGGAACCCAGGTTTTACCTTAACTATGTGGGATGTAAAGATTTTGGAAACTTCGGAAAAACAAGAAACTTCTAAAGTTTTACCTTAACTATGTGGGATGTAAAGTTTTCGGAGGCAAATCAGGCGGAGTTAGTGATATGCGTTTTACCTTAACTATGTGGGATGTAAAGATAACAGATGCGTTCATACAAGATAGTCGTTCAGAGTTTTACCTTAACTATGTGGGATGTAAAGTCAGTTATATCATAAAATCGATTCTGAAACGTTTTAGTTTTACCTTAACTATGTGGGATGTAAAGGCGAAGAAGGAAATCAAGAATGGAATTGATTTTGTGAGTTTTACCTTAACTATGTGGGATGTAAAGCAATTTATGGAATGAAATCTTGAAGCGATACGAAGTCAGTTTTACCTTAACTATGTGGGATGTAAAGAAAACTTTTCTTTTCTCCATTCACTGTGTACTTTCTGTTTTACCTTAACTATGTGGGATGTAAAGGGTGCTTATCTTTTACATAGGAAGATTCAGTTTGAAAGTTTTACCTTAACTATGTGGGATGTAAAGTGCGATGGATGCGTTGAGATATGCTGTTTATACACATGTTTTACCTTAACTATGTGGGATGTAAAGATTATTATGTGGGATTATATACTCTTCAGGTAACGAGGTTTTACCTTAACTATGTGGGATGTAAAGGCCTGTATGATTACCTTATTCGCATATACAAAATCGAAGTTTTACCTTAACTATGTGGGATGTAAAGATTACAATGACGTTTTGAGTATGAAAGAGAAAGCCGTTTTACCTTAACTATGTGGGATGTAAAGTGCACTTTTTCTCCTATTTGTTGCTCTGATATACTTTCTTGTTTTACCTTAACTATGTGGGATGTAAAGTCCGATGCAAACAAGATTGAAAATGCGCTTGGATACAAGTTTTACCTTAACTATGTGGGATGTAAAGGTATTCGCCTACCTTTTTAGGATACTTAATAAAGTAGTTTTACCTTAACTATGTGGGATGTAAAGTATAAACGCCATCATCGATATTGCAGAAAAAGAAGAAGTTTTACCTTAACTATGTGGGATGTAAAGGAACTATCACGCCCTACCCTTACACCTGTTGTCCCTGTTTTACCTTAACTATGTGGGATGTAAAGGAACTATCACGCCCTACCCTTACACCTGTTGTCCCTGTTTTACCTTAACTATGTGGGATGTAAAGTTCTGTGAGCCCTTGCACCCATCTACCAGCTTTTAGTTTTACCTTAACTATGTGGGATGTAAAGCGAAGGGGGCATATCGAACATCGGTAGCGACCTCATGTTTTACCTTAACTATGTGGGATGTAAAGGCCAGTGCAGGGCATGGATTGAATCTTCAAGATGGGGGTTTTACCTTAACTATGTGGGATGTAAAGACATTATTTCACCATCTCCATCAAAACCTTTATACTGGTTTTACCTTAACTATGTGGGATGTAAAGTAAAATATACGCCGAATACAACGTGTTACAGTCTATGTTTTACCTTAACTATGTGGGATGTAAAGAATATAATGACTTTATCTCAAGAACTGGATGCTATACGTTTTACCTTAACTATGTGGGATGTAAAGCCATTTGAGCATAATCACCCATAACCTCCATAACCGTTTTACCTTAACTATGTGGGATGTAAAGAAGAGTTAAAGAAATGTCTAGAAAACAAAATCTTTTGTTTTACCTTAACTATGTGGGATGTAAATCTTTCCGATATAGAAATACTCACAAAATATAAAAGTCAATACCTAGATGTACAAAAAAAGGAAAATAAAAATGTACAAAAAATAGAATTAAGAATTAGAAACATTTGAAAAGAAATCAAATTTTTCTTTTAGTCTGTAAGATTTGCCTTTTATTGAAATCACATGCGAATGATGCAAAAGTCTATCTAAAATAGCTTGAGCTAACATTGGAGTACCAAATATCTCTTTTGGAACATTCCCGTTTGCTTAAATACCGATATTAAACATTCAAATACATCTTTTTGTGTCTTTTCTTTTCTGTATTCAAAGTAACAGTATCTTGAGTATCCTAACTTGTAGCTAAATACATTGAATTCAAATTTTTCTCCTGTTTTCGAATATAGTTTTACATCTTCTTTCCAATCTCCATGAGGGGTGATTACGGAAACGTATGGGTTAGAAAAAGGAAAACCCGAGAATTTTATCTTTTAATAAATTCTTACATAAAAATTGCTTATCAATTTATATATTTTTTATTCAATTGACCTATAATAAGGGTAAAATCCCGGGGGATCAACAGAATAGTTATAAAAGACACAATATCGATAAAATGAATATTATAAGTCAATTTTACGTTAATTTAATAAATTTACTTGACAGTCATAAATTTTTATGATATAGTATTTATAGTAGTCTTATGCCTTTTTATCCTACCTATGAGGAATGGAAACGAGATAAAAGGTACTATGTGGGAATGGTATGAAAATACTTTTTATCCTACCTATAAGGAATGGAAACTACTTGATGAGCCTCAATCTATCCCTCCTGAATATTCTTTTTATCCTACCTATAAGGAATGGAAACGTGATATGCTATCATATACATAAGAAGCATACGATTTTCTTTTTATCCTACCTATGAGGAATGGAAGAGAGGGTAAAGGAAAGAAAAATTTGATTTTCTGGCTTACTTCATCGTAAATAAGATATCATTTCTAACTTAACTATAAGGAATAAAAACAATTCAATATATTTGTAAATATCTAAGTATTTATTTTCTTTTTAGTTTACATTTAAAAATGGAAGAAGTGTCAGGTAATGTAGACCAACTAATGGCATTCAGGATGCTTGCATACAAGGTAAGAATATGGGAGCAATATGTAAAAGAGCATAAAAAAGAATCTGAAAGAAAAGATTTCAAACTACCGATGATAATAGGGATAGTATTCTACGATGGAGAAAGAGAATGGACTTCACCAACAGATGTAAAAGAAAAGATAATAGATATTACAGCCATGAGAGAACACTCAATAAAAGCCAAGTATGAACTAATAAGTCTAAAAGCATTAGAACAAGAAACACTGTTAAAGATGAAGAATGCGCTTGGGATAATACTATTAACAGACAAGCCAGATTTAAGGGTAAAAAGCATAGAAGAACTAATAAGAATAATAAGCAAAGAGATAGTAGCAAACATGACAAAAGAAGAACAAGAAAAATTTGATAGACACAAGAATGCATTCATAGAACTATTCAAAAAAAGAGTTGGATTCAAAGAAGACATAGAAGAATTCAAAGAGATAGAAGAAATGGAGGTGCCAAAAATGTTTGACACGTTAGAAAAGATAGCTAAAAGAGATAGAGAAGAAGCAAAACTGGAAGGAGAGCTAGCAGGAAAGAAAGAATTTACTATTAAACTATTATCAAAAAAATTTGGTGTAAAACTAACTGAAGAATTAAAAGAAAAGATTAGAAACACAGATGAAAAAATGATAAATTACATAGGAGATAATCTATTAGAAATAACCATAGATGAATTAAAAGAAATTCTGAAATAAAAGTATAAGACATCTTGAATTGACCGTTAATTCCCCTTTTCGAAGGGGTATTTCACTTTCCGTATTAGATCGCAATAGATTGATTGTCATTGAAAGAGTGAATTGGTTGGATCATATTAATGTCATTGAAGTCAGAATTGTTTTTTCTTAATTGAATATTGTGTAATTTATTTGTGAGTTCGTTTATTTCGTTTCTTAATTTTACCATGTTTAGGTTATTGAATGTTTTAATTAGTATTTGTTTTTGATTTTCAGTAGAGAACCACTTTAAGGATATTTCAGATACTTGGTGTTTCTTTGAAAGTTTATATAAAGCCTCTTTTATTAGATGAATCTTGTTTGTTTTTTCCTTGCCTCCTTTAAAAAGAGTCAAATACTTACTTTTAGAAAATATCCATTTCTAAAGTCCCTATCTTAATTTTTTTAACTTTTTCGGTATTTGTACCGAAGGAGGGGGAGAGGGCTCCGCCCTGGACCCATTTTAAATTCAAAATTCCATTTTTAGAAAATTCTCATTTCTAAAGTCTCTATCTTAATTTTTTTAACTTTTTTGGTATTTGTACCGAAGGAGAAGAGGGCTCCGCCCTAGACCCATTTTAAATTCAAACGCTTACTTTTAGAAAATATCCATTTCTAAAGTCCCTATCTTAATTTTTTTAACTTTTTCGGTATTTGTACCGAAGGAGGGGGAGAGGGCTCCACCCTGGACCCATTTTAAATTCAAAATTCCATTTTTAGAAAATTTTCATTTCTGAAGTCCATAAAAGAGTCAAGGATATGATATCATTTCAAAGATATTTAATTATGATCTAACCAATTGCTTTCACGGACAAATAATATGATCGAATGCGTGTTTATGCAATAGTAACATAAGGTGATATAATATGGATTTAAAAATGATATGGGTTTATGTAAAGTATGCTTTAATCATATATTTAATATATGTAGTGGTATCTGGAGTTTTAATATTTGGAATTCAAAAGCCAAAAGATAGTAATTATCTATCTACTCATCCGGCAGATAGATTTTATGGGGAAGGTATTGGTCAGGATAGGGTGGCTCTTGTAGAAGATGGATATTAT
>Ga0208823_1002487_pt1 | contig 13794 bp, 15 predicted proteins | sample AD_UKC075_MetaG_FD_184440 | JGI IMG/M metagenome (GOLD analysis project Ga0208823, IMG submission 184440) | Active sludge microbial communities of municipal wastewater-treating anaerobic digesters from USA - AD_UKC075_MetaG (SPAdes) (version 2) | ecosystem: Engineered > Bioreactor > Anaerobic >... | reverse complement strand
GAAGGCTCGGTGGCTTCGCGGCGACGCCGGCACCGGGCTGCGCGCGCTCGGGGCGATCGCCCTTCCCGTATTGGCGGACGCGATCGAGCGCTCGATGTCGCTGGCCGCCGGCATGGAGTCGCGAGGTTTCGCCCGCACCCAGGGGCTCCCGGTCAAGCGCACGCTGCCGGTGATGCTGCTCTCGGTGATGGTCGCGACCCTGGGTGCGTTCCTGCTACTCAGCACCACTTTGTGGGAGCTGGCGGTGACCCTGCTCATCGTCGGCCTGGTGGGCACCGGGTTTGGGTTGCGCGCAGCCGGCACCCGGTTGCAGGTGACGCGCTACCGTCCGCATCCCTGGGGTTGGCGAGCCACCGGCGTGGCCGCGTCCGGCCTGCTGGCCGCGGCCGTGGTCATGGGGACGGGCTGGCTCGATCCGACCGGAGGGGGCCTCTGGCCGTCCACCGATCCGCTGGAGTGGCCAGAGTTGACCGCGCCGATGCTGCTGGCGATCGCTTTCGTGCTGGCGCCGCTACCGCTGACGATTCCGCGCCGGTTCGCAGCAGTGAGCAGCGTGCGCACCGATGTCCGGGTGCGTGGCTTGCGGGCAGTGAGCCGATCGTGATCACCTTCGAGAACGTCAGCGTCACCTACGCTGGGGCGGCTCGGCCGACCCTGCGTGATGTGAGCTTCACGCTGCCCGAGGGTGATCTTTGCCTGGTCGTCGGCACCACCGGGAGCGGAAAATCCACTCTGCTAGGGGCGATGAACGGGTTGGTGCCGCACTTCACCGGGGGCACCCTGCAGGGGCGGGTGGTGGTTGGCGGTCGGGACACCGCGCGCTACCGGCCGCGCGACCTGGCGGACGTGGTGGGCTACGTCGGTCAGGATCCGCTGCGCGGCTTCGTCACCGACACCGTCGAGGACGAGATCGCCTACGGCATGGAGCAACTCGGCGTCGACCCGGTGGCCATGCGCAAGCGCGTCGAGGAGACCCTCGACGTCATGGGCATCGCCGACCTGCGCCGGCGTCCGCTGATCGAGCTTTCCGGAGGTCAGCAGCAGCGGGTCGCGATCGCGTCCGTACTGGCGGCGCATCCGAAGGTGCTGGTGCTGGACGAGCCCACCTCCGCGCTCGACCCCACCGCAGCCCAGGACGTGCTCTCGGCCATCTCAACTCTGGTGCACGAAGTCGGGCTGACCGTGGTCCTCGCCGAGCACCGGCTGGAGCGGGTGATGCATGCTGCGGACTCGATGATCTGGCTGCCCGGGGACGGTACCGCTCAACTCGGCAGCCCGGCCGCTGTGCTCAGCAGCGCCGACGTCACTCCCCCGCTGGCCGCACTGGCCCGGACCCTGAGCTGGGCCGAGGTGCCGTTGAGCGTCCGCGAGGCTAGGCGAAAGGTGCAGGCGCTTGGACTGTCGCTGGCCGCACCCGCAACTGAGCCGGCTGCTGCCAGCGACGACCAGCCGGCGTTGACCGCACGCGACGTGGAGGTTCGCTACGGCGAGATCAGCGCCGTCCGCGGGGTCGACCTCGACCTGCATGGCGGCGACGTGACCGCGCTGCTCGGCCGCAATGGTTCCGGCAAGTCGTCGCTGCTCTGGGCGCTTCAGGGGGCCCTGAGCTGCGCCGGCGAGATCCGGGTGGGTGCGGCCGACCCGAGGAAGCTGTCCGCGGCGGACGCGCGACGCGTGGTCACCCTGGTGCCGCAGACCGCAGCCGATCTGCTCTACCTGCCGAGCGTGGCCGCCGAATGCGAGCAGGCCGACCGGGAGAGCTCGGCGGAGGCAGGCACGGCGCGAGCGATCCTGCGGCGGCTCGGTGCGGACGTGGCGGACGACCACGACCCGCGCGACCTGTCCGAAGGCCAACGGTTGGCCCTGGTCCTGGCGATTCAGCTCACCGCCCGACCGCAGGTGCTGCTGCTGGACGAGCCCACCCGCGGGCTCGACTACCAGTCGAAGGCGCAACTCCACGGCATCATCGATGCGCTGGCCGCGTCCGGGGTGGCGGTGCTGATCAGCACTCACGACGTGGAGTTCGCCGCCCTGGCCAGCCGCAAGCTGCTGCTGATGGCCGACGGTGAGGTGATCGCGTCCGGCTCGACCAGCGACCTGCTCACTTCGTCACCGGCCTATGCGCCGCAGATGGCCAAGGTGTTCGCGCCCGTCCCGGTGCTCACCCCCCAAGACGTAGCCAAGGGGCTGGCATGACCAACGTCCGCTCCCTGAACGCACCCACCGACGACTTTGCTCCCGAAAGGGACCCGCGCTCCCGAATTATCGGGAGCGGGAGTCCCATTCGGGAGCAAAGTTCGAGCAGGGCGAGCACGGGACGGGTCAGCGCGGCCTTGATTGTGGCGATGGTGGTGGGCGCGGTGGCGTTCAGCTGGCCGCTGTTCCTCAGCCACACCTCGGCGATGTCGGCGGCCCAGGCACCGATCGTGTTCGCCGTGGTGCTGCCGCTGGTGTTGGCGGTTGTGCTCACCGAGCTCACCGGCGGACGCATGGACGCCAAGGCGCTGGCCATGCTCGGCGTCCTGGCCGCGGTCGGGACGATCCTGCGTCCGCTGAGCGCAGGGACGGCCGGCTTCGAGCTGATCTTCTTCCTAATGATCCTTGCCGGACGCGTGTTCGGGCCCGGCTTCGGCTTCGCGCTCGGCTCGATCACGCTGTTCACCTCGGCGCTGATCACCTCCGGCGTGGGGCCGTGGCTGCCGTTCCAGATGCTCAGCGCCGGCTTCGTCGGCTTGTTCGCCGGACTGCTGCCGAAGGCGTCCGGGAGGATCGAGATCGGGCTGCTGGCCGCGTACGGCATGGTCTCGGCTTTCGCCTACGGCTGGTTGATGGACTTCTCGTTCTGGCCGTTCGCGATCGGCGACGGCACCCAGCTCTCTTTCAACCCGGACGCGTCCCCGCTGGAAAACCTGCACCGTTTCGTCCTGTTCAACCTGGCGACGTCGATGGGCTGGAACCTGGGCCGGGCGCTGACTAACGCGGTGCTGATCACCCTGCTCGGCGTCCCGCTGCTGCGGCTGCTGCGCCGAGCCGCAAGACAGGCAAACTTCGTACCGGTGAGTTTGGGTTCGACACTGGCGGAATAGGGCAAGTTAAGGGCAGGTTGGACCTGACAAGCAAAGTACCGACGAAGGGAAATCCCATGGCCTACACGCTGCCCGATCTCGACTACGACTACGGCGCCCTCGCACCGCACATCTCGGCCGACATCATGGAGTTGCACCACAGCAAGCACCACGCCGCCTACGTGGCCGGCGCGAACACGGCGCTGGAGAAGCTGGCGGAGGCCCGCGAGAAGAGCGACTTCGCGAGCGTGCCGAAGCTGGAGAAGGATCTCGCCTTCCACCTCGGTGGGCACATCAACCACTCGGTCTTCTGGAAGAACATGTCCCCCGACGGCGGCGGCGAGCCGACCGGCGAGGTCGCGTCCGCGATCGACGAGTTCTTCGGTGGCTTCGAAGGGTTCAAGGGCCAGTTCGAGGCCGCGGCAAACTCGCTGCAGGGGTCGGGCTGGGCGATGCTGGTCTGGGACACCCTCGGCCAGCGGCTGAACATCAACCAGCTCTACGACCAGCAGAACAACCTGCCGGTCGGCCAGCTGCCGGTGCTGCAGCTCGACATGTGGGAGCACGCCTTCTACCTGCAGTACAAGAACGTGAAGGCCGACTACGTGAAGGCATGGTGGAACGTCGTCAACTGGACCGACGTCGCCGACCGCCTGGCAAAGAGCCGCGCCGTCGTCATCTTCTGACCTGAATCAACGGCCCCCCGAGGGCAAATCCTGAGAGAACTTGACCCATCTCTCAGGTTGAGGCAGACTTTTCTCAGGAAACTGCTCGTCAACCCTCGGGGGACTTCGTTTTGAACAAGGCAATCACCGCAGCGGCGCTATCCGCGACGCTCCTGATTGGTGGCGCCACCATCGCCACCGGCCTGCACAAGGACGTCCGCGTGAGCGTCGATGGCGAGTCGCTGCCCGGCGGCGCGTTCGCCCTCACTGTGGGCGACCTACTGGCCGCGAAGGGCATCACCCTGACCGCAGGCGACGAGGTCAGCCCATCCGTCGACACGGCAATCAGCGATGGCGACGCGGTCGACGTCCGTTTCAACAAGCCGGTCACCCTCACGGTGGACGGCACCGAGCGTCGGTTCTTCACCACCGCAACCACCCTGGACGCCGCACTCACCAGCGCCGCACTGCAGGGTGAGCTCACCGGGTCGGAGATGTCGGCACTGCCCACCGCCCCGGTGCCGCGCGACGGTCTCGAGGTCACCGTGAGTACGCCCAAGCAGGTCACCCTCGAGGTGCGCGGCAAGGAGACTGAGCTCACCACCACCGCAGCCTCGGTCGCCGAACTTCTCGCCGAGCGCAATCTGATGGCGGACGCGGACGACAAGCTCTCCCCCGCCGGCGACGCTGCGATCACCGACGGCCAAAAGATCACCCTCGACCGGGTCGAGGTATCCACGAAGGTCAAGACGGAGCCAGTCAAGTTCGACACCGTCGAGAAGAAGGATTCCAGCCTCTGGAAGGGTGAGTCCCGCATCGTCACCGCCGGCAAGGTCGGTTTGGCGAAGCGCACGTACGCCATCACCGAGGTGAACGGCGAAGTGACCGAGAAAAAGGTCGTCAACGAAGATGTGCTGACCAAGCCGGTCGACCAGGTGCGGAAGGTCGGCACCAAGGTGTCCGCCAACGGTGTAGGCATCAACCTTGCCCGCGCCGCGATGTGGGATCGCATCGCCAGGTGCGAATCCGGCAACAACTGGAGCATCAACACCGGCAACGGCTACTACGGCGGCCTCCAGTTCAATCGCGCGTCCTGGAACGCCAACGGCGGACGCGACTTCGCGGCCCTGCCACACCAGGCCAGTCGCGCCGAACAGATCACCGTAGCCAACCGCTACTACGCGAAGGCCGGTACCCGGCCCTGGAGCTGTGCCTGAACCAGCCTGAGTATGCCTGCCCGCCCCCATGATCCGCGGCCCTGCAACCTTCCCCTCCCCCGGCCCCTGGTTGCAGGGCCGTGACAACTTCATGGCCACACAAACCTGAGAAACCATTGACTATCTTCTCAGCGTCAGCCAAGCTTTTTCTCAGTAACCCGACCCGCCGGGACGCCCGGCCTGGAGGAACTCCGATGAAGATCATCGCCACCGCACTCTTGACCCTGGCATTGCTAGCCGGCGGCGCGCCGACCGTCGAGGCCGTCGCGGCGCCCGCTGAACCAGCGGCAAGCGCGTCCCAGGCGCCCGCGGTGTCCGTCCCGGCGAAGCCGAAGAAGGTCACGATCAAGGACGGCGCCGAGAAGAAGCGCAAGGTGGAGACCACCACAGCCACAGTCGGCGATCTGCTCACCGAGCTGGGCATCACCCTTGGTGAGCATGATTTGGTCAAGCCCGCCGTGACGAAGAAGCTCAAGCGCCACACCAAGGTACGGATCTACCGCATCACGGTGTCCACCAGCGTCGTGACCGAAGCCGTGCCGTTCAAGGTCGAGAAGGTCAAGAACCCGGAACTGGCACGCGGCGTGAAGAACGTCCTGGTCGCCGGCGTCCCCGGTTCGGCCGAGCGCACCTATCAGGTCACCACGGTGAACGGGGAGGTGCTGAAGAAGAAGCAACTGCTGGCCGAGACCGTCCTCCTGGCGCCGGTGACCCAGGTCGTCGAGGTCGGCACCAAGGGCAAGGCGCTCAATCTGGCCCGACTGAAGCTGTGGAACAAGATCGCCAAGTGCGAGTCCGGCGGCCGCTGGAACATCAAAACCGGCAACGGCTACTACGGCGGACTGCAGTTCAATCTGGCCACCTGGCGCAGCGTCGGCGGACGCGATTTCGCGTCCCACCCACACAAGGCCAGCAAGGCCGAGCAGATCACCGTGGCCAACCGGCTGTACGCAAAGCGTGGTAGCCGCCCTTGGGGTGGCTGCGCATAGACTTGAACCACCCGACGACGGCCCTGCGACTCCCCTCCCCTCACTTCAGCCGCAGGGCCGTTCTTCGTCCCCGGACGCACTGCTAGCCTCGTCCGCATGCTTCTGTCCGACCGTGACATTCGTGCCCAGATCGATGCCGGACGGGTCGTCCTTGATCCCTGGGACGCTTCGATGGTGCAGCCGTCCAGTGTGGACGTCCGCCTGGACCGGAACTTTGGCATCTTCGAGAACCACCGCTACCTGTTCATCGACCCGGCCGCGGACCAGCCCGACCTGACCCGCGAGGTGGCCACGTCCGGCGACGAGCCGTTCGTGCTGCATCCCGGCGAGTTCGTGCTCGGGGCCACCTACGAGCACATCACCTTGCCGGACGACGTCGCCGCCCGTCTGGAGGGCAAGTCCAGCCTCGGCCGGCTCGGCCTGCTCACCCACTCCACGGCGGGCTTCATCGACCCCGGCTTCAGCGGCCACGTGACCCTGGAGCTCTCGAACGTGGCCACCCTGCCGATCAAGCTCTACCCGGGCATGAAGATCGGTCAGCTGTGCTTCTTCCAACTCAGCTCGCCGGCCGAGCACCCCTACGGCAGCGCCGCCGCCGGCTCGCACTACCAGGGCCAGCGCGGACCGACGCCCAGCCTCTCGCACCTCGGCTTCAGCCGGACGCAGCTGCCGTCCTGATCCTTCGCTGCCGTCCTGAGCCCGAGATCAAGGCACCCTGGTCGCCGAGAACCAGCCACCGGTCCCGAGAACCAGCCACAGGTGCTGGCGTTGAACAACGCAGGCTGGCGTTCGCTGGTGAACCCTGCCCGCCGCCCACCGCTTGATCCGTCGCAAACGCAAGCACCGCCCGCCCCCAGAGCTGGGGACGGGCGGTGCTTGCGTTCTGCGGCTCAGGCCTTTTCAGCCTTACCGGCCAGCACGTTGACGAAGCCGGCGGCTTCAGCGGCCTCGACCGAGTTGAACCAGACCTCGGCTTCGGTCTGGCCGTACCACTGCGACTCGGGGGTGTGGAACTTCATCGAGTCCCGGTTGCCCTTGATGTCGTAGCCGGCCGGCGGCTCGGTGCCCACGTAGGAGCCCTCGCCGAACTCGGCGGCGTCCGCAGCCTCGGCGTCCACCGCACCAGCGGCGGTCACGTCGACCTCGCCGATCGCGTCCGCACCATCGGCGGCCTCGGCCTCGGTGGGCACTTCCTCGACCTCGGCAGCAGCGGCCTTCTTCGCCGGGGCCTTCTTGGTGGCAGCCTTCGGCTCGGCCTTGGCGGGCTCGGCCTTCTTGGCGGCGCCCTTGGCCTTGGCCTTGCGGGACTCCTCGACGGTCTCGGTGACGAGCTCGATCACGGCCATCGGCGCGTTGTCACCCTTGCGGGGGCCGATCTTCGTGATCCGGGTGTAGCCACCCTCGCGCTCGGCGACCTTCGGGGCGATCTCGGTGAACAGCACGTGCACCACACCCTTGTCGGTGATGGTCTGCAGCACGATCCGGCGGTTGTGCAGGTCGCCCCGCTTCGCCTTGCTGATCAGCCGCTCGGCCAGCGGCTGGACCCGCTTGGCCTTGGCCTCGGTCGTCGTGATCTTGCCATGCTGGAACAACTGCGTGGCCAGGTTGGCCAGGATGATCCGCTGGTGTGCCGGGCTACCGCCGAAGCGGGGGCCCTTAGTCGGCTTGGGCATGGTTCGTTGTCTCCTGTATGGCTATGGATCAGTACGAGTCGTCGTAGTCGACGTCGGTGTCGTAGTTGGACAGTGCGCTCAGCGGGTCGAAGCCCGGGGAGCTGTCCTTGAGCGAGAGGCCCATCTCGTGCAGGCGCAGCTTGACCTCTTCGATCGACTTCGAGCCGAAGTTGCGGATGTCGAGCAGGTCCTGCTCCGAGCGCGAGACCAGCTCGCTCACGGTGTGGATCCCCTCGCGCTTGAGGCAGTTGTACGAGCGCATCGTGAGCTTCAGCTCCTCGACCGGCAGGGCCAGGTCGGCAGCCAGCTGCTCGTCCACCGGGGACGGACCGATCTCGATGCCCTCGGCGTCCACGTTCAGCTCGCGGGCCAGGCCGAAAAGTTCGACCAGGGTCTTGCCGGCGGACGCCATCGCGTCCCGCGGCTTCATCGAGGCCTTGGTCTCGACGTCCACGATCAGCTTGTCGAAGTCCGTCCGCTGCTCGACGCGGGTCGCCTCGACCCGGTAGGTGACCTTCAGCACCGGGGAATAGACCGAGTCAACCGGGATGCGGCCGATCTCGGCGTCCGGGTTCTTGTTCTGGACGGCGGACACGTAGCCACGGCCACGCTCGACGACCAGTTCCATCTCGATCTTGCCGGAGTCGTTCAGGGTCGCGATGTGCAGCTCGGGGTTGTGCACCTCGACGCCCGCCGGCGGGGCGATGTCGGCAGCGGTGACCGCGCCGGCGCCAGCCTTGCGCAGGTACATCACCACCGGCTCGTCCTCCTCGGAGGAGAGCACCAGCGACTTCAGGTTCAGGATGATCTCGGTGACGTCCTCGACCACCCCGGGGATGGTGGAGAACTCGTGCTGGTTGCCCTCGATCTTGATGCTGGTCACGGCCGCGCCCGGAATGGACGACAGCAGCGTGCGCCGCATCGAGTTGCCAAGGGTGTAGCCGAAGCCGGGCTCCAGCGGTTCGATGACGAACCGGGAGCGGAACTCGTCGACGACCTCTTCGGTAAGGATCGGACGCTGTGCGATGAGCATTCTTGGTTTCTTCCTCTCCACCGCCCGCTATTTGACGGTGACTGATTCTCCGGGAACCGCCCGGCCGGTTGTTGAGACCGAGCCTGGTGAAGGGCTTCTTGCCCCTCACCAGGCCCGGTTCAGCTCACTTCGAGTAGAGCTCGACGATCAGCTGCTCGCTGACGTCGATGACGATCTGCTCGCGGACGGGCAGCTGGTGCACCAGGATCCGGCCCTTGTTGGGACGGACGGTCAGCCAGCCCGGCACCACCTTGTCGTTGTGGGTCTCGCGAGCCACGACGAGCGGGTACAGGTTCAGCGACTTTTCCTTGACGTCGATGACGTCGTAGGCGCTCACCCGGTAGCTCGGCACGTTCACCTTCTTGCCGTTGACCGTGAAGTGGCCGTGGACGACCAGCTGGCGGGCCTGGCGCCGGGTGGTCGCGAGACCGGCCCGGTAGATGACGTTGTCGAGACGGGACTCGAGGATGATCAGCAGGTTGTCACCGGTCTTGCCGGAGAGGCGCTGGGCCTCCTCGTAGTAGCGACGGAACTGCTTCTCGAGCACGCCATAGGCGAAACGGGCCTTCTGCTTCTCGCGGAGCTGCAGCAGGTACTCGCTCTCCTTGGTGCGGCCTCGGCCGTGCATGCCCGGGGGGTACGGACGGTGCTCGAAGGCCTTGTCGTTGCCCACCAGGTCGGTGCCGAGCCGGCGGGACTTCTTCGTGATCGGTCCGGTGTAACGGGCCATGTTCTATCTCCTCTTCGGCTCTGGGCTCAGACGCGGCGGCGCTTGGGCGGACGGCAACCGTTGTGCGGCACCGGGGTCACATCGGAGATCGGACCGATCTCCAGACCGACGGCACCGAGCGAACGGATCGCGGTCTCGCGGCCGGAGCCGGGACCCTTGACGAAGACGTCCACGCGCTTCATGCCGTGCTCCATGGCGCGGCGACCCGCGGCCTCGGCGGCCATCTGGGCGGCGAACGGGGTGGACTTACGCGAGCCCTTGAAGCCGACGGTGCCGGCAGAGGCCCATGAGATCACCGCACCGGTGGGATCGGTGATCGAGATGATCGTGTTGTTGAACGTGCTCTTGATGTGCGCCTGACCGGCGACCACGTTCTTCTTTTCCTTACGACGCAGCTTGCTCTTCGCGGCCTTCTGGCTCGCGGTACGGCCTGCAGTAGCCAATTCAGTTACTCCTGGATCCTTGTCCTAGGCCGCGCGTCAGCGCGCCTTCTTCTTTCCGGCGACAGCCTTCTTCTTGCCCTTGCGGGTGCGGGCGTTCGTCCGGGTGCGCTGACCGCGGACGGGGAGGCCCATGCGATGACGACGGCCCTGGTAGGAGCCGATCTCGATCTTGCGACGGATGTCGGCGGCAACGCTGCGGCGCAGGTCACCCTCGGTCTCGTAGTTCGCTTCGAGATGGTCGCGCAGGGCAACCAGCTGATCGTCGGTGAGTTGGTGGACACGGATGTCGCCACTGATGCCAGTGGCGGCCAAGGTCTCCTTGGCGCGGGTACGGCCGATGCCGTAGATGTAGGTGAGGGCGATCTCGAGGCGCTTCTCGCGCGGCAGGTCGACCCCGATAAGGCGTGCCATCAGGCGGTTACCTTTCAATAATCCGAGCCGGTTCCCCGACTCGCGAAGGTGTCTGGCGTGATGCGTCCCCTTGCCGCCTGGCATGGGCCCCGGCCTTCGTCCGGGGGTGGCATCGACGAGCTCGTCGGCGATGGTGCGATCACGTTTGCGGAGTATTCAGTTGTGGGTGTTCCGCGTCCCGCGCTGGACGGGCCGAGTAGTACTCAGCCCTGGCGCTGCTTGTGGCGCGGGTTTTCGCAGATCACCATCACGCGACCGTGCCGGCGGATCACCTTGCACTTGTCACAGATCTTCTTGACGCTCGGCTGAACCTTCATCGAGCAACTTTCTGACTCATCGCCGGACGCAGGGGTGCCCCTCGCTTGGACTCGGGGACCACTGGATCGACTGGTGGTGGATTCTTGCGGACTTGCCTACCGGTGCCGGAACACGATGCGACCACGGCTCAGGTCATAGGGAGAGAGCTCGACGACCACTCGGTCGGCCGGGATGATGCGGATGTAGTGCTGCCGCATCTTGCCGCTGATGGTCGCCAGAACCCGGTGTCCGTTGGCCAGTTCCACGCGGAACATGGCATTCGGCAGGGCTTCGACGACGGTTCCCTCCAGTTCGAGGGCGCCTTCTTTCTTCGCCATTACTCCCAATCGTTGCTGTGTGTGGGCGCACGCGCGTGCAAGCACAGGTCGTGCAAGGGTCAATCGTACGGCAGGAGCGCTAGTCGCCCCAAATCGCGGCGACAGCTCGGCTGCGACGCAGAACGCGTCCGATTGTCGCCGACACGCGGGTCGAACCGAAAACTGCACCCAGCAGACGCGATTCGCGCCGTTGCGACGCCTTCTTTATACCTAGTGACACGATGCCTTGGATTACGATACCTTGGTATTCGAGGCAAAGGAGTCGCGGTGGCTATCGACAAGCAGCTATTGAAGGGGACCATCCCCCTGCTGGTGCTGCACCTGATCAGCCAGGGCGAGATGTACGGCTACCAGCTGATCCGCTCCCTCAACGACGCGTCCGCGGGCGAGTTCAAGTTCTCCGAGGGGACCCTGTATCCAGTGCTGCACGCCCTCGAGCGGGACGGCCAACTGCGCGCCTACTGGCGGGTCGCCGACACCGGACGCAAACGCAAGTACTACGCCATCACCGCTGCCGGCGTCCGCTCACTCTCCCGGCGGACCGCCGAATGGCGGACGTTCGCCGGCGCGATCGAGGCGGTCCTCAGCGAGGAGATCCCCCATGACGCAACCAATCGGAGGAACTGAACATGAACCGCGTGCTATCCAGCTGGCCGTACGTCCTGTTCGTCGCGTTGTGCTGGCTGAGCTGGGAACTGATCGGGGTGCTCGAGTTCCCGGGCATGGACTCCGCGCAGCAGAAGAGTCTCTTCCTCACCATTTCGCTCTTCGTCTATCCCGTGCTGCTGTTCCTTGCGGGCACCGCGCTCGGCTACCGCCGCGGCTATGACTGGGTCACCGTCCTGGCCTGCCTGGTGGTGTTCATCGTGTGTCAGGTGTTCAGCTCGGCAGTGAAGGCCTACCCGCTTTCGATCGGCGACCTGGCCACCTTCAGCGCGTACTACCTGATCCCCGCCCACCTCGGCATCGCCGCCGGGCTGGGCATCCGCGCCGTCCAGCGACGGAATGCGCAACCCAAGGAGTGACCATGCCCGAGGTGCCCGAACTACATGCCTTCGCCAGTCGAGCCACGGCGGGCATCGCCGCCCCGGCTGAGCGGGCCGGCGCCACGTCCGAGCTGTATGAGCATGCCCTCAGCGCCTACGAGGAACACCGCGCGTCCGGGTTGGCGCACGACGATGCGGTCCAGGCCGCGCTCACGCAACTCGGCGAACCGTCCGAGTACCGCAAGGACTTCGCGAGAGCGCATCGGGCGCGACTCACCCCGCGAACCGTGCTGCTGATCGGCGGTGCGGCGATCGTCTTCATGATCCTGCTCTGGGCGTTCTTCGCGCTGATCTTCGGGGTGGCGTCCTGAGGGATGCGCACCCCGGCAGGTGTGCGAACCTGTTCCAACTCCCGGCTGCGGTTGGGCTGGCGGCGTAGACTTGTCCGTCGCGCACCTAAGCCGTGAGGAAACCAAGTGGATTCTGTTGGGACACCCCCCACCACTCTCGAAAGGGAACTGGCGGTCGAACAGGCACACGTCGATCTCGTCTACCGGCACTTGGCGAAGGCCGCCAAGTCGGCCCGCAAGGTCGCGTCCCAGGGCCGCAAGATCTATCGCTCCGACCGTGAGACCTGGGTGCGGGAGGAGGACGGCACCGCGCTCTTCGAGCGGGACGCGTTCGCCTTCCAGGCCGCCCGCCGGCTCGCCGTCCTGGACGCGGAGCATGAGGGTCTGGTCTTCGGCCGGCTCGACCACAACGATGGCGAGATCCGCTACATCGGACGCATCGGCGTCCGCGACGACGAGTACGAGCCGCTGGTGATCGACTGGCGTGCCCGCGCCGCCGAACCGTTCTACCGCGCTACTGCGACCGACCCGATGGACGTGGTGCGCCGACGCGTCCTCCGTTGTCGCAACGACATCGTGGTGGGCATCGAGGACGACCTGCTGGACAGCTCCCACTCCCACGACGACCTGGTGATCGTCGGCGAGGGCGCCCTGATGGCGGCGTTGAAGCGGGCGCGCGGCCACAAGATGCGCGACATCGTGGCCACGATCCAGGCCGAGCAGGACGAGGCGATCCGCGCCGATTACCCGGGCGTGACCGTGATCTCCGGTGGTCCGGGCACCGGCAAGACGGTGGTCGCGTTGCACCGGGCCGCCTACCTGCTCTACTCGAACCGGCGCCGCTTCGAACGCGGCGGCATCCTGGTGATCGGGCCGAGCAGCCTGTTCATGAACTACATCGAGCGGGTGCTGCCGTCCCTGGGCGAAGACTCGGTGACCCTGCGGCCGATCGGCGGCGTCGCGGTGGACACCCTCGGCTTCACGGCCGCCCGAATCGACTCCGCCCCCGCGGCCACCGTCAAGGGCAGCCTGCGGATGGTGTCGCTGCTGAAGCGCCTGGTGAACCTGCCGTGGCTCGATCCGATGCACGAGCAGGCGCCACTGCGGGTGACCGTCAAGGGCGAGGTGCTCAGCCTGTCGGAGACCTCGCTGTCGCGCATCCGGCGGGACGTGCTCACCCGAACCAAGGCGAACGCCGGCCGCGCCCAGGCCGAAGCCGCAGTGATGGACGCGCTATACGCGCAGCTGCCCGCAGAACTGGAGATGGACCAGGACACGATGACCGAACTGGTCAGCGATTCCGCCGCCTATCGGATGTTCCTGCAGGCGTGGTGGCCGGATCTGACCGCGACGGACGTGCTGCGCCGGCTCGCGTCCGAGCGGATCGTCGGCCGGGTGAGCGAGGGCATCCTGGACGCTGTCGAGCAGGCCGAGCTGGCTGCGTCCTTTTCGTTCGAGGATTGGTCGGTCGCCGACGTCGCGCTACTGGACGAACTGGTGGCGATGCTCGGCCCGGTCGCCCACGACGAGACCGAAGAGCCCCTGGTGTTCCTGCCGGACGGCACCGAGATCAACGAAGTGGTGACCACCGCCGACC
>Ga0208823_1002486_pt1 | contig 13798 bp, 9 predicted proteins | sample AD_UKC075_MetaG_FD_184440 | JGI IMG/M metagenome (GOLD analysis project Ga0208823, IMG submission 184440) | Active sludge microbial communities of municipal wastewater-treating anaerobic digesters from USA - AD_UKC075_MetaG (SPAdes) (version 2) | ecosystem: Engineered > Bioreactor > Anaerobic >... | reverse complement strand
CCATTCAAAGCGTAACCTGTGGGCGGAGCCGGCGTCATAGCAGCGCTCCAGGTGAAGGAGGAGCTCTCCATGCCTAGCGGCCGCAGGATTTCCGTCTCCATGTACTCCGCAAAATCCCGCCCCGTCACCTCCTCTATGAGCAGTTCCAAAAGATTGTAACCGGTGTTCGAATAGGAAAATGCGGTCCCTGGTTGTCTGACTAAGACAACTTCCTGGGTCAGTTTTTCCTGGAGAGTGGGCATTTCTTCTGTAGGTGAGTAAATGGTAAACACGTCTCCAAGCGGCAAGCCGGCCGTGTGGCTGAGCAGGCGGCGAATTGTGATCTCTTCTACGGGAAAATCGGATGGAGGGAGACTGAAGTCCTTGAGGTATCTTGCCATCGGGGCATCGAGGTCGATAAGTCTTTGCTCATAAAGGCTTAATACACCCCAGGCGGTGACCGACTTAGAAATCGACTGCACCCGCATGGGCGTGTCCACAGTCAGCACCCTGCCGCTTTCCAGATCGGCGTAGCCAAAAGCGTCCGCCCACACGATTTGCCCATCTTGGACGAGAGCTAGACTGACCCCTGGAATCTGGTGCTTTTCCATCAAGAAGAGCAGGCGCTCTTCCAGATGGAGCACGAAGCGATCCACGTCATCCCGGGGGATCCTTCCGCTCCACTGCAGGCCGCCCGTTCTCGCGGTTATGAGCAGAAAAAGGAGTAGCGACAGGATCACCAACCACAGCCATCTTCTGCACCCAGTTATTCCTCTCATAGAGCAAGCCTTCTCTCTTGTTGGGTTAGGAGCGTCAATCACCCGCTGATCGCTAGGTGCTTGGAATCGCCTAGGCAACCCCATGATTGTGTTCCTGTCGCATCAGTAACGACTGTCGCGGCTAGGTCAATAAGGGGGTGGCTTGACTAGGAATCCTCACCTGTCGTTTCCTTTAGTGGGTCAAACAGGGGAGCGAAATCAGGGTTCTCAGTGATCAGGCGCCGGAACAGGTGAGATCCGATCTTCGTGCTCGGGTCTACTTGTTTCTCCAGTGAAGCTGCCACCTCTTCCGTTGTGAACCGCTCAGGATGACGGCAGTAGCATTCACAGAAGCTGTAGATGCTCTGTACCAGATCCAAGTCCCGCGCTACCCTGGCATTGATATTCTGACCATCGCAGTATCGAGCCCAGAGGTCATAGTAGTACATGAGATTGGCAACGTCCGGATAGCTGCCTTTTAGGAACAACCTGCGCATAGCATCGTTTTGCTTCTGTAGATCGTCTGTGGGTTCAGAGGAGTCCCCTTGGGGAGCGAGTTCCACCTCGGCTAGGTTCTGAATCAGCAGCATGTCCAAAACTTCCCGCTTGTCATACCCATCAGGGTGATCTTCGGGCAGGAAGAGCATGGCCATGAGCCAGGTACTAAAGGTGTGTTCAGATACACTCTCTGCATCCGCAGTACCCCTCTGGGCCCAGCAGCGGCTTTTGATCCGTTTCAACTTGTTGTACTTGTTGAAAAGCACGGGCATGATGTCGAAAGACTGGGTGCGCAAATAGCCTTCAAAGTCTTCCTCAACCGACTGCAAATAGGCCATTACCTTGTCGGAGGTTATATGAGTAGATTCCGGGTCTCTCGTCCGGAAGTCCCTGATATACTCCAGGGACTTTTCAACATAGGGGCGTAAGTCGAAATCCGATGCAGCCGCGCTTCTTTGTATCCCTGCCTGCAGCAGCGTCAGCATTGCAATCAGGTAGAGTCCGGAAAATGGCGACATCAAAGCGTTGGTTCCGAGCAGCTCATAAAAGCCGTCCAGTATCTCGATTGTATCCTGCAGATGTTTTTGCTCCAGATCTGCGATGGATTCGGTTGGCGAAGGCTGCAGATGGTGGCTCACTCGAACTCCATCTTCGTCGTAAGGGTCCTCTCCTGCCGGTTGAGCGGAGTACGTGTCACGGAGATCGATCTGGTTCCACAAGTAATCCTGGCCGTAGAACTCAATGGTCGCGCCTCGGTTCACCGCATTGGCGATGTCATTTCCCACTACGATGGACGCATATTCGTCGATGAGATCTGCCTGCTCTAACCGGATCAAAGAGTCGCAGATGGCCCGGAACAGGAGGTGATTGTCCACATTCTCCTGGGTATCCTGGTTATTGTCCTTCACAATGTTGATCAGCTGGTCGTGTTCACCACGGAGAAACTCAACCGCTTCGCTGGCTAGATTCTCATAGGTAATCCAGCCCAGCATGAAGGCGCCGTTAGTTTTCTGCCGCAAACCCAGATCGTTGTAGTTTTCAACGACCAGATGGAGCAGAGCATCCTGTGCAGGATAGTTGCCCCGCAAGGAATGGACGAGAAATGCTCCGACTTCAGAACTGAGCACCAGGTTGAGGAAGGAATAGTCACCGTGTTCTATGCAGTTCATAATGTGATGAGCGATGAGGAAGATGGGGTAATGGGTGGACGTCCACATTGTCCATCCGGCTACGTTCATGCTATACCATGGGCTTTGCAGATCAAGCCGCCCGCTAGAAACATAGCGGTAGAGCTCAGCGGCGACGCTGTTCAAGACATCTTCATCGCCGTAAAAATCAGATAGTGCAAGCCTCTTGTAGCGTTCTAGCATCCGGTGCGCCGCCATGCCCCAGTTGGTCACAAGTACTATTGCTCCGAAATGAACAGCGAAGATGTCGATACAGTTTAGTTCATACCCCTCCAAGATCTCATATACAGCGCCTCCTTCCACCTGGTACCCCAGTTTTGTGGCGACCAGGTTTATGAACCTAACGCACGCCTTTTTGTCTTCCATGGGAACTGGCTTGAAAATGAAGCCACAATTCTCTTCCTCGCGCAGGATGCGAGCGGCGATCCTTTGACCATCATCCCACATGTCCTCTTTTCCCACCTCTACTGCCGTGAGGCGGTTGTACGGCGCGAAAGGTTTCCAGATCTCGGCCACCACTTTTTCAGGTGGCACCACGGATAAATAGCGGTTGCTGACTCCATCCATGAGTAAGACCGGCTTTACCTCAGGGTGCGCTGCCAGGTACTGGAAGTAGGCCTCAAACTCTTCTACGAAGATCTCCCTCATCTGGGCATAAACATCACCGGAACGGCCGCAGAGTACTTTGTCCCAGTAACCGATGGAGAACACAAAGGGTAGATAGTTGCTCTGCCCGTTCTCGAAATTGGCCAACATTTTTTCTAGAACCAGCTGCAGCAGCAGATTCTTGGCACTTCCCGGACGGCCCACTACTGAAATGAGGCGGCCGCTGCCGCGGGACAGAACCTCAACGGCCAGCCCAACACAATCCCCATCGCGTCTCGTTGCCCCATCGGGAATCCTGCTGAAGAAGGACAGCGTCTGTGCAAACAGTTCTTGGGCTAACGATTCGAACTCAGCGTAACTGGCTTCATCAGACAACTCCATAAACGGGTTATACAGATACTTCCGGCCCTTAGCGCGGATCACCGCAGCTATTTCCGCTGTTTCTTTCCTAGTGGTTATATAGGCCATGATGGCGTTTTTCAGCATCTCTAGGCTTGCGTCCATGTCTAGATGGGCTTCGATCCAGTGCCTGGCCGCCAGGTAGTACCCAAACTTGCCGCCAAAAGTGACGTCCTCGATTTTGAAGGGGATAATTGTCTTGTCGCTGCTAAATGCGTTGTGTATCTCATTGAACACATGTTCTGACTTGAAGCTGGAGCTCGAGGCAAGAAACACCATGTTTGGACAAGCTTCGATAGCATCGATGATCTGGGTTGGGAAATCGTAACCAGGCCTTGCATCCCGCTGCGCGAACCAGCACGGAATACCGTGGTGTTCCAGATAATCTACTACCCGCTGAGCGATGTGTTTGTCTGCGGTTGAATAGCTGATAAACACTCTGCCTTCCATGTCCTCACCTTTCTAGTTTCGTGATACGGTATCTCGAGTTCTCCAAGAGCCCAGGTAGCCTGTCCATCACATCAAAATCGTAGCACAGGATGTCGGCGTCAATCAGGCCTTCATCCAAGGTTTGCTTTGAACCGCTCTGCACGGCCTCCTCCGCCTGTTTTCGCCGCACTGCAGTGAGACCTTCGTAAGTGGCAATGCAGGCGTGCCGTTTGGCCTTTTCATCCTGGCGGAAAGCCATTCTCACTTCAGAAAGGGGTAGCTGGGTCCAGCCATTGGCCAGGTGGATGGCGTTCCAGCGCTGGTGTTCCAGGCGCGCCAGGTTGTTGCGGGCGTTATCAATGATCGCACCGTGTTGATCCCGCTCAACCAGATCCACAAACCGTTTGGGCTCCTGGTCCATCCCGACTTTTCTCTCGCTTCGCAGGCGCAGAGCTGTCTCCATATCGTAAGCCCGCTGAAAAGCATCCAGCACTTCTGGACCAGTAACCTGCCCGTCATCCACCAGATCAAAGCCCAACAGATTGAGCTTGGGGCGAATGGACAGGGCAGCTAGGCGATTGGTATGGCGTTTGAATTCAGAAAGGGAATCCCAGGTGGAGTAGGTGTTGGACTCTTGGCCACGTTTTGCGGCGCTTTCCCAATAGCTGTTGGCTATGCGTTTGGCCAAAAAGTCCAGATCTTCCTGGAGGATATGGCGTTCACTGAGGACCTCGTCTGCGGATCCGAAGACGGTGATTTCACAGCCGCTCCAGCCCTCATTGAGGAATTCATGGTCTGTCATCAGGGATGTCTGCTTGACCTTTACAAAAATGCGCGCCCGGCTGTACTGGTAATCACCATCAGCAGCCTGCAAAAGACCCGCTGCGTAAAGCCTTTGGCGCAGCTCCAAAGCGGTTTCAATGCTCAGCTTGTCACTCCCCAGGGCGATGAAGACGGAGGCATAATCCAGCCCTTCGATCTCGGCGCAGATCTGCTGGTAGAACTCCGCGTGAAGCACATTGAGCTTGGCGAAGGCGAGTCGGCAGTCCGACGTTTCAGTAAACAAGCCGGGAGCAGCGTTTCTAAACTGGGCCTCAATGTTATTGGCATCTAAACCGGCAATGAGTGCGCTGTAAGGGGTACCCAGAAGTTGGTAGTTGGCTATGGTGTTTCTCAGCAGATGTTGGTTGGTCAGGCCGCAGCCCACAAAGATGCTGCCGATGCTGTAGGATTTACGCAGGCGCGCTTTTGAGGTATCGATCCAGGAGGACGGGATCAGTTTGGTGATGGGGTTTTCCGCTATGAGCTTCTGGGCCCGGGCTTCGTAGAGGTTGAAAAAGCGTACTCTGCCCAGGGCGTACTCAGCAAAGGTGAAGTGCTCTGTGCGGTTCAGTGTCTTGTACATGATGTGGGCTGAAAGCTGGAGAGCGGCAAGTTTTGCTTCCTGCTCTTCGCTTAAGGGGTTCATCCTGCCCCGTGGGCTGCGCGTGGGCTGAACAGCTGCGGCGATGTGCTCGGTCACGATTTTGGCCACCAAGAGATTGACCTCATCGTACTCGGACAGGGCAATCACCTTGGTGGGATGGTTGTTGTGGTAAAGGCCGGCTCTTCTTAAAGCTTCCCTCGCCGACTGCAGGTCGTTAACTGGGGTCTGGAGGGGTTTCGATTTATCGAGGATCTAGTGCATGGTGAGGACGGAAAAGCCTTGGAAAAGCAGATCCCTATGCAGTTCTGCATCTGCGGTTTCCAGGATCACAGTGGTCCTGCGCTTTTGCTCGTGATCAAGGCTCTTAAGAAAAAGCTGGGCGTGCTCGCCGGATCCAATAACGATGTATTTGGATCGGTTCGAGTTGACCCAGATTCTGATCCTGTTGGCCACATTCTTCCCAAACAGCTTAATGGCGACGAGGAAAGTGAGGAGCATGGAGGCCAGGTAATGGAGGAAAACAGCGAGTTTATAGGCTAGATCAGCATATTCCTGCTGTGCGGCGCCTATGTTAAACATGCCGCTGAAAGCCCTCAAGGCCGTTTCCATGGCCTTACCAAAGGCAAGGAGCTGCTCAACAAACAGTTCGCTCGGGCTTTGATCGGCTGCCACGGGGGCATAGGAGGGGTAGTGGAGGATCACCCCAATGGCCAGGATGACGAGGAAGTAAGAGGCGTAGGACTGATCCTTGGCTTCGCTCTTGGTGGTGAGGAGATAATAGATGAAGGCGGTAACCGTTACGAGCATTACCAGGATGCTGACTGTTGGTTCTATCATGGGGCACCTCGGGTTGGATTATTCTCGATCGTTACACTCTAAGTTGTTCTATGTATACCTAAGATGTCCTGTTTTTCTAAAAAGTCAGTTCCCCTGGCCCAGCCTTCGCCATGATCAATTCTAGTTAAACATGGGATAGCCCGCATTGCAGTGGGGCACAAAAACGCCCGTTTAGTTCTTGGTGGGCAGCGGCCGGCTTGGTCAAGAAAGCGCGCTAAAGCGCTGCCTCGGACCCAGTAGGTGGAAGTCGGCAACATCACACTCTATGACCAACTAAGCTCAAAGCTGCCCGTGGCCCCCTTGAACCTCACGACTAGGTAGTAACGCTCACCCGCTTTCACATCCAGAACACCGCTTGTGTTGTCGCCATCTAAGAGCAGCAGAGTCTCTTTGTTCCTGCCTTGGATCTCTGCCGTAATGGAGCCTTTGGAGAGTTCCGATGTGAAGGAGAAGTGATAGGTGCGGCTCTCTTTGAACTTGAGCACTTTCCGTGCAAAGCCAGTGCAGGCGCGGACTTTGGCACTGGGTCTGGTACTCCACCAACGCGTGGTGCTAAGAAAGACCAGTGCTGACATGGCCCTGATTACCAGAAAGCCGTTGATGTATAAGATGTACTGCAGGGCGACAAAAAAAGCAACGACCGCTGAGACAATAAAGACTGTTTTCATGGCACACCTCACTCTGCTGATAGTAATGGGGTAGGCATCTTTTCATCAGGCAAGGCGCTGGTCTTCTAGGAGCACTTTCTTGCCCACACACCTGGCTATAGCATGTGCTGCTGTGTTGGAAGAGGGCAGCAGCATGGCATGGAGCAGATCCCTGTAGGAAGCCACATCGCCAACCTGCAGGAAATTGCCTGTTCCCCGCCTTAAGTCCGACTCTTGCACCTCCACAAGCTCATCTAGATCGCTGATGTGATCCAGCATCACCATGGCCGTCATGAGTTTGGTGATTGAGGCCATGTGTCCGGCGCAATCGGGGTTTTGCGCGAAAACCAGAGGTGGATCATAGTCCTGGGACAAGGGATTATGGGTCGGCAGCTCGGCCACCGCCACGCTGTCTGCCGCGATTTCCGCAACTGGAGCATGGGGGTTACGCAGGAGCAGCACGGCGTTATCCAGCGCCTTTTTTCATCTCAAGGAATCTGCCCTCAAGGGTTCTTGCTCCCCGCACAGCTCCCACTAACCGCACTCCATCGGCTGTTTCTGCGATAACCACTAGATGAGTTCCGTCTATCTCAGGAACTCCTTTCAGGTGAGCTCCGGTCTTGCCCCCATGCAAATTGTAAGCGTCCTCAAGTTCGCGGTGGATCATGGTTGTGATGAGTATCTCCGTCCGGGGATTGGGGCCCTCAATGACCACGGGGTACACCTTTTTGCTCCAAACTTACGCAATCTCGTGATACCCATTGGCCTGCAGCGCAAGCTTGAGCATATCCCGCGCCGTGGTGCGCTGCTCTTTGACCGTGTCATAGCCTGCTGGTTCCACGTAATGGGTGCTGGTGAGGCCCATGGAGCGCGCCTTACTGTTCATTAGGGATATGAACTTGGCTTTGGCTGCTTCGTCAGTAACGCTGAGGTCTCCATCGCCTAGCTCGTGTCCATGCTTCGCCGTAGGATGCTTCTCTCTAGCCGGCTTAGGGCTGCTTGGGTCAGACACTACCCTGTTCCTCCTATCCGCTGGATTCCCGCAGACAGCTGATCAGTTCCATCTTACTGTTAGTTTTTGCCTTCAATGCCAGCATTCCTGCTCTAGTAAATGAGGTCACAGACTCCGTTTTCGTACTAGACTCAAGGAGTGTTGAAACAAACAGATGCAGCGCCCAGGAGCGGTGGTCGACAATCGGAGGTTTCCCTTTTTGCCTCCAAGTCGCAGGAGGTTCCTTCTACAAGTTGCGGGGAAGTGATATGGGCGAGGATGTCCGCAATCCTTCCCGGCAACCGGGTAAACGGGGGAGGTAAGGAGCTCCTGGATGCAAAAAGGGGGCCGTTGGAACGAACCAACAACCCCATTGTGAAATGGTCTTCTACGAGAGGAAGGAGCGCGAAGGAGTGACGGGGTGATGGACCTGAGTGTAAGTGGGCGACTACAGGATGTATCGGGAAGTTAAGGTGTCGACACCCAGCCTAAACCGCTATTGGGCAAACAGCGTCTGAACAGAGGAAAAAGCTAGTTCAGGGCTTTCAGCGAATTAGCGTACACGTACGGGATCAGCTGTTTCATGTCCACCTTCTGATACCCATCTTCGGCATGCGATGAGTCGCTGAGATCCCTGGCCGTGCTGTTTCTGAAGCGAACTAAGACCGCGTTTAGGACTTCCAGCTCTTCCTCGGAAAACAGCTCGCGATCAAAGTCAACCAACGGCAGGACACAGTCTCCTTCGTAGGGACCTTCATACGGCCTCATCTCAATAACGCCCTCCTCGAGCATGTAGGTCATCAGCGTTTCGTGATGTGCCGGGATGGGACCATAGTGGTTCTTCACATACACTGTTCCGCTCATGGAGATCCCTTGTCTTTTGAAATGGAGAAAATCCGCGTACCACAGCAGCTTAAGCAGCTTTGACTTCACAAGATCGGGCAGCGAAGATGCGAAGAACAGGGCCATATTGACCAGTTTGTCCAGGTCCAAATCTCTGTTTCCGGTGTATTGAGGGCCGCTTTTTGTATACTGGCTTGTTAGAAAGTGCGCCAGCGCTCTGGCAAGCGAGTTTTCAGCACCAAGGGATGTAAACGCTTCGGCCACTCTTTTTGCCTCCAGCCGGTTGAGCTTGCTCTTGCCGGCCTCGTACAGCTCAAGCGCGTATGACGAGTCATCTCGGAACCGGACCAACTGTGCATTGTGGGCGGCACTTGGAATCGCCCCCGCCTCGTAACGAGCAATTGTTGCTGGACTCCAGCCGAGCAGGCCGCTGAGACCCCTCTGGGACAGACCATACTTAGCCCTCAACTCCCTGAGGTCTTCTGGTGACAGGAGGCCGTGTTTCTCGCGATACTTGGCATATGCCCGCTGAAGGTTCTCTGAATCAAGCTCATCATCGTAGATTGCCTCTCCACAGACACCGCAGACCATCACATTCGCGGTGATGGTAATGGTGTCGCCTTTAACAGGATAGGATTCTTCCATCTGGCGTATGGAAGCGTCCCGATCCGCGTTGCACGAAGGACAGAAAACGATCATCAATCATTCCCCCTCCTGGCGTCTCGATATGGAAGTGTCCAAGGGCCGGTCGATTCGTGAAACGACAGACAGACTACTCCTCGTGCGGGGTCCAACTTCAGTTTGATGTATACCATGGTGCCGTCGATGGTTGGGATGAATTCCCACACATCACCAACTCCGCTGTCATCGGGCAGCGGTCCCCGATCGTAGTCCCGGTAGGTGAGGGACAGAACCTCGTGCTTCCAGTTCAGCCCCAGCCGCGCTATATCGCGGAGGTTTTTGGCCCGAGATATTAAGTGCGTCCTTTTTGGGTTGGCCATTTCGCTGCTGAGGAAATGCTCGATTTCGGCCACGGATGATACAGTTCCCTGCACCACACAACCCTCACTTCCCCTATAGTATACAAGAACAGGAACAAATATGCTACAAATTGATAGCATATTTTGACCAGATTAGCCTCGCAAATCGAACATATATTCTATAATTCGACTCAGACTCCGGGTATTCCTGACCCAAGTTGCGGAAACAAGGGGAAACATTCTGAAGATAGGCGCACTGTCATTGGGGGGAAAAGACTGAGGTGGGACAAAAACAACACAAAAAAGGCCTCTGGCGAACTTCCAGAAGCCATATCCCAAACATCAATTTCCTTTTGCTGGAGCGCAGGCAGGCGGGGATAACAACCAACTCTTCCGGTGCCCGGGGTTACTGAACAGCCCTGCAGCCAATGTCCCTGCGGTAGAAGACCCCCGAGCACCGCACCTTCTCCAGTTCAGCATACACCTTTGCCCTTGCTGCTGGAATGGAGTTTCCTTTAGCTGCCAGGAGAAACGCCCGTCCGCCGCTGGTCACGAAATGGCCTGTTCCGTTTTTGGATGTGCCCGCGTGGAAAAGGAATGCATCGGGGTCGATGGTGTCTAGTCCGTGGAGAACGGCACCAGTCTCACACTTCTCTGGGTAACCCTTGGCGGCAGCCACCACTCCCAGCACGCCTTCTTCGTCCCAAAGGATCTCGGGTTCATCGCCGTCGAGGAGGCGCAGAATCACCTCGACCAAGTCAGACTTCATGCGGGGGAGCACCACTTGAGTCTCCGGATCTCCGAAACGGGCGTTGAACTCAATCACCTTGGGGCCATCCTTAGTAATCATCAGCCCGGCATAGAGTACTCCTGTGAAAGACCTCCCTTCTTGGACCAGGGCCCTGGCGCAGGGCTTCAGGATGGTTTCTACTGCTTCCTCGATTACATCACGGCCGATCTGAGGAACAGGCGAATAGGCACCCATGCCCCCTGTGTTGGGCCCGCGATCCCCATCGTAGGCCCTTTTGTGATCCTGCGCAGGTTCTAAGGGAATCACTGTCTCTTTATGAACCAGGGCCATCAGGGAGATTTCTTCACCTTCCAGGAACTCTTCCAGAACGATCTTGGCGCATGCTTCTCCAAACTTCCTCTCCAGGAGCATACAGCGCATGGCCTCTTCCGCTTCGGCAAGGGTCTGGGCCACCACCACTCCTTTGCCCGCGGCTAAACCGTCCGCTTTGATCACTATGGGAGCGCCCTTCTCCTGGAGGTAGGCCCGGGCCTTGTCATAGTCCGTAAACACCGCATACTCCGCCGTAGGTATCCGGTATTTTCCCATCAGCCCTTTCGCAAACGCCTTACTTCCCTCAACCTCCGCAGCTGCCCGGCTGGGGCCAAACACTTTGAGCCCTGCTTCTTGGAAGCGATCTGCTAAGCCGTCCTGGAGCGGTGCTTCCGGCCCAACAATGGTGAGATCAACGCCCTTCCTTTGGGCGAACTGAACAAGTGCCTTGTGGTCACATTCCGGGATGGGCACTAAAGTGGCACAGTCTTCCATTCCAGCATTGCCCGGGGCTGCAAAAACTCTGGATACCGATGAGCTTTGCTTCACCTTCCAGCAGAGGGCGTGTTCCCGACCGCCCCTGCCCACAATCAGTACCTTCATGGCTCCACCTCACTTTTAGTGTTTGAAGTGACGGATACCCGTAAAGACCATGGCCAGATTATACTGGTCAGCTTTCTCAATGGAGTCCTGATCCCGGATGGAACCGCCCGGCTGGATGATCGCGGTAATGCCTGCTGCCGCCGCGGCTTCCACCGTGTCGGCCATGGGGAAGAAGGCATCGGATGCCAAAACCGCGCCGCGAGCTTTCTCGCCCGCCTGCTGCAGAGCGATCTGGGCAGCCCCAACCCTGTTCATCTGACCTGCTCCCACGCCTAGGGTCATGTCTTTGCTGCAGACCACAATGGCATTGGACTTCACGTGCTTGACCACTTTCCAGCCGAACTGTAGCGCTTCCCACTCCTCGGCAGTGGGCTGGCGCTTAGTGGGTATGGTGAGCTCAGCCTGGTCCAGTGTGTAGTGATCATAGTCTTGGACAAGCAGACCTCCGCCCACGGAAGTGAGCTTCTTTTCCCCTGCGGCTGGCGCATCCAGGGGAATAGCCAAAAGGCGCAGGTTTTTCTTCTTGCCCAGGATATCCAGGGCCTCGGGTGAGAAGGAGGGAGCGATCACGATTTCTAGGAAAATGTCCTGCAGCTGCTCCGCGGTCCGGCCATCCACCTCCCGGTTCAAGGCCACAATGCCGCCGAAAATGGAGACGGGATCGCAGGCGTAAGCCCTGGCAAAGGCCTCGGTAAGAGTGGATCCTATACCCACCCCGCAGGGGTTGGTGTGCTTCACGGCCACCGCGGCTGGTTCGGTAAACTCCTTAACGATCTGCAGGGCTGCTTCCGCGTCGTTAATGTTGTTGTAAGAAAGCTCCTTACCCTGGAGCTGCTTGGCGTAGGGGAGGGAAGATCTGGAGCCCAAGGGTTTTCTGTAGAAGGCGGCCTTTTGGTGGGGGTTCTCCCCGTAGCGCAGGGACTGCTGGAGCTCGTAGGTCACGGTAAGTCTCTCCGGGAACTCCTCGCCCGTGAGCCCCGTGAGGTACTCGGCGATGAGGGCGTCATAGGCCGCGGTATGGCGAAAAACCTTGGCCGCCAGTTTCCGCCGGGTTTCTTTGGCCACTTCTCCGCGCTCCCGCAGCTGGCTTAAGACCTCTGGGTAGTCTGCGGGGTCAATGAGCACAGTTACATGCTCATGGTTCTTGGCCGCGGCCCTGAGCATGGCCGGCCCGCCAATATCAATATTCTCAATGGCCTCTTCAACAGAGGCATCCCCCTTGGCAATGGTCTCCTGGAAGGGGTAGAGGTTGACGCAGACGATCTGGATGGGCAGGATGCCGTTGTCCTCCAGATCCCTTTGGTGCTCCGCCAGATCCAGCCGGGCCAGGAGTCCCCCGTGCACCTTGGGATGGAGGGTTTTCACCCGCCCGCCCAGGATCTCCGGAAAACCGGTCACCTCGCTGATCCCGGTTACGGGCAGACCCGCCTCCTCCAGCGCCCTTTTCGTTCCTCCCGTGGAGAGGATCTCAAAGCCCAGTTCGTGCAGCTCTCGGGCCAAGTCCACTACTCCGCTCTTGTCAGAAACGCTGATCAGTGCTCGTTTAGTCAAGGCTTTCCCTCCGTTTTCTGAAAATCTCCTGCAGTACCCTGGGGTAAAGCTCATGCTCCACCGCGTGGATCTTCTCTGCTAGGCTTTCCCGGGTCTCACCCGGATCGATAGCAACCGGCCACTGGGCAATGATGGGTCCCGTATCCATCCCTTCATCCACGTAGTGGATGGTGACACCCGTGCGGGGCACCCCCGCTGCCAAGGCTTGTCCAATGGCATCTTTCCCTGGAAAGGCGGGGAGCAGGGAAGGGTGGATATTGATGATCCGCTCGGGGAAGGCAGCGAGCAGGGTGGGCCCGATCAGCCGCATATACCCCGCCAGGACGATATACTCCACATTAAGCTCCCGCAGCTGCCGCAGAATTAGCTCTTCATAGACGGCTTTGCTTGGGTACATATGGGGATAGAACATGAAGCAGGAAAGGCGGGCCTTACGGGCTCGCTCCAGACAGTAGGCCTCGGGGTTGTCAGAGACCACCAGCTTAATCTGGGCATGGAGTTCACCACTTTCCACGGCGCGGATCAGGGCGCCAAGGTTACTGCCGTTTCCCGAGGCAAACACGGCGATGTTGGTCATGTGATCTGCACCCCTTCGCCTTCCACCACCCGGCCGATTGCGTACGCCCGCTCACCCAGTTCCGTAAAGCAGCGGAGTACATCTCCGGCAAGCTCCTCATCCACGGCGATCACGAGACCAATCCCCATGTTGAACACGTTATACATCTCCAGCCTCTCCACTTCGCCTAAAGACTCCAGGAAGGGGAAGATGGGGGGGACCTCCCAGTTTCCTTCCTCGATCACAGCTCCAAGGCCAGGGGGCAGCATGCGCGGGATGTTTTCCAGAAAGCCTCCGCCGGTGATATGGGCCATGCCCTTGAGTTTGAACTGCTTCAGGGCGTTAAGAATTGGCTTAACGTAGATCCTGGTGGGCCTGAGCAGCTCTTCACCGATGGTGCAGCCCAGTTCCTCGATATGGTCGGAAGTGTGCAGCTTGGCCTGGG
>Ga0208823_1002478_pt1 | contig 13832 bp, 11 predicted proteins | sample AD_UKC075_MetaG_FD_184440 | JGI IMG/M metagenome (GOLD analysis project Ga0208823, IMG submission 184440) | Active sludge microbial communities of municipal wastewater-treating anaerobic digesters from USA - AD_UKC075_MetaG (SPAdes) (version 2) | ecosystem: Engineered > Bioreactor > Anaerobic >... | reverse complement strand
TCCTGGGCAGCCCGCAGCAGCCGCCTTTGGCTGCCGCCGCCGCGCCAGCGCAGGCCGCAGCGGCGGTGCCCCCGGAAAACCACCGCAGCCAGAAGCTGCTGCTGGCCCTGGCCTACGGCCTGTCCGTGTTTGGCTACATCATCACCGCCACCTTCCTGCCGGTGATCGCGCGGGACGCCATGCCGGGCTCGTTCTGGCTCGACCTGTTCTGGCCCATGCTGGGGCTGGGGGTGATGGCCGGTGCCCTGCTGGCGACCCGCTTCCCCATGCACATGGACCGCCGCTACCTGCTGGCGGGCTCTTACCTGGTCCAGGCCCTGGGGGTGGCGGCCGGTGCCTGGAGCCCGACCCTCGCCGGTTTTGTGCTCGGCAGCCTGCTGGTGGGCCTGCCCTTCACCGCGCTGACCCTGTTTGCCATGCAGGAAGCTCGCCGACTGGCCCCGGTGTCGCCGGCCAGCTTCATCGGCCTGATCACGGCGATGTACGGGCTGGGGCAGATCCTGGGGCCGCTGATGGTGCCCTGGGTCATGCGGCACAGCAGCAGCCGTGCCGAGGGCTTCACCACCTCGCTGGTGGTGGCCGCCGCCGTGCTGGTGCTGGGCGCGTTGATGTACCTCTTCATGGCCTGGCGCTACCCGCTGGCGCCACGCGGTATCAGCGGATCGTCCGGCCGTCGGCCGTGATGGACACCAGGTCGATGGGGGCCGTGTTGTCGCGCGGGCGCGACCGCAGGTACAGCCGCAGGCCCCCCACGTCATAGGGGCGCATGGCCGTCAGGGTCTTCTGCAGCTCCGGGCCGCGCCCGCCGCGCCGCAGCGCTTCGCCCAGGGTCTTGGCGGCAATGAAGCCTTCCAGGCTTTCGTAGCTGGGGCTCTCGTCGCTGTTCTCGATGGCGGCGGTGTACTCGCGCACCACCGGTACTGACAGGCTGCGCGGCGGCGGCACCACCTGCGCCACCACCACCCCGCCGATGTCGTTGCCCAGCGCGGTGTAGAGCGGGTTGATGCCCACGGCAGAGAAATTCAGGAACCCACCCGCATACCCGGCCTTGCGCATCTTCTGGATGAAGGCCGCCGTGCTCTGGAACAGCGCGGCCTGGATGATGGCCTGCGGCTTGGCTGCCTGGATGGTGGCCACGGCGGCATCCACCTGGGTGCTGTTGCGGGGCATGAAGGCCGATGCCACCAGGGGCGGCAGCTTGAGTTCGGCGATGGCCTTGTTCACGGCTTCGAGCCCGGCCCGGCCCATGGCATCGTCCTCGCCCACCACGGCGATGCGGTTCAGGCCCAGCGTGGCGCAGTGTTGCACCATCTTGAAGGCTTCATCGGCCATGCTGGGGCGCACCAGGAATACATGGCCCTGCGAAGGGTCGCGCAGCGCATCGGGCGCGGCGAACGGGGCGAGGAACACCACCCCCTGCTGCTTGGCCACCACCGCACCGGCAGCGCTGCTGGCCGTGCCCACGAAGCCGAACAGCAGGTCAGCGCCATCGCTCAGCAGCTTTTGTGCGTTGGTGCCAGCCCGCTCGGGGCTGTAGCCATCATCGAGCTGGCGCAGCTCGATGCGCACCGGGCTGTCGGCGCGCTGGTTGAAGCTGTCGAAATACAGCTTGGCGCCACCGGCATAGGCCAGCCCGATCTCGCTGGCAGCGCCGGTCAGCGGCACCGATTGCCCGACCACCACCACCGGCTTGGCGCCAGCCGGTGCGGCACAGGCCCACCGGGGCAGTGCACCTGCCAACAGGCCCGTAGCCATCGTTACTTTCATCCACTGTCGTTTGCCGGTGTCCATGGTGAAAATACATATGGTTGCAATCATTGCATGATAGGGCAAATGTCGGGGGCGGCATACGGAGGACCTGGATCACTGCTCGTGGATGGATGCTGCTGCAGGTGCCTTTTTACCCATGAGGCATGCTAGTATTTATAAATTGTTACATTTTGGCGGGGTTCTATGGGCGCTTTCCAAAAAATGGGTATCAGCGTTGGCCTGGTCGCAATGCATGTTTGCGCATTTGCGGCGCCCGTCACCCAGACGTTTGCCTATACCGGTGCCGGGCAAACCTTTCTGGTGCCGCCGCTGGTCACCAGCGTTACGCTGGAGGCGTGGGGCGCCCAGGGGGGGACCAACAATCCTGCCTTTGCAGCCAACCAGGGGGGGTATGCGACTGGCTCTCTTTCCGTCACACCCGGTGAAACGCTCCAAGTCTATGTAGGCCGACAGCCTTCCGGTGCTGCTGCGGGCTTCAACGGTGGTGGTCTGGGCGAATCTGGCGGCGCTGGCGGTGGCGGCGCATCGGACATCCGCCAGGGAGGAGCCGCCCTGGCAAACCGTGTGCTCGTGGCGGCAGGCGGCGGGGGCGGCGGTATCTGGAGCAGCCTGGCAGTTGTCGGTGGCGTCGGGGGTGGTGCAACGGGCGGAGATGGCTACCGCAACACCCTGGCCGACATGGGCGGGCTAGGCGCGACGCAAACCGCAGGCGGGGCGAACGGCACCTGCGTCAGTTTTAATGTCATTACGCTGGCCGGCAGTCTGGGCCAAGGCGGATCGCCCGCAGGCCTGGGGTGTGGCTGCGAAGGCTACGGTGGCGGCGGGGGGTATTACGGTGGCGCCGGCAGCGGCAATTGCCGTGGCGGGGGTGGGGGCTCGTCCTATATCGGCAGCGTGGCGTCGGGCATCACCACGTCAGGGGCGCGTTTGGGCCATGGCGAGATTCGGATTACCTATGACATTTCGCTGCCCCAAACCTTGACCTTTGCCGCGCCTCCCGCTGTGGTGGTGGGCGGCACGGGCAGTGTCAGCGCCAGCAGCGCTTTGCCCAACTCCGGCAATGCCATCACCTATGCCAGCACGTCCGTCGACTGCTCCGTCTCCGCCGCCGGGATAGTCACCGGCATCCACGCCGGGACGAACAATTGCACCGTCACGGCCATCCAGCCCAGCGGCGGGGTGTATGCTGAGGGGACAGCTTCACTGACCTTCAGCATCAGCCAGGCCAGCCAGAGCTTGACCTTCCCGCCGCAAATCCCGGCCCGCCATGTCTATGGCCCAGGCACCAGTTTCGCCATTAACCCGCAGGCCAGCAGTGCCGGCCCGAACTCGGGCAATGCCGTCGTTTATTCCTCACTGTCCCCCGGCGTGTGCACCGTGAGCGCAACCACGGTGACGATGCTGGCTGCAGGGGTTTGCACGCTGGCGGCTGACCAAGCAGGTAACCTTGATTTCGCACCTGCACCGCAGGTATCCCAAGCCGTGGAGTTGTTCACCGTAGCAGCGGTACCGACGCTCTCGGGCTGGGGGCTGACGCTGCTCGCACTGGGTGCCGCAGGTTTGGGCGCGCGGCGCTTGAGAAGACGCGACAGATAGGCGTCGGGCGTAGCGAACGGCTCGCCCCACGGGCGGGCTTCACACCCGCCTGAACACCACGTCCCACACCCCGTGCCCCAGGCGCAGGCCGCGTTTTTCGAACTTGGTCAGCGGGCGGTAGTAGGGTTTGTCGGCCCAGGTCTCGGCGGTATTCTTCAGCAGGGGCTCGGCGCCCAGCACCTGCAGCATCTGCTGGGCATAGGGTTCCCAGTCGGTGGCGCAGTGCAGGTAGCCGCCGGGCTTGAGGCGCGCGGCCAGCTTGGCCACCAGCACGGGCTGCACCAGGCGGCGCTTGTTGTGTTTGGTCTTGTGCCAGGGGTCGGGGAAGAAGATGTGCACGCCATCCAGGCTGCCGGGCGGCAGCATGTGGTCGATGACTTCCACGGCGTCGTGCGCCAGGATGCGGATGTTGGTCAGTTCCTGCTCGCCGATGCGCTTGAGCAGGGCGCCCACGCCGGGCTCGTGCACTTCGCAGCAGAGGAAATTGGTGTCGGGCAGCACCCCGGCGATGTGGGCGGTGGCCTCACCCATGCCAAAGCCGATCTCCAGCACAGTGGGCGCTTCGCGGCCAAAGGCGGCGGGGAAGTCGAGCGCCTGCTTCTGGTACGCCAGGATGAAGCGTGGCCCCAGGTCCTGCAGGGCCTTGGTCTGCCCGGTGGTGGTGCGGCCGGCGCGGCGCACAAAGCTCTTGATGGTTTTGGGGTGGGTCACACCGGGCGGCACGGGGTCGCTCAGGTGGGGCAGGTCGGTGGGGGGAAGTTTGGGGGCGTTCACGGCTGGGGATTGTAGAGATGCTGCCAGGCGCCCACCCAGTGGTGCAGGGCATCGGGCACGGTATGGGCAGTTGTGGCGGGCAGGCCCAGTGCCAGCGCGGCGGCCTGCAGCGCGGCCAGAGGGTCGTCCAGTGCCAGGGCCTGCGCACCGTTCTGTTTGGAGAGTTTCTGCCCGTCCGCCGCCAGCACCAGCGGGGTGTGCAGGTACTGCGGTCGGGGCGCGCCCAGCGCCTGCTGCAGCAGGATCTGGCGCGGGGTGTTGTCGGCCAGGTCTTCGCCGCGCACGATATGGGTGATGCCCTGGTCGGCATCGTCCACCACCACGGCCAGCTGGTAGGCCCAGGGGCCGTCGGCGCGGCGCAGTATGAAGTCACCCACTTCGCGCACCACATCCTGCTGCTGCACACCCAGGCGCCGGTCTGTCCATGTCACTCTTTTTTTGATAGCTTCATGCGCTGGAAAAACGGGCGCGCCGGGCTGTTCTGGCTCTGATTTCCAACTGGCAAAGCGCCAGGCGCGGGCCGGTTTGCCGTGCAGGCCATGGCGGCAGGTACCGGGGTAGACCCGCTCGCCATGCCGTGTGTGCACCTGCCCGCTGGCCGCCAGCGCGGCGTCGATCTCCTTGCGGGTGCAGCCACAGGGGTAGGCCATGCCCTGCGCGGTGAGCCGGTCCAGGGCAGCGGCGTAGAGCGCGGTGCGCCGGGTCTGCCATACAGGGGATTCGTCGGGCAGCAGATGGCAGGCTGCCAATTGACCCAGGATGTGTTCGCCCAGGGCCGGCTGGCAGCGTTCGGTGTCCACGTCCTCGATGCGCACCAGCCATTGCCCGTTAGCGGCCCGGGCATCGAGCCAGCTGGCCAGGGCCGCAACCAAAGAGCCCGCATGCAGCGGGCCCGTGGGGGAGGGGGCGAAACGGCCCCTGTATGTGGCCCCCACGCTCCGCCGCTGCGCTGGGTCGCTGCCCCCCGAGGGGGCTGTTTCGCCTTGGGGCGGCCCGGCGGCGAAACCGGACCCCCACGCTCCGCTGCTGCGCAGGTCGCTGCCCCCCGAGGGGGTTGTTTCACCTTGGGGCGGCCCGGCGGCGAAACGGGCACGCTCTGCCATCAACTGCGCCGTAATGGGGTTTCAGGCCACGTCCAGGGCCAGCTCCAGCCCCGAAATAAATGCGTCTTCCACGCGGTGGCCGATACACCAGTCACCCGCCACGCCGATGCCGGCCTTGGCGTCCCACAGGTGGGTCTGGCCCAGTGGGGTGGTGGTCTGGGCGGAGGTCCAGCGGTAGACCTCGGCGTGGGTGGGTTCGGCGCGTACGCCGGTCACTTCGGCAAAAGCTTTGTGCATCTTGGCCAGCACACGCGGGGCGTCGTCGTCCAGGTGCTCCAGCGACCAGGCGGGGCTGGCCTGCACCGTCCAGCGTTCCACCGACGTGCGGCGGGGCTTGGACGACTCGCGGGCCAGCCAGGCGATGCGGTGGTGGGTGCTGCGGGCAGCGTTCCACTGTGGGCCGATGCGGCCGGTGGTGGCCTGGGGGAAGGCCAGCATCAGCGTCCAGCAGGGCACCACTTCCACCTTGCCCAGGCGCTTGACCAGGGTGGGGGCCAGGGCCGAGTTTTGCAGCAGGGCTACGGCATGGGGGTGGGGCACGGCCAGCAACACGGCGTCGAAGCCGGAGAACACATGGCGCGCATCTGGTGCGCCCGGGCTTCCCTGCGTGCGCAGCTGCCACTGGCGCCGGTTCAGGCTGTCGCGTTCGATGTGGGTGACGCGGGTCGCCAGCTCGGTGGTGGAGGCCAGGGGCTCGGCCCAGCGGCGCGGCAGGGCGTCCATGCCGGGGGTGGCCACCCAGTGCGACTCGCCATTGGGCAGGCCTGCGGCGGCCACGCGACCGAAGGTGTCGAGCACCCGCACCATGGTCGCGCTCCAGGGCTTGCACAGGCCGGGCACGGTCTCTAGTGCCTGGGCAAAACGTGGGTCGCGCACGGTGAAGTACTGCGTTCCGTGGTCGAAGGTGCCAAAGGGCGTGTCGCGTGTGGCCATGCGTCCGCCCACCGCAGCTTCGGCCTCCAGCAGGGTCACGCGGTGCCCGGCCTGTACCAGGGTGCGGGCGCAGGCGATGCCGGCTATACCGGCACCTACCACGGCAAAGTGGCGGGCGGTGGAAGAGGCTTGTGAGGCGGTGCGACGGGTAGTCATGCTGTTTCCCTTGTCTGGTTATGGTGGGGCGCGGAATGTTGGGACTCTACACGTATGGCGCACGCTATCGACTGTGGGGAACCCTGCTTGTTCAAGTCCCCTGCGGCCATTCCAGCAGTGCCGCCCGTGTGGTGGGGCTTTGCAGCTGCGCCAGCCACCACTGCAGTGCCCGCCCTTGGGTGCGGCCGCTGGTGCGCCAGGCATAAGACAGGGTGATGTTGCGGGGCGGGCGGGCCACCCGTTTGGCCACGAGGCGTCCGGCCTGCACGTAGGGGCGTACCGCTGGCTCGGGCAGAAAGCCTCCGCCCAGGCCGCGCAACTGGGCGTGGACCTTGGTGGTCATGCTGGGCACGGTCATCACGTCCTGGCCGTGCAGCAGGCCCACCGTGATGCCGCCGCCGCGCTGCACCGAGTCGGCTACCGCAATGGCGCGGTGCTGGCGCAGGGTGTCGTCGCTGATCGGCTCCACAGCCTGGGCCAACGGGTGGTGGGGCGCCACGGCGTAGATGAAGGGCACCACCCCCAGCGGCTTGGCCTGGATGTCGGGCGTGCCGCCGGTGTCACCCACCACGCCGATGGCGATGTCGGCCTGGCCCGAGGTCAGCGCCTCCAGCGTGCCCGAGAGGATTTCGTCGCGGATCTTCACCCGGGTGGGCGGTTGCTGGGCAAAGAAGGCCTCGACCAGCTCCAGCAGCGTGGTGCGCGACACGATGCCGTCGGCGGCGATGGTGAACTGCGATTCCCAGCCGGTGGCCACCCGCTGCACGCGGCGGGCCACGGCGTCGATCTCCTGCAGCAGGCGGGCACCTTCACGCAGCAGCTCGGCCCCGGCCTCGGTGGGCACTGCCTGGCGGGCGCTGCGGTCGAACAGCAACACGTCCAGCGCATCCTCGATCTGGCGCACCCTATAGGTGAGCGCGCTGGGCACCAGCCCCAACTGGCGCGCGGCCCCGGCGAAGCTGCCGGCCTGGGCGATGGCTTCGAGCATGCGCAGCGTGTCGGGCGTCAGGATGTTGCTGGTTATTTGCATATAACGAGTCTATGTATTCAAAGTTTTTGAATTATCTCGTCAAAGCCACAGGCTCTGCAAACGCCTTGTGCGGCCTACAGTGGACCCCATCGCCAGCGGGTCCATCCGACCGGCGCGACATGAGGCAAGTTCTCAAGGAGTTGACTATGCTGACACTTCGACCCTCCCAGGAACGCGGCTACGCCGACCACGGCTGGCTCAAGTCGTTCCACAGTTTTTCGTTCGCCGGCTACTACGACGAGCAGCACATGGGCTGGGGCAACCTGCGCGTCATCAACGAAGACCGTATCGCCCCCGGCATGGGTTTTGGCACCCACGGCCACCGCGACATGGAAATCATCAGCTACGTGCTGGAAGGCAACCTCGCGCACAAGGACAGCATGGGCAACGTGAAGGGCATCCCGCCCGGCGACGTGCAGCGCATGAGCGCCGGGCGCGGCGTGCAGCACAGCGAGTTCAACCATGCGCCCGACCAGACCACCCACTTCCTGCAGATCTGGATCGAGCCCAATGTGCGTGGCATTCCGGCCAGCTACGAGCAGAAGACCTTCGCGGCTGGCGACAAGCGCGGCACGCTGCGCCTGGTGGCGTCGCCCGACGGTGCTGCCGGCTCGGTGCTGATCCACGCCGATGCGGCCTTGTACGCAGGGCTGTTCGACGGTGACGAGCAGGCCCAACTGGCGCTGGACCCGGCCCGCAAGGCCTATGTGCACCTGGTGCGCGGAGCACTGGAGGTGAACGGCCAGACGCTGCATACAGGCGACGCCGCACTCATCGCCAACGAGACCGTGCTGACCCTCGCCCATGGCCAGGACGCGGAAGTGCTGGTGTTTGACCTGGCACCTTGATTTTTCCCTGCCGTTTTTCTTTTCTTTTTTGTTTCTGACTACCAAGGAGTTTCACATGGCTACCACGACCACTTCGGTTTCTTCCTCCACCCCAGCCCAGGACGCAGTGGCGCTACTCGGGCGCATCCTGCTGGCCGCCTTGTTCGTGCCAGCCGGCTTCGGCAAGATCAGCGGTTTCGAGGGCACGGTGGGCTACATCGGATCAGTGGGCCTGCCCCTGCCGGCGCTGGGTGCCGTGGTCGCCATCGTGGTCGAGCTGGGTCTGGGCCTGCTGTTGCTGGTGGGCTTCAAGACCCGCCTGTCGGCCATCGTGCTGGCTGTGTTCACCGTGGCCGCTGCCGTGTTCTTCCACAACTACTGGGCGCTGCCTGCCGACAAGGCCTTCGTGAACCAGCTGATGTTCTGGAAGAACATCGCCATCGCCGGTGGCCTGCTGGGCTTCGCTGCATTCGGTGCGGGCCGCCTGAGCATTGATAAAAAGTAATAACCCGCTTTTAAGGAAATTGCACCATGGCAAAAATTGTTGTTGTTTACCACTCTGGCTACGGCCACACCCAGCGTCTGGCCCAAGTTGTAGCGGAGGGTGCTAACGCCGAACTGCTCGCCATCGACGCCGAAGGAAACCTGCCTGAAGGCGGCTGGGATACCCTGGCTGCCGCCGACGCCATCATTCTGGGTTCACCGACCTACATGGGTGGCCCAAGCTGGCAATTCAAGAAATTTGCCGATGCCAGCTCCAAGGCCTGGTACGCGCAGCAGTGGAAGGACAAGTTCTTCGGTGGCTTCACCAACAGCGCCACCATGAATGGCGACAAGTTTTCCACGCTGACCTTTCTGTGGCAATTGGCCATGCAGCACAGTGGCATCTGGGTCAGCCTGGGCATCATGCCCAGTAACAACAAGGCGGCCACTCGCAATTCGCCGAACTACGTGGGAGGCTACGGCGGCTTGCTGACCACCACGCCGTCGGATGCCAGCGCTGCAGAAATGCTGCCGGGCGATCTGGAGACCGGCAAGCTCTACGGCCAGCGTGTGGCCGAATTGGCTGCGCGCCTCAAGGGCTAAGCTGCCCGCCTGAACCACGAAGGAGCGTCTATGCCTGTCGCACTGCAACTCACTGGCCACCACAAAGACCTGGGCGGTGGTTTTGTGGTGCGGCGGCTGCTGCCGTCGGCTGCACGCCAGTCGGTGGGGCCCTTCCTGTTCTTCGACCACTTCGGCCCGGTGACCGAAGAGCCCGGCCTGAACCGCGACGTGCGGCCCCACCCGCACATCGGCCTGGCGACCGTGACCTACCTGTTCGACGGCGCCATCATGCACCGCGACAACCTCGGATCGGTGCAGGAGATCACCCCGGGCGCCATCAACTGGATGACCGCCGGCCATGGCATCGTGCACTCCGAGCGGAGGCCCGAGCGGCTGCAGAATGCCCAGTATGTGAACCACGGCATCCAGCTGTGGGTGGCGCTGCCGCAGGCGCATGAGGCCACCACGCCGTCCTTCGTGCATACCCCGGCGAGTGCGATCCCGGAAGTGGACCTGCCCGGCGCCGTGGTGCGGGTGCTGGTGGGCAGCGCGTTTGGCCAGGCATCTCCCGTGGCCACCCTGGCGCCCACGCTTTACCTGGAAGTGCGCCTGGCACCGGGTGCCCGGCTGGAGCTGCCGGCGCTGGCCGAGGAAACCGCCATCTACACCGTGGACGCCCCGCTGCAGGTGGATGGGCAGACGGTGGCCGTGCAGACCCTGGCCGTGCTGGAGCCAGGCCAGCCGGTGCAACTGGCCAGCCTTGACGGCGGGCGCTACATGGTGCTGGGCGGTGCATCGCAGGGCTACCGCCACATCTGGTGGAATTTCGTGGCCAGCGACAACGCGCGCATCGACGATGCCGCCGCGCGCTGGCGCCGCATGGAGGCAGCCACCGGCATGGGCCAGGTGCAGGGTGAGACCGAATTCATCCCGGTGCCGGACCGTCCCGCGCGCAAACCCGGGACCTAGAAACTCCGCCGGGTCGCTACCATGGCGGCCATGCGCATACTGACCCTGCTCCCCTGGATTGACTGGCTGGCTCTGGCCGTGTTCGTGGGGCTGTGGGTGGGCTACACGCTGTACTCCCACCGTGCCAGTGCCCGCCACGGCAGCACCCTGCTGGCCACCACCAACCGCTACCGCCACGCCTGGATGCTGCAGACCGTGGCACGCGACCCGCGCATGCTGGACGGCATCATTGCGCAGAGCCTGTCGGCCAGCCCGTCCTTCTTCGCGTCCACCACCATCATCGTGATCGGCGGCCTGGCGGCCCTGCTGGGCACCAGCGACCGCGCAGCCGAGCTGGTGCACGAACTGCCCTTTGCCGTGAAGACCAGCACGGTGGTGTTCGACTTCAAGATCATGGTGCTGATCGGCATCTTCGTGTATGCCTTCTTCCGCTTCACCTGGTGCCTGCGCCTGTACAGCTTCGGCCTGCTGGCCATCGGCTCTATGCCGCCCCCGGCCGAGTTTGCAGAGGGCCTGCACGACCGCGAAGCCTATGCCCTGCGCGGCGCCAAGCTCATGGGCATGGCCGCCGAGACCTTCAACCTGGGCCTGCGCGCCTACTACTTCGCCTTCGCGGTGATCTGCTGGTTTTTCTCCCCCACCATCTTCATCGCCGCCACGCTGGCCGTGGTGTTCGTGCTGTACAGCCGGGAGTTCCGGTCGGAGGTGCTGGCGGTGCTGAGGGAATAAGCGGTTTTTCCGAGAAGGCTGGCATGGCTGGATGCTGCGCCCACCCAAGGCCATAAAAATCTCTTGAAAGATGGGCCGAACCCCAACGCCCATAGGGCCGATACGCCCGGATGCAGACAGAAGATTAAAAACTACAAGCACCATCCCTGCTTCAGCCTGGTCGCCACACCGCCAGAATTTTCATTCTGTTGCAGTTTTTGCATATCCCCCTGTCAACTTTGATAGGTTGTTTCTACCGCTCCCCCCGTGTAAGGTGCGCGCACAACTGCTGAGCTGGTTGAGGTAGCCGCCCGTAGCGCAACCGTTCTCTCTGCCGCCATGTCTTCTTGAGCGGTAAACCTTGCGTGTTTGTCTTGCGGTGTCACGGGTTGTGTACGTCGCGCTACCTGGGAATGAGGGTTTCCGGCTTGTAACGATTCGGCCAATGAGCCGTATATGGAGCTGTGATGAGGGGTCAATGGGGAGGGGGCGGACTTCGAGCCGCTGTTGGGCATGCGCAGCGCTTTTTTGTTGGTGCCTCGGGTTGGCTCAAGGGGGCTCTGATTGCTTTTGTCCTATGTGGCGCAGCCATCACATCCGCAGCCTTGGGCGCTACCAATCCTGTTGACCTGGGGCTTGCCTGGCTGCAAGGGCAACTGCTTGGCAATGGACTGCTGAATACCCCGTCGCAGGTCGCAACGGATGAGCAGAGCGGTTGCGAGGCGGCTAAAACCCTGATCAAGCTGGCGGGTTTAGGGCCCGGCGTCGCTGCACTCGTCAACAGTTTGCCAGCGGGTACATCCAGTGCCACGCAGACACTGGCGTGTCAGCGCTACCTGCAGCGCGCCATGGGTCTCGCGCCCGCCGGCGTACTGGGTGAGCGGTATGTAGCAGGATCCGGCTACGCAGCTTTCCCCGACCATGCGGTGCCGAGCCTGCTGGACACCGGCTGGGCGCTGCAAAGTGAGCTGGCGAGCCTGACACACACCGAACGCAACATGGTTCTGGAATGGCTGCGAAGTCAGCAGAACGCTGATGGAAGTTTCTCGCAAGGCAAGGGGGCGAGCCTGGTGAGCACCTCCAGCATCCTGCTGGGGCTCAAGGATGCCGTTGCCAGCTCGGAGGTGGCATCCGCCATGGCCACCCGGGCGGTTGGCTTCCTGCTTGCAAGCCAGGACGCCGTCGGCAGCTGGGCCTCGGATATCTCCATGACCGCCATGGTCTTCGAGGCAGTGCAGCCTTATGCCGGACAAAGTCCGACCGTCGCTGCCACCGTGCAGTCTTACTTGCTGAGCCAGCAAGGTGTGGATGGATCTTGGGTCGCGGATCCCTTTGTTTCTGCATTGGCACTGCGGGCGCTGCAGGCGGCTGGGCAGATCCCCGACAACCCGCTGCAGCCCGGCAACCAGACACGGTTGGTGGGGGCCGTCACCGACCGCAATACCGACCTTCCTCTTGTTGCCGCAGCAGTGTCCGTCAACATCCAGGGCAAAACTGTTTCGGTCTCGACTGGCTCCAAAGGCAACTTCGACTTCAACGTACCGTCCGGTGTCGCTGCGATCTTGGTGACGGCGGCGGGATACAAGCCCATCAGTACCTCACTGGATCTGGCACCAGGCACCGAACTGGTCTTTTCCCCCGCCCTTGTCCCTGTAGGCGATGCTGGTGCCCCTGTCTCTGGCGCCAAACTATCGGGCACTGTGGTGGGATTCACTGATTTTGCTGCGTTGCGCGGTGTGCAAATCACGGCCACCCGCCTGAACGGCCCCGCTGCGGCGGTGCAGGCCACCACCAACAACCAGGGAACATTTGCCCTGAACCTGCCTGCTGGCACTTACAGCGTGGTGTTCCAGTCTGCAGGCTACCAGACCCAGACGCTCCTGGTGGCCTTGCTGGATGGAGCAAAACCCGTAATGGGGTCTGTTGTGATGCGGCCCCAAAGGCAGACGTCCAGTCTGCGCGGCACGGTTGCCGATGGTGCCGGGGTGGCTATTGCTGGCGCGCGGATCAGCGCCGTCGTCAATGGCACCGAGCTGTCCACCACCAGCGGCACCAATGGTGCCTACATACTGACAGGCTTGGCGTCCGGCGCGGTGCAAATGACCGTTTCGGCAGCAAACTACCGAACCGTGGGCATCAGCATTTCTGTTGGTCAGCCGGCGGATCTGGTGCAAAACATCATTTTGCCGGGCGCTGGTGGAGCAGGCCCGCAGGCCACCTGGGCCCTGAGCGATCTGCTGGTGACGCCGGCATCCGCTGGTGCGCGGCAGCCCGTGCTGGCGCAAGTCAAAGTAACCAACAGCGCTGCCGTGGCTGCATCGGTGCAGGCACGCCTGCTGGTGTCGGGGCCGGACGGCACCACCATCGCCAGCGTGGGCGCAACCGATGCGCAGGGCGAAGCCATCGGCGTGCTGCCCCTGGCGGGCGGGCAGAGCAAGATGCTGCGCTTTCCGTGGAACACGACCACATTTCCTGCCGGCGCCTACGGGGTGACCGTTCAGTTGTTTGAGCCAGGTTCCGTGGGAACACAAACGCCACAGGGCATCGTGTTGAATGCGCTGGCGTCCGTGGGCGCCATCCAGATCACCGCAGACCCCCATTTCTCGGGCTCCCTGGTGGCCACGCCACCGGTGCTGCAACTGGGTATGGGCACCACCGTGCAACTGGCCGCCACACTGCAAAACAGCGGCAATGTCCCATTGGCGTCACAGGTATACCAACTCGACGTTCTCGACGCTGCCGGCAATACCGTGCACAGCCAGACTGCAGTCGGAGCGTGGGCCGGCCTGTCCCAGCTCATCAGCCTGGGCTTTTCTGACTGGACCCCATCCGTCGCAGGCAACTTCACCCTGAGGATCCGGGCACAAGGCATCCCTGGCAGCGAAGTGACCCAAACCGTGCACGTAGGTGACTACGGCG
>Ga0208823_1002477_pt1 | contig 13833 bp, 12 predicted proteins | sample AD_UKC075_MetaG_FD_184440 | JGI IMG/M metagenome (GOLD analysis project Ga0208823, IMG submission 184440) | Active sludge microbial communities of municipal wastewater-treating anaerobic digesters from USA - AD_UKC075_MetaG (SPAdes) (version 2) | ecosystem: Engineered > Bioreactor > Anaerobic >... | reverse complement strand
GCGCAATGTCATCAACTCCCTTTCCCTGGTAGCGGAAAACCTGGAGAAGCACAATCAAAAGCTTCAGGAAAAATACCGGCACATGAAGGAACATGAGCAGCGCTGGGAACTGTACAATACTGATGACGCCGAGCTGGTCTTTGTCGCCTATGGCACCACCGCCCGTATTGTCAAGAGCGTTGTCAACAAGCTGCGGGACCAGGGGATCAAAGCAGGTTTGCTGAGACCCATCACCATCTTCCCCTTCCCGGAAAAAGCATTTGCTCTGCTTCCGGATACAGTGAAGGCATTCCTGGCGGTGGAAATGAGTGCCGGTCAAATGGTGGAAGACGTCCGCCTGGCAGTTAACGGCAAGTGCCCCGTTCATTTCTGCGGCAGAACCGGCGGCATTATTCCTACTCCTGCAGAGATTATCAAAGTCGCTACGGAAATAATGGGAGGTGAGCGCAAATGAAACTCGTTTTTGAACGCCCCTCAGCCTTGACAGATAAGCAGACCCACTACTGTCCCGGGTGTACTCATGGCATCATCCACAGACTGGTAGCCGAGGCAATAGATGAACTGGGAGTGCGGGAAAAGGCAATCGGTGTAGCATCTGTAGGTTGCTCAGTGCTGGCCTATGAATATTTTAACTGCGACATGCAGCAGGCCGCCCACGGCCGCGCTCCTGCAGTGGCTACGGGAATCAAACGGGTTCATCCCGATAAAGTCGTCTTTACTTACCAAGGTGACGGCGACCTTGCTTCCATTGGCATGGCAGAAATAGTTCACGCTGCCGCCAGAGGTGAAAAGATAACCGTTATCTTCGTCAACAACACCATTTACGGCATGACCGGGGGACAAATGGCTCCTACTTCCCTGGTGGGGCAAAAGACCACAACCTCTCCCTATGGCCGCCAGCCCGACCATTGCGGCTACCCCATTCGGATGTCGGAGCTCCTTTCCACTGTACAGGGTGCAGTGTCGGTGGCCAGGGTATCCGTTCACGACGTGCCCAACATCATCAAGGCAAAGAAGGCAATTAAAAAGGCCTTTGAAACACAGCTCAGCGGCGCGGGCTTTTCCATCGTCGAAGTGCTGTCTACCTGTCCCACAAACTGGGGCAAGACTCCCCTCGAAGCCTTGAAATGGCTGGAGGAAAATATGATTCCCTATTACCCGCTGGGAGAATTCCGCACTCCTGAGGAGGTGAAATAACAATGGCAGAAATGATTTTTGCTGGTTTCGGAGGTCAGGGGGTTATGTCCATGGGCATGATGGTGGCTTACGCCGGCATGATCGAAGAAAAGAATGTGTCCTGGATTCCCTCCTACGGTCCGGAAATGAGAGGCGGTACCGCCAACTGCGCCGTTGTTGTCACCGCCGAGGAAATCGGTTCACCAATTATCACTGAGCCCGATGTAGTGGTGGCCATGAATCTGCCCTCTATGAATAAGTTTGAGCCCATGCTCAAACCGGGAGGCTTGTTGATTTACAACTCTTCCCTCATCGAAAGGGAAGGAGGCAGGGATGACATTACTGTAATCGGGGTTCCCGCCAACCAATTGGCCACTGAACTGGGCAACAGCAGGGTGGCAAATATGATTGTCATGGGCGCTTTACTGGCCAAGACCAAGGTGGTCGGCACCGAATCCATCAAAAAGGCTCTGCGGCAAGTGCTGCCTTCTCATCGCCACGACCTCCTGGGTATAAATGAAGAAGCTATTCAGCGGGGAGCAGAGTACGCAAAATAGACCGATTAACTGACAGGCCGGGACTGGTCCCGGCCTGTTTTCGCTATAATACCCTTAGAGGTGATAATGTTGAACATCAGAAAGATGACTATTCAAGACTATGACAGGCTGTATGCCCTGTGGGCCGGGACCAGGGGAATGGGGCTGCGGAGCATTGACGACTCCAGAGAGGGGATTGGGCGCTTTCTTATGCGCAACCCCAACACCTGTTTTGTGGCCGAGAGGGCTGGGGACATTGTCGGGGCTATTATCTCGGGCCATGACGGGCGCAGGGGGTACATCTATCATACCGCCGTCAAGGAAGAATTTCGGGGCCAGGGCATTGGCAAGGAACTGGTCAACAGGGCCCTTGCCGCCTTGAAAGCCGAAGGCATTACCAGGTGTGGTTTGTTTGTCTTTGCCGATAATGTGGCAGGCCAGAATTTTTGGCTTTCTCAGGGCTGGGTCACCCGCCCCGACCTGGTATATTTCAACCTGCCCCTTTGCCCCGAAAACAAATAGCCAACCTGCCAATAATTGGGCCCAGATTGGACAGAGTATGACGGGTGATAGAATGCAGGAAAAAATAAGGGAGTATTTTAAAATGCTGGCGGCAATAAACAGCCCCTCAGGAGAAGAAGGAGCACTGGCCGCCGAAGTCGCCTCTGTCCTCAAGGGACTGGGCTTTGCCCTGAAACAGGATTGCCTGGGCAATATTATTGCCTCCAGAGGCCAGGGAGATCCCCTGATCCTTTGCGCCCATTTAGACACTGTCGAAAGCACAGAAGGCCTCGGGATAAAGATTGAAGGGGATTATATTAAAAGCAGCGGCAATACCATCCTTGGGGCTGATGATAAAGCGGGAATTGCCATCATCCTGGCGACACTGGAAACACTAGACTGCCAGCCTCCCCTGGAATTGCTCTTCACCGTCCAGGAGGAAAAAGGCATGGTGGGGAGCAAGGCCCTTGAGCCGGGAGATTTAAAGGCAAAGTGGGGCCTGGTCCTGGATGCCGGTGAGCCTGTGGGGGCAGTAATTAATCAGGCGCCAGGGGAGGCAAATCTCGAGATCATCATCTATGGCCGCGGGGCCCACGCCGCCGCTAATTTTCAGGACGGCATCGATGCCCTTCGCCTGGCGGCTGCCTTCATTCACCAGTTGCCGCCCCCTGCCCTCAGTGAGGGTGCCACTTTTAACCTGGGCATAATTCAGGGAGGGGTGGCCACCAACACCATCTGTCCCCAGGTGCGGCTTCTTGGGGAAATCCGCAGCTTTGAAGATGCCAGGCGCCCTGTTTTAGCCAGCCAGTTGGAAGGCCTGCTCCAGTCTGCCTTGGCCGGCAGTGGCGGCAGCTATGGCTTTCACTGCAGGGACAGTTACTCCAGCTACCTGGTGGCAGCCGACCATCCCTTAATCCAGTTTCTGAAACGGACTGCTGCCCCTTTGCACATTGAGGTGGATGTCCATGCCCGTTTTGCCGGCAGCGATGCCAACATCCTCAATAACTTAGGTGTAACAGTGGTCAACCTGGGCATAGGCGTCGAGGGCAATCACAGCTTCGAGGAACGGGTTTCTGTCTCTGCCATGGAAAAAATGTCTGCCTGGCTGCAAGCAATCCTAAAGGATTGGTACTATGGCCGTCATTAATCTGAAAACCGCCACAGTAGAAGCAATTGAGGAAGAGACTGCCAAGGTGCAAGTCCTCACAGTGCGAGTGGGAGAAAGTTCCGCCCGGGCGATAAACTACCTGGAGCTGGGGGAGAGGGTGGAACCGGGCCAGCAGATATTTGTAAACACTACTGCAGTAGACTTAGCCCTGGGGAGCGGGGGCTTTCATTTTGTTATTCCCGCCGGGGCCAAATTAAATAAGGGCTGGGGGCACTTAATGAAGCTTCGCTATACCCCTTTGCAGCTTCGCGTCAACTCTGCTGAAGAGCAGGACAGCCCCTGGCATCATTTGTTCCAGCGGGACGGGGGACTGGAAGGGATCCCCGTCCTGGCTGCCGAGCTTCACAGCATGGTGGCCCCCTTGGCTCTGGCAATAAAGCATTTGGTCCCTGCCGCCAACATAGTCTATGTAGTTACCGATGGGGGAGCGTTGCCAGCCGCCTTTAGCCGCAGCACTGCAATTTTAAAAAAAATGGGGGTGCTTTCCCAGGTCATCACTGCCGGCCACGCCTTTGGCGGCGATATCGAGACCATTAACATCTTTTCCGGACTCCAGGCTGCAGGCAGGGTGGCCAAGGCAGACTATGTAATCGCTGCAATGGGTCCCGGAATTGCCGGCACCGGCACCATCTACGGTTTTTCCGGCATTGAACAAGGCACAGTGCTGCAGGCCGCCCTCGCCCTGGGAGGGCAGGGAATCCTGGTGCCACGAATTGGTTTTGTTGATCCGCGCTCCCGCCACACTGGCATCAGTCATCACAGCCTGACGGTGCTGACCCGGGCCTACATCGGCCCCTGCTGGCTGCCCCTGCCGATATTGTCCCGGGCAAAGAGCAAAATCATTTGGAATCAAGTCCAAGGGTTGCCAAAGCGCTGTCGCTGCCACTGGCTGGATGGAAGTTTTATTGCCAGGCTGGCTGCCAGGCATCCCCGGCTGTTTTCCTCCATGGGGCGGGGTTACCGGGAGAACCCCGAATTCTTTCTGGCCCTTGGTGCGGCTGCCCGTATGGCAGTAAATTTTCAGGTCTAAATCCTCCACTGGGTGCATAGCTATTAAGTAACCTAAAGGAGGGGGGGCTGCCAGTGGGACTGCGGGGGCTGTTCTTCTTTCCCCGGGAATATAAAAAAGTGTTTCGCGTTTCGGTGATTATCCTGCTCTCGGCCCTTTCCTTTGGGGTTGTCTTCGGTTCAGTCTATGTGGGCTACATGGACTATTACGCATTGGAAGACCTGGAAAGCGGCCTGGACTACTTTTTGCAGATTACAGATGAAGGCGGGCAGGTCTCCTCCGCTAAAATCGCCACCAATTCTCTCAATACCAATGGCATCTTTATCTTGTACACTGTAATTTGCGGACTGGCTGTCATCGGCCTGCCCCTGGTTGTAGTAATGGTGGCTTTTCGGGGAGCTTTGCTGGGCTTTACCGTAGGCTACCTGGTGCAACGCCTGGGGTGGAAGGGCATTGTCTTTTCCCTGGTGACAATCTTCCCTTTTTCCCTAATCAATGTCCTTGTCTCCCTCTTTTCAGGGGCCACCGCCATGACCTTCAGCTGGATCATCATTAAAAAGGTCTTTGGCAGAGACCAAAATCCCACCCCAATCCTGGGCTTTCTGAGCTTGCAGCTGCTGACCTTTCTGGTGATGTTTCTCCTGGCCCTTTTAGAGGCAGCGGTAGTTCCCTGGCTGTTTCCCCGGCTGTTGCCCTGGGCCTTAAAAAAATAAGCCGCTTACGCGGCCTATTTTTATCTCAGTTTGCTGAGGAAGTCCTTAAGGGTATCGGCGGCATTGCCCAGGAAGAGGCTGACCCCTTCTGTCCTGGAGTAGAGCGGGTTCTCTACTCCGGCATAGCCGGGCTTGAGGTCGTAGTTGAAGATGAGGATGTGGGGAGCCTGGTCGACGTTGAGGATGGGCATGCCGGAGATGGGGGTGTCTTCAGTATCTCTGGCCGCCGGGTTCATGACGTCGTTGGCGCCGATGACGATACAGGCGTCGCAGGCGGCGAACTCGTCATTTATCTCTTCCATCTCGAAGAGCTGTTCATAGGAGACATCTGCCTCGCTGAGGAGGACATTCATATGCCCGGGCATGCGTCCCGCCACGGGGTGGATGGCAAACTTAACTTCTGCCCCCTTGGCTTCCAGGGTATCTGCCAGCTCTTTGACCAGGTGCTGGGCCTGGGCGATGGCCATGCCGTAACCGGGAACGATGATGACCTTTTTCGCCTGCTTGAGGACCTGGACGGCTTCCCCTGAAAGATCCTCAGCAGGTTGTGCTGTCTGGCCTTTCAGGCCCTTGAGGAGCTCCTTAAGGGTATCGGCGGCATTGCCCAAATAGAGGCTGACCCCTTCCGTCCTGGAGTAGAGCGGGTTGTCCACTCCGGCATAGCCGGGCTTGAGGTCGTAGTTGAAGATGAGGATGTGGGGAGCCTGGTCGACGTTGAGGATGGGCATGCCGGAGATGGGGGTGTCTTCAGTATCTCTGGCCGCCGGGTTCATGACGTCGTTGGCGCCGATGACAATGCAGGCGTCGCAGGCGGCAAACTCATCATTTATCTCTTCCATCTCGAAGAGCTGTTCATAGGAGACATCTGCCTCGCTGAGTAGGACATTCATATGCCCGGGCATGCGTCCCGCCACGGGGTGAATGGCAAACTTAACTTCTGCCCCCTTGGCTTCCAGGGTATCCGCCAGTTCTTTGACCAGGTGCTGGGCCTGGGCGATGGCCATGCCGTAACCGGGAACGATGATGACCTTTTTCGCCTGGTGTAAAATCTCCACCGGGTTGGCGGCAGTCACTGGGGCGGCGGTTTTAGCCGCCTGTACTTCTTTGCCTTTTACAGCAGGTGCAACACTGGTTTTTCCCAGCAGGATATCCATGAGGCTGGAGTTCATAGCCCGACACATAATTTGTGTCAGCAATAAGCCGCTGGCGCCAACGATTCCGCCTACTGCCACCAGGAGGATGTCGCCAATGGCCATTCCGGCAATGGAACCGGCAACACCGCTGAAGGAGTTGAGGAGGGAAATGGTGATGGGCATGTCTGCTCCGCCAACTCTGATGGCGATGGCGATGCCCCATAAAGCGCTGGAAACAGCCGCGAGAATAGCTGCCAGCGAGATGGGGAAACCGGGAACAAAGGCCAGGACCAGGGACAGCAGCATTAAGATGCTGGTGATTAAGACTATAAAATGGTGGTCCCGCCAGATTACCGGGCGGCCGCTGATGACTCCTGCCAGTTTTGCGGCGGCAATGAAGCTGCCGGTAAAGGTAAAGGTCCCTACGCAGAGGGCAAGGACGGCGGTAGCTAGGGAAAAGGCACTGTCGGAATAAAACATTGAGATGCTGCCGACAAGAGCCGAGGCTGCGCCGCCGACGCCGTTGAGCATTCCCACCATTTCAGGCATTTGAATCATCTTGACAGCCTTTGCCAGCCAAAGGCCAAGGAGCCCACCGACAGCTATGCAAACCAGGACAATAATGAGGGCAGTGGGAAGGCTGATAATTTCAAAGTGGATTAAGGTGATGATGATGGCGATGGCGGTGGCCACAGCACTGAGCTGGTTCCCCCGCACCGCTGTCTTTACCTTACTCATCAGGGAGATACCGTATAAAATAACTGCCGACAGAACTGCGCTGAGAATATAATAGATGACAGGGCTCATTATTTGCGGTCTCCCTTATCGAACATACGCAGCATTCTGTGGGTGACGCCAAAGCCCCCGGCTACATTGATCATGGCCAGGACAATTGCCAAGCCGCCGACAATGCTTGCCAGGACAGGGCGGGACTCCCGCACCAGCAATGCCACTGTAGTTAATGCGCCAAGGACGGTAATGCCGCTGAGGGCATTCATTCCAGACATAAGGGGGGTATGGAGAAGGCTGGGCACAGTCTTGATGATGCTGTATCCAAGAAGGGTTGCGACGATAAAGATACCCACCAGGATTAAAGGTGACATAGCTACCTCCAATGCAAGTTATGATCTGTTTAGCCTTAACAGTATTTCCACCAGGGGAATTCCCTGGTGGAAAGATTCATTTTACTTGTTAGCGGGACTATAGCCCCATAGCTTCTTTGGCACCTTCGTGCACTATTTGTTTGCCGTCGGTGACCAGGATTGAGGCAGTAATTTCATCCTTGGTATCGATAACCATCTTGCCGTCTTTTACCAAGTAATCTACCAGGTTGTACACGTTGTTGGCAAACATCCAGGTAGAGCTGGTGGCAATATGGCCGGGGATATTCTTGATGCCGGAAATGGTTACTGAATGTTTCTGCACAACTTCGCCGGGCTCGGTGAGTTCGCAGTTTCCGCCCTGGTCGATGGAGATGTCAATGATGACGGAACCGGGACGCATGGCTTTAACCATATCTTCGGTGACGAGGATCGGCGCCAGTTTGCCGGGGATGAGGGCGCTGAGGATGATGATGTCCATGTCAACAATTGTGTCTCTCAGGTTTTCCCTTTCAGTTTGCAACCACTCGTCGGGGAGTTTGTTGGCATAGCCGCCCTGGCCTATGGCAATATCCGCCGGGACTCCGGATTCAATAACCTTAGCTCCCAGGCTCTTTGCCTGCTCGCAGGCATCGGGGCGAATGTCACTGGCATAGACAATGGCGCCCAGGCGCCGGGCGGTGGCAACTGCCTGGAGGCCAGCAACGCCGGTGCCGATGACAAGGGCTTTAGCTGGTTTAATTCTGCCGACGGCAGAGAAAATTTCCGGGACGAAAATTGACAGGTATTCTGCGGCCATGATAACACTTCTGTATCCTGCGCAGGTGCTCATGGAAGAGAGGGCATCCATTTTCTGAGCTTTGGAAATCCGGGGAATTCCGTCCAGGGTTAAGCTGATAACACCCTTAGCGGCCAAATCTTTAACCATTGTATGGTTTACAGGGGCAGCAGGATGCAGGAAAGTAATTAAATACTGGCCGGAGTGCATCATGTCTACTTCGTGGATATTCTTAGCTTTGTTAAACAGAGGTTCTTTGACCTTGAGGATGACATCTGCCTTTTCAAAGAGTTCACTAGGATCCTCAATTATGGTGGCTCCTGCTTCTTCATACTGGTTGTCGAGGAAATAAGCTCCCTCACCAGCCCCGCGCTCCACCAGGACAGTAAAGCCGTCAGCTATGTACTTCTTTACTGTATCCGGGGTTGCGGCTACGCGGTTTTCACCTTCCATTATTTCCCTTGGGACACCTAAAATCATTTCTTTTCCTCCTCGTTAGTCAGTATTCCGTTTTATCGAAAGCTTATAATAGCCCAAGTCCCATTATATATGATTCTCTTAGATTTTTAAAGCCTTTGAGAAGTATTTCACTTGCCTGTTCCAAAACCATTCTGCTACAAGGAAAAGGCCCAGCCAATGGCGAAGATAGGCATAATCACCTTTATAAATTTAGCATATGGGAGGCACCCTAAATGCAAATAGAGTATAAGTCCTTAAAAATCGCCCACTTGCCAACTCCCCTGGAGGAAGCAACCCGCTTGGCAGATGCTTTGGGTAAAACCCGGATTTTCATTAAGCGGGACGATGCCACCGGCCTCGCCGGGGGAGGAAATAAGGCCCGCAAACTAGAGTATCTAGCCGCGGAAGCCCTAGCCCAGGGAGCGAATTGCCTCGTCACTGTCGGCGGTCCCCAGTCTAACCATGCCCGCATGACAGCGGCTGTGGCAGCAAGGCTTGGCCTGAAGTGCCGCCTGTACTTAACCGGCCAGCGCCCTCAAGGATTAAGGGGAAACCTGTTGCTGGACAGACTGCTGGGGGCAGAGCTGATCTTCTGCGGCGAAGTCAAGTTGGGGGAAATCTATCGGCAAATTGAGATTGATGGAGAGCAACTGGGCAAGGAAGGTACTAAAATCTATTTCATCCCCCTGGGGGGGTCGAATCCCCTGGGTTCCCTGGGCTATGTTCGGGCCATAACTGAAGAGCTCATCCCCCAGTGTATGCAACTGGATATAAAACCCCAGGCAATAGTTACCGCTGCCGGTTCCGGCGGCACCATGGCGGGAATCATGTTGGGCCTTGCCATGGCGGGTTGGAATGTCCCAGTATGGGGATACAGTGTCAGCGCTCCTGCTGAGTATGTGCAGAAAGAAGTTGCCGCCATATTTAATGGCGCCAGCCAGCTCCTGGGGGCTTCCTGCCACATAGAACCCGGCCAGGTGCTGGTTGATGACTCCCAAATAGGCCCTGGATACGGCATCGCCACCCCCGCGGCCTTGGAAGCATTGGGGCTCTTTGCCCGCACTGAGGGCCTGCTGCTGGACTCCGTCTACACCGCCAAGGCGGCAGCGGGCATGATCGCTGCCATCCGCCAGGGGCAGTGGCAGGATAATGTAGTATTCTTTCACACCGGCGGCTGGCCGGCACTGTTTGGGAAGGATGATGTTGAATCCTGGCTGCTCAAAGAAGAATAGCAGCAGGGGCTTTGGATTTTTAGTCGGGTCTGTTTTACAGTTAACAGAAGGAAGTTTAACAGAGGGGTGTGAAAGGCGACCCGCCTGTGTGCTACACTGAAACCCAAAAGGCCTCACATTCACTGTCCAGGATTTGAACATCTAATCAAAAGTGCTGGCCTTGTTTAAGCCCCTGAAAACTCCTCCTGCTTCCAGCTCTCTTAACAAAACAGTTGTATAAATTTTAGTTCCTCTGCACTTTACTGATGGCATAGCTAGCTCCCACCATTACACTAAGCCATACGATGAAAATATAGTAGCCTACTGTAGGAGTTCTTACGTGGGTGGTCAACATTGATGGCGATACTATCCAACCAGCAAAATATTGATATGTAGTATTAAGTAGGTAAAGATGAAGTTTTTGCGGGATAAATGATAAAGACAAAAGTTGCTCAGCGAACGGGATAATGAATACGCCAATAACTCCGGCTGTACTTTTTTTGCTAATCAAAGCGATAAAAAACGCAAGATAAGTGTAGAATGCTATCCCCGTTAATGGGGTTAAAAGCATCCGATAATTTAGGTTGAAATCAGCTTCGCATACAAAAGCGCTGTACGCTTCCTGAGAGGTAATAAGGCCCCATCCGATTCGGGATGCAAACAAGCCGGCAATAAATACTAATGCGATTGACACTATAATAGAAGCCAACAACGCAAGTATCTTAGCGAAAACAGCATTTGACAACCCGAAGTGGCTAACCTTAACCTTAATAGTTTGGTTGGAGTATTCCGTTCCAATAAAAAGTGCTCCAGCAATACCGAATAAAATAGGGCCAATGGTTGCGAGTATTGCTAAGGCATACTTATAACCATTGTTAGGGTGAAATGTGCTAAGGGCATTAATTACGTATTCTTCGAGTTCAGAAATGTCGATTTCTAAAATTTCTTCAGTTTCTAATTGCATTTGCGCTATTTCTGCCTTAACGGCATCGAGCTCTTCTATCGTTTTTCCAAGATATTGGTAAGAAGATATAAAGCCATAAGCAGTTAGCCCGAGGATTATCACCAGCAACACTGGAAGGATTTTCGTTTTCCAAAACAAAGCCAACTCCTGAAAAAACAAATTATGCAAATTTCTCACCTCGCTGGCCTTCTATTAATTGGCTAAAGCGTTCCCCGAAATCCTGTATGTCACTAGTTCTATCTATAGATACTATTGAGCCTTCATGTAAAAAAACACAGACATCGGATACCATATATGTCTCTGCATAATCTTGGCCAGTTAATAGCACTGAGCATCCTTGTTTTTTCGCATAGGATATACTGTCCTGAAACAGCTGCACAGCCTCAAAGTCAAGGCCGATAAAAGGCTCATCCAGTATGAGATATTTAGGATTTCGAAACAAGGCAATTGCTAAAGACAGTCTATGCCTCTGGCCATAGGAATAAGCTTTTCCTTTAAGTCTCAGGAAGCGTTTATCAATTTTCAACATGTTGTATATTTCAGGTGACACTTCTTTGGCTTTTTTACCTGAGAGTAGGAAGACATTCTCATACCCAGTTAAGTTAGAGTATATGGGAGGATTATCAAGAACTACCCCAATCTTGTTTCGTACTTGTTCACATCCTTGCCCGTTATATAGGACTTTGCCCCGGTCTTGCTTTTCCAGCCCAAGAGCAATCCGCACCAAGGTTGTTTTCCCAGCCCCATTCAGTCCGACTAAATAGACTGCAGACCCTTCTTCTACAGTAAAGGAGACAGCATTTAGTGAGAAGGAGGGAAACTTCTTACTTACATTCCAAAATTGCATTGACATATATATTTTAGCTCCCTGTGTATATTTTGGGGGGGCAGATTGATCTGCCCCCAATTTTGATCTTATGGTGACCAAGCAGAGGTCGAACCTTTGTAATTCACGTTGGTATAAATTCTACTAGTAGTAGTTGCGCCAACGGGTCCCCAAGGGGTAGGAACACCAAAAACAAATGCCACACGTGAGTTAGACCGACCTGTACCATATTGCTGTGCGAGGTACCAATCCCACTGCTCACTTTGACTTCCAACATGGTTGAATAACGCGGTCCAAGTGTCAGTATCAATACCACGGGGGGAGCTATAAAGCTTCTGTCCATCATAAGTAAATGTTGTGATTGCCTTGTGCCGACATACAGTTAGGCCGACTAAGCTTTTGAATGAATGCTCATACACGACTGTTTTTACAGTAGCAGCGTTGGCACTTTGGGGGCTAACAAGAATAATTCCTAGTGCGACTATTAAGAGGACAACTCTCCCCAATCTTTTACGGTTGTTACGCATCCAATTTCACCTCGTTATACTCGGTTTTGGGATGTGTTTCATATCCTGAAAATTACCTCGCCTAACTCACTACCCTCCTTCTTAAGGCGGGCTTTTTACAATTTTACCATATACAGCATTGTCAGGCGATAAAATTTGATACACAAATTTCGACAAAAGACGACATTCCGATAATTCCATGTTGATATACAGTAACTTGCGTTTATAGGAGTTGAGTCAAGCAGTTCTTCAACCCTTCCCTGCTAACGTGCTGACCCTGGAATTGGCATGAACAAATCAGCCTGCCAATAGATGGCAGACCAGGCATTTAAGTCAATAATGGATTTGAGAACAGAGAAGGTAGGTTTTAGGTACAGGGGCATTACCCCATCTCAGAAATTAGGCCAGGGATGAGGCAGACATATGATGGAAGAATATTTGGAGTGGCTAAATGCCTTGACAGTTTACAGAATGAGGATTACTCTAGATATAAATAATAATATTGGCCAAAGGGCTTTTCTTTTTTCTTTGCCAGGAGGGGGAGATGAATATAAAAGGATTATTCGCTGCAAAAGACTTGACCCAGGGAACACCCTGGAAGAGAATAGTAGAATTCGCCATCCCTATGCTCATCGGCAACATTGCCCAGCAGCTGTACAACACCGCTGACTCAATTGTTGTCGGCCGGTATATAGGGGACAATGCCCTGGCAGCAGTTGGCAGTGCAGGTCCTATCCTCAACTTGCTCCTGGTGCTTTTTGTAGGTGTGGCAGTAGGGGCGGGGATCTTGGTGGCTCAATACTTCGGGGCCAAAGACCGGGAGAACTTATCCCACACAATCGGAAACTGTATTACCTTGACAGCAATTACTTCCGCGATTATTATGTTCGCCGGTCCCTTGGTCAGCAGACCCCTGTTGCAGCTGCTGAATACACCGCCTTCAATTATTGACTGGAGCGAGGGGTACCTGAATATCTTCTTCCTTGGCATTGCCGGCTTTTCTTACTACAATATCTTCGCCGGAATCTTGCGGGGCCTTGGCGATTCAGTGTCTGCCCTGGTCTTCCTGTTGATTTCCACTGGCCTCAATGTGGGCCTAGACATTCTGTTCGTATCTCAGTTCGGCCTGGGCGTGCCCGGGGTTGCACTGGCTACTGTAATTGCCCAGGGGATTTCAGCCCTCTTGTGCCTGGTGAAACTCATGAGGATGCGGGATATTTTTGACCTCAATCTTTCCATGCTCCGCCTGAAAAAAAAGCTTGTCCTGGCTGTTCTCAAATTGGGTTTGCCCTCGGGGGTCACCCAGGCCATTTTTTCCCTGGCCATGGTTACGGTGCAGTCCCTGACCAACAGTTTTGGTGAGCTGGTTATTGCTGCCAATGTAATTGTAATGCGGGTGGACGGCTTTGCCATGATGCCCAACTTTTCCTTTGGCAGTGCCATGACCACCTTTGCCGGACAGAATATCGGCGCGGGAAGGCTTGACCGGGTGGAGAAGGGGAGCAGACAGGGGACATCAATCGCAGTTTCAGTTTCTGCAACCATTACCGTCTTGCTCTTATTCCTTGGCCGCTATCTCATGAATGTCTTCACCGACACCCCCGAGCTTGTCGCTCTTAGCATGCGAATGCTGCGCATCCTGGCAGCAGGCTATATCGCCGTTGCCGTAACCCAGAGCCTCGGCGGGGTTATGCGGGGGGCAGGGGACACCATGACACCCATGTGGATTTCCCTGGTTACAGTGGTGCTGTTG
>Ga0208823_1002475_pt1 | contig 13841 bp, 9 predicted proteins | sample AD_UKC075_MetaG_FD_184440 | JGI IMG/M metagenome (GOLD analysis project Ga0208823, IMG submission 184440) | Active sludge microbial communities of municipal wastewater-treating anaerobic digesters from USA - AD_UKC075_MetaG (SPAdes) (version 2) | ecosystem: Engineered > Bioreactor > Anaerobic >... | reverse complement strand
GCAGCACAACACCCGCCAGGCGCTCCTGCGCTGTCGCCCGTGCGTACTCGGCAGCCACCTCCGGCCAGGACGGCAGGACGGCACGCTCGAAGTACCGGCAGCGCCGCCCATGCATCGGCCAACACTCGTGATCAAACACACAGCGCGCATCCCGCCGCGCGTTCGCACACTCTGCCCGGATCACGGCCCGGAGGGGCCGCGGAGGGCGCCCCTTGACCGTGCGCACGATCATCGCCCCTCCAGGCATCCCTTTGGCGTTTTCTCCCCCGGGCAACGCCGTCCCTCCCTGGATGTCCACCGAACGGCTGCGCACTAAGTCGTCGGGCCGCCAAGTTCCTCGATCACGGTTGGCGATGGCATGCGCGGATAGGCGTGTAGACGCCGCCCAAGAGGAATTCCACGACGAGGAGCGAAGTCCCGACACCGTGGTCGAGTGAGCACTTGCGCGCACGGAGGATAGATGATGAAACCCGTTTATGAGACGTGCAAACCGAGAGAGGAAGTGCTCGAGGGAGCCCTCGCCGAGGACATCTTCGCCGCTGAGCTCACCCCTGTGATGACGGGAGCAGCTCCGAAGGTCTATGCCGATGCTGGTACCTTCTTCGCCAACACCTTCCCCACTCACGGCCTGCGCGCCCTGGTACATGAGGTGTTCAGCCGCCTTACGGGCAAGGGCGGTAACCCCCTCGTGCGTCTCGAGACCACCTTCGGCGGCGGCAAGACCCACGGCCTGATCGCTCTGTACCACCTGGCTCTTCACGCCGACGTCGCGCCAAGCGAGCTTCTGCCGGCTGAGCTTGTCGTGACCGAACCAATCCGTGTCGCGGGCGTCGTCGGCCGTGATTTCGGGATCGAGGGACGAGACCACGACGGTCTGCGCGTACACACGATCTGGGGTGAGTTGGCCTGGCAGATTGGTGGTCGCCAGGGCTACGAGCTGGTTGCGGAAGCCGACAGGCAATTCATCGCGCCTTCAGGGGATGCGCTGCGACAGCTCCTGGGCAATGGTCCGGTCCTGGTGATGATAGATGAGCTCGGTCACTACGTTCGTGTAGCGCTCGGCCGGAAGCTCGCCGGAGTCGGCACGCTCGCAGATCAGATCCCGCCCTTCCTTCATGCCCTCGCTGGTGCCGCGTCTACCCAGCCGCGATGCAGCGTCGTCATCACACTCACAGGCGAGCAGGATGCCTACGCAGAAGAGAACAGACAAATCACCGAGGCCATAAAACAGACCGAGGCCATAAAACAGAGCGAGGTTCAAAAACAGAGCGAGGTTCACAGGATCTCGGCACGACAGGAGCGGGTTCTGGAGCCCACGCGCCCCGAGGAGGTAGCCCACGTCGTAGTCCGGCGCCTCTTCCAGGACGTGGACAGGGCTGCGGCCGAGGAAACCGCGGCGGCCTACCACCGCTTCTATGAACAGGAGGAGCAGCGGGGCGCTGAGCTCCCGCCTCGCTGCACCAGGCCAGACTACAAAGCCCAGATCGAGAGCACCTATCCCTTCCACCCCGAGTTCCTTCACATTCTCATGACCAAGACCGCCACCATCCCGGAGTTCCAGAGGACCCGGGGCGCTCTGAGGCTGCTTGCCCAGGTCGTGCAGTCGGTCTGGAAGAAACGCGAGGACGACGCCTGGCTAATCCATACCTTTCACCTCGATTTTGCCGACGAGGAGACAAGGCTCGAGTTCACGAGCCGGCTCGACCCGGCCAGGGCGGCCTTCGGCCCGGTGATCCAGGCTGACATATACTCCGACGCGCACGATTCGCATGCGGAAGAGCTGGACCGGGACTGGAACGCGCGCGGCAAGCCACCTCTCGCCAGCCGCCTGGCCCGCACTGTCTTCCTGCACAGCATCACGCATGGCCAAGCAGGGCGGGCCGGGGTGCCCGAGATTCTCTTGGCGTGTTCCCAGCCCGGCCTGGACTGCGAGCTACTGCGAGGGGCGTTGGGACAACTGGAGGAGAGCTTCTGGTATTTGTACCACGACGAGCGCGCCTACTGGTTCCTGACCGAGGCGGCTTTGAACAAGGTGCTGGACGACCAGCGCGGCCAGATCACCGTGGCGGATGGCAAGGCCGAGTGTCGCAAGAGGCTGAGAACCATCTACGCGGGCGCCCATCTGCGTTCTGTGTTCTCCCCGGAAGGCCCAGGCGATGTGGACGACGGCTGGGAGCGCATCGCGCTTTGCGTGATGGACTTCGACGCGATCAAGCTCGGTGCCGACGGCAGCGTGCCCGCCGGGGTCAGGCTCATCTTCGAGACCGCGGGCACCCAGGGAGGCTTCCGCCAGTACAAGAATGCCCTACTTTTCCTTGTCGCCGATCCCCAGGAGACTGACCGGATGGTCCACACGGCTCGCACTTACCTGGCGCTGCGCCACATCGTCAACACAGCCGACATCATGAGCCAGCTCAGCGAAGCCAACCGGCGGGAGGCCCGCACGCGCCTGGAGAAGGCGGAGGTGGAGCTGCGCGTAGCCATCACCCGGGCCTACCGCCACGTCCTGGTGCCCAATCCCGACACGGCCCAGGACGAGTCCGGGCTCCAGGTGATTCATCTCGATGTTGAGAAGGCAGCGAAGGTGGCCACCGAGAAGCATGGCCCCACGGGCGGGCAGGAGAGCGTCATCCTCGAGGCGCTCCACGAAGCAGGCAAGATGATGAAGCCTGACGCGCCGGCGCCCGCGCCTAAGCTGGTGCTCGACTACGCCTGGCCGCACGGCCAGCAGACGATGACCACCGGGGACTTGGCCAAAGCCTTCCGCAGCCGGCCCAGGCTGCCGATGATCCTCGACGTGCAGCGCCTACGACAGACAGTCCGCCGGGGCGTAGAGGAGGCGGCCTGGGTCTACTTTGACGGCAAGCGCATATGGACCAAGCAGACCGGGGCGCCCGCGGAGGCCGACATCAGGCTGGACGCCGAGCACGAGCTGTGGCTCCCCAAGGAGGCCACGACGCGCGAATTCTGCCCCAAGTGTGGCTTCAAGCCCTGCCGTTGCGTCGCGCCGGTCCAGACGTGCCCGAAGTGCGGCAAGCCACGCGACGAATGTCAGTGCCCGCCCTGCCCGACCTGCGGCAAGAAGCCCTGGGAGTGCACCTGCAGCCCCATCCGGGAATTCGAGAGCTCAAGGACCGCGCCCGAGAAGGCCTTCACCGAGCTGGTGGACTGGGGGCAGGACCACCACGTCGAGGCCATCGAGTGGATCGAGGTCGAGTGCTACGACCGTCGCGCCGACCTCCAGCAGGTATGGACGGGGATGCAGTACCTGGTGCCGCTTGAGAGGGTCCAGGCGGTCTTCAATGGCAGCGCCCAGCTGGCCCGCGTGCAGCAGACAGGCGGGGAGGCGGCCGTGCAGCGAGACTTCGTGACCTGCACCTATGAGGGCGTGGGAGCGGGCTTCCGCCGCGTGTACGAGTTCTTCCAGGGCATCGCCCAGGACGCCGAGGAGGTCGAGTTTGTCGCCAGGTTCCGCAGCGACCTGGTCAGGCCCCTCGCGCCCAGTGCCGGCGAGATCGATGACCTGCGACGCCGCCTGGTAGACAGCACGGTCCAGCAGATCACCTTGAGGGCCCGGGCGGCGCAGAGCGCAGGCGCGGCCTGAGGCGTGTCGCGCGGGACGTGACATCGCCCCGTCACCTCGGGGTGTATACTTGGGCCCAGGAGGTTGCCCTGCAACCCCAGGCCCTTCCAGACAGGAGTGCATGCCCATGGTAGCGTCGCAAGACATCGCCACAGCAGCACTAGAGATCCAGCGGCCCTTTGAGCTTCGCATTAAGAATCTGCATGACAACGAAGTCGCGCTCGAGGTGTGGCAGCAGCCACTCAACGGCACACCAGCCGGCAGCAGACAGCCGGTGAAGGTCGCGCGGATCAGGGGCACAGCCCTGCACGCGGCCTGGGACCATCTGATCTCGCTCCTCCGCCGCGCAGGCATACGGACTGGCCTGCTATCGCCTTCACGGCAGCAAAGATCCCTTGCCCTTGCCGAAGAAGTAGGCGTGCGTGTGGCTTTGCTGGTTGCGACGCTGGCGCCCTTACACAATCTCAAGCGAATTGAACAAATTGCGGTCGGTCTCGACGCTATGAGCTATGAAGAGGCGTGTTATTGGTATGCCCTCGTGCGTTCTGACGAGCACTGCGGCCGTGCTCTGCGCGCTTTGCGCCTTCTGCTCGCGCCGGACTGAGTGTGGCAAAGTGAGTTCAATGGCTGAGGAAGTCATCCCGGTCCCAGAAGAGCTTCAGTCTATCCTGGCGGAGGTCGTGGACCGCATCGTGCAGATTGCCGATCCTCAGGCGATCGTGCTCTTCGGCTCCCATGCAGAATGTGGCAACGACGCATGATTTTAACCATCACGAGTGAAAGAAAATGAAACAAGATAGAAACAGCGGCAGGCCGGAGGTGTTGATTGAGCACTGGTTGCCGGTGCAAGAGTTGGGTATCGAGAGCAGGAGGGAGAACAGCACCGGCCTGCATCCGCCGCCCAACCGCCTCCACGTCTGGTGGGCCAGGAGACCCCTGGCCGTCTCGCGGGCGGCCATCCTCGCCGCCCTCCTCCCTTCCGATACCGACCATGCCTGGTTTCTCCGCACCCTGGGCATCTTTGGCGACCCCGTCGCCGCCTATGAGCGCATCCAGCAAGCCGGGGCCACGCGCCTCGGCGACCCCTACGGCTACAAGCGGGCCTTCACCTACACGCCCGACGCCGGGACCCTGGACGACCTCCGCCGTCGCATCGCCGAGCACTGGGGGCGCGAGCATCTTGTACTTCTCGACCCCATGGCCGGCGGTGGCTCCATTCCCTTCGAGGGGCTGCGCTACGGCCTCGACGTCTGGGCCAATGACCTTAACCCCGTGGCCTGCGTGATTCTCAAGGCCACCTGCGAGTACCCTGCCTACTTCGGTGAGCAGTTGGCCGAGGATATTGCCTACTGGGCGGGGGAGGTGCACAAGCGGGCCAAGAGGGAGCTTGAGCGGTTCTATCCCTGCCTGCCGGGGGAGCAGGTGTCAGCATACATCTGGGCGCACACCGTCAAGTGTCCGGGGTGCGGGCTGGTGCTGCCTCTCAGCCCCAACTGGTGGCTGGAGCGGGCGGAGCGGCGGATTGCATCCAGGCCGGTGGTACGCGGGCAGGCGGTGCATTTTGAGATTGTCGAGGACCCGGCGGCCGAGGGCTTCGACCCGGACGAGGGAACCGTGGCGCATGGGAAGGGCAGGTGTCTGAACTGCCGCAACACGATTGCAGGCGAGGAGATCAAGCGTCAGGCACAGTCTGGGCAGATGGGCTTCCAGCTTGTGGCCCTCGTGGTCAAGCGCAACTGCAAGCGCGAGTACCGGACGTCGGGCAGCGCAGACCTGGAGGCCGTGAGTAGAGCAGAAGATGACCTGTCAAGTAAGTGGGGGGCTCTGGCGACCGAGGGCTGCATTCCCGATGAGGCGTTCCCGGCCGGGGTGGTGGATGACCGGCCTGCGCAGTACGGTATGAGGTTGTGGCGAGACATGTTCACGCCCCGGCAGCTTCTGAGCCACGTGGTGCATTTGAAACATATCCGGCAGGTCGGCGAGGAGATGGCGCGAGAGTTCAAGGCTGAGCAGGACCCAGCGGGCCGATACCGCCGGGAAGCGGTGATGACGTACCTGGCGCTCGTATTCGACAAGACGCTTAACTACAACTCTCGCATGTCCCGCTGGGAGAACACGCGGCAGATCATCACGGGCACCTTCGACCGCCACGCCTACGCGTTCAAGTGGAGCTTCGGGGAAGCCGTGCCCGTCTATGAGAAAGGGCATTGGGCGACTAATCAGATTCTCGACGCCTACCGCCAGCTAGCCAAACTGGCGGCTCCCTACCGGCTGTTCGCGCCCACGGAGGAGGTGCGGCGCAACCTTGGGAGCGGCGCGGGGGCAGGGAATACAGGTGGGGAGTCGGAGGCGGCCGGACCGCCAGCCACGCAGGAATCGCCCCCCGTGCACGTCACCCAGGGCAATGCCGCCACCTACTACGCCCTGCCCGACGGGTCCGTGGACATCATCGTGGTGGACCCACCCTACTACGACAACGTGATGTACGCCGAGTGCTCGGACTTCTTCTACGTCTGGCAGAAGCGGGCGCTTGGGCACGTATTCCCGGAGCTGTTCGGTGCGACGCTGACGGACAAGCAGCAGGAAACGGTGGCGAACGTCGCCCAGTTCAACGGGCGCAAGGGCACGAAGAAACTGGCGCAGCAGGACTACGAGGACAAGATGCGAGCGGCCTTCCGGCGGATGCACGGGCTGCTGAGGGACGACGGCGTGATGGTTGTGATGTTCACCCACAAGAAGACGGAGGCCTGGGATTCGCTGGCGTCGGCCTTGATCGAGGGCGGATGGGAGATAACGGCATCGTGGCCGGTACACACGGAGAGCGAGCACAGCCTGCACCAGGCGAAGAAGAATGCGGCACAGAGCACAAACCTGCTGGTGTGCCGCAAGCGTGAGGCCGGCGCGGAGGGCGAGGGTGGCTGGTGGCAGCAGGTGCAGGGGGAGATCACGCGGCAGGTGAGCGAGCGGGTGGCGGAGTACGAGGCGCTAGGAGTGCGGGGTGTGGACCTGACGCTGGCGACCTTTGGGCCGGCGCTGCAGGTGATTTGCCGTCACTGGCCGGTGCGGCTGGCGTCGGGGGAGGTGATCACACCGGAGTACGCGCTGGATTTGGCGCGGAAGGTGGTGCAGGAACACCGCTGGGTGCAGCTTGTGGGGGCGCGGCCGGTGGAAGTGGACAGGGAGAGCCAGTTCGTCATCTACGCGTGGGACTTCTACAAGGCGGAGCAGATTCGGTTCGATGAGGCGCGGAAGCTGTACCTGGGCGTGGGAGTGGACTTCGAGGACCTGAAGCGGCGGCGGCTGGTGGAGAAGGCGGGCGAGTACGTGCGGCTGCTGACGCCCGAGCAGCGGGTGCGGAAGGGAGGCTTCGACCCGGAGGCGGCGGAGTTCGAGACGGTGATAGACGCGCTGCACGCGGCGATCTGGTGGCAGGGCGAGGGAGGGTTGGCGGCGGTGCGGCGGTTCTTCGAACGGACGAAGCTGAGCGAGGAGTCGGAGTTCCTAGGGGGCATGCAGGCGTACCTGCGGGCACTGCCGGCGGTGCGGGAGGAGTTTCGAGCCTTGCGAGAGATAGCGGACGGGCTGCTGCATGGGCGGATCGAGATTCCAAAGGAGACAAGGCAGATAGAGTTGGATTTGGACGTGGTTGCAAAGCAACCTCAAGATGAGGAGGAGTGAGAGGTGCGGTCGTGGTAGAGTTGGCGTTATTTGGCGAGCGGGATATATTTGTGCAAGCACAAATATGGCTTCTACACCAAAAATCACTCAGGCGGAGATGCAATCGGTGCTGGGAGACCTGCTGCAGGGCCTGCTGGCCGATACGGGTTGGTGCGTGACGAAGATCAAGTGGGAGCAACCGCTTGGGCAGGGCGTGGTCGCAGACGCGGTGGTGCATGTGGCGTCGGGAGCCGGTGCCGCGACGCTCGTGGTGGAGATGAAGGCGCACTCAAGGGCCGGGGAGGTCAGGAAGCAGGCCCTGTTGCTGAAGCACGAGGCCGGCGAGGGCGAAGCTGGGCGGCCGGTGGCGGTTGCCGTCTTTGTGCACCGAGTCACGGTGGGCCTTGCGGGAATGTTGCGCGAGGCCGGCGTCGGGTACTTCGATTTGTTCGGCGCCTGCTACCTGCGGTGGCCGGGGCTGTTCATAGAGCGGCCGGGAGGAAAGCAGCCGATCGTGTCGCTGAGGGAGGGAGGTGGTGTGGAGGGGGTGGAGGCAGTGGGGGTGTTCGGGTCCAGAGCAGTGCGGCGCCATCGTGTGCTGCGGGCGCTGCTGTCCTATCCCAGGCGACGCTGGCACCAGGTGGAACTGGCGAAAGAGGCCGAGGTGTCAGCCTACACGGCCCACACTGTGGTCGCTTACCTGCTGGGGGAGCACTACGTGGACTACGAGGGGCGCGGCCCCGAGAAGGTGGTCTTCCTCGTGCGGCCCGGGGACCTGATCGAGACCTGGGCGACCTTCTGGCGCGATGTATGGCAGCGCTACCGGAAGGGAGCCAAGGTCTACCACAGCTTGGCCCGCAACACGGATGAAGTGATTGGGGGGCTGCGAGAGGCAGCGGGGAAGGTCGGGGCGCGGCTGGGTTTGACGCTGGCTGCTGGGGCGAATCAGTACGGGGCATATCTGTTTGACGAGGTGGTGCACGCCTACCTGATAGGCGACGATGAGAGTCTTGCGGAGGCGGCCGACCTGGACGCGGCGCGCCGGGCGGGCAATGTGGTGCTGTATGGGGCGGCAGATCCGGGACTGATGTACCTGCCCGGTCCGGTGCGCGACAGGCTGGGAAGGGCTGGGGAGAAGGGCTGCAGTCCGGTGAGCCCCGTGCAGCTGTACCTGGACATGAGAGCCGCGGGGGGCCGCTACGCAGAGCAGGCGGAGAGGCTGCGCCAGGAGATGCTGGGGTATGAATGACAGGCCTGTGGTGAGGGCGCATGAGCGCCTGGACCGGCGGCGGCGGGACTGCTTTGGCGTACTGGTCGAGCTGGCCCAAGTCCTGGAAGGCTCCTGGGAGAACCTGTGCGTTGTCGGCGGATGGGCTGTCTATATGCTCACGGAGGTGTTCCTGGGCCAGGGCGAGGACGTGCCGTTGCGCCACAGGGGAAGCATGGATGTGGACATCGGCCTGGGGACAGCCCAGGTGTCGGTCCAGCAAGGTGAGGCGCTGGCCAGTGCGCTGAGGGGCGCGGGCTACATCGGGCCAGAGGGGTTCCACTGGCTGCGCAGGTCCAGGGAGAACACGTACCGGCTGGACCTGATGGCTCTTCCGCCGCCGGGGCATGAGGGGGGACCAGTGGTGGTGGGGGACTACGAGTTCGCGCCGCTCTGGTATGGCGATGCGTTGTTCGCGGCGCCTGTAGAGCTGCTGATCGAGGGGGAAAAGCCAACAGGTGAGATGGGCCGAGGAAGGGTTCGGGTGGCGAGTCCGGGGGGTCTGCTGGTGGTGAAGGCGTGGACGGCGGCGACCCTCGGGCGGGAACCGGACAGCAAGCATCTTTACGACATCTTCGTTCTGCTGCGCACTTACCCGGGCGGGCCCGAGGGGTTCGTGCGCGAAGTGGAGCCCCTGCGCGCAAGCGAGGCCCTGGAAGGGGCACTTGGCTTGCTGCAGGCCCTCTTCGTGGAGGGTGACAACGGAATCGAGGCAGTGGTGGCGGAGAGAGCCAACGACCCGCGCGATCCAGAACTGCTGCGGGAGGAAGCAAGGGTGACGGTGGAGCGCTTCCTGGAGGCAGTGGCTGCGGGATAGCCCGCGCCGAGGGCCTGCGGGTCAGGGGGCAGTCGAGCATGGCGGGAGAGACAAGGTCCAGCCTGCGCGAGGTCGAGTGGCTGCTGCGGTACGAGACCGGGCTGCAAGACCTGGTGAACGACTTCTACGTGCCAGCGCTGTCGCGAGCGATGCAGTACGACCGGGAGGCCGGGTTCTTCTCGTCCACGGCGCTTGCTGTGGCTGCGAAGGGTGTGGCAAGGCTGGTAGCGCGAGGCGGGCGAATGAGGCTGCTGGTGGGGGCCCGGCTGAGCGCGGCGGACGTGGAGGCCATCAACGAAGGTTACCGACGGCGCGAGGAAGTGATCGCGGAGGCGCTGACAAGCGCGTGGGAGCCAACGGCGGAGGCGATAGCGAGGGACCGGCTCGGGGCACTGGCCGAGATGGTCGCGCGCGGATCACTGGAGATCCGGGTGGTCGTGGCACTGGGCGCGGATGGGCGAGTGCTGCGGGCAGAACAGGCCGAGGGCCTGTTCCACGAGAAGTGCGGCGTTTTCACCGACGCGGCCGGGGACAGGGTGGCCTTTGTCGGGAGCATCAACGAGACGGCGGCGGCGTGGGAGGACAACATCGAGCAGCTGCTGGTTTTCCGCTCGTGGGATGTCGGGGAATCCTATGTTGCCACAATAGGCCAGGACTTCGAGCGGATATGGGCAGACGAGCATCCGCGGGCGCGGACGCTAGAGTTGCCGGAGGCCGTACGGGAACGTCTGCTAGAGCTTAGGCCGGAGGCCCCCCCGGAATACGATCCCCAGGAGAAGGCGGCGGTGGCCGCGCAGGAAATCGCCGAGGAGCGCGAGCGGTGGCTGTTCCAGTTCCTGCGAGACGCGCCGCTGCTGGAGAACGGGAACGCGGTGGTGGATGGCGGCATGGCTGTCCGCCCGTGGCCCCACCAACTGCAGGTATGCGAGCGGGCGTGCCGGGACTACCCGGAGCGGTGGCACATGCTGTGCGACGAGGTGGGGCTTGGCAAGACGATCGAGGCGGGCCTGATCCTGCGCAGGCTGCTGCTGACGCAGCGGGTCAGGCGCGTCCTGATCCTGGCCCCGAAACACCTGGTGAGGCAGTGGCAGGAGGAGCTACGGGAGAAGTTCAACCTGTGGGCCTACTGGTACGACGGGAAAAGCTTCGTGGACCCTGTCGGGGGTGTGCACGAAGCGCCGGAGAACCCGTGGGACGCGGAGTACAGCATAATCGTGGCGTCGGCGCACCTGGCGAAGCGGCGAGGCCGGATGGAAGTACTGTTGGCGGCGCGGGAGTGGGACTTGGTTCTGGTGGACGAGGCCCACCACGCCAGGCGGGGATGGGGACCCGGGTCCGACAACCGGCCGAACCGGATGCTGCAACTGCTGGATGCGTTGCGTGCCAGGACGCGCGGGATGCTGCTGCTGACGGCGACGCCGATGCAGATAGACGTGCGGGAGCTGTGGGACCTGCTGCGGATCGTGGGCATGGACGGGCGATGGGCCGAAGGGCAAGGAGAGGCCTTCCGGCAGTACTTCCATACGCTGGGGCACGAGCAGTGGGAGCACGAGGATCTGGCGTTCCTGCTGGAGATGGTCTGCGACTACTTTGCGGCGGGCGGGGAGCCAGACAGCAGTCTGGCAGAACGGATGAAGGCCGAGGGCGAGTTCGTGCTGTGGAGCCAGTTGACGCGCGCGACAGCACCGGCGGATGCGGCTCGTGTGGCAGAAGCGTTGCGGCGCTCGGGCCTTGGGTCGCTGGTGCGGCGGTTCCTGTGCACTCATACGCCGGTGAGGCAGTTCGTGTCCCGGTACACGCGTGAGACACTGCGTCGCTATCGGGCCCAGGGTCTCTTCGACGCGAATATCGCGACCCGCTGCGTAGAGGACCGGTTCATCGATCTGGGACCGGCGCGGCCACTATACGACAAGATCGAGGAGTACATCTCGCAGCACTACCGGAAGGCGCAGGCCGAGGGACGGCGCGGACTGGGCTATGTGATGACCATATACCGGCAACGCCTGACGTCGAGCCCGCGGGCGATCATTGAGACGCTGCGGCGGCACCGGGATACTCTGGTGGGCGGGTTGCGGGGAGAAACGAGAAGAGTCTTCGCTGAGTACCTGACGGAGGAGGACCTGGGCGAGGCAGACCTGCTGGAGGACGCCTTTGAGAAACTGGCCAGCGACGAGGGGCTTGACCCCGAGGCTCTCGCGGCGGAGATCGTGTACCTGGCCAAGTTCCTGTGGGAGCTTGGAGCCCTGGGTACCGACCCCAAGCTGCAGGGGCTTCTGCGGGACCTGGAGGGCTCGCGCGAGCAGCATCCGCGGGCGGTGATCTTCACCCAGTACACCGACACTATGGACTTTGTGAGGGAGGCTCTCGTCAGCGTGTACGGGTCCCAGGTGGCGTGCTACTCGGGACGCGGAGGCGAGAAATGGGATTCTGCTTCATGCGAGTGGGTGAGGACCACCAAGGACGACATCAAGGAAGGCTTCTTCGAAGACAGCTACCGGTTGCTGGTGTGCACCGAGGCGGCAAGCGAGGGCATAAACCTGCAGGCCAGCGACCTGCTGATCAACTACGACATGCCCTGGAACCCGATGCGCGTGGAGCAGCGCATCGGGCGCATTGATCGCATAGGCCAGCACAGTGAGCGAGTGTATGTGATCAACTACTACTACGCGGGAAGCGTTGAGGCGGCGATCTATGAGGTGCTCCGGGAGAGGATGGGGATCTTCACAGTGGCAGTCGGGCCTCTGCAGCCTGTGCTGGGCAGGGTCGCGAAGCATATCGAGCGGATGGCCATGTCATCGCTGGCTGAGAGGGCGGCGGTGATTGACGAGGAGAAGCGGCGGATGGACGAGGAGATAGCTGACGCTAAGACCGAGGGCATCAACGTGGACGAGCTGACGAGCGTCGAACTGGCAGGCCAAGAGGCTCAGCAGGCACCGGTGAGGGCAGAGGAGGTGCGGGACGTCATGTTCGGGTCCGGGGCCCTGGCAAGCCACTGGGGCGTGCGGGAGGCCGAGCCGGGCGTATGGGAAGTGGAGCTAGCGGGAGCGGGACCGCCGGTCTCTGGGCCACGGCGAGTGACCTTCCACCAGAGCATACTCGAGCAGAGACCTGATAGTGTGCAGCACTGCCTGGCCTGGGGCGACCCGCTGTTCGACCAGCTTCTGGATCTCATCCCGGCACCGAGGACGGGCCGATGGGGCCCCTTGGAGCGCCGATCCGAGCCCGAAGGGCAGCAGGTCCAGTACATCTGGCACGGCGCAGACGGGCAAGATCCTATCCGCGACTTGAGGGAGCTTAGTGAGGGACTTGCCAGGATCCACCGCCCGCCTGACTGAGGCAGTCGGCCGATAGGGGGCACTAGCAGCGATTCCTGGTGGTGGAATCAGTCCCGCTTGCACACAGAGCCGAGCATATCTGCGCACCAGGCTAGGTGCGAGAAGTCAGGGGAAGCCGCGCAGCTTGAGGTGGGGGGTTGGCCCTGTAACTATGAGGTGGTACCGGACAGTGGAGAGGGGAAGTGCCAGTTGCCTCTGCATGTTCTGAGCTGTGGGCTTCTGAGGCTCGATCGCGGCTGGGTGGTTGGTCGGCTTGGGGACCAGCGCAGCCGTGGGGGCTCCTCGAACCGAAGAGGGGCCGGCGGGATACTCCCAACATGCCCGTCCTAGGTCTATCCGGACCTGGCCCTACCCCTGCCGCTGCCCCAGCAAGGGCGAAAACAAGCCGGTGTGAAAAGCCACGGTCAAGGGGCTGGGGTGTGCCGACCTTGATACGACCCGCGAGATCGTCCGTCCGAACCCCACCAACCGGCGCGCGGTCGTTTGAGGACAGCAGGGAGCTCACACTTTGGGAGTAGGAGGAACCGCACCAATGAGGCCAGGGCTTGCTGTTGCACTGCTCGCGCTCTACGGGCCGGCGACGGCGCAGTCGGGGCTCGTGAACTGGGTGGCGAAGGAGAGCACCCTAACGCCGCAAGCTGCCCTGCGCCTCCTTGTGCGCCGACCTGGCGAGCTCGAGGTAAGGTAGTGCTTGTCGCCACGCACGCGGCGACCCAGCCGAGCGAGATCGCGATCTGTTGCCCCTTCGATCCTTCCCTTTGGAGCCGGGCGTTCTATCCCCGCCTGCTCTACCTTGAGGCTGCGCCCGAGGCCCCGGTAAGCCTGCGGTTCGCGGCGGATGCGACCGACGCGACGACCCCCAGCGAGGTACCGGTGGTTCCAGGGCTGGGGGCCGTGGGATGAGACCTATCCCACCGAGGGTGCGTGGCTCACCGAGTACTGGGCGCGGCTGTCCGCAGGTGCGCGACGAGATCGCCTAGCAGGGGCGCAACGGCCTGTTCCCGTTCCTCTATTGCCGCCAGTTCCTGGCGGAGCAAGGGGGCATGGTGACCGGCCTTCTTACCGGGACTGGCTCGGTCGCGACGAGAACGGCGGCCGCCAGGCGTGGGGCGACTATCCCGTGCCCGACAAGGTGGCGGCGGAGGTCGGCCTCCACGTCCTGCAGCAGAGCTGCGCCGACTT
>Ga0208823_1002474_pt1 | contig 13850 bp, 10 predicted proteins | sample AD_UKC075_MetaG_FD_184440 | JGI IMG/M metagenome (GOLD analysis project Ga0208823, IMG submission 184440) | Active sludge microbial communities of municipal wastewater-treating anaerobic digesters from USA - AD_UKC075_MetaG (SPAdes) (version 2) | ecosystem: Engineered > Bioreactor > Anaerobic >... | reverse complement strand
AAAAAAAGAAAAATCCTTGCAATTAGCGCGCGTTTGTAGTATAATTAATTGGTATAAATAATTAGGAGGAATTTTCATGCGTGTAACATTCTTGATGCGTTGTACGGTATGTAATGAGGAAAATTATTTAACGGAAAAAAATAAAAAAAATACTCCCGATCGGTTAGAACAAATGAAGTTCTGCCCGAAGTGTCGAAAACAAACATTACATCGCGAAAAAACTAAGAGATAAAATTAACTGAAATAAAAGCCAAGGAATTACAAAACTCCTTGGCTTTTATTATTTTTTCCGTGGTTTATATAAGATAACTAAAAAAATAAAATCGCATTCATTATCAAAAATATACGATTGTGAATATTATCCGGAATATTTAGCGAGTTGCGCGTTCGCGCAGCCAACTGCTTATTAGGCCGCGCTAGTTTTTTTGAGCGGGTTTATTTCCTTAAGTTTTCTTTTTCTTAAAACATCCGTTCATCCACGCAAAATCACACTTTTTTCTACATCTCATTATTATAAAATGGTAAAAAGAGAGGTAGAAGGCGATGGGTAAAGAGAAGAAGCGCAGCGCCGACGAGAAAGAAAAGGAAGAAACGCTGTTTTACTACGAACTCGTCGGGGTAATATGCATAATACTCGCGATAACGATTCTCGGCCGTCTGGGGAAGATTGGCTATTTTTTAGCCGTATTTTTCAAAGTTATTTTCGGCGACTGGTATTGGATTTTTATCGTCTTTTTAATGTTTTACGGCTTTTTAAGTCTTTTGCGTCATAAGAGTTTCGACTTTAAAAACCCGCGCTTTATCGGCTGCGTGTTTATTTGTTTCAGTTTGCTCATCTTCGCTCATTTTCCGATCCATAACTTAATCAAGCAAAGGAACAGGAACTATTTCGCGGAAACATGGTCCCTGTACCGTCAATACATCAACTCCGGCAGCGAAATGTATCTTGGCGGCGGGATGCTCGGAGCGGTAATGTTTTACGTGGTCTATTACTTAATCGGCACGGTCGGGGTCGTCCTCGCCGGCGCGTTTATCCTGATGCTGGGTGTCTCGCTCATTATCGACATGCCGATCGTCGATATATTCAAAACTTTCGGACGGAAGGTCAAAGACGTCGGGCATCTCGGTAAGCGGTTTAACCGTTTCTTTAAATATGACCTCGGCCGCCGCGGACAGCCGGCGGAGAAAAAGAATATCTTCGCGAAGGCGCAACAGGTCCCGCTTAAGATTCTGGAAGAATATCAGAACGTCATGAATTATAATTTCCAGGAAAAAACCGCCTACGAAACGCGGAGCCTGATTCATTCCGTTTTCAATAATCTCCATATCGAGTACCGCGATCTTGATTTAACCGTCTCGTATAAAGTCACGACTTATAAATTCACCGTTTTCTCCGAGTTTGAGACGACGAAGCTTCTCGAACGGCTGAACAACGTTATCGAGGAAGATCTTTTGCTTGCCCGCGACGGGAGCGCGCTCATGATTCAAATCGTTAACAAATACCCGCAAATCCTCACAATGCGGGAACTTTTGATGAAACAAAGCAGCCTGCGGAGTAATTTTATCATGCCGCTCGGCTTAACTTACGAAAACAAGCTCTGCGAGCTTGACGTCTCGCAAAACGGACATTTGCTTCTTATCGGCAGCGAGAAGACCGGCATAAGGAATTTCGTAAATTTCTATGTTTTCGCTCTTTTTGTAAAAGAAAACCTGCTCAATTATGAAATCGAGCTTTACGACGGGAAAGGCGAGCTCTTTGTTCTTCACGATCTCATTCCGACAGAAACGGGCGGCGACGTGAACGAGTTCCTGACGGCGGTGATCGCGGAGATCGACGCGAAACTGAAAACGATCAACGGCGCCGGGGTCTCCTCGATGGACGAGTATAACAAGAAACTCGAGATTGAGAATAGTTCCGAACTCCGCATGCGCCGAAAGTTCATTATTATCAATCGGCTTGATTGTGATAAGGAAACATATTCTTATTTCGAAAACAAGTTGATGTATATTATCCAACTCGGGGAAAAAGCGGGAATCACGGTGTTATACGTCGTTCGCGACGCGATGTACGCGACGAGCATCGTATTGAGCCTTTTTCCCAATAAACTTGTTTTTAAACTCGAAAGCGGCCTTTTCTCGCAAAAAATCATCAATAACGAAAACGCGACTTTTCTTCAAGCCGAAGGCGATTGTTTTTACTTAAGCCAAATCAAGGCGCGCCGGCTCCAGACGGCGCTCGTTTCGAAAAAGGATATCGACGCGGTAAAAAGTCATCTCAAATAAAAAGCGACCGTTTAACGGTCGTTTTGTTTGTTTTTCTTTTTCGCGTTCTCGATCGCGCGGTATCGCTCGCCGAGCGCTTCCTCGTACTTGCTCGAGTCCTTGGGGAAGTAGTATTTCCGGTCGCGGATGGCGTCGGGAAGGTATTGCTGGTCGACCCAGGAGCCCGGATAATCGTGGGGATATTTGTACGGCGTCTGCCGCGGATCGAAGGAACCGATATTTTTTAAATGCAAAGGCAAAGGGCCGCTTCTGCCTTCCGCGATATCCTTCATCGCCGTCTCAATCGCCTTATAAGTGCTGTTTGATTTCGGCGAGAGGGCCATGTCGACGACGATGCTCGCGAGCGGGAGTCTTGCTTCCGGCATCCCGAGCTCAAGCGCCGCCTCGCACGCGGCTCTGACCTTCGGCCCCATCGCCGGGTTCGCGAGCGATATATCCTCATAACAAATGCAGTACAAGCGGCGAACAAGCGGCAGAAAATCCTCGGCGGTAAGAAGCTTAGCCAGATAATGAAGCGCGGCGTCGGGATCGCTGCCGCGGATTGATTTATGCAGGCCGCTTAGAGTATCGTAGTAATTATCGTCGCTTTTATCGATATGGACGGCGGGACGGAGGACGATTGATTTTGCGAGATCGAGAGTGATTTCCTCGCCCGCGCGCGAAGCAAAGGCCGCGGCCTCGACCATGTTGATTAGCGAACGGATCTCGCCGCCCGCCATGCCGATAAGATAATTCTCGGCGTCGGGCGAAAACTTTAGTTCTTTATCGAGATTCGCAAGCGCGCGGTTGAAAGCGACGCGCAAATCTTCTTCGGTCAACTCGCGCAGTTTGTAAATCAAAGTTCGCGAGCGGATCGCCGGGTTCACCGAATGATACGGGTTAACGGTCGTGATCCCGATCAAAATCAAATCGCCCCGCTCGACAAACGGCAAAAGATAATCCTGGATGTCTTTTTTCATCCGGTGAATCTCGTCGACGATTATCACCGTTTCCGGTTGTAGGCGGGCGAAATCGATAATCTCTTTCAAGGTCGCCTTGTTGTCGGTGCTGGCGTTAAACGTGTGGCGGGGAAACCCGAGGTCGGCGCAAGCCGCGAGCGCGATCGTCGTCTTGCCGGTGCCGGGGTCGCCGTAGAGTATCAGGGAAGAAAGCCGCCGGTTTTCGACCATCCGGCGGATAACGCCGTTCTTCCCGACCAGGTGCGCCTGGCCGATCACTTCGTCCAGCGTCCGCGGTCGCATTTTATGAGCCAAAGGTTCCATCGTATCACCTAGGTCTTATTTTATCACAACCGCAGGCGCTTGTAAATGCTATTCTTCCTTAACCGGCAAAACGGAACGGAAATTGACGCCGATGATCCCGCCCAAGGCCGAGCTCGTAAGAAAACTCGCCGTTTTGACGAACGATTTCGCCACGAACGGCACCTGGATGAAAAAGTTAAGCGCGAGCGTTATCAAAATAACGACGAGCGCGGCGATCAAGCCCTCCAGGAGACCGTTTTTTTGCGCGGTGTTGCCGGCGAGAAAGCCGAGTATAAAAAACGCGGCGACGCCCAAAATAAAGGTGACGGTGTTAAAAGCGGCCAGTTGGCTGTCGGCTTTCCCAAGAAAGATTAACAACGCATAAACGCCGCTGAATATGGAAATAATAAACAGGAAGCAAAGATAGACAAAAAGTTTTCTTTTTATTCTTTTCATGTTGATTTCACCACTAAATTATATTTAAAAAACGCGTTATTTAGAACAAAAGGAGCGGAAGGCAATGGACTGGATGTTGTTGCTTAAGGTTTTGGCGATTTATTTCTTCATTTTATTCTTGCTTAAATTCATGGGCAAAAGGGAGATCGGGCAATTGAGCCTTTTTGACTTCGTCGTCGTGTTGCTCATCGCCGATATCGCCGTAATCGGCGCCGAGGACGGCTCCGTACCCTTTTATATGACCTTGCTTTCGATTCTGCTTTTGGGCGTGATCCAAAAAATATTGGCGGTCATCCTGCTTAAGGTGAAGCCGATTCGCGACTTTTTCGACGGCAAGGAATCAATTATTATGATCGACGGGAAACTTAACGTCAAGGAGATGAAGAAGCAGTCGTACAACGTCGACGATTTGATCGTCCAGATGCGGATTAAAAACATCCGCTCGCTTTCGGAAATAAAATACGCCGTCCTCGAGGCGAACGGCGAGATTAGCATTTTTAAATTCAAGGATTTTCCCTCGCGCGATCCGAAAACAAAAACGACCACGGCCCATAACCCGACCGGGAAAACCGACGGCGGGTACGACGCGGCGTCGGCGCCGGAAGAAATTTACCCGTTCCCGCTAATCGTTTCCGGAAAGATCCATAAGGACAATCTCAAGCTTCTTAACTTGAGCGAGGATTGGCTGCGCAAGGAAATTAAGAAAAAAGGATATCAATCGGAAAAAGAAATCCTTTACGCCAATTACGAGAACAAGAAGCTATTTATAATCGAAACGTGTAATTTTTAACGCTTTACAGTAGATGAAAAACATAAGCGCAAGCAAGACGGTATTAAGCAGGTAATTGGAAAAGCCTGCTTTTAATATAATGTGGGTTGAAATCGTGAGCGCGGTCAAAATCAAAACGTTCAGAATCTCCGCGAAGGAAAACCTGAATTTGAAGTTGTTTTTCAAATAGAAGTAGATCCAGGCGGTTGAGAGGTAAGTATTGACGAGAAGCGCGGCGATTAAGGAATCGTGGGCGACGCGGGGGATGAAAGCGAGCCCGAAAATAAGCCCGAGCTTAATGACGCTCGTTATGAGCGAAACCCGGAACAGGACCCGCGACCGGCCGACGGCCTGCATCACGGCGGCGAGCGGGGCGTGAAGATAAAAGAGGATAAAAAGCGCCCCGAGTTTTTCCGCATAAACGCTTCCCGTTTCCGTCCTGTAAATCAAAAGCATATAATCGCGTCCGTAGGCGGTAATGAGAACGCTGATTAAGATCCCGGGGACGAGGGAGAGAAGGCAGGACTTTTTTATATAGTAATTTACCATCCGGTCGTTCCCGAGAGCGCGGCTTTTTGAGATGCTCGGGATAACGACGGTCGCGATCGAGGTCGAGACGAACGAGCAAAGGGTAATGAGGGGGATGCCGTAGGCGGTGATCGCGCTGTAGCGGCGGAGGATCTCCCCGGGTCCGAAGCCGACCAAAGTCAACGCGGCGGTATAGACAATCGGCTCTAAAAAGTATGTAAAGGTTCCGACCAGGCGCGAGGCGGTGGTCGGAATCGCGACTTTCAGAAGCGCGTTCGTTGGCGGGGCGGTCGACGCGTTCGGGCGCGGTCTTTCCTTCCGCATTTTCCAAAGAATAAACGCGAGCGAAACAATCTCTCCTCCCCCCATCGCAAGCACCGCGAGCGTCACGGCGATAATCAGGCCGCGGGATAAGAAAAGATACAAAAGGAGGAAAGCGCAGGCGATCCGGCTTACCTGCTCGACGAGAGTCGCGTAAGCGCTCGTCGCCATTCGGTTTTTCCCATTAAAATAACCGCGGAAGACATTGTTTAAAGCGATCAGAGGAAGAAAAAAGACGGACGCCAGAAGCGGAAAAAAGGCGTTTTCCTGTTTCAGACCGTAAACGATGAGAGGCTTTAGAATCGCGAGCGCGAGCAGGATCGTCGCCGCCGAGACCGCGAGGCCAATCGCGACCGCGACCGAGAGGATCTTTTTCTCCGAGTGTCTGCCGGTGACGGCGTTTTCCGCGATTACCTTGCTTACCGCGATGTTTAGGGAAAAGCCCGCGAAAGTCATGAAAAGACCGAGCGAGGGGAGGGTGATAACGTATAACGCGATCCCCTCCTCCCCGAGTAGGCGGGTGAGAACGATCCGGTTAACGAGACTTAAGACGCGGATGATCATGCTCGTCGCGATTAGTATTATCGTGTTTTTTACAATCCCGTCCTTCATAACTGCCCCCGTCGTTAAAATCTATGAAGGCGGGCGAAAAATATGATTATTATCAATTTATTTTTCTTCCCGCCGCGAAAAAGCAAATTTTGCTACACATTTGTCGATTTTTTTGATATAATATTAAATATCAATAAGGAGATGAAAGATATGGATTACAAAAAGTATATCGCATCGGTACCCGACTTCCCGGTCGAGGGCATCCTTTTTCGCGATATTACGCCGCTGATGGGGAACGGGGTTGCTTTTCAGGCGGCCTGTGAAGAACTGAAAGATTTCGCGGTCGAGATCGGCGCCGAAATAATCGTCGGGCCGGAATCGCGCGGCTTTATTTTCGGCTGCCCGATCGCTTATCGTTTGGGGATCGGTTTTGTTCCCGTCCGGAAACCCAATAAATTGCCTCGGGAGACGATCGCCGTTTCCTACCAGCTCGAATACGGCGAGAACACCCTGTGCGTTCATAAGGACGCGATCAAGCCCGGGCAAAAAGTTCTCGTTATCGACGATCTGCTCGCGACCGGAGGCACGGTCAAAGCGACGATCGATCTCGTCGAGAAACTCGGGGGCGTCGTCGTCGGTTTGGGCTTTTTAATCGAACTTAGCGATCTGCGCGGCCGCGACCTTCTCGAGGGTTACCGGATTAAGACCTTGATAACTTATTAATTATTAATCGTTAGCGCGATGTTTATAAAAATTTTTCAGGAAAGGAGATCGGCATCAGCCAAAGGATGCATATGGCGAAGAAAACAATCGAAGACCTGGTCGCGAAAGCCGGGGAATACTTGAAGAACCCGAATAACATCGAAGCCATTCGCGCCGCCTATGAATACGCGAAGGCCCGGCATGAAGGCCAATTCCGGAAATCCCGGGACCCGTACATCCAGCATCCTCTGGAAGTCGCTTATATGCTCGCGGAACTGCGGGTTTCGCCGACGACAATCGTTGCCGGGCTCCTTCACGACGTTCTCGAGGATACCGACACTTCGCGCAAGGAATTAACGGAAAGATTTGGGACGGATGTCGTAAACATCGTCGAAGGGGTTACGAAAATCGGCCAGCTGAAGTACATGACGAAGGAAAAAGCGCTCGCCCGAACTCATCAGAAAATACTATTGGCGATGGCCAAGGACATCCGCGTCGTTTTGGTTAAACTCATCGACCGCGTGCATAATATGCGGACGTTGGAATTCCAAACGCCGGAAAAGCAAATAAAAATCGCCAAAGAGACGATGGATCTTTACGCGCCGCTCGCGCATCGTCTCGGTATGTATAAGATTAAGGCGGAGCTTGAGGACATCAGTTTTAAATACCTGGACCCGGAAGAATACGAGCGCGTCCTGACTTTAATCACGAGTCAAAAAGCGATTCGCGAGGAAGACATCAGCCGGATGCAACACCGGATCGAGGATATCTTAAGCCATAACGGGATCAAAAACTACGAGATTACCGGCCGACTTAAAAATATTTTTAGCGTTAGTAAAAAAATGCGCCAGAAAGACTTGGAATTCGATCAGATTTATGATTTGATGGCTTTGCGGATTTTAGTCGATACGATCGAGGACTGCTATCATGTTTTGGGCCTGATCCACGGCGAATGGGCGCCGCTCCCGCTAAGGTTTAAGGACTATATCGCGACGCCGAAGCCAAATCTTTATCAATCGTTGCACACGACGGTCGTCGGCATTAACGGCAAGATCTACGAGATCCAAATCCGCACTTACGAGATGGATGAGATCGCGGAATACGGTATCGCCGCCCACTGGGCGTACAAAGAAGAGAACAAAGCCTATTCGCCCGAGAAGGAACAGCTCGAGATCGTGGCGAAACTGCGCTGGTACAAAGAACTCCTTTCCTACGCCGAGATCGGCGAGTCGGAGGATTTTGACCCGCTCGACAACATCCGCGACGATATATTCAGCGCCAACGTGTACGTCTTCACGCCGAAAGGCGACGTCCTTGATTTTCCCAACGGCTCGACCCCGCTTGACTTCGCCTACCGGATCCATACCGAAATCGGGAATCATACCGTCGGGGCGATCGTTAACGGAAAGATCGTGCCATTGACATATAAACTTAAAACCGGGGACGTCGTCGAGATTAAGACGTCGAAGAATTTTGACGGTCCGAGCGAGTCATGGCTTAAAATCGTCAAGACCAATCACGCGAAACACAAGATCACTTCCGTCCTTAACAAGAAGCGCCGCGAGATGCTGATTGCCAAGGGAAAGGAAGATTTCGAGCGCACCTGCAAAGCCGAAAACTACGCGATCCTGAAACTTGACGATAAGGCGGTATCCGCGCTTTTCTCGAAGTACGGAATAAACAGCGGCGAGGATTTGTATGTCGAGATCGGCAAAGGAACGATCTCCGCCAAGGCGGCCGCTCACCGTTTATACGGCAAGCCGGAAAAGCTTGACGAGGAAGCCCTGCTCAGGCATTACCGCGAGGAGGAGTCAACGGCGGCCGCGAAAAGAACGGCCAACGAATGGGGCGTTATCGTTAGCGGCGTCGACCGCGCCCAGATAAAACTCGCTTCCTGTTGCTCGCCGGTATTGGGAGACGACATCGTCGGTTACGTAAGCAAAGGCCACGGCATCGTCGTCCACCGCTTGGAATGCCATAATGTCCGCAGCGCCAAAAAAGAACGCTTTATCGAAGTCATCTGGGATATGGATTTCTCGAAGAAACCGTTCGAGTCGCTCGTTTATATTCTTTCATTTGATAGGAAAAATATTGTCGCGGAATTTATTAATACTTTAAATAGTTTTAACTTGACGATCAAGGCGATTTCCTCGGCTAAAAACCGGGACGGCGATCTGCTGACGAAAGTAAAGCTTCTCGTGCCCAACGTCGACGTCTTACACAACGCGATCGTCAACGTGCAAAAAATATCCGACGTGTATTCCATCGAAAGGGTGATTAAATGAGAGTCGTGTTACAGCGCGTGTCAAGAGCAAAATGCGAGGTCGCGGGTCGCGTCACGGGAGAAGTAGGCTTAGGCTTTCTCGCTCTGGTCGGTTTTACCGAGGGCGACGATGATAACGCGCTCGCGAAGATGGCGAAAAAAATCGCCAACCTCCGCGTTTTTCCCGATGACGCCGGAAAGATGAACTTGAATATTAGCGCCAAAAACGGGGCGATTCTTTCGATCCCGCAGTTTACCTTATACGCCGACACCACCGCCGGAAACCGGCCTTCTTTTACAAAAAGCCTCAACCCCGCCGCGGCGGAAAAGCTTTACCACCGCTTTAACGCCGTTCTCGCCGGCGAAGGCTTGAGGGTCGAGACGGGAGTTTTTGGCGCGCATATGGATATCGAGCTCGTAAACGACGGGCCGGTGACGATTATCTTGGAATTTTAACGGAAACGGCGACGTTTCCTTTTTTTATTTGCGGGAGCGTCCTCGCTAATCCCGTCGTTTCAGCGTCTTTTCCGCCGTTTTTAGTAAAAAAACATTAACTTTACCTTTTTTTTGTGTTATAATTAAAATATATAAGACTAGCGAAAGGGATCTTTGGGATATGAGCATTAGAGAAAAGTACAAGGAATTAGTCGCCCGTTCTCTCGCCTTGGCCGATTTTTCCGAGATCATGGAGCTTAAGAGCAGATGCCGGCAGGAGATGAATCAGGAATATCTTTATCTTTGCGATATTCTGATTACCGACATTTATATTAACGAAAATCTTTGGGACGACGCATTAAACACGGCCCTAAAAGCGCTCAACAACATCGACAACGTCGTGTTTCAAAAAATATACATCTCGCTTTTGGACCGGATTATTTATATTTTCATTCATAAACGCAATTATAAAAGCGCTTACCGCTACGCGTTTATGAAGCGCAACGCTCTTGATTTGGAAAACGTCGACGAAGTAAATCGCTGGTACTTGGAGATGGCCTACATTTACGCCGAGCTTAATCAAAAAGACAAGGCGCTCCTGCATTTAAAGGCGGTTTTGAATAATTATCCCGACGACAACACCCGCAGTCTCGCCTTAAGCAACCTTACCAAGCTTTATATCGACCAAGCCCAGGTCAACGAGGCGAAGGAGACTCTTAACGAGTGTATTTCCCTCGTTTACAAGCTGGAAGACGAGGAAGGGATTGTTTATTGCGAGTATTTAAACGCTAAACTACATATCCTGGAAAAAAACTATAAGCTCGCCCGCCAGTCTTTCCAGGGGATTTTTAAGAACATTCACGCCATCAGCGAAAATTATTTGGGCATCGCTAACGAATATATCGCTTTGCTAATCGAAATGGATCTTTACGACGAGGCTTTTCGCGTGAGCCAAAAGTATATCAAGGAAATCGAATCCTCGGAGAATTTATACGTAAAGAAAGATTTTTATAAGAATTATTTGAAAATTTATGTCCTGAAAAACAAGAATTTCCGCGAGGATTTAAGACAGCTGCTGCAGGCGATCGACGTGCTGGAAGCGGAGATTGAAAAAATCGACGAGAACATTTTAAGCGAGTCGATCGAGGACGATAAAAACATTGAGATCGCCAATAAACTGAAAGCGACGGTTGCGAAAATAGAGAAGACGCTCAATATCGTCAATATTGCGCTTTTAAACGACAACATTCACGATTCCCTGCTTGAATTTTCAAAGAATCTTGAAACCGTGATTGATTTCGACGAGGCTTTATACGTGATGCTCGCCTCGGGCGAGTTCGACGTTATCCCTGAATTAACCGACGCTTATGACCAGGTCGTCGTCTATCATTATAAAAAGAAGCGCCTCTATGAGCGCGACTATTCCTATAACGAGCTCGAGGGAACGATCGTCGAAATGATGATTTCCTCGAACCACGAGATTGTCATCGACTTCGGCGAGGCGCCGATGCCGGTTAAGGACTTGATAACCGGCGCCCCTTATGTTGAGGGAAATGCCCGGGCTCTGGTCGCTATCCCGATCAATCTTGAAAAAGACATTATCGGCGGCGCGGTGTTTGTTTCCTATACAAGCGCTTTGAGCGAAGTTGACGCGCTCGCTAATTTAAAAATCGCCGGCAAACTTCTGGAAAGAAAATTGATTACCCTGCATTACGAGGAAAACATCCGCGGCCGGAAACAGTTGACGGGTTTTTTCCAGGAGAACTTGAGCGAGGGATATTTCTATTACAAACCGGACAGCGATAAAATCATCTTAAGCGAGAAACTCGCCGCGTTTCTTGACGTCGGCGACCGGGTTATTACCCGCCGCGATTACCAGCGGTTAATCGTCCCCGAGGATCGGGTCATTTACGATAACGTCGCCGGATTTTTACAAGAAGGCGAGCCCTACCGCAGCGAATATCGCGTGCGGGCGCGCGGCGAGACCCGCCTGGTAATGGAAAAAGCGGTTCCCTATATCGCCAAGGACGGCGTAATCCGCTTTTATGTCGGCATTATCTCGCTTATCGCCGCCGAGCGCGCTTCTTACCGTTATCCGGAGGAAAAGATTCACGAGCTTTTGGAACAAGTATTACGGAAAGCGGCGAGCGAGGACCTTAAATACACTTTCGCGCGCGTCGGAATTTATAATCTTGATGAATACGATTATCAATTAAAAGATAAAATAATAGCGTATGTCGGCGATATTTTGATGCAGGTTTCGGGTTCGGTTTATTATCTTGCCGACGAGAGTTTTTTGATTATTATCGAAGGCGATGATCAAAAAGAAATCGAAAAAGCGCTTAAGTCGACGCTTGATCTCTTGACTTCAGGCTTCGTAATCGATGAAGAGATTATCACCCTCGTCGCCCGCGCCGGCGTTATTCGTTATCCCAAGGATACCTACAACGCCGCGGAAGTATTGGTTTTAACCGAACTGTGCTTGCGCGAGGGCGACCGGTATCAAACATATACCGACGAGATCAGACGCAAATACTTAAAAAAGAAAGCGGTAAATGTTTGCGTTGGCGAGCAATTGAAGCGCGGGAAAGTCGAGTTGCTTTACCAGCCGCTGAAAACGGGAAGAGAAGAACCGTCTTATGAGATTTTATATAATATTAGCGGTTTGAAACCGGAGGAAGAGATATGGCGTCATCTTGACGAGAGCGTTTTGATCATGTTCGAAGAACTCGCGTTCTCCACTCTCCTCAAGGAAGCCGAAAAACTCAAAGAAGGAACCTTCTATTTCCACATAAGCGCGGAAAGCGTCGATTATTTCCTGAAAAACGATGTTTTTCCCGCCGGCAAAAAACCTTTATTCCGCCGCATCGTCATCTGTTTGGAAAACTACGCGCCGCAGTTTTTGAAATTGATTGACAAGATTAAAGAACTTGGTTTCCGAATTAATATCCATCACGGGATATTGAAACATATCAGCATCGAGACATTGCTTTCGGGCGCGATTGACGGCGTCTTTTGTCATCGGGGCGAGGGCGTTAATAACCGCCTCGTGATGTTTTTCAACTATACCGGCATGGAGTATCTTAACGACGCGCCGATCGCCGATTATCAAAACGTTATCGTCCGCGACGGCAAGTTATTGACCCTAAAAAACATCCGCGAATGACAATGGCGCGGTTTTTGTCCCGCGCTCCCGGCGATTTATATTGCCCGAACCCGGCGGATATGATATAATACTTGACATGTGTGTTTAATTATTACAACAAGCACTAGAATGGAGCAAATATGCAAAAATTTACGGATTTTTTACTGTCGTTAGTCAGTCCCTTAAAAATGGCCCGCTTCCGAACGATGAGCGTTTTAATCGCGATCATCATTTTCCTTTTGTCGGTCCAGGTTATTTATTTCCCGTTTAAGGAGGCGATTCTTCGCCAGGGGCCGGTTATTGAACAAGACTACATACTGATTCCCCTTCAAGATTTGCCGGATGACGAGGAAGTTAATCAATTCGCGAAACGGCTTAAAGATATGGGGTGCGCGATCGATAAAAACAAGCGGCTCGTCTGCGACGGCCTTGAAGACGGAGAATTGGTGGAAGAGACTTTTGTTTTCCATCATGAGGAAACAGGTTATACGAAGAAACTGCATTTTTTCATCGATTATTATATCGAGGAAGAACCGCAACTCGATATAAACAAAGGCTTTGAAAGCAAGGATTACCCGTACGTGGAAAACGAAGAAGATTATTTTGTCGTTTTGACCCCGGCGAGCATCTACTACCAGGCTTTCACGATGCTTGACGAGGATGAGAACCCGGTTAAGCACGGCGATCACGAGCTTATCGGCGCCAGAATCTCGGTTCCCTACGCGATATATAAGGAGTTTTCGTTAACCATTGACGAACCGGAAGCGTACGGCTATCAAATCGGCCCATACTTGGCGCGAAAAATCGTCGAGGGGATTTTGGAAAATGACATGTTGAACTCGATTAAGAACATATTCCTGATTGTGTTTCTGATGCCGCTGATCTTTATCTTCATGTTTTGGCTGGTCTTCAAGCGGACCGGGCGGCTTAAGTATTTTAAAGAATACTACAATATCGCCGCGATTTCGAGCATCGCGCCATTGCTTTTGACATTCGTCGCGGCTTGGTTCCTCCCGGACGTGATCGGCTGGTATATCTTTATTTTCGCGGTTTATTATATCTACGTTCTTTACCGTATCAATAACGCGCCGGACGCAGCGGAAAAAAGTTTAATATAAGGAGTCCGTATGAAAGTTTGGGATTTATTAAAATCGT
>Ga0208823_1002473_pt1 | contig 13854 bp, 9 predicted proteins | sample AD_UKC075_MetaG_FD_184440 | JGI IMG/M metagenome (GOLD analysis project Ga0208823, IMG submission 184440) | Active sludge microbial communities of municipal wastewater-treating anaerobic digesters from USA - AD_UKC075_MetaG (SPAdes) (version 2) | ecosystem: Engineered > Bioreactor > Anaerobic >... | reverse complement strand
AAAACTATCCAAGAGAGCATGTCTAAAGTGATTTACCAATATGAAAAGCAAGAAATAGCAGATTTATTAGAAACTAAATTAAGTAAATATAAAGGTGCTAGAGTCATGCAAACCATAGATTCGTTAAACAAAGAATTATTTAAATCTTTAAAAGATGTAGGCTTAGACACCACTCTCTCAGACAGTGTAATTAATATAAGTAGAGAAAGAATTAGAGTACAGATATACACAAATAAATATGGTGAACTTGTCCAAAAAGTAGATACACACATCATAAACATAGAAAAGCAACACGCAGATAGTGCGACATTATTGGATTTATCTAATAAATCTAATTTGCCAGTTAGCAAAGATGAGATAGTAAAAGACCAATTAGATAGTATGGTAGGGTGGGTGAGAGTACCTAATATTATTTTGCCATTTAAAGTAGATTCTGTCTATCAAGCAGTAGATAGGTTTCTCAGACGTAGCTTCATCATAGGTGATGTGATGGAAGATTTTTTCAATATCAAACATTTCATTCCCGTAGAGCAAAGGATAAATGCTAAAGCATTAGATTCATTAATTGCCAGCTCTTTAGCAGAAAATAATATAAATATAAAATACTATTTCGGTATTTATAGTCCCCATAGAAAAACTATGTTTCTAGAAAATGACTCTATATCAGCCGAAAAAATACTACAAAAAGGTATGATGTTTCGATTGTATCCAAGCGATTTATTTGCACCTCCAGAATATTTGATTATATATTTCCCTAATAAAACAAGCTATATTTTATCTACATTAAGTAATTTTCTATTTTTATCAATATTACTAATATTAGGCGTTTTAGGTTCATTTACTTTCATAATATATAATTTAATTAGACAAAAGCGTTTATCTGAAATGAAATCAGATTTCATAAATAACGTAACGCATGAGCTGAAAACACCAATAGCGACTATTGACATTGCTTGTGAAACTATTAATAATTTACCACCAGATGAAGCTAGTAGAATGATAAAAATTATTAAAGATGAAAATACTCGAATGCAAACTTTGATAGAGAAAATACTTCAAACTTCGCTATTAGATAAAACTTCTATACAATTAAATTTAACTAAAATTAATTTAAATGATTTTTTAACAAATTTGTTAAAGGACCTAGAACTTTTTTTAAAAGATTATAATGCAATTGTACACACAGAATTTGATATAGAAGATCCAATCATCATGGGTGATGAAGTGCATTTGAGACAAGTATTTTATAATTTAATAGATAATGCGTGCAAATATGCTAAAGATTATCCTGAAATTACTATTAAAATAAAACAACAAAATACTAAATATTTAATAGTAGAAATTGCAGATAATGGCATAGGAATAAAAAAGAAAGATATCAAACATATCTTTGATAGATTTTATAGAGTATCTACGGGAAATATTTATAATACTAAAGGCTATGGATTAGGTCTCAGCTATGTACAAGCAATAGTAGAAGCTCATAAAGGCAAAATAGAAGTAAGAAGTGAAATAGATGAGGGTACGATTTTTGATTTATATTTTCCGTGTATTAAAAGTGATGATTTATGAAATATAAAATTTTTTTAGTAGAAGATGATAAACATTTCGCATATGTGCTAAAAAGCTTTTTAACAACTAAAGGCTATGATGTTGATTGGTACGAAAATGGAGAAATTGCATTAGAAAAATATAAAAATAATCCTTTTTATCATCTCATGCTCGTAGATATAATGATGCCTAAAAAAGATGGTATTACTCTTGTGAAAGAAATAAGGACTATCAATCCATCAATACCGATAATTTTTATTACAGCAAAAAGTCAAAACGAGGATATATTAACTGGTTATGAGGTGGGAGCTGATGATTATGTGATTAAACCATTCTCTGTAGATATATTATTAGCTCGTATGCAAGTATTACTCAATAGGGTTTATCCTCAATCAAACATTACAAAATTAGAAGCAGGTAATTCTATATTAGATGTTAATAGGAATGTTTTAATTTTAAATAATAAAGAAGAAATCAAGCTATCACCTATTGAATTAGAAATATTGAAAATATTATTCCAAAATATAAATAATATAACTACAAAAAATGAATTATTAATGCACCTATATGGAGATGTAGATTATTTCAAATCTCGTACTCTGGACGTATATATAGCAAAAGTAAGGAAATGGATAAAACAAGATTCACATTTAGAATTAATAAGTTTACCAAGGCAGGGATATAAGTTAATTGAAATAGGCGTTTAAGTAATAACTAAATTATTACTAGTTCATTCAAGGTATTAACTATATTTCAGTTCTATAACGTTTATTGTAGGTTAATTATTTTACCACAAAGGACACCAAGATATTACACAAAGGTCACAAAGAGTAAACTATTAACCCTGACCTTTAGGTCAGATAGCAAAGAGTAGATTATTAACCTCGACCTTTAGGTCGAGGTAGAACATAGAAAAAGATGTGGGCTTTAGCCCTGAAAAACAAAATCCCAAAATCCTTATTCCCACTAATTCTGGTTCAGACAATTATTTCTATCATTCTTTGAGAACTTTGTGGTTAATATTTAACAACACAATATTAATTCATTTTTATAAAATTACTCTTTTTTAATCTTTACCTACTCAAAACATTATAGAACCAAAAAATTAATATTGTTCTATTTTTAATTGATAGAAGCTACGAGGATGTGAACATGCAGGGCATACTTGAGGTGGTTCGGTACCGATATGAACATAACCGCATTCTCTGCAGAACCATACTACTGGTTGATCTTTTTTAAAGAATGTACCAGCTTCTACCTCTTTTAGAATTTTATCATAACGTTCAGCGTGGTGTTGCTCAGCCACAGCAATAGCTCTCAATCTATTAGCTATAGCAGTATAGCCTTCTTTCTCAGCAACATCAGCAAATTCTGGATACATACTTGTAAATTCATATGTTTCGCCTGCTATTGCTGCTTTTAAATTATCTACAGTTGTGCCTAATGTAGTTGGAGCACCGGCTTCTACAGTAATTTCATCTAAATTTTCAGTAGATTCCTTTTTTAGTTCATTAATATGTTTAAATAACCAGCTAGCATGCTCACGTTCATTATCTGCCGTCATAGTAAATATTTCAGCTATTTGCTCATAACCTTCATTTTTTGCTATTTTAGCATAAAAGGTATAGCGATTTCTAGCTTGACTTTCTCCTATAAAGGCTTTTACTAAATTTTTAATTGTTTCTTTCATAATATTTGTTTTTTATTTTATTTTTTAATGATTCTATCAGGATTATCTTCGATAAATTGGAGCCATTTATTTTTTCTAAAATGTAAATCTTCTTTAGGTATTATATTAGAATAATCTGAATAATAATGGCATAAAGCTATTGCTGCAGCATCTGTAGCATCGAAAGGTAAAGAATCATCTTTTATTTGAAGTATATTATTTATCATACCTGCCACTTGTTCTTTAGATGCCCTACCATTGCCTGTTACAGAAATTTTTACTCTTCTGGGAGCATACTCATAAACATCAATGCCATACTCTAATGCAGCAGCTATCACTATCCCTTGTGCACGTCCTAGCTTTAACATAGATTGTACATTTTGCCCATAATAAGGCCCTTCTATTGACAATACATTCGGTTTGTGAGAATTTATTAATTCTTTCACGGTTTTATGTATTATTTTAATTCGCTCAAAATGATCTTTTACTTTCTTTACATTTATACATCCTATGTCTATAGTAAATAGATTATAATTATCTACTCCTATTATAGCGTAACCTGTTATATTGGATCCTGGATCTATCCCTAATATTTTATAGCAATTATTTAAATCCATTAGTATTTATTTAGCTTTTATATTTTTATATCAAATGTCAAAATTAGTTAAAATATTTCTATTATTAAAAATTATTTCGGATTATTAAAATATAGAGGTAATGCAGATTTATTTGGAATTATTGAATTATTGTCGAGCATTATTTGTCCATTTATCCATACTTTATCAATAGTAATTGGAATAATAAAATTCTCGTATGGGCTCCATTCACATTTATATTTCAGTTTATCACTAGTTATTAATTCATGAGCATTATTCTTTACTAATACTAAATCTGCGTAATATCCTTCACGGATAAAACCTCTTTTATCAATTCTAAATATTTGAGCTGGTTTATGAGCCATTTTATTTATTAAATCTGGTAAAGACAAAAAATTTTTTTCTGCCAGAGCCCACATCAGACCTAATTCATGTTGAATAGACGGTATGCCAGATGGAGATAATTCATAAGAATTCAACTTTTCATTTTTCAAATGTGGAGCATGATCACTACCAATAGTATCAATCAAATCTAAAGAATTTAATAATTGTAATCGTTGCTCTTGAGTAGATTTTATTGATGGATTTACTTTTATTAAATTACCATAAGTAGTATAATCTGATAAATCGAAGTATAGATAATGTGGACAAGTTTCTACTGACAAATTAGAAAGTTTATTTTTAAAATTATAAATGAAATTTAATTCATTTATGTGAGAAATATGTAAATAATGCAAACGAGTATTATATTTGTTTGCAATAGATAAAATATCTTTGGCTGCATTGATGCACGCATCTATATTTCTAATAATTGGATGAATAAAAACATCGTTATCAAAAAGATCTAAATACAGTTCTTTATTTAAATTGATTGTAGTATTATCCTCGCCATGTACAGCTATCAAATATGGCAATTGAAAAACTTGATTAATTACAGTTGGATTTTTGAGGGACAGATTGCCAGTAGTATTGCCCCAAAAAACTTTTATACCAGCTAACTCACTTGGTTCTATTTTTTGTATTTCAGAGAAATTATCATCTACAGCTGCCAGATAGAAGCCATAATTTATGAAAGAATCTTTACTAGCGATATCTAATTTCTGCTCTAGAAGGCTTTTATCAGTAGTAGGTGGCAGAGTATTTGGCATATCTATAAATGAAGTGACACCTCCATAGAGAGCTGCTAATGACTCTGAATAAATGCTAGCTTTATCATTATAGCCTGGTTCACGAAAATGCACATGCGTATCAATAATCCCTGGAATTAAATAATTACCATCGCCATCAATTTGTTGATAATTTGTTGGTGTTTTACTGGTAATATTAAAATTTATTTTTTCAATAATTCCTTTAGAAATGAAAACTTCGCCCCAAGATATTTGACCTTCATTAATAATATGGACATTTATAATATGATAATTGTCCATTATGATTTTACAATTTTTTTTGTATTATGAAAACGTAGTTGCAGGACACCCCACATAGCCTCAAAAACAATTTTTTTATTCATTTTAGATTGCCCTTTTAGACGCTCAGAAAATACTATTGGTATTTCTTTGATTTTAAATCCAAGCTTATATGCATAATATTTCATTTCTATCTGAAAAGCATATCCTACAAATGATATTTTATCTAAATTAATATAAGATAAAAAATTAGCTCTATAGCATACAAAACCAGCCGTAGAATCTTTAATAGGCATGCCAGTGATTAAATTTACATACTTAGAAGCGAAATAAGATAAAAGTACTCGAGATAGTGGCCAATTCATCACTGTAATACCTGAAATATAGCGAGAGCCAATAGATAAATCATAGTCTTCGTCTCTACAAGTAGCTAATAGTCTAACTAAATCGGCAGGATTATGAGAAAAATCAGCATCCATTTCTAGAATATAATCGTAACCTTGCTCTAGAGCCCATTTGAAACCTGCTATGTATGCTTTACCTAATCCTTCTTTTTGCTCTCTTAATAATAAATGTAATGAATCTGGATATTGCGGAATCATTTTTTTTACAATATCAGCTGTGCCATCAGGTGAATTATCATCTACCACTAAAATATCAAAAGCTTCTGGTAATGAAAATACAGTTTTAATAATAAGCTCTATATTTTCTATTTCGTTGTATGTCGGTATAATTACTAAAGCTTGACTATGCACAAATAATATTTTATGCAAAAGTAAATATTTTTTTGTTTTAATAAAATAATTATCTTTATTTTTAATAAAAATTTTAATGAGATAGTTTATTTACATTTTAATATAAAAAATATTAATTTTAAAAATTTATATAAAAATTTTTAAAAATTATGTATAAATCAATAGTTTTAATTTTTATTTGTATATCAAATATTTTGATAGCACAAATATATACTCCAATTATAGACTCTATAGTTATGCGTGATGGCAAAAAAATAGCAGCAGATATATATATTATAGATTCTATAAATCCACGACCAACTATATTAATCCAAACTCCATATAATAGGATATATTATAGACTAAATCTACCATTAGTAGGTCAAAATATAGAAGATTATGGATATAATTTTGTTATTACAGATTGGAGAGGGTTCTATGGTAGCTCATCTGCAAATGTATTAGGTTATAATAGAGGTCTCGATGGTTATGATATTGTAGAATGGATAGCACAGCAATCATGGAGTAATGGGAAAATAGGTACTTATGGACCTTCAGCTCTAGGCAAAATACAATTCGAAACTGCTAAAGAGCAACCTCCACATCTGATTTGTTGTGTGCCTTTAGTATCAAATCCACAAATGACATATCTAGAATATTTTCCTGGTGGAGTATATAGGACAGAATATGTGGAACAATTAGATAATTTAGGTTTTGGTTTTTCTACCTGGCTATTAAGCAATCCTTTTTATAATTTGCAATGGCAATTTGTAGAAAATAGTACTTTTTATCCTTCTTCTATTAATGTTCCTTTTTTTATGATTGGTGGATGGTACGATCATACAATAGATCAATTGCTTAGTTTTTTTAATGCTTTGCAGCAACAATCCCCAGCAGCTTCGCAACATAAGCTATTAATAGGACCGTGGGTACATGGTGGACATGGAATATCACAGGTAGGGTCTAACCAACAGGGAGAATTATTTTTTTACAATGCAAGCAATTGGAATGATTCTCTTTCTTTACGTTTTTTTGATTTCTATCTTAAAAATATTAATAATGGATGGAATAATGAACCTGTAGTACAATATTACCAAATAGGTGATAACCAATGGCAACAAGCTACTAGTTTGTCTGCTATCAATATTGATACATTACAAATGTTTTTGAACAGTGATAATTATCTCTCAACAATTCCTCCAGATGTACAAAATCAAAATGAATATTTTATTTACAATCCAGCAGATCCATCACCCACTTATGGTGGTACTACATTACGACAAGATTTATTGCAAGGTCCCTATGATCAATCACAAGTTGTAGAATCTAGAAGTGATTTACTCATATTTACTTCTTCTACACTTAATGAACCTATTAGGGTATTTGGTAAAGTAAAAATTACCTTATTCGTAAGTAGTGATTGTAAAGATACAGATTTTGCCATTAGATTCTGTGATGTTTATCCAGATAATAGGTCAATACTTATAAATGATGGAATTAAAAGGATGCGTTTCAGAAATGGCTACCAAACAAGTGATACAGCTTCTATGATAAATGGTGTCATCTATAAAATTGATATTGATTTGCCTCATACTGCTTATACATTTTTACCAGGACATAAAATCAGAATAGATATTTCATCATCAAATTATCCCAAATATGATAATAACCTTAATAATGGTAAACAAATGTATACCGCAGGAGATACTATAATAGCTACTAATGTTGTATATTACGAAACAGATCATAAATCTAGTATTTCATTACCGATATTACATTCAAATAATATTTGTGATTTCTCAAATTCAGAAAGATTCATTATTTATCCTAATCCTACTAATAGTTCATTTACAATTTCAAATTTTAATCAAATTAAATTTATAGAAATTTACGACATAATGGGTAAAAAATATGAATTTAATCAGCAAGAAAATATCAATATTCATAATCTAAATAATGGACTTTATCTGATAAAAATTATTGATCTAAATGATGAAATTATTTGGGAAAAATTGATTAAAAATTAATCTAAAATAAGACAAATAAATTATCTATTAAAAAAAACAGAAATATTAAAGATTATTAACCAAGATAAAATCTAAGGAAATCTAATATTTAATTATAAAAAAATCTATGAATTTTTTTTGAACTAATTTAATGTTTTATTCAAAATATATTTTGTTCTAATTTTTTTATTAAATAAACTATAATTTGCGATTATAATTATGTTTGATTCATTTTGCATTCATTAATTTTTTATATTTTTTAATAATTATTAAAAAAAATTTTTTCCATTTAGAATAAATATATATTTTTGTTCAAAAAATTTATGCGCATAAATGTATTTATCTTATTGATATTATTATCAATGTACTTATCAGCTCAAGAAGTATTAAGTTTAGAGCAATGTAAACAAATTGCTTTAAAAGAAAATATAAATTTACAAATTGACAGTGCAAATATTAATATGGCTATATATAATAAGAGAGCTACTTTTGCTAATTTTTTCCCTAATATAAATTTTTCAGGTACATATCTACGTTTGAACAATCAATTTCAATTGTTCGAAAATGATTTATTTTTACCTGTAGTACCTTATCAAGCAATCGATTTGTCGACAATGCAATTGAATCCTAGCAGTTTCACAAACCCTTTAATTAGTTTATTAACTTTTGCAATAGATCCTAGTACACTCAAACCACTTACTGATGCAGAAGGTAATCCTATTTTTAGAAATTATGCTATGTTACCTGCAGATCAGGCTAAATTCGGCGTTAAAGATAATTATATTTTAATTTCTCTTTATTACAACCTATTTTTACTGGTGGCAAGATTTATTACGCTAATAAAATGACTTCTAATGCTGTGATGATGGCAAAATATCAAACAGATGTAGATAAGCAATCTCTTCTGTATGAAATAGAGGATATGTATTATAAACTATGGATAACTGAAAAAAAATATAAACTTGCTTTAAATTATTTGGACTTATTGAAACAATTAGAAAATGATGTAAAAAATTATATTCAAGAGGGCATGGCTACTAATAATCAACTTTTAATGATACAAACAAAAATTAATGAAGCAGAGGTTAATGTTTTTAAAGCATTAAATGGACTGAATTTGCAAAAGCAATTACTTAATCAAAAAATGGGTAGAGAAATCAACACAGATTTCATACCTCAGGATTCATTAATACTTGATCAAGAAGTTTTACAATTATTCCTTAATAGTGAAAATGATATAAATAATAGACCAGAAATTAAATTATTAGAACAAAATGTAGAATTTAATAAAAACATGATGAGAGTAACTCAAGCTGATATGTTACCATCAATAGGTTTCACTGCTAATTATTTTTTCGTAAATCCTAATCCTTATAATGGTTTAGCTAAAGAATTTGGAGACGATTATACTTTAGGAGTTACCATTAGAGTGCCTATATTTCATGCTTTAGAAAAATATAATAAACGTCAAGCTGCTCTAGTTCAATATAAAATTGCACAAATGCAAATGGATGAAGCAAAAAATCTAATTTCTATAGATGCTAATTATTCTACTAATCAACTAAAAGAACAATTAATGCAGTTAAAAGTTACTGAAAAAAATGTTGATTTAGCTACAGAAAACCTAAGATTACAAACCGATCTATATCATGAAGGGGTTATTAAATTAGCAGATCTAATGCAAGCTCAGACTATGTGGCTAGAGGCTAAGACATCTTATTATGAAGCATATGCTGAGGTTCTTGCCTTTTATGCTAAATTGAGAAAAGCTTATGGAATTTTAGAATAATTAAATTTTTAAAAAATATGAAAAAAACAATTGTATTTATAACAATCTTTTCGAGTTTTTTACTTACTAGTTGTAGTAATAAAGATAAAGCTATTAATACCTCTGAAAACGATACCATATCAAAAGTAGAGGTTTATATAGTAAGTAAACAAACCATTCCAAATACTTTGGTGTTTTTGGGTAAATTTATTCCGTTTAAAGAAGCAACTCTTGGCACTACTATACCAGGTAAAATAGAAAAGATTTTTGTGGATGAAGGCTCTGCTGTTAGACAAGGTCAAACTCTTGTACAGATGTCTTCAGAAATGCTTTTACAATCACAAGCTGAATATGAGGCTCTGAAAAAAGATTATCAAAGAGTAAAAAATCTAGCTGAAAAACAATCTGTTAGCCAGCAAGACTTTGATCACATTACAGCACAGTATGAAGCTGCTGAGGCTAGATATAATCTTTTAAAATCAAATACAGAAATTAAAGCTCCTTTTGATGGTGTCGTCGATAAATTATTAGCTCATGAAGGAGAGAATTATTTTTTTTCAGCATCCATTGACATAGGACAAACATTGTCAACAGGCATTCTACATTTAGTAAAAATAAATCCTTTATATTTCGAATTTGAAGTCGGTGAGAAAGATTTACCTCATATAAAAAATAATTCTAAAATAAAACTCATTGCAAATTCATATAATACTGATACATTGACAGGTGTGATAGATTTTATCAGTCCTACACTTAATTCTACTAAAGCTACAGCTACTATTAGAGCTAAAATTAATAATACGTCAATGAAATATAAACCTGGTATGACAGGTAAAGTTTTTATCGATATTATTAATAATGATGTCATTTCCATTCCTTTACAAGCTATTATCAAAGAACCAGAGAGTAATCTTTACTTTGTTTATATTGTTAATAATCAAAATAAAATAGAAAAAAAAGAAGTATATATTATACAGTATTTGGGTGAAAATGTAATTTTAGAAGGAGGATTGAATGAGGGTGATAAAGTTATCATTTCTAGTAAAAAAAATTTAGAAGTTGGCACTACAGTACAGGTAATACAATAAACTATTTAAATTAGTAAAATATATGAAAATTACAGATGCATCAGTAAAAAATCCAGTAGCTATTTATATGGTATATGCTGCTATAATACTTTTTGGATTGTTAGCTATATTTAGATTACCGAGAGATTTATTTCCAGATATAGAGCTACCTACTTTGACAGTAATAACAGTATATCCAGGTGCTAATGCAGAACAAGTAGAGAAGGAAGTAACTAATCCTCTTGAAATTGTTTTAGCTAGTACAGAAAATATTAAAAAAATTCAAAGTTTTTCAAAAGATAATGTATCTACTATTTCTTTACAATTCAATTGGGGTACAGACATTAGTGAGGCTTCGGCTAATGCTAGAGATCTCATAGAGTTAGTTAAATATCAATTACCTAGAGAGGCTCAGCAGCCAATGATAATGAAAATTAACTCTTCTGTGATGCCTGTTGTTATTCTTGGGTTACAAACTTCTGATGAGAATGTAAATATAAGTGAGCTAATAGATAAAGTTATTTCTCCACGTTTACAGCATATAGATGGTGTAGGTAGCGTAATGCCAATAGCTCAACCAGAATATGAAATCGCTATCGAGGTTGATCCGTTAAAAGCAGAAAAATATGGATTATCTATGGACTATATTTCTACTTTATTAAAAAGCTTGAATTTAAATATTCCTGCTGGTTCTTTAAAATCTGGTATTTGGGATATAAATATAACTGTAAAAGGACAAGTAAATTCTTTAGAAAATTTAGAAAATTTACCATTAAATACATATACTGGTCAGGTCATTAGGCTTAAAGATATCGCTACTGTAAAAAAACAAATAAAAGCAAAAGATGAAATAGCTAGAACTCATCAAAGTAGAGCTACTGCTTTATTAATACAAAAACAATCTCAAGCTAATGCTTTACAAGTCTATGATGCTGTGATGAAAGAAATCAATAACATCCCTTTACCACAAGGTACTAATTTATACGAGGTTTTTAATACTACAGAAATCATAAATGGTTCTATTAATAATATAGTGCAAACTTTGCTATGGGGAGGATTGTGGGTTATTTTAGTTGTATGGTTATTTTTGAGAGCTTGGCGTTCTAGTTTAATAATAAGTCTTTCTATTCCTTTTTCTATGCTTATAGCACTTGTTACTATGATGATTAGTGGTTTTACGATCAATGTTTTCACTCTTATGTCTATGGTCGTTGCTATAGGTATGGTAGTAGACAATAGTGTAGTTGTGGTAGAAAATATTAATAAATACCTTGATAGAGGTATAAAAAAGAAAGAAGCATCAATGTTTGCTACTGGTGAAATGGGACTTGCTATCAGTGCTTCTACTTTAACTACTATTGCTGTGTTTTTTCCTTTGATTTTTGCTGGTGGTATTGTTGGTATATTTTTTCAACAATTTTCTATAATTGGCGCTGCTACAATGCTTGGTTCACTATTGATAGCTCTCACCCTTACTCCTACACTTACAAGCCAAATGCTTGTGGAACCTGCAAAACAAAAAAAGAAACTCAAGATATATGAAATTTCCGAAAAATGGTATGTTAGTTTAGAGAATTATTATAGCAAATTGATTAAATGGTGCTTACATCATAAAACAGTAATTGTAGTTATAATGATAACTATAATAGGTCTATCAGTAGTCATTGGTAAATGGTTCATTGGTACTGAGTATATTCCTAATATTGATGGTGGCGATTTAATAACAGTTATACAATTACCTGAAGGATATAGTGCTGTAGAAACAGAAAAAGTTGCTGCAAAAATTGAAAAATTTATCGAATCTAATGTGCCAGAAATTGTTTTTGGCTTTACTGTAGCAGGACAAACTGATCAAGGTATTTTATCTTCAGTAGGTTTCAAAGAAAACAAAAATCTAGCTACAATAGTATATCATATGGTACCACCCGATCAGCGTAAACGTAGTTCTCAACAAATAGCAAAATTAGTTGAAAAAGAGTTGAAAAAGATGCCAGAGATTGAACAGTTTAACGTGACTGGTGGATCAATACTTAGTGATGCTTTGCTTTGTAATGCTAAACCAATTGAAATAGTTATTACTGGTAATGATTTAGATGTATTAAGTAAATATGCTAAAATTATTGAAGATTCTTTGAAAAAAAATCCTAATCTCACTAATATTCAAAACAGTTTAGCAAATACAAAACCTGAATTTCGAATCACTTTTGACAAAGATCGTATGGCAGATCTTAAAATAAATCCTGGTATGGCTGCTATGCAAGTGCGTCAGAGCCTCTATGGTACTGAAGCAGGTAAATATAATGAACAAGGCAATGAAATTCCTATTAATGTCAGATACAAGCGTGATGAACTTACATCAATAAATGATGTTTTAAATATTAGAATATCTTCTCTTACAGGCAATTCTTATGCCCTTAGAGAAGTAGCAGATGTAAATATAGATAATGGCTATGCAGAAATAATGCATGATAATCAACAACGTGTAGCTATAGTAGGTGCTGATATTACAAATGATATAGACCTGGGCACAATGTCCACAGAAGTGCAAAAAATGATTAATAATATTAATCATTCTAATAATGTAATGATACAATTAAAAGGACAAGTAGAAGAGCAACAAGAGAGTTTCTCAAGTTTAATATTAATTTTGATAATTAGCGTAATATTAGTATATATGATTATGGCCGCACAGTTTGGTAATTTATTGCAGCCTTTCATCATCTTTCTCTCCTCACCCTTTGCTATAGTAGGCTCTATCCTTGCTTTTTATATAACTGGCACTACTTTAAGTTTGATTTCTTTTGTAGCAATAATATTATTAATGGGTGTAGTAATAAATAATGGTATAGTGCTGATAGATTATACTAATATGCTCATTAAACGTGGCTATGCATTATATGATGCCCTTGTCTTAGCAGGAAGATCTAGACTACGTCCCGTATTGATGACAACAATTACAACCATAATGGGTATGCTCCCAATGGCTGTAAACAAAGGTTTATTGCACGAAATATGGGCTCCTTTTGGTATTACGAGTATCGGTGGATTAGCTTTTGC
>Ga0208823_1002467_pt1 | contig 13881 bp, 13 predicted proteins | sample AD_UKC075_MetaG_FD_184440 | JGI IMG/M metagenome (GOLD analysis project Ga0208823, IMG submission 184440) | Active sludge microbial communities of municipal wastewater-treating anaerobic digesters from USA - AD_UKC075_MetaG (SPAdes) (version 2) | ecosystem: Engineered > Bioreactor > Anaerobic >... | reverse complement strand
ATTTCGGTTATACTTGCCAATGATTTTCGGCTCGTATTCACCGTTGCGGTCGCGGGGTATTTTTACTTCTACTTCGCCAAGCTGTGTCTTAACCGTCTTTTTTGAGTACCCGTTTCGGTAGTTTTTCGACATACCGGTTTCGCTATTATTCGGAATGCGACTGCTTTTTTCGTATCCCAGTGTTTCTTCTAATTCAGTCTCCATGACTTGCTGGAGAACATCGCGAAACATCTCTTTAATTGCTTCCATAATCTCGGTTGTACTGCTGAAATTCTGGCTTCTTATACATACTCTTTCATCAATTCGGCTGGTGTCTTTTCCATACAAAAAACTTCCTTTCAGATTTGAATTATTTCTTATCCTAATTCTTGTCTAAAAGGAAGCTTATTATTCATTATTTACACAAAATTTTCTGGGGTCTCTGGTTTGGCAAATACTTAACTTTTCCGCAAGCGCCATCGCTCTTTGATTGATTCATCAATCTCTTTTCACACCATGGTGTTGCGCCGTATTATATTCGTTTTATGCGTTTTTCAATACCTCGGGCCGTTTTTGTGGCAGCAAGACCCCCGCGTGAGGTTTCTTTCAGCGCCGGAACCATTTGATCCCCTACCGCTTTCATCGCATCTATGACCTCATCAGCGGGAATGGCACTTGAAATCCCGCATAGTGCCAATTCTGCGGCAGTCAATGCCGTCACAGCTCCGAAAGCGTTTCGTTTCACGCAAGGGACCTCCACTAACCCTGCCACCGGATCGCATACCAAACCCATCGTGAACTTTAAGCTCAAAGCACAGGCATCGCCGCACTTTTCCGGTGTGCCCCCCAAAAGCTCTGCCACAGCCGAAGCCGCCATGGCGGCGGCGCTTCCACATTCTGCCTGACATCCGCCCTCTGCGCCTGAAAGACTTGCCCGTGCAGCTATCACAGCCCCTATTCCCGCACTGTTAAAAAGTGCTCGGATTAAATGCTCTTCCGGCAAATCATAAGCTTGTCCAACCGCAAAAAGAACCGCAGGCAAGATTCCGCAAGAACCCGCCGTTGGCGCCGCCACAACCAGTCCCATGGCGGCATTATATTCAGAAATTGCCAGCGCAGCTTCCATGGCATGTTCCGCTGTCCCGGACAAAAGCCCAATCTTAGACGCGTTTTGGCGATAACGCTTCGCCTGTCCGCCGCTGAGCCCACTGACCGACCGTGCGGTTTGAAGACCACCCCGAATGGCGTCCCGCATAATCTGATACCTGCTTCGCATTCCCTCAAAAAGCGCCGTCTCTGAAACTCCGAGCGTGGCTACTTGATGATTTATTACAATATTGGATATTCCGCATTGTAACCGATTTGCCTCCCGAATTAAATCTGCAACGGAATTCAGCTCTTTCAACAGCTTTCACCGACTTTACTTTTTCGTTCGACCATGGCCTTGATCTGTAGCACACGCGTTACATAAGCAGCTTTTTTAAACCGATATCCAACTGTGTCCGGCACCGCCTGATCGGTTTCTATTACCATAATCGCATTTTGGAGGATTTGATTCCGAAAGAGCTGCATTCGAGCGATATTGATCTTGTTTTCCGCCAATATAGAGGACAGCTCCGCCACGACGCCGGGTTTATCCCTATTAAAGACCACTGTCGTATCAAATTCTGCGGAAAAGTGCACCGGTATTCCGTCTATTTTTTTAACACGAATATTCCCTCCGCCTACAGAAGCTATCAACACGGTTACTTTTTCCCGACCCATACCAAAGAGACGGATTTGAACGGCATTCGGATGAATGTCTGCACAGGTTTTTTTACTGAATATGTAAGTCAGTCCTTGCCCGGCGGCATACTGAAAACTGTTTGTCAAACGGTGGTCGTCCGGCTCGAATCCCAGAAGGCCTCCCACGATTGCACGGTCTGTTCCGTGGCCTGCTCCGGTATCCGCAAAGGAATTATAAAGTGTAATTTCCGCTTTTTGAGGGCTGGATTCCAGCAGTTGCCGTGCAACCTTTCCCGCTCGTGCGGCTCCTGCGGTATGGGAGCTTGAGGGACCGATCATCACCGGTCCGATGATATCAAATATGTTCATTTTAGCTCCCGCCAATCTCGTAAATAAGATGACTTTTTTATGTTCACGCGGTTAAGAGGGCTCAGAAAACGCATGTTTTTCTCGACATTGTTTCAACATTTTTTAACTATTAATATAACGCCGTTATATTGCAAGACATTGCCGCTAGTGACCATTCTAAATCGGTTCTATCTTAAAGAGAGATGTGCCGACAGCTTGTTTCCTGCCTTCCGTATGGTCGCAATCTGATAAATTCCGTTCCGGTTGCCATACTCATCGGTACCGATCTCAATATCGCCCTGCGTAGATATTGTAAAATTGTTTTGTCCCAACGCCACCGACACACAATGCTCTTGGCAGCTCACAATGGTTTGCTCCTTCCCATTCGTCTTTAAAAGGGGAACCATGAGAAAGACTTCGTCCTGATTAGTACCCAAAAGCTCCGTTTCCACCGTTACCCCTGAAGCATCCAGAGTATATGTCTCTGTAATTTGCGGATAGCCCAACTGCGGAGGCGCTGCGAAGCGAACCGAAAACACTGTTTTATCGTGGGTTTCAATTTGTATATTCACCTGCGCATCTACACAATTCAAATCGCTGACAAAGATTCTGGAGCCGTCGGCGGTTTTGAAACCTGTACAAATAGAAAGATTTCTGCGTCCCAACGACTCGGGCACATGATATTTCGGTGTAGCCGTAAAGGGCATGGACAGTCCCAGTTCGATGGGAACGCCGGCCTTATGGTAACGGCCGTAGCCGGTAGCGTCATACAATGTGTTCGCCTTGAGCTCCAATTCTACCGTGTTACCCTGGCAAGTAGAGATAACTTTATGGAAACGTTCAGAAGTAGAGAGAACATAACCTCCAATTTCACAGGGACACTCACATTCTTCAATCTGTTCATCAGAAAACAGATAAGCGTAGCCGATAAAGCTGGCAATTGGAATCAAATAGCGCGGATAAGTCCCATAGCTGTCAGTGCCAAAGTTCTCATCCGAAAAAAAGTTCTTGTAGTGTTTGGGCCGATTGCCGAAGGTCAGCCAGCGAAGTATGGAAACTGCGCTCATATGGGCACAACGCTTGAACATGCCTGCAAGCCGCAAATTGCCTTCTTTTTGATAACGAGCGGCTTCATACTCACAGCAGGAGGCAACGAGGCACTCATTAAATACAGCCTGATTGCTTCTACCACCAAAGGGGAGTTGATATTGACTGGACTGCATCAGAAGAGTCATGAGTCCGGATTTTTTTAAAAAATCATCAAATTGAGCAGCTCCCTCGCGCGCATATCCAAAATGCAGCATTAAAGCAAGTCTGCAACGGGCCGTTATGTCATATGTCATAGCGGAATCCACATCGTCGAACATACCGTTCTCGTCAAACCGGCTTAAGACCCAGGGCAGGTTTTCTTTAAAATAGAGATATGTATCCGTCATGCCCTCGGATTCACGCAAATACTCCCCGGCCATATTATACACAGTCATGTTGTTCTGCCAGCCGTATTTCTTTTGGCAACCGTACAACTTGAAAGGGTCAATGGCGCGCAGCGCGCTGTACCACCGCTCGTAAATCTCTTTGGATACCCGTCGGCCCATAAGCTTCATGGCGATTATCAGCTCCTGGACGGACAAATCGAACTCGGCGGCATTTTCATAGGGCTGGGTGAGCATCTCACAGCTTTTATCCATCAGCTCAATCCAAAGATTGTACCACGGCAGTTTCCTGCCTGCCGAGAGGAGATAGGCCAATGAGCCCGCCGCCCGTAATACAATACAGACAACGGCTTCTTCCTGTCCCGAAACAACCCGTTCGAAATAATGCCGCCCATAGGCGTCGACAACTGTTTCAATAATGTCAAGATATAGATTTTTGTTGATTCCACTGGGTTTAAAATCCTTTGATTGGGAAGTCTTTAAGATTCGTTTAATAATCTGGTCAGCTGAAGGTCGTTCTCCATCGCTTTGATTTACCTTTTCGTTTGTTTCCACCTTTATCAACCCCCTTTTTCAATCTAATACTTGGTTAGCCGTTTTATTGGGATTGGCTTTCCGCAACGCCAGCAGTCGCTGTATGTTGACGCTTAATATTTTTGCTTTATCTTCTTCGGGAATCCGGGCATACGCGACCCACCCAAGCTGCGGTGACGGGTCGCGCATAGGTAAATCGGAGCCATACAGAACCTTGTCAGCACCCACTTCTCTTACCAAATATTCTACCATACCCCGCGTCAGGGTTGTATAAGTTAATTCCAGAACCACGTTCTCCCTTGCATTAGCCAACCGGACGCATTCCTCCGCCACCGCAAAGCTGCTTCCCGCATGCGCCAGGACGAACGTAATATTCGGATATCGGGCAAAAAGGATTTCCGCTTCCCCTAGCCTTTCTATGGAATCCGTATGCAACAACAGCAAAAGCTTCCGGGAATCGGCATATTCCAGCCATGACACAAGGCGCTCGTCCAGTAAGCTGAACTTTTGGTACGGCCAGTAGGGTTTAATGCCCACGAAGATGTCGGGATATTTCTCAAAATAATCTCGCCAGCGCTGCAAATCCTCCGGGTAATTAATGTTGCAGGTATTCCATCCTAAAAAGCGCCCGGGGTATTTCACTGCGGCAGCTACCGTCTGCTCGTTGCCCGATATGCCATCGGTGGCAATTCCTTCCCACGGCGCCGTAATAATCGCACTGACGCCCAGCCTGTCGAGCTTTTGCGCAATCTTTTCGCAATCCGAGTTCAGCATCATAGCCACAGTCGGCGTCACATCTTCTTTTTTTGTCATGTGAGTGTGGCAGTCAATCACTTTTATCGGCATGGGCGAGCCGCAATCCGCCGCGGCCGCAATCGTGTCAAACTCACAGTCGGCGTCGTCATATGGTTTTAGCAGAGCCGGGTCTATATTCAGCAACCGGCAGGCATTTTTGTGAGCTACCGCATCTTTCTCGTCTTCCGATAAAACCGCATATTCCGTAAGGGATTTCAAAGCGCCCATGGAGGTGTATGGCCACCCCGTGCCAAATAATACCCGCTCGATTCCAAAATGTTTTTTTGTGATTTCAAGAATATCGTTGGCCTGATTCCGGCTGTATTCAAAGTAGAGGCGGTCATGCCGCTCTAAAAGAGGAAAAAGTCTTCGGTTGTCACTCCACGAAGCAGACAAGACTATTACATTCAGCTCCCGGTAGTTTTCCAGAATATCCTCGAGCAAATCAAAACCAAAAGGAATCAGGGGATAAAAAAGCGGCAGGCCGTGTATAGTAAGCGCTTCTGCGATGCTTCGCAAATCTCGCGCACTTCCGCATAAATAGCGCACGCCCCGAAAACCATTATCCAGCAGGTTATTTAAATAATCTGTCTTTCCGGTTTCCAATGCGAATGTCGGCGGCAATGTGGCGACGCCGAACAGCCTGCTTTCTTCCTGTGCAAGCTTGGATAGTTTCCTGTCTCCGGCAACATATGAATACTCGCGGCTTTCGTTGTGAGTAATCGCAGCCCCGTGAACCCGGACACTTCTCATATCTTTCAATAATTCAGTCGGCTCAAAAGGAAAATGCTTTTGGGGACTGCACAACCTTCCCACTGCGCCGTTTATGTCAAGGTATTTCCTTTGTTTCACAGCACAACTCTCCTTTGCGGCGATTCCGATGACCGGCGAGCTGCCTTACCCGCCACACTGGCAATGTATGAACTGAGGCGTCAATCATCACCGGCACCATGATGGTAAAGCATCCGACTATTCATCAAACAAATGGGGATACATCGCCTCGCATCGGTCAATCTCCTCCACCTGGCCCGGGGACAATACCTCTTGCGGGTCCAAGCACCAGGTGCCTTTCATCAGCCCTTTTCGACGGAGCACCTCGTGCACGCCCGGAATGCAGCCGGCAAATCCGTTTTTTGCGTCGAATACTGCAGCGTTAAAATCGGTCACCTCAGCCGCCAGTGTCAGCAGTTCCTTTGGAATCGTACAATCCTTTGCCGCAGCCTTCAATCGATGAAATATCCTGACGGCTGCTTTCGTACAGACCGACCAATGTCCCAGCAAACCACCCTGAAACCGCTTTTCAACGGTTTTCCCGTCCACAGTAAAGCGGTAAGGCGTCAGCAAATCGATGATGATATTATCGTCGTTTCCCGTATACAATGTAATTTTATCGGCTCGGGAGGATAACGCCGCGGCACGCACAACATCCACAGTGGAATATCGGTTGAAAGACGCGCACTTAATGCCGATTACATTTTCAATTTCACAAAAATGCCGCCAGTAAGAATAGCTGAGCAGCCTCCCTCCCGCAGCCGGTTGGAGATAAAAGCCGATTACAGGCAATATGGCAGCGACCGCGCGAGTGCGCTTTAGCAATTCTTCCTCGGTCAATTCTTTCAACCCGCCGGGGCTTAGCAATACGGCGTCGTAGCCATATTCACAGGCCAGCCGCGCCTCCTCTATCGCCTGAGGCAAAGCGCCGCACACGCCTGCCACACGCACGAAAGTGCGGCCTGATTTCTCTTCAAATCTCCCTATTTCCTCGGCTACGGTTTTGAGCACGGGCTTTAACAATGCAATTTCCGGCCTGCGTATTTGAAATTGCGTGGTATGCACAGCAGCGGCAATACCGTCGGCTCCCGATTCCAAATAATAGCGCACTAATTTCTGCTGGCCCTTCGGGTCAAACTGCCGTTTCGCGTCCAAGACGAGGGGTATAGCAGGTATGAATGCTCCGTCAGAAAAAATCCTCAATGCTTCTGTGTGTCTGTTTACCATCAATAACTTCCTCCGCGTTCCTCAAAGTGGGTCGGTTTTCCTAAAGCCGGGCCGCCGTCAAGAATCCACTGCCCCTGCCAGTCAATCAATGTTCCCGCAGGGACGGACGGATACCCGAAGGTCTGTATTGACTTTGTTGCATCGCTCAAATAAGCATCCGAACATTCTTCTCCGTCAAAAATCGGCTCCTTGCCGAACATTTTCCCGAACCGCTGAGCGGTTTTCTTTACCGAAATAATTTCCGGTCCGGTAACATTTATTGTTGTAGCCGGAGAAGACGCATGATGCAAGGCGCGGAGTGCGATTTCATTGGCGTCGCCCTGCCAAATACAGTTGAAGCACGCGTTGCGGACTGAAACCGGTTGACCCGTAAAAACGCGGTTGGCAATGTCGTAAAGAACACCATAACGCAAATCCACCGCAAAACTGAGACGGTAAATAAGGACACGCGTACCGTATCTGTTGGCGGCAAATTCAAATGCGCGTTCTCTGGCAAGACAGCTCATCGCATATTCGCCGATGGGCTGAGGCGGAACCTCCTCACTGCATCCGGCCGCCTGAACCGAACACAGCGGATAAACATTTCCCGACGAAAAGACCACAATTCTTGACTCTTTATATTGCTCGGCAATAAATCCCGAAAGGCTGGCGTTCATTGCCCAGGTTTCCCATTCCTGATTCACTGTTTCGAACTTACGCCCTGCCATATAAATGACATTTTCTACCTGCGGTAAGCCAGCCCGTTGCGCGGCATCCAGTAAGTCGGCCTGAATAATATCAACCCCGTTTTCTTTCAGAAACCGGCGCTCCTGTGCTCCCGAAAAGCGGGAAACCGCGATAATCCGGGAGGAGCTTCCGGCCTTTTCAAGGGCGCGCTTGGCGAGAACGCACAGTGTGGGCCCCATTTTTCCGCCCGCGCCCAGCACCAGAATATCACCCTTTATTCGTTTCATATCCTCCACAAGCGCCCCCGAGGGTTCGGTAAGCAGATTATACAGCTTTTGCTCCGTCCACATCTCAAATATTATTCCTTCTGTTTTGAGTTAAATATTGCAGATATTCTTCTTTGCTCATACGTGCCGTAAAATCCTTTTGTACGCGTTCCCCTGCCGCCGCATGGTCGGCCAATAAATCCACCACCGTCATTGCCAGCATTTTTGCGGATGCGATGTAAGCGATTTCGGGATCCGCAATCCTGAATTCCCGGCTGTGGGCCGCCCCGCTGAATCCTCCGAGTAGCGGATGAATGCACGGGATCAGGCAGCTCAGATCTCCCATATCCGTAGAGCCGGTCATGTCACCGCCGTAGTAAATCTTATCCTGCGGGATAAATAACCGCGCGTTTTCCTCAAAAATCCGGCTCAGCGGTTCGCTTTGACAAAGGGGAAGGTATCCGGCATCCGTTTCAATTTCTGCGCAGGCCCCAACCATCAGTGCCGCCCCTTTTACGGCGCAGTCAACCTTCCGCGCAGCGTCTGAAATCGCGGCCGCGCTTTTTCCTCTTATGTATGTTTGCAGTTCCACCCGTGACGGAACAGAGTTGACCACCTCGCCGCCGTTTGTAATAATAGGGTGGATTCGTATTTTATCCTCATCCCGAAAAGTTTCCCTGTTGGCATGAATACCCATCAGCGCAAGCATGGCCGCATTCAGGGCATTGATTCCTTTTTCCGGCTCGCTCCCGTGTGCCTCCTTGCCAAGAAATCGGACTTCCTTAAACATGAACCCTAAACTTTCTGTCATCAGGTGCAGCTGTGGTTGCGGAGCCTCCGGCTTCGAGTGAATCATCATCGCAATGCTCACATCATCAAATGCGCCATCGGCAATGAGCTGCTGCTTTCCGCCGAACCAGTGTACTGCGCCGGTTTCCCGAAGCCGCCGCCGATAAGGAATGTCAATGTATTCTTCCGCGGGTACTGCAAAAAAGGACACATCCCCCCACAAATCAGACATTACCCCGCTTTTGGAAAGTCCGTACGCCGCACCTAACATTGCGGCGATCTGGGCGTTATGCCCGCAGGCATGTGCCGTGCCGGAAGCATTGTCTGCACAGGGGTGTCCATAGCAGGTTACGGCATCCATTTCACCAATAATGCATACATTTGATTTTCCCTGCTTGCCCCGGAGCTTCCCTTTCACTCCGGTCAAAGCCAGAGGGTATGTATAGGGAATATCCAGCAAGTCGAAGGCTTTCCGCACAAGCTGGCTGGTTTTTCCCTCTCGATAGCCTAATTCAGGGGTAGATAGTGCCGCTTCGCCCCAAGCTATAATTTCCTGGCAGTGGTCGTCGATTGCCGCGCATACGCGGCTTTTTAATGGATCCTGCAATCAATCACCACCCAACTGTTTGGTTACATTATAGTTGATTTGTTCCGCTATGTCAATACCTTGTGTAAATACCTGTATGTAGGTTTGTCAATGATATGTTACAGCGAGGGACAAAAAATTATGGAGCACCATCCTAGGTGCCTGCCATTTGAGAGGGCGCATAGGAAAGGCATTGTATTTCCGACTGTGCACTGCCAGTTGAGTTTTAAAATCATTGAATGAATAGAACCTGTGAGTTGCGTAGAAATATTCGTTGTCCTTGCGATGTGAGCGCTCCACCTTACCGTTATGTCTGGGTGTAAACGGTTTGATGAGCTTGTGGCGGATACCACACTGTTTGAGCGTACGCTCAAACAGTGTGGGAGAATTTGAATCGCTGCCAAACCTCTTGGTGAATTCAAATCCATTGTCCGTCTGCACACATTCCACCTTGAAAGGGAACGCTTTCAGCATATTTTCAAGGAACACCTTTGAGGTGTATGTGCTCGCTTCTTCAAAAGCCTCCAGATATCGAAAGCGAGAATACTCGTCAATCGCTGTATACTGATAGAACTTCTTGCCGGCGGCCTCCCCGACCAAACAAGACGCCGGTACATGCTTCACATCAATTTGTACCCGCTGACCGGGGTAATACATGAGTTCATAGGGCTTAGGAACGTATTTAGGATTAGGTGGTTTTACTGCCATCTGTCCTTGCTTTCTAAGTACGCGATATAATCCTGTAATGGAGCGAGTATAACCGCGCTGCATCATCTTGACCCAGAACACAACCAGTCCAGCTTCGGGATTACGTCTTCTCATATTGGCAATAAGTTCAAGCTCTTCCGGCGTATGTTGGTTAGAGAATGAGGGCGACGAGAGCGATCTGCTAAGGATTGTAAGGTACCATCATACCGCTTGCGCCAACGGTAGATGTATTGACGGTTTGTGTTGTATTTGATAGCCGCCTTGGTTACACCGTTTTTGAAAGAATATTCAATTAGGGATTGCCGATACCGCATGGTTTGTGTTATCTTATTCATGGCGAATAGGAGCCTCCTTGCTGTGTTGGTGTGTTGCAACTCAACTTTAGCACAGGGTTTTCCTATTCGCTATCTTTTTATCTGCCAATGTAAAACATCTATTGTAATCCTACAGTCAATACCTTGTGTAAATACCTGTATTCCTTGAATCTTTTCTTATATTATGTTATAATTAAATAGCTAGTTGGTATTTCAGCGCGGAAGCTGTAAAAGCGGGAGTGTAAGTAAATTGGTTAAAAACGCGGAACTGACCAAAGCCAGAATTTTAGAAGCGGCGGAGAACGAATTCGCAGATAAAGGTATCTATGGCGCGAGGGTGGATACGATTGCCAAAATGGCTATGGCAAATAAGCAATTGATCTATGCCTATTTCGGCAGCAAAGAACAATTATATATTAAGGTTTTGGAGCGGATATATGAACGCGTGACCGAAATCGACCGTCAGTTCATAGCTGACCCTGAAGATCCGGAAACGGCGTTTCGGGACATCATAAAGAAATATTTTGAATTTCTTAGTAAAGATACAAATTTTGTTAAACTGGTTATGTGGGAAAATCTGAACGAGGGGAAATATTTATTTGCCTCAAATGCGACTGATATCAAAGATTATTCTATCAAAAGCATTCGCCACATTTTGGAGACCGGGATGCGCCGGGGCGTATTCCGTGCAAATCTGGATATTGAAGAAACGATTCTTTCAATGAATATGTTCGTGTTTTCGTATTTTTCCAATATATATACCATGTCAAAAATAATGCATACCGATTATTTTAAACCGGAAAGAATTTTAAAGCGCGCCGATTATCTGACAGATTTACTGCTGAATTCAATCGTAGATAAATCCGAAAAGTTTAACCAAACAGAAAAAGCAACCTCTCACTTATGATTATCTTCAGACTTGTAAGTTGCAGAGACTGTTTTGTTTATTAGGCATCCCCTTAATTTTGCTAAATCGGTAGAAGATCAAAGGTGGTATTGGCACTTTGGTTTCGTACGCACGATTTTCTCTTCATTTATATTTGTTTTTTGATGGTCGATTGTAAAATGAAGTTGGACGCTTAGTAAAGCTGGCGTCGGGCTACCTTGATATTGGGCTCTCGGATATGAATAATCTGCTGGAACGGTTCGTTTCGGAATTCGGCATCATTCGTGACAGTGTTCCGAGTGACTATACAGGCGATACGAAAAAGAGACCTCCTCCCGAGCGATTGTCTCCCGAGGAATATGCGTATCTGCTGATGGATGATCACTATACTGTCCCAACCAAGTTTGAACAAGTCGAATATGAAAAGGACGAATGGGATTATGTGCCGTGCGAATACACGCGCATTTATTTCCGAACGCTTGCTGTAAAGGATCCGGAATTTCATGATTGGGTAATCTGCACCGTTTCAAGAAAGTATTGGTTTCGGTACGCACATATGGCGTTTTTCTGTCAAAAACAGGGATACATCCTTCTCGAAGATGTTATCAACGAGCATATGGAGAAAAGCATCCTGCTGCTCCGTAAGAGTCTGATCAATAAAAAGCTGTATCGGGAAGAATTACGTCTGCGTAATGATCTGCTCAGCGATTTACTGAACACAGGAAATCTACAGCATAAAAACTCAGAGTGCATTATCTGACCGTAGCTGGTGTTTTTATAGAAACACGGCTGCGGTCAGACGAGCTTGAATTCATTGAGCGATTTCGCACCGAAATTCTGCTACCATTCATGAGTAACCTCGAAAACTCGATGAAGAAAAAGGCCAAAAGCGGAGCTAAAGGCGCTCAAATGACGTCAAAATCACTAAAGCTCTAATAAAGAGTGCAGAAAAACAAACCTACCGATGGCAGATTTTTTAGAAAGCATATAAGTTTATAAATATTAAGCGGCGATTGGCAAGTCGAAAAGGGCGTTAAAATCAAACAAGCCCAACGCTTTCAGTTTAGCGAGCTGTGCGTCAAGATGGATGTTAAAGCTCGCGATGGTGGTAAAAAATGAGATTCTTTTTTTGCCTCTGACATGAGCATTTTCAATGCCATAGTGGTTCAGAATCCGGTTGTTAACGCGCTCTGCGCCGCTACGTTCTTTAAAGGGAGTGTACCGCGTTGTGTGTAAATGGAATAATCCCTCAATGAAAGGATATACTAAAATTGCTTTTACTTGTGCGGAGGATAGGGCAACGGTGGAGACCGACCCGAGCGCCGCGTAAGGTTTGGCGGAGCGGCAATTTTCTTACAATCGGAAGGTCGCCGTTTACATTTTATAGGGATGAATTTCACCGCCGCTCCGGAAAACAAAAGCGATAAACTCATCCCCGCCCGCGGGCGGATCAGGATGTTTGATTTCGAGCAAGTCGCTCATCAAAAAATACTAGCAGCTGTCCTATTATGATTCCCCAATCTCTGATGGGCATGCTCCATTTTTTTGAGATTTCCATAATCGACAGATAAACTGATTTTTTAACAGCATCATCAGTAGGATAAATGGTCTTTGTCTAGGTGTATTTTCGCAGCATTCGATGAAATCCCTCGACTGCGTTGGTGGTATAGATGAGAGTCCGAACCTCCTGCGGGTACTTAAAATAAGTCGAAAGCTCCGCCCAATTCGTGTCCCAGGACTTCAAAATTTGGGGATATTTTTTGCCCCATTTCTCCCGAAATTCCTCCAGCCGGTACTCCGCGTCGTCCAACGTTGGCGCACCGTAAACCTTTTTGAGATCAGCCATGACCGCCTTAATATCTTTGTAAGGCACATATTTTGTGGAATTGCGGATTTGATGAATTACGCAAAGCTGCTGTTCAGTTCTCGGGAAAACCGTTTCGATTGCCGTCGAAAATCCAGAAAGATTGTCGCGACAGGCAATCAGGATATCCTGTAGGCCTCGATTTTTCAGCTCGTTACAGACAGTCGTCCAAAAGCTGGCGCTTTCGTTTTCGGAGATCCAGATTCCCAAAATCTCTTTACGGCCGTCCATGTTAATTCCCAAAACGGAATATACGCATTTGTTGATGACCCGGCTGTCTTTTCGAACCTTGAACACGATTCCGTCCAGAAATACGATGGGATATATCGCTTCCAGCGGTCGGCTTTGCCATTCCGCAACCGCCGGCATGATCTTATCGGTGATCCGGCTGATCAGACTGGCCGATTGGTTTTATACTTAATAGCAGCTTTTGTAACACCATATTTATAAGAATATTCAATTAGGGATTGCCGATACCGCATGGTTTGTGTTATCTTATTCATGGCGAATAGGAGCCTCCTTGCTGTGTTGGTGTGTTGCAACTCAACTTTAGCACAGGGTTTCCCTGTTCGCTATCTTTTTATCCGCTTGTGTAACACATCTATGGTAATCCTACAGTGAATTTTTCATATATCTCAACAATCGTGTTGACAACAGGCTCACGGATGGCTTTGACGCTCATTGCCGATGCAAAAGTAATCACAATCGCAAGCATGATAACTGCCACTCGTTTCGTTGCTGTATTAATATATTTCCAATAAGAGCGTTTTTGATTTTGAATCAACTTCCGCATTTTATTTTCAAATCCCACAGACGGTATCCAACCTAAGGCTATCTCTCCACTACTGTACTGATACAGTAGTTCAGACTGTCGATAAACAGGCATTTTCACGCGGGTGAAAATGCCTGTTTTCTTTGAAATATTGAAAATATAGCGAGAATTTGCTGAAAACAAGGGGATACATGACCCCTTAATGCCAGTTTTTTAAG